>WNGK01000689.1_pt1 | contig 65395 bp, 61 predicted proteins | sample 5400601 | NCBI WGS metagenome assembly WNGK01 (sample SAMN13153376, study PRJNA577476) | soil metagenome | isolation source: 60 cm soil or saprolite under Garry oak tree replicate 1 | place: USA:California | collected 2016-06-15
ACGTCGAGCCAGCGAAACCGACTCAGCGGAACAAATCGGCGCATGGCTTATCCTCACGCAAAACCGATGAAACCAGCTCAATCGCCCGCAGGACATCATCTACTCCTTAAAAGCAGTGCTTGTTCAGAGATTCCTTAGATTCAATCGCACGCTATTCCTTGGGCTAAGGTCCGGACAGGCGGGAAACCGACGAGGGTAGCTGCTTCTACATCGCAGCTATTTCGACTCCGCCCACGACTCCAACTCTCCTGTAGCGCGCAGCAATCCGATCCTCGCTCGAAGGAGCTGGAAATTCGCATCCTGTACAGCGCTGTACTTTTCCGTCACCTCGGTTCGCGCGTTTGCGGCATCGTGAATGCTGGCTGTACCCGCGTTCATCCGGATTTCCACGGCATCCGCATTGGACTTCGCGATCTCATATTCCAGCTCGCTGACTTCCTGCGCCGCCGTCAGTTGCTGGACCGCGCGCTGCAACTTCAGAGTTTCCTGCGAAACCTGGTTCTTCGTGACCTCGACTTCCTTCGTGGCATGAATGGCGTCGGCATCGGCCGCCTCCGCGTGCGCCTTCTGCGAAAAATTCAGGAATGGAAAACGGATGACCACGCCAACGGTCGCATTGTTCCGTTCAAAGGCCTTGGTCGGGAAAAACTGTGTCCAGTTATTGAACTTCGCCAGCACCGCATACTGAGTGGCAAAATCCATCGACGGCCAAAGCGCGCGGTGCTCGCCGCGAGCACGCAAGCCTTGTGCAATCGCGTGCTCCTGCGCGGAAAGAACCGCGGGACTGGCCTCAGCAGCCTTCGTTGTGAGGTCGTCTTGTTCCGCAACCTGCGGCAATGCGGGCACCGACTCCAGATCGGTTTGGATCGCCGCGACCGGCAACCCCGTGAGCTGCGACAGCGTGCTGCGCAATACATCCACCGCGCCCTGCGCTTGCGTGATTCGCAGATTGGCGCGGGCGGTGGCCAGGCGGGCCTGAGTTCGGGTCTGCTCGTTGTCCACGCCTTCCTGAATTCGTTGATCCACGACCTGTTGCATCTTGAGAGCATCGTCATGTTGCTGGCGCAGGTGGTCCGTGAGCCCCTCCCACTTCACCAACTCAAGATAAGTAAGCGCAGTGTCCTGAATGATCTGATTTCGGCGCTCCTTGCTGGCTTCTCCCGTAGCCTTGGATTCGCTGCGCGCAGCCCGCACAAACTCGCGCAAAGCTGGATTGAACATCGCCGATTGCGCCGAGACGTTAAATAGCGAAGGCGCCGATCCCTCTAGGCTCAACGGATAACCCCAGGAATCGCCCAATCCGGAACCGACATTTACCTGCGGAATATATTGATTCCGCGCCTCCAGCATGGATGCAAAAGCCCGCTGCTCATCGGCGCCGGCTTCTCCCGCCAATGGACTGTGGGTAACAGCGAGAGCCACCGCGCGCTTCAATGTCAGTGGCTCCCCGGACGCGGGAAGAGAAAGTGCGATAAGAAGGGAAAGGATCAACAGGTCAATCAGAATTCTCCGAAAGAAGCGCAAGGCAGGTTTCATATCTCCACCTTCATGCGGGGATAAAACAGCAATTTTGTTGAAACACTCTTTGCAAGGACGATTTTTGTTGAGACGGTGTTGCCTGAAAAGATCATCGATCACCGATTCCACAATCAGATGATCAATGATAACGGTTAGCGGTTCACGTGCTGCAGTGCTTGTTGCGCAGGCTGGAAATCGTGTGCCAGATCCAGCGCCGACCTGTACTCCGCAGCCGCGCCTTGCCGGTCGCCGAGTTTTTCGTCGGCAGTGCCCAAAAGGTAATGGACCTTGAACGCCGGTGCCTGCTCAACCTGCGCGCTGGAATTTAGGTAGGCCCTTAGCAATTGCACCGCCTCTGGCACATTTCGCTGCGCGCGAAGCAGGATCTCCGCCGCATCCACCAGAGCGTCGGGCTGGTCCAGCGGCGCACGCCGCACATGAGTCAGCGTATTCTCCATGTCATCCCATCGTTCTCGATGCCGGTAAAACAGGCCCAGATTCAACCACGCACTGGCGCTGCCATGACTGGCCTCGATCGCTTTTCGATATTCCTGCTCCGCGGTGGTGAAGTCCTTTCTTTTTTCGGCAATACGCGCGTTCACCCAGTGGGCCCGCGTGGGATCCAGGCTAAGTAATGAATCCGCCTGCTGCTGGGCCTTGTCTCGTCCGCCGCCGACGATGCCCGGCGCCTCCAAATAAAATTCCGCCAAGTCGCTGCGCGCGTCCACGCTTTTCGGGTTCAGGTGCACAGCTTTTTCAAACTCGTCGCGCACTCTGCGCGCCAGTCCGGCGGCGCTCATGAAGCCGGCTTTGTCCGCCTTCTCGCCATAAATTCTTCCCAGCCACAAATGATACTGGCTGTTGTCGGGAGCCAGCGCTACTGCCTTTTCGCAGTCGGCGATGCCGCGGTCCCACTGCCCCAGGCTGAAATACGCCCGGCAAAGAAGATTGTGTGCCAGGGGATCGTTCGGCGACGCGCTGATCTGCCCTCGCAATGCCGCCACAGCTTCGTCCACCCGCCCGGAAGCGATTAGCGCCGGGACCGTTTCATCCAACCCAGCGGCCGCCGGAGAAACGGCAAGAGCAGCCAGCAGGAAAACCGAGAGAATACGGCGCATCATTTAGTCACCCTCACTTAGTCACCCTCACTGCCAATCCCTCGTGCAGCGGCTTCGAATTCGTAGAACCCAGAGCAACCTGTGCGTGCTCAGAAATGCCCCCGGCGATCTCGGCCTGGGTCAAGTTTGAGATGGATATCTGTACATTTCGATGCTGCAATACGTTGTTCACAATCTCATACACATAGGGCATGGAATCATCCTGCCGCAGCGCTTCGCGCGGGATGCTGAGCGCGTTTGTATGCTCCGCGGTCACCACCGTCACCCCGACGTTGATGTTGGGCAGCAACTTGAAATCCTGATTGGCGACGATGCAGGTGGTTTCGCCCACGTTGCGCGTTCCGTGCAGTTTCACCGCCGCCGGCACCGCGCTTACCGATCCGCTCCACACCCGTCCCGGCATTGCATCCCAGGTCACTTCGATTTTTTCGCCCGGCAACAGCCGAGCCACATCGGGTTCATCCACGAATGCCCGCACCAGAACGCGTGACAAGTCCGCTTCCTGCAGAACCAGGTCCCCGGGGTTAACGTAACTGCCTTGCTTGACTGGAAGGGAATAGACAATGCCATCAAACGGCGCTCGGATTACAAGTTGCCGGAGCACATCTTCGGCCGCGCTGTACGCGCTCTGCGCTTGTGATTGCTCGGCCTGCACACGCGCCACTTCCGGCGACGAGTAGCGATCCTTTTGTTTGGATTCAACCAATTTGACCTCAGCCGCGGCGGTGTCCAGTTGGTTCTGCGCGGCCCGCACTTCTCCAGGGGACGCCGCACCCGATTGCTGCAACCGTTTCAGCGAATCCAGGTTGCGTTGCGCTGCGTCATAGTCGGTGCGCGCCTTCACCTCTTGTGCCCGCAGAGTGAGCACCTCTTCCTGTGTTCCACCGCGTTCCACCGCATGGATATTGGCTTCCGAGGCACGTACTTGCGCCAAAGCCTGTGCTGCCTGACTGCGCGCCCCCGCAGCGTCCAATTCCACCAGCAATTGACCCTTCCTAACGTGGTCGCCCTCTTTTACCAGTACGCTCTCGACATTCGTTCCCACCGGCGCGTGCGCTTCGAAGTTTTGTACCGGCTCAACTTTGCCGTTGGTGGAAATCACGCTGCGAATGGTGCGGCGAGAGACGGTAGCCGCGGTCACCGGAACCGAATCATCGCGTGAGCCAAACGACGCTAGCAGCACCACGGCGACGATTGCGCCGCCGGCCCACACCACCCAGCGTCGCCGGGCTAGTAATCCCGCTCTCTTGCCATTTTGAACCATCTCAGTTGACGTAACGATTAATGTAACACCGGCCTTTGCCGGCGGGGAAAACCCTGCTCTTAATCGTTTGGATGCAGGCAGTTGCCAAAAGAACCGGGAAAAATCGGCAGCTGAAACTATTGTGCAGTTGAAGCTGTCGCCTTTGCCTTACAATCCTGCCTTAGCTTTTCGAACTCAGGCTGATCGCGATACGCCTGGAACTCAGGTGCGTCGAGCGCTGATGTATCGCAAACACCGGCAGCCAGATAGAGGCGCAATTCTGCCAGCATGTTTTTCTTGTCGGAAGTCATCGCGTAAACGCGGGCGCGCTGGTAACGGGCCCATGCGGGATTTTCTGAGCCTGTCGCAGCCAGCTCGAAATAGAGCAGTGCGTCGCGATAATTTTTCTGCTCCATGCTTAGCTGGCCCGATTCGAAAGCCTGCACAACTAAGCCACTGAGCGCGCGCCGAACTACCAGCATCCTGCGATCTTGGCCTCCAGCCTGTCTCTTCATATCGGCGATGTTGCTTCGGAGGTCCGTGAACTCGGCGGCATCCACAGCACCGGTGGGAATGTTCTCCATCGCGGCAGAAGGCGCCTCTTCGATCCGGGCTTGCTGCTCGATGTCCGAGGTCTCCTGCTTTTCAGCCCTCTTCAGCGCTTTGTTCTTTTCCAGCTCCGCAACCCGCGCTTTGGCGACACCAACATCCGCCAGATCGCGGAAGTCACGCACGATCGCTGCGTATCCGCGGTACGCCGCCAGCAGGTCATTCCTAGCCTCGAAAGCGCGGGCGCTGGCGAGCGCTTCATCACGGCCCGAAGCGATGCGCGCCGGATCGCGGGCCAGAGTACCGGCAGCCATTGCCTGCAGGTCCATCCAATTCAGCGCTTCCGTCCATACATCCGCAGGAGCCCAGCCGTGCTGACCCTCGAAGACTCGAATGTGATACCGCGCGCCCGCTTCGTCGAACCTGAGCCGCAGTTGCGCGAATTCGGCGTAGTTAAAGTCGGCGTTGCCCACAGCTGCAAAGTACGCAAATTTTATATTGCGCGACGGCGCAGTGGCGGGCGGGAATCCTGCAGCGTTGGCAATCACCCCGGCCACGCAGTCCCCGCAGGAGATCGCAATGCTGGTTGCGACGCGTGCGCCACCGGACATCCCCGCGACATAGCGACGTTGCCCGTCAACCGAAAATCTCTGCTGCGTGTCCTGCCAGACCGCGCTGGCCGCCTCCGCCGACCCGCCCATCGGTCCGTTCCTGGAATTATTGGAAGCGGCGATGATGTAACCGAATCTCTCCGCCGCCACTTGAATGACAGCCGCCGCGATCTGCCCTCTGCCTCCGGGATCGAACACATAAATGATTGGCCACTTGCGATCAGGGGAGTAAGCCGACGGAAGATACAACGCGTAAGTCTCTTTGGGATTACTGTTGCAGGTCACGGTACGAACGAGTGTGCCGGGCGGCTGCAAAATGGGCGAAACCTGGGCAAGGACGCCGTCAGAGACCAATCTCATGCACAGGATCGCCAGAAGTTTCCACCTCACATCTAGAAGAATAGTCGGAAGCGATAATCCGGATCAACCGAGTCCTGTTTCCCGAATCGCGACAGCCTGAACCGGGGATCAGCATCTTGGTGCTCCATCACTAACCTCGACACCGTCTCACCCAGAGCCGGCCCATGCTTGAACCCGTGTCCTGAGCCGCCGCCAACCAGCCACACGTTGTCCGCCGCAGGATGACGGTCAATGATGAAGTGGTTGTCCGGAGTATTCTCGTACTGGCACACTTGGGTTTCGAGCAGCGGAGCATCCTTCATGGCAGGAAAGCGAAAACCCATGTATTCCCGCACCGTCTTGAGAGTCTCCTCGCTGACGACGCGCTCGCCCGTGGTCGGATCAAATTCAGGGCCGCGACTGTCATCCGCTATCTTGAAGCCACGCTCCTGATTTCCCGGAACAAGACTTCCGGGAATAAAACTTCCCGGAATACCGTAGAGGAAACGTTCGCGATGGTCCGCCCACGCCGGAAGCTTTTCCGCTGAAAACCGGTCGTCCCCCTCCGGTCTTCCGAAGAAAAACACATCCTGTTTCGTCGAGCGAATTTTATCGCCAATGGTTTCTGGGAAAAGCTTGCCTAGCCATGGCCCGCACGCGAAGACATACTGATCGGCAACCAGCTTCGAGCCGTCCGGGACCACCAGGCCACTCCCGGCGCTGTGCTCAAGCTCACGCGGCAGAACGGCGATCTGCCGGTATTCGCCGCCCTCCGCTAAAAAACCGTCAAGCACCGCCTGGCATGCAATCCGAGCTGCAAGAAAGCCACCGTCCGGTTCGTAGATGCCCCACGCCACCCCTTCCAGATTGAATTGCGGCCACTGTTTCGCGATTTCGTCGCTGCAGAGTTCCTGGTAGGCGATGCCTGCCTCGCGAAGCAGTGGCAAAGATCCGCGCTCGAATTGGTCGTCGCCAGTCCCTGCCAGCCACAGCACTCCAATCCGATGCACAAGCTGACAGCTCCAACGCTTTTCGTGCTCCCTCCACAGTTGCATGGCGTGGGCCGCCATCTTCGTATAGGGCTGGTTCGGCCCATAAGTGCCCCGGATCACGCGGGTCTCGCCACCGGAGGACGCTCGGGAGTTGCCCGGACCCCAGGCGTCGAGCAAGGTGACGCGCGCCCCGCGACGCAGCAGATACAAGGCAGTCCATCCGCCAAACGCTCCCGCCCCAATCACCGCGATATGAGATCTTGTTCGCACCCTGGTCTCAGCCCGTAGTTCTCGATCCGTTGAGCATATTCGTAGAGGCGAACCTCAGGGAAGGGATGTGGTCAAAATACATTCTTCTCTTTGGCGGCTCGCACGCCGCTGTTTACAATAACCAGTATGCCGAAGCCGCCACGCTACACCTCTGAACACGCCAAAGCCGGACTGGACGCGAAGTTCCCCGAGATCGAAACCTGGCCCAACCAATTTCCGGGTTACGAAATTGTCATCGAGGATCCGGAGTTCACGTCCGTGTGTCCCAAGACTGGCCTGCCTGACTTCGGCCTGATCACCATCCGTTACATGCCCGCCAAGCTCTGTCTCGAACTCAAGTCTTTAAAGGAATATCTGCAGTCCTACCGCAATCTCGGTATCTTCCAGGAAAACATCGTGAATCAGGTTCTCGGCGACGTGGTTCGCTGGGCGCGCCCCGTGTGGGCGGAGGTCAAAGGAGATTTCCGCCCGCGGGGTGGGATCTCTACGGTGGTTGTCGCGAAATGGCCGCGGCCTAAGGTCTGAGAGCCAATCCCTGCCCATGCTATATTCCTCTCTCACGTGACCCAGGATCACCTCCACCCGCGCACCACCCTGATGTTGCTGACGGCGCTCAATCTGCTCAATTACGCCGACCGCAATGTCTTGTTCGCAGTCCAGCCGCTGGTGCAGGACGAATTCCACATCAGCAAAGCCCAAGTCGGTTACCTGACCAGCGCGTTCCTGGTGTGCTACATGATCGCTGCACCGTTTGTCGGCCCCTTGGCCGACCGCTATTCGCGAAAATTAATTATTGTTTTCGGCGCCATGTTCTGGAGCGGCCTCACCCTGCTCACCGCCTTTACGCACACGTACACGGAATTGCTCATCCGCCACACCCTGGTAGGGATCGGAGAAGCGACCTTCGTGACTATTGCGCCAACATTTGTTGCCGACCTGTTTTCTGAAAGAGTGCGCGGCCGCATTCTGGGAGTGTTTTACCTGGCCATTCCCGTCGGATCGGCCGCCGGATATCTGCTCGGCGGACATCTCGCTCCCTTGCATGGATGGCGTTTTCCGTTTTACATTGCAGCGGCTCCGGGATTTCTGCTGGCGCTCGCCGTTCTCTTCGTTCCGGAACCGGAGCGCGGCCGTTTTGATTCATTGAAAGAAACTCCCGAGCGGGGAACCGTCCTTGGACTCGCCCGCAACCCCGCATTCTTGACCGCCACTCTGGGCATGGCCGCGATGACGTTTTCTCTCGGCGGAATCCAGGTATGGATGCCTCAATTCCTCTATAGCGAGCGGCACTACTCCCTCGAGGCCGCCAACCTGACGTTTGGCATAGTCGTCGTCGTGGACGGCATTCTGGCTTCTCTGGCCGGCGGCTGGCTCGGTGACTTGTTGCTGCCGCGAATGAGGAGTTCCTACTACTTGGTTTCCGCCGCTAGCATGGCGCTAGGCATGCCTTTTATGATCATCGCCGTGTCCGCGCGCGGACGTTTTATGGTCCCCGCGATTGCGGTTGCGGCTTTTTTCCTTTTGCTCAATACATCGCCACTCAATGCAGCCGTCATTAATTCCGCCGGCGCCCACATCCGCGCTACTGCGATCGCGTTGAACATTTTCATCATCCACATCCTGGGCGACGTGCCCTCGCCCACAATGATGGGCTGGGTCGCCGACCGCCATTCCCTGCAAACTGCTTTCATCCTGCCGGTGGTCGCCATGGCCATCTCTTCTGCCATACTGTTTTACGGCATGCGTTTTGCTCCCGCCGTCGCTGTCGAACGTAAGTCCCGCCCCACACAGGCCCACGTGGGATGATTTATTTTCATTGGATCGCAGGCACTCTCCTTGCTCTGATCTGGCTCTCCCGCGTAGTGGACACGACTCGCGGCGTTCGCACCCTGACCAACATTTCGCAGCCGGATTGGGACCTCCACCCCGTTACGCCGGCCGGAAATCCGCGGGTGGCCATCATTGTCCCGGCTCGCAACGAAGAAGCCTCAATCGAAAAGGCTCTTACCCACTTGCTGGCCCTCGAATATGACAACTACGAAGTGATCGCCATCAACGACCGTTCCACCGACCGCACCGGCGAAATCATGGACAGAGTGGCCGCATCACATGACATGACCACAGGAACCGCGGGGCGTCCGCGACTTGCGCTGAACGAAGCCAAAGCGTCCAGGCGTCAGCTCAAGGTCATCCACATCCGAGAACTTCCCGCCGGCTGGATGGGCAAAGCCCACGCCATGTGGACTGCCGGGCGCAATGCGGCCGATTGTGAGTGGCTTCTGTTTACCGACGCCGATGTGATGTTCCGTCCCGATTGCCTGCGCCGCGGGATCGCCTATGCCGAGGCCGAACGCGCCGACCACCTTGTCCTGTTTCCCCGCACCGTCATGAAGCGCCCGGGCGAGAAGATGATGTTGGCCTTCTTTCAGTTGATGTTCGTCTTCGGACACCGCCCCTGGAAAGTTGCCGATCCCAAAGCCAAAGACCATATCGGAGTCGGCGCATTTAATCTGGTGCGTCGCAAGGTCTATGAAGCCGTTGGTACTTACGAAGCTCTGCGGTTCGAAGTGGTGGACGACATGAAGCTCGGCAAAGTCATCAAGAACGCCGGCTTTCGCCAGCGCAATGTGCTGGGACGCAGTGTGCTGGGCCGCAGTGTGCTAGAAAACGATCTGCTCGAAATCCGCTGGGCCCGGGGAGCGCGAGGTGTAGTCCGCAACCTGACCAAGAATTTCTTCGCCGTGATGTCGTTTCAATGGTGGCGTGCCCTGCTATTTTGTGGGGCGGCGGCGATTGGCAACGTCCTGCCCTTCCTCGGCGTTTTCCTGGCTCACGGAGCAGCACGCATCCCTTACGCGATTGCGCTGGCCTGCATTTTCTTTCTCTACGTGGGGATGTCGGTTTATTCAGACGTTCGCCCGTGGTATTTCTTCCTTCATCCCCTGGGCACCCTTCTCTTCATCTACACCATGCTGCGCTCGATGCTCTTCACCCTCTGGCGCGGAGGCGTGGAGTGGCGTGGAACTTTATATCCGCTAGACGAACTGAGGAAAGGCCTAGTCTAGCGGGAAGCCTTTAATCGCAAGTTCGCAAAGTAAAACCGCAGAGGACGCGAAGGAATGAGTTGTTTGCGCTCCGCGCGGCCGTCATACTCTTTCACCTCTCCACGAATCTCGACCGTCTTGCCCTCGAGCTGGCGCACGTCACCTACGTTTTTCAGATCGTAAGAAAAAATGCAACAGAAAAGGGACAGAATTGGTGGTCTTCGCAGAAATCCAGATATCGAACTCCGCCACTACCGGTCTCAACCTGCAGAACTTTTCCGCTGACACATTGGGTCTCGCCAAGGTGTTTCTGCGCTTGCGCAAACGGAATGCACGCGGCTGAAGAAAAAGCCGGGAAGAGCAGGACGAGGGCCGCAACCTTCGTGATCACACAGAAATTCTAGTGCGATTCCGAGCCGTTGATGCTCCGCATGACAGAAAAATGTCTGAGATTTCCCAAAACAGAACTTTCGAGGCCCGCCCAGAAAAGGCAGGCTCCGATAAGCCTACCGGAACGCCTTAACCGCCGTGGTTTCGTCGTCCCTAACGTCAAAAACCGTATAGAGCTTGGTGATCTGCAGCAGGTCGTGGACCTTCTTGGTCAGATTGAGCAGCTTCAATTCGCCACCCTGGTTCTTTACCGTGGTGTAGGCGCTGACCAACTCGCCGATGCCCGAACTGTCAATGTAGTTGACGTCCCCCAGATTGAGCAGAATTTTTTTCTCCCCCTTGGTGAGCAGGTCTTTCACCGAGTCCCGGAGGACTACGCTGCCTTCCCCCAAAGTGATCCGTCCGCTGCAATCCACAATGGTGACGCCGTCAACCTGGCGACTACTGGTTTTCAAGTTCACTGAGAAGCCTCCTTGCCGCCCGCGGGTGCCCCGTGGACGTGCTTAATAAGTTTGATTTCTGTGCCCGTTTGGGACGGATGGATCTCCACCACATCCATAAACGAACGGATTAAAAAAATTCCGCGGCCTGATGTTTTTAAAAGATTTTCCGGCGATAACGGATCGGGGATGTTGCCCAAATCCAGCCCCTTCCCCTGATCGCGGATCGTAATGACCAAGTCGTCTTTGATGCGCTCAAAGTCCAGGCGAACTTTCTTCTCCGGATCGTATGCGTTGCCGTGCAGCACGGCATTTACCGCCGCCTCGCGCACCGCCATAGCGATCTGCAAGACCTCATCCTCCCCAAAGCCGCTCGCGGCCGCAATCTCGCTGGCCGCCTGTTCCGCATTGTCAACCGTCTCCAGGGTGGAGTCGAGCGTATAGGAGCGCCGGTCTTCACTCATAAGCATAGGTGCAATGAATGCGAAGTTTGAGGTGCCATGGCCATCCGCTGCGTGCGAGCCTGCGCTTTGCAGACAGATTGGCTAGTTTGCATCGCTGCTGTGGAAATGTCAACGCGGATGTCATAGCGATGTCATAGCGGATGTCATAGCGGATGTCATAGCTCGGATTCTTCCCAGAGGCAAGCCGGGAAGCCAAAGACTAGTGCGCCCAGTGTTGCCTCAGCCCGTCCACGGCCTGCTGTGATACAACCCTGACGTGCCGCAACCGACCACTCAGCCTGCTCTTCTCCGCGCCATCGGCCGTTGGAGCCTTACCGCGCTCATGGTCAATTGCATTATTGGCAGCGGCATATTTGGATTGCCCTCGGTCGTTTCGCGTCTGGTAGGAACCGCCAGTCCGTATGCCTGGGTGTTCGCCGCCGCCAGCACCGCTTTGGTTATGGCCTGTTTCGCTGAGGTTTCCTCGCGTTTCGATCAAAGCGGAGGGATTTATCTTTACACTCGCACTGCCTTTGGCCGGACTATGGGAATCACCATAGCGTGGCTGGGTTGGCTGACACGCCTCACCGCCGCGGCCGCCAACGTTAATATCTTCATCATCTATCTTGCCGAGTTCTGGCCTGCCGCCAGAACTCCGCTCCCGCGTTTTCTAGTGATGACCATCCTGCTTGCCTTCCTGACGGCTGTGAACTATGTGGGAGTCCGCAGCGGAACCCGCCTAAGCAATATCTTCACCGTGGCCAAAGTTTTCACCCTGGCCAGCTTCATCGGAGGAGGATTCCTGTTTCTAGTGTTGCGGCACCACCCGCTCGTGATTTCTTCCCCTGCCGGTCCTCTCGAAAGTTGGCGGCACTCCATCTTGCTGTTGATGTTCGCGTATGGCGGGTATGAAGCGGGCCTGATGCCCGCCGGCGAAGCCAGGAATCCCAGGCGTGACTATCCCTTTGCCCTCTTCGTAGCACTGGTTGCTTGCACTTTTATATATACGGCGACGCAGTGGCTGATTGTTTCCGTGCTGCCCCAGGCTTCGGCCAGCGATCGTCCACTGGCAGCCGCGGCGCAGGTCATGCTAGGACCGTGGGGAGCCAGCCTGGTCAGTATCGGCGTCCTCATTTCCAGCTATGGCTTGCTGAGTGCAAACATCCTAGGTTTTCCCCGAATCCTGTTTGCCCTGGCGGAGCATGGCGATTTGCCCGCAGGGCTGGCCAAGGTGCATCCCAGGTTCCGCACTCCCCACGTAGCCATTGTCGCCTTCGCAATCTGCCTGTGGGGATTCTCGCTCGCGGCCAGCTTTCAATGGAACGTGACTATTTCAGCCGGCATCCGCCTTATTTATTATGCTTCGGTGTGCGCCGCGCTTCCCGTATTGCGCTGGATGAACCATGCGCCTAAAGCCGAATTCCGTCTCCCGCTCGGCCCTGTTGTGGCATTGCTCGCAGTGACTGCTTCGGTGTGGCTGTTTCCAAAACTGGACAAGCCTGCGGTCTGGGTGCTGGCCGTACTGGCACTCCTTGTGCTCGTGCACAGCGTTTGGGCGATGCGATCAGCTAGTAGATCGGAAAACCAGGGACAAACTGTGGAAACGAGATGATCAGAAGCGCCGGGTTCCCGCACCCGTTATCAATTCATCCGCCCGTCATTCATCCTGTGCTAGACTTTCCCGCCAGAAGGAGGTTCTATGGCAAAAACTGTTAGTTGCAGAGACATCGGGGCGGACTGTGATTTTGTCGCCCGCGGCAATAGCGAAGAGGAAGTGCTTAGACAAGTCGCCGAGCACGCGCGCACTGATCACCAAATGAGCGAGATTCCAGCGGAAATGAGAGACAAGGTCGTAGCCGCCATCCGCGACGAAGCCGCTTAAACCAATACCGAAAACTAGAGGGCCCGGAGGAACACTGAGGAATCATTTCCCCGTGTTACTTCGCGCCTTCTGTTTTATCTTCGCGGCCCAGGAAACCAGGAAACCAAGAAAGAGAGAAGAAAGAGAAAACATTGAGGAGACTGCCCTTCGCAATCAGCGTCCGGCCCCAAATCCTGTCCGGTCCAGATCCCGGTCGCGCACTCCGATCAAATACAGCAGGCTGTCCAACCCCAGATGCGAGACTGCGTGGTTTGCACTCTCGCGGACTAACGGCTTGGCATGGAAAGCAATTCCCATGCCTGCCAAGTTCAGCATTGGAAGGTCGTTCGCGCCATCGCCGACCGCGACTACTTGGTCCAGAGAAATATTTTCCTTCAAGGCAATCGCCTCCAGAAGCTCTGCCTTCTTTTTACCATCTACAATTTCGCCCACAACTTTTCCTGTAACCACGCCATTTTCGACTTCCAGTTCGTTGGCGAACACATAGTCAATTCCCAATCGCGCTTGCAGGTGCTCACCGAAGAACGTAAATCCTCCGGATAGGATTGCGGTCTTGTATCCCAGCATTTTCAGAGTTGAGATAAGCCGCTCCGCGCCATCGGCAAGCGGGACCGACTGCACCACAGCTTGCAGCCTCCCCGCTGGCAGGCCGCGAAGCAGACCCACTCTGCGCGTGAAGCTCTGTTTGAAATCTAGTTCCCCGCGCATGGCGGCGGACGTGATCGCAGAAACCTGATCACCCACCCCGTGCGCCTTTGCCAGTTCGTCAATGACTTCTGCCTGAATCAGAGTGGAATCCATATCGAAGACAAACAGACGCCGGTTGCGCCGGTAGATGCTTTCACGCTGGAACGCGACATCCACCTCAAATTGATGTGTCAATTCCATGAGTTCCGCCCGGAGCGTAGCCGCGGAGTCGCTTTCACCGCTGATTTCAAGCTCGATGCAGGCGTTCGCATTCTCCATCCGGCTGCTCAGCGACAATCGTCCCGAAAGGCGCTCGATTCGATCAATATTCAATCCATGGCGCGAAATCCCGGCACTGATCTTCGCCAGTTGCTCTGCCGTAATTTTCCTTCCCAGCACGCTGATGACGAAGCGGAACTTCCCCTGCGACCGAACCCAGTGGTTGAAGCCTTCTTCGCTCACGGGAGTGAACTTGATCTTCAAGTCCAGTTCGTGCGCTCGGACGATCAGGTCCTTCTTCAGCGGAGTAAAGTCCACCCCAGTCGGTACTTCTACGAGGACTGCCAGCGCCAGAGTTTCGTGGACCACCGCTTGCCCGATGTCGAGAATGCGGACACGATAGTTGGCCAGGATTTCAGCCAGCGAGCTGGTCTGCCCCGGCCGGTCCCCGCCGGAAAAATTAATCAGAATGACTTTGCTCATGAATGGGAAATTTACTAACAGACTAACAGGCGTGGCATCTTTACTTAAGGAGCGGGGAGACTCGCAAGCCCGGGAAGAAAATAAACTCCTAGCGAATTGCCTGGATCGAACCGGCCAGGTCCGCAGCTACCCGCGAATGGTTCTACCCCGCGGCCGCCGCCTTCTGCCCGATCAGCACCGCGTCCTGCATCTGGCGGAACAGGTCCCCCATGGCGGATGGCGAGTGTGACATGAAAAGGGTATTGGTCTTGTCCTGGGGCGCCGATTTCTTTGATGGTATCCAGATACTGCGTGACCAGCACCAGCATCATTACATCCTTTGCAGTGGTGCCTTCGACCGCAGCCGAGAACGCTTCGATGGATTGCTTCAGTCCCTCGATGATGGCTTTGCGCTGGTTGGCGATGCCCTGGCCTTGCAATGCTTTACTTTCTGCCTCCGCCTCAGCCTGTTTCACTTTCAGAATCTTTTCCGCCTCACCACGCGCGCTGGCCGCGACCTGCTCCCGTTGCGCTGCGTTGATCTCGTTCATTGCTGCCTTCACCTTCTCATCCGGCTGAATGTCGGTCACCAGCGCCTGATCAACAGCGTAGCCATAGGTCTGCATCACATCATCGAGACCCTGCTTGATAGCAATTGCAATGTCAGATTGCTGCAGGAATGCGTCATCCAGATTCATTTTCGGCACGTGTCCGGCGCCAATCTTGCCGGCAATTCAAATGACCCCACAGCCTTTGAGCAGACCTGCTCCGATGGCACCACTAGTCGCTGGGCGCAGTGGAACGTCTATGTGGCAGAAAGCGTTAACGCCCACGCGGCCGCGCCAAAATTCGCGCAATCCGTGGTCAGCGATCACATCATTCACTCCGGAACGGTTTCGACTGGAGGTACACTCGGCAGCGCCAACCGCAACCTGCTCGACTTCTTCCAGGCGGCGCTCGATCCGCAGCACCGCGCCAACATCACCTTTGCAGACGATCATCTGGCCAGCCCGCTGTGTACCACTCAGAGCCCAGGTCATTGTGCCAACAACGATCCAGCTTCATTTCGCGTAGCAACGCCGTTTTTCACTTATCAGCTCAAGACGAATCCGAATATCATCACGAAAGGGACATGCGGAGGAAATTAGCAGGCTTGTGTTGGGGCGGGCCCACGTCCGCCCTTCGTGCCTCCACGGTAAGGTTGATTCTGATCCAAGGAGTACTCTACCCTGCTGTCTCGTGCCGAAGATTGGTTGTCCAACCTGCGTCCGGCTAGCGGCCCAAGAAGATCGCTTTTCAGGGTTTTTTCGGAGTAAGGCCACAGGCATTCTGAACCGCATTCAGGTCCAGCCCGGCCGGGGGAAACTCCGCGATCTTCGGACCCTCAGGGGTTCGAAACTCCACCCGAAATAACCGCGCTCCCAATAGTTCGCGTGTCGTTCCCTTGTCCATAGAGAGGAAGTGACCGTTTACCCAATTCCAGTTGTGACGGCTGTGCGCGTCGTCCACCCGGACGAGCACATGCATCTGAGGTTGTCCCCAAAACCCGGGCCAGTCCGGTCTTCCTAGCCTTACATTGGGACGAAAGTCGGCTAGGTCCAGCTTGCCATTGGTGCAGTAAAGCATGATTCGCGCTTGGTCCGCGCCGTCTTCAGTGTTGTTGGCCGGCAGCTCAAAGCGCACTCGCTTCGCCGCGGTCATCGGATCTTCGGCGCGGTATTCGATCCATTTTCCGCCCGCGTTGACCCCATTCTCCCGGCTCTCCTGACGGTCATCGTGGTCTCGCCGGTCCGGATGATCTCGAGGATACTGTCGTGCGTTCAAGACTCCGACGCAAAGAAGTACCATTCCAATGGCCATCATCGCCGCACCCACACTATTCCATTTGGTAAATGAGCTAACCTTATGCCGTACGGGCCCAGCTCCCGCCCGTGACCCGATTGTTTAATACCCCCAAACGGCAGCCGCGGGTCAGATGCGACCATCTTATTAATAAACACCATCCCTGCATCGAGCTCATTGATGAAACGTTCGCGCTCCTGGGAATCATTGGTCCAGGCGCTGGCGCCCAAACCAAAACGGGTGTCGTTGGCTAACCTTATAGCGCCGTCAATATCCTTGACGCGAAACAAACTCGCTACCGGCCCAAATAGCTCTTCTCCATACGCCGGCGAATTCCGAGGAATATCCGTCAACACCGTGGGTGCATAAAAATTTCCCGGGCGGTCGAGCGCTTTCCCTCCGGTCAGGACCCGAGCCCCCGCCGCAACCGTTTTGCGAACATCAACGTCCAGATCGGCTACTCCGTCCTTGGTCGCCAGTGGTCCCAGCTCAGTGCTCTCATCGAACGGATCTCCCAGCTTGAGAGCTTCCATCTTGCTCACGAACTTCCGCTCGAACTGATCAGCGATCTCGTCAGCGATAATGAAGCGTTTGGCCGCGATGCACGACTGTCCGTTATTCACCATGCGCGCCTTCACCGCGGTTGCGACCGCTTCGTCCAATTTTGCGCTCGGCATAACAATGAACGGATCGCTGCCGCCCAGTTCGAGCACAACTTTCTTGATCCTCTTCGCCGCGCCGACTCCCACCTCGATTCCCGCTCTCTCGCTTCCAGTAAGCGTCGCTGCCATAATGCGCGGATCGTTCAGGATCCGGTCAACTTTTTGTGACCCTATGAGCAGAGTCTGAAAAACCCCGTGTGGGAATCCGGCGCGCAAAAGGATGTCTTCAATTGCCAGCGCGCATTGCGGAACGTTCGACGCATGTTTCAGCAGACCAACATTTCCCGCCATCAACCCGGGCGCGATAAAACGAAACACTTGCCAGAAGGGAAAATTCCATGGCATCACCGCCAGAATAGGTCCCAGCGGCTGATAACGAATGAAACTGCGAGTCGCAGCGGTCTCAACCATTTCGTCCGCTAGAAAGCGCTCTGCGTTCTCGGCATAGTAGCGGCACCCCGATGCGCACTTGACCGCCTCGTCCACCGCCGACCGAAAAGGCTTGCCCATTTCAGTGGTCATCAAACGGCCAAACTTCTCTTTTTCGTTTTCCAGGATCTCCGCCGCCCGCATCATCATGTGCCGGCGCTCGTCGAAAGGCGTGTGGCGATATTCCGAAAAAGTGGCCGCGGCAAGCCCGATTTTTTCGTCCACTTGAGCGTCCGACATCGCTTCAAAAACTCTGAGCACGTCTCCAGTCGCCGGATTGATCGTAGCAATGCCCATCTCGCCGAGCCTCCGTAATTATCAATTATCTGTGATTTCCGAGCCGACTACTAATCTGCAGCCAGCATGCCAGGAGGGGTAGAAACCACCGCCTGCTCTTCATTATCTTATTAAGATTGACCGGCGCGGATGGTGGATTCTCGAACCAGTTCCGGTTGCACCACCGTCTCTTTAGAGGGATCTCTTCTCCCTGGATGCGCTGCAATAGAGTAGTGGCGGCAATTGCGCCCATCTGTTTCAGAGGCTGGCGTATGGTGGTGAGACGTGGCGAAATGAAGGCAGCAATTTGGATGTCGTCCATTCCGACGACCGAAACATTGCCCGGTACTGACAAGCCCCTGTCCTGGATGGCCCGGATCGCGCCGACGGCGGATACGTCATTGAACGCCAGAACTGCGGTGAAATCGCGCGACTTCTGCATCAACATCATCGCGGCGTCATAACCGCGCTGCATCATAGATTTTTCCCCGGCTTCGAAATAGTTACCCATAGTCGCGGTCAACTCGGGTTTCACGACAAGCCCGAGCTCGGCGGCGCCTTTAAGAATGGCTACCGACGCAGCTACTACCAACGTGGCTCCTGATAGGGAAATTCGTGGATGCCCCCGCCCCCATCGACCGCATGCCCCTCTACGTGCGCGCCGGCTCCATCATTCCTTTCGGCCCGCAGGAGGAATATGCGACTCAAAAGCCCTCAGATCCCAGCGAGCTTCGCGTTTATCCCGGCGCCGACGGCAGCTTTATGCTTTACGAAGATGAAAATGACTCTTACCACTACGAGAACGGCGCTTACGCTACCATACCGATTCAATGGAACAATTCAACGCGGACTCTGGCCCCTCTGACCCTTGGCGCGCGCAAAGGTTCATTTCCCGGAATGCTCGAAAACCGGACTTTTCGCATCTTGTTCGTGAGCGAGAACCACGGCGGAGGGATCGAGAGTGCAGCCAGTCCTGATCAAAGCGTGCAATATTCGGGAAGGGAAGTGTCGGTTACGCAGGAATAAGTGCTGGCTCGGATTGATGGAGCGCTGGAGTAGCTAGCGTTTCGCTCCGGTCACCACCGGCGTGTCCGCTCCGACGGCAGCACGCGGCAGCCTGAACCAGAACGTTGAACCATGACCCAGTTCACTGCTCACCCCGGCTTCTCCGCCGTGGTTCAGAACAATGTGTTTCACAATCGCCAGCCCCAGGCCAGTGCCGCCCGCCTCTCGAGAGCGCCCCTTGTCCACGCGATAGAACCGCTCAAACAACCTTGGCAAGTGCTCCGACGGAATTCCCGGCCCGAAGTCCTTCACGTAGAATTCCACGTTTCCCTGTTGTCTTTCCTCAGCGCCGACCAGAATGTTCTTGTGTCCGGGCGCATATTTCAGGGCATTGTCAATCAGGTTCGCGAAAACCTGATGAATCGCATCGCGATCGGCAAAAACCTGAACTTCGGGGGACTTGGCGATCTCGATTGCTATCCCTCGTCCCTTGGCCACTTCGTTAAAAGACACCTGCGCGTCCCGCAGCAGTTCGTGCGCGGAAACCGGCGCCGGTTCCAGCGGGTCCTCGCCGGACTCGACTCGCGCCAAGGTCAGCAGGTCCTCCGTGAGTCTGCTCATACGCTGCGCATTCCGGCGGATAATGTCGAGAAACTCACGGGTCTTCGGATCTGGAGACTCATCAAATAGGGTCTCTGTATAACCTAGCAGCGAGGTTAGCGGCGTGCGCAGCTCATGCGAAACGTTGGCGATGAAATCCCGCCGGGTGCGTTCCACCCGCGCAATCTCCGTGCTGTCGCGCAATACGCAAACCACGCCTCCATCCGGCAGCGGAGCAGATGTCATTCCAAAGGTGCGCCCCGGTGTGACCGAAAATAACGTGATATGTCCCACGTTCCGGCTCCGCAGCACATCATCAACCACACGCAATAAATCCGGATCGCGAACAGCGCGAATTAATGGCGTGCCAACTGAGATCGAACCAGTTGCCAGACCTTTCATCGCGCCATTAAACCAAGCCACTTCGCGGCTGGGAGAAACCGCTACCACCGCGTCATTCATGCTGTTGAGCAGGGTCTCGAGCTGTTGCCGACTGCTCTCGAGGTTCCGGAAGTTGACTTCCAACTGGCGCGCAGTCTTATCCAGAGTCGTCGCCAGGACCGCGATCTCATCGCTTCCAGACTCCGGCAAGCGCGCCGCCAGATGTCCCGCTGCGATGTCCTGTGCGAATACCACGATCTTGCGCAGCCGTCTGGCGACGCTCTGGGCCGCGATCAGAGCCACCACGAATCCGAAAAGCAGCGCTATTCCGGAAGCTTCCAGGAGGTCCTTCTCGATCTTACGTACGCCTCCCCTGATCGAAGAAAGCGGATAGGCAAGCCGCACTGCGCCATATGAGGTTGGAGCTGCAACATAACGAAATTCAATTCCCAGCGTGTGGCTGACGCGAGTGTCACTTCCCGGCTGGCCCTTCAGGGCGGAGGAAAACTCTGGCCGGGTGGCGTGATTTTCCATGCTCGAAGCTTGCGCTTCAGAGTCACCCAGCACTTTTCCCGAGCGGTCAATGATGGTCGCCCGCGCCCGGGCGGCCCATGCCTCCTCGTCTGCCAGTTGTTGGAAGGGAACCACACCTGCCTCGTGATTGGCACGTGCGGCGAACATCTTCGCTTTGTCTTGCAGGTCTTGCTGCAGTTCAGAAGCCAGCGAGGCTTCCCAGGTGCGCCGGACGAAGATATCCAGCGCCGCGGTCGAAACGCCGACCACCAGAACAATCAAAAGAAGAAGTTTGAAGAAAACCCGCTGCGTCACTTACGGACCTCGAACATGTATCCGGCTCCGCGCACGGTGTGGATATGACGCGGCTTCTCCGGGTCACGTTCTATTTTCTCGCGCAGACGGCGAATATAGACGTCCACAATACGCGGGGTGACAAAAGCAGTGTCGTGCCACACTGCATCCAGCAAGCTCTTGCGCGTGAACACCCGTCCGGGATGAGAAGCCAGAAACTCAATCAGCCGGAATTCCGTTGCCGTGGTCACCACCGCGTCATTGCGCGCCGTCAGGCGCATGGCAGCGGTATCAATCACCAGGTCGCCGGTCCGCACAATCTCTTTTTTAAGCGGCTGATCAAAACGCCGCAACACTGCTCGCACCCGGGCCACGACTTCTTTGGGACTAAAAGGCTTGGTGATGTAATCATCGGCTCCAATCTCGAATCCGCGCAAGCGGTCGGACTCGGTGGTGCGAGCGGTCACAAAAACTATGGGGACTCCAGCCAGCGCGGAATTATTGCGAATTGACCTGGCAACATCCAGTCCGCTGCTGCCGGGAACCATGATGTCGAGAATCACCAGCGCTGGACGGCGGGCGTGCATTTCGTCCAGGAACCCGCTGCTGGTAGGAAACCACGACACTCCGTATCCCGCGGGCTGCAGATGATGCTTGAGCAGCCCGGCAATATCAGGATCGTCTTCCAGAATGAAGATGGTAGGACTCAACGCCTGAGCGACGGCCATTTCAGCTCCCCGCCAGGCTCTGCCCTGCGCCGTGCCGCACGTCGGCCCCGCGCACCCAGAAGATGACGTCTTCGGCAATGTTGGTGGCGTGATCAGCTACACGTTCAAGATTGCGGGCGATCGAGAGGGCATCCAGCGCCTGCACCGCGCCATCCGGTTTCGCCTGCATGTAACTGGAGAGATTTGCGAACGCCTCGTGATTCATGCGGTCTATTTCGTCGTCGGCTTGGAGTACGTGCTTGGCCAGGTCCGTGTCGGCCTCAATAAACGATCGCAGAGCGTCCCGCACCATGGACCGTACCCGCGAAGCCATCGCCGGAATATCAACCGGGAGTTCGTAAACCGGCAGTTCGATCATGTTCATCACCCGCTGCACGATGTTCACCGCCTGATCGCCGACCCGCTCGAGGTCGGCGTTGATCTTGATGACCGCAAGAATGAAACGCAAGTCAATCGCCATCGGCTGCTGCATCGCCAGCAGATCAATGGCAAACTCGTCCACCTCGCGTTCGGCGCGGTTAATTGCGTCTTCGTTGTTCAACACCCGCTGGCACAAAGCCAGATCGCGTTGCGAATAGGCCTGCACCGCCAGGTCAATCGCCTGTTCCGACATTCCGGCCATGGCCAGAATTCGGTGCTTGAGTTCGTCGAGTTCCTGGTGGAAACGAATGCGTGTCATCCGAACCTGCCCGTAATGTAGTCTTCCGTCCTCTTGTCCGACGGATTAGTGAAGATTTTCTCCGTCCGGTCAAACTCGACCAGGTTGCCCATCAGGAAGAATCCGGTGAATTCCGCCACCCGCGACGCCTGCTGCATATTATGAGTAACGATAACGATGGTCAGCTTCTGCTTCAACTCGAAGATCAGGTCCTCGATCTTCGCTGTCGAGATCGGATCCAGCGCCGAACACGGTTCGTCCATCAACATTACTTCCGGATTCACGGCCAGGGCTCGCGCGATGCAAAGACGCTGCTGCTGGCCGCCGGACAGGCTGGCCCCGGATTTCTTCTTCAGCGTGTCTTTGACCTCGTCCCAAAGGGCTGCTTGCTGCAGGGAGCGTTCGACCACGCTATCCAATTCTTTGTGGTTGCGTGTCCCGTTCAGCTTCAGTCCCGCAGCCACGTTGTCGTAAATAGACATGCTGGGGAAGGGATTGGCCTTCTGAAAAACCATTCCGACCTTGCGGCGAACATCTACCGCCGGCATGGAATAGATGTCCATTGCGCCGACTTTGACCTCTCCTTCGGCCCGGGCATTCGGATTGGTCTCGTGCATACGGTTCAGGCAACGAATAAACGTGGACTTTCCGCAACCGGAGGGGCCAATGACCGCCGTGGCGTGGTTCGACTCCACGGCCATATTAATGCCGTGCAATGCCTCAGTCTTGCCGAACCATGCCTTCAGATCGCGAACCTCGACGGCGGTCGCCATAAACTAGCTAACCTCTTTCAGAATACTCCGGCCGAATAAGAACCGTACCAGCGCAATCGTGCCCACAATGAGTGCGACCAGGACCAGCGCTCCTGCCCATGCCTGGCGGTGCAAATCATCGTAGGGGGAAAGAGCATAGGTGTAAATCTGCAGCGGCACGGCTGCGATCGGCTGGTTGGCGCTGAAACTCCAGAATTGGTTTCCCAGGGCGGTGAACATCAGCGGCGCGGTCTCGCCCGCAATCCGTGCGAACGCCAGCATGATGCCGGTGAGGATTCCCGCCCGGGCTGTCGGCAGCGTAATCGAGATGGTGGTTCGCCACTGTGGAATCCCCAGCCCGAATGCGGCTTCCCGCACCGCTTGCGGCACCAGCCGCAGCATTTCCTCGGTGGTCCTCGCCACCGTTGGAACCATCATGATAGCCAGAGCGACGCCGCCGGCGAAAGCAGAGAAATGTCCTTGCCGCAGCACAACCAGCGAGAATGCGACCAGGCCGATCACAATGGAAGGCACTCCGTTCAGAACGTCCGCGGTGAAGCGGACCAGCGCCCCCAGTCGGTTCCGTCCATATTCGGCCAGGTAGATGCCAGCTCCAATTCCGAACGGAATGCCGATCAAGCTGCCGATTGCAAGAATTATGGCCGAGCCCACGATCGCGTTGGCCATTCCGCCTCCAAGCTCTCCTTCCGGCCTGGGCGCGTGCGTCAGGAAAGCCCAATTCAGCGATCCGCCGCCTCTAATTACAAGGTAGGCGAAAATCGCCACCAGCGCTCCTACTACAATGACCGAGAGGCCCGCCGCCACAAAAGTAGCCACGTAGTCCGTGAAGCGCCGGCGAAACTGCACGTAGCTGCTAGGCATTGGACCTCGCAGGAGCGCCGCGTGTGGCAGTCCATACCAGCAACTGGGCGAGAATATTTACGATCACCGTTACGAGGAACAACGCCAGCCCGATCTCGATCAATGCGCTGACATATAGGGCGTCAGTCGCCTCGTTGAATTCATTCGCGATAACACTGGCCATGGTGTAACCCGGAGCCAACAAGGACTTCGCAATATGAGGGCTGTTGCCGATCACCATAGTGACGGCTATGGTTTCGCCCAGGGCGCGGCCCAATCCTAGAATGATGGCGCCGATGATTCCTGCTCGCGCATTCTTCAAAACGGCGATGCGGATCATCTCCCAGCGCGTGGCGCCCAATGCCAGCGCCGCCTCACGCTGATGCTGCGGCACCACCGTCAAAACTTCGCGTGTGATGGAGGAAATAATGGGAATAATCATGATCGCCATGACCGTTCCCGCGGCCAGCATACCGATACCGTAAGCCGGACCTTCAAACAGCCCGGTCCAGGAGAAATATTTCATCAGCCAGGGATCCACGTGCAGACGCAATAGCGGCACCAGAATGAAAATCGCCCACAGTCCGTAAATCACGCTGGGGATCGCCGCCAGCAGCTCAGTAGCGAATGAAATTGGTTTGCGCAGCGGTTTGGGACACATTTCAGTGATGAAAACCGCCACCGCGATGGCCAGCGGCACTGCGATCACAAGCGCCAGCAGGGACGAAACGATTGTCCCGAAAATAAACGGCAGCGCGCCAAAGTCGCCGGCAACTGGGTCCCAAGCGCTTCCTGCAAAAAAGTGGAATCCAAATTTCTCCCAGGCCAAAGAAGAACGCTGCAGGAGTTCGGAAAGGATCAGGCCGACCACCGCCAGCACGCTCAAGGCTGCGGCCAGCATTACTCCGTGAAAACCGACATCAAGAGTGAAAAAGTTCCTGGTCCAGGACGGTGCTTTCTGTGCCGTATTCACAAGTGAGATTTTAGGTGATTCGGTTGTGCCCATGTTTTTCGTGGGTCTTGGGCCCAAGGCTGGCCCAGGTGGCTTTTCCTCTGGAATGCGTGGCTCAGGTGCGGCCCCCATGGAACTCGTCGCTCCTGTCTCCCGAGCAGCTCCCGAGCGTGCGAGGTTCCGGGGCCATCCCAAGGTCGCCTCCGCTTTTCTCAAAACACCAAGAACGGACGCCGGCGACTGGTTGGACGCCGGCGACCGATTACCGATTAGTAGGTGTAAATCAAATCAAACTGCAACCGGTTCAAGTATGGATCCTGCTGTCCAGCGGTCTTAATAGTGGCCGATGGGCCCCAGTTGTTGAGCAACGCAGCGTTGTTCTCCAGATTTGTGTTGAGCACCCTGCCACGCCACCAAGTAAAGCTCGCGAGCGTGTTGGCCCTCAGCTTCCAATTGGCATAAATCCGGTTTTGGATGATGTTAGTCGGTGCCCGCTGATCGCTTTCGGCGACCGAGGCCAGGACTGAGTCCTGCTCCTGCCGCAACCAGCCATAGCCGAACTGCAGGTCGTTCTTGTTCTTAGTTTGTCCAATGCTAAGATCGGCGCCGTACTCCTTGTTCTGGCTGCCGATGCTGGCGATGACATTGCCGGTCGAATCCAGAGGATGGGCCTGAGCGTCCAGGTTGTCCTCAAACTCGAGTAGCAAATTGATGGGCAGGCGTGCTGCCGGAGTTTTAATGGTGTTGTTGAGAATGAAGTCGGCTTCGTCGAATCCGGAATAGAAGTGCGGTTTCCCCGATGCGTCCACGGTAGTAGCGTTGGTCATTCCATTGGGCGCAAAGATGCAAGGCGGAAACTTGGGATTGATCACGCTTCCCTTCGCGCAACCAGGCCCTTCTCCAGGTACGGGAATACCCGTCACTGGGGGTGGCGGCGGAGGCCCACCGGTTGGCTGGAATCCGGTCGTCGTGGCACCCACAGCGAACGCCGTGGCCTGCAAAATCGCGTCCGGGCGATTCCAGTGTTCATTCAGGAACGAGGCCGTGGCTGACCACGGACCCGCCTTAAACGATGTCTGGGCCTGCGCGCCTAGAACATAGGAATCCTGCCCGGTAGAACTTTCGTTGTAAAGCAGCGTTATACCCTGCAATGTGAAATTGGTAAAAAATCCGTGCTTGACGTTGAAAGAGAGCTTGGCGTCGAAACCCTCCGGATTCAAATCCGGATCGCCGGTCACCGACGTGCGCTGCCACAAATAGGCGAACTTACCCCCCGTGACCGAGAACCAATTGTGGGCAACGGGATTGTACGTGATGTATCCCTTGTCCAACGCAATCGTTTTGCGATCGAAGAAGTTGGTCAGGGTTTCGTTAGTGGTCGTGGGATCACCCTGAGAACCGGTGGCGATCGCCACTCCGCCCATGAAGTCCTGGTTCAATTGACCTTCCAATCCGAGGCGTACGCGAATTCGAGCGCGGTTGCGGTCTGCGCAGACGACCGTTGTGCAACCCTGGTTGTAGGCCTCGCCGCGCACCCGGACGTCCCCGAAGAACCGGAAGCGCCCCATCGCTGTGGCTAGCGCGGAGATCTTTTTCTGGTCTTCCTGCGTGCTGACGGCGGCGTTAGTCGTGTTGATACGAATGTCGGCCACGTCGGATTGCAACTTGCCAACGGAATCCGAAGTCTGACTCGCAGTCGTCACCGCACTGGTCGCCTTGGATTGGGCGTCCTGCAGTTGACCTTGGGTCTGCTGCAGTTGCTGCTGCGTCTGCTGCAGGGTAGCATCGCGCTCCGCCATCTTGCCCTGCAGTTCCTGAATTTGCGACTGCTGTTGCGCCAGCGCGTCGCGCAGCGCCTTCAGATCATCGGCGGTCACCGCGGGAGGCGCCGGTGCCATGGCCGCAGCCTTGTGGGTGCGCTTCTTGGGTTTCGCCGGGGCGGCGGCTGTCTGCGCAAATCCACTGGCGGCGAGTACAAAAATCGTGAACCACGTGAGTAGTGCTTTCATTTCGTCTCCGATATCAAGTGATTTCCCGCAACCTGCCTGATGCTGCGACGGGGTAAAAATACTACACTAATCTCTACTAATATAATAGAGTAAGTAAACAATTACCGGATGGCCTTGATGGCCGCCCGCTCTTTCTGCTTCACGGCATCCGGAAGCGGTGCGTAATTCAGTTGCGCGGTCAGATTTTGGCCCTGATCCAGCATCCAATTCAGAAAATCGACAAAGACCTTTTGCTTGCTCTTGTCCTTCCAGTCGGCAGGCACCAGAAGCCAGGTAAAGCTCGCGATCGGGTAGGAATCCTTTCCCGGTGCGTTGGTGATGGACACCCGGAAGTCCGCTGGCATGGTCTTCATCGAGGCCGCCGCCGCGGTGGTTGATTCCAGACTGGCTTTTACGAAGGTCCCCGCCCCGTTCTTTACCGATCCGTAGGTGATGTTGTTTTGCAGCGCGTAGATCAACTCCACATAGCCGAATGCGCCATCCATCTGGCGAATCATCCCGGCCACGCCTTCGTTTCCTTTAGCTCCCAGCCCTTTCGGCCAGTTCACCGAGGTGCCTTTGCCCACTTGGCCCTGCCACTCAGAACTGACTTTCGAAAGATAGTCAGTAAAGATGTAGGTAGTTCCGCTGCCGTCTGAACGGTGCACAACGATGATGGACTGGTTGGGAAGCGAGACGCCGGGATTGGCTTTGCCGATCGCCGCATCATTCCAGGAAGTGATCTTCCCCAGGTAAATGCCAGCAATGATTTCGGGCGTAAATTTCAATTCCTCTTTGAACCCAGGAATGTTGTACGCCGGCACCACCGATCCAAGCACCGTCGGTAGGTGAAGAATCTTGAACTTCGCGGCCGCAAGTTGCTCATCGGTCATAGGCCCGTCGCTGGCCCCGAAGTCAACGGTTCCGGCTGTCACTTGGCGGATTCCGCCGCCGCTGCCGATGGACTGGTAATTGATCTCGATATCCGGATGTTGGTCGTGATATTGGCTAAACCACTTGGAATAGATGGGGTACGGGAAAGTGGCGCCCGCGCCGTTCAACTTGGTCTGCGCCGAGACAGAAAGGGTCAGCAGCAGCACTGTCAGAACAGGGTAGAGCTTCCTCAAGTTGGTTCTCCTTAACGTACTTAGGTTGCACCGATTAAAGCGGTAACCTGGTTAAAGGACGATGAATGGTAAATTAACAGTCGGAAAATTTAATCATTCTGCACGAGTTACACCAGTCAGGGGCTGGCGGCGTAAATGCACCAGGTAGAGCTGCTCGGCGGATTTCTCTTGCAAGCGCCGCAGGTGGCGGACCGTATGCCCACTCACCATGTGGCAGACTTCTTCTGCGGTATTTTTCACGTGGTCCGCAGCGCGCTCCACGGCGTGTGCCATAGTGATGACATGAACGCTGTCCGGACCGCCGAAGGCCAGCTCCGGCTCCAGATGCCGCATCACAATCAGGTTGTGCAGACGATCCACCTCGCGGTCTGCGCGCAGGACATGCAGCGCCCGAGCGTGATCACGAGTGGCGAATGCGGCGTCGGTGTCTCCCAGCATCTTGGCCAACACCGCAAGCATGTCGCCGAGGTCGCGGAGGTCCTGCATATCCAGCCGGGACCGGACCGCTTCCGCCCGGGTGGCGAAGGAAAGCAGCAAGTCGCCAACGCGCTCCAGGTCTATCATGCATTTCAGGCAGGCCAGTTTTTCGCGCACCTGCTCGACCGAGGCGTGCGCGATCTCTGTAGCCACGCGCTCGTCAATCTCGCGGTCCAGTTCGTCCAATTCCCGCTCACACGCGATGGTCCGCTGCAGGGCCGACTGGGCCCCCAGAACCAGATCTGCCGCGCTCTGGGCGGCGGCGACGGCTACGCTGTAGGCCCGCGCGGTCAGCACAACCAGAGTATTCCCCTCCGGCATCTCTTCTTTGGCGCACGGACTCTTGTTTGGCATCGGCGCCTCGTCCGGACGGATTTCAGATTGACTTGTCAAAGAGAGTTCTCAAAATTTAAGCGAGCCTTCGACCCGTGTCTATTGAAGCCCAAAACCGTTTACAGTCGTGTTAACGCCGCATAAATGTATGAGTTTTATTGCAACCCGCTTAACCGCGTGGTCTGCATGCAAACCATGCTGAGCGTTTAGACTGGTATTTAGACTAAGGATTGCCATTGGACCACTTGGCGGCGAGAACTAAATTCTGCAGACTAGAAGCCCGGGGGCGCTCGCCGCGGAACAGCAGATTGCCCAGGCGTCCGACCTGACTACGGTGACGGAGAATCGCCGGGTGGCAGACCAGACTGTGCAACTGGCTTTTGAGTACGCACGGAACCAAGCTCAGTTGCAGGCCAAGCGGCCCGCGCCAGCTTCACGGCCAGCAGACAGCAGCAGCCAATATGACGGTCTGGCGCAAGCCGCTCAACGAGCCGACAAGGATGTGCAGGACACCGAGGCTGAGTTGCAATCGGTTCGCGTGAAACTGGCGAGCGCACCTTCATCGAAGAAAATACTTCTCCAATCGCAGGCCGCAGAACTCCAGAGCGAACTGGATCTGTTGCGGGCTCGCCGGGACGCAGTTCAGAGCATGGTCGAATTTGTCAGTTCCAGCAGCTCCGGAGGCGGAGGCGGAAGCCTGCGAGCGCAGATCGACGGGCTGGCCCGCTCCCTGCCCGCTGCGTTGACCCGCAATCCAACGCCGAATCAGGAAACATCCGCGCCTGAGCCGCCGCCCTCGGCCAGCAATACGTTCACGGCCCGGTCGCAATCCTCAGGTATTTGGGCGCTGGCTGCAGACCTGATCAGTCTCTCCGGCAAGTTGCGAGCCCTGAAAGATGAAGCTTCCTCAACCGCAGAACTGCAGCAGACGGTAAAACAGCTTCAAGCCCCACAGCTTGATCAGCTTCGCGTCCTGGTGCATCAAGGAGACCAGTTGTTCGCTGCCGCCGATACTGCCACTCCTGCCTTGCTGGCCCAACAAAAGCAACAGTTAGACCAACTGACCGCGCAATTCAAGCAGACTTCGGCAGCCATGCTGCCTCTGAGCAAGGTGGAGGTTTTGCTTGAAGTCTATGCTAAGAATCTGGAAAGCTGGCGAGACTCGGTGAAAGACCAGGCCCGCGAAGAACTGCGGCAGCTTTTGTTCCGGCTCGCAGTCCTTATCATCCTCATTGCCGCAGTGTTCGGAGTTGGCGAGATTTGGCGGCGAGCCACCTTTCGCCTGGTCCACGACGTGCGACGCCGATCCCAGTTCCTCTTGTTGCGCCGAATAGTGATGGGGGCGGCGATCGGCCTGATCATTATCGTCAGCTTTGCTACCCAGCTCGGGTCGGCCGTGACCTTCGCCGGGCTGCTTACCGCCGGCATCGCAGTAGCTCTGCAAAACGTAATCGTGTCCGTGGTGGCTTATTTCTTTCTCATCGGCAAGTATGGGATTCGCGTGGGGGATCGCGTGCAAATTGCCGGCGTAACCGGAGAAGTTGTGGACATTGGCCTAGTCCGGATCCACCTTATGGAACTTGGCGGGCCGGGTGAATCCCAACCGAGCGGACGAATCGTCGCTTTTTCTAACTCGATTGTCTTTCAGCCCACCGCAGGAGTGTTCAAGCAGATTCCAGGAACCAATTTCGTATGGCATGAAGTAAATCTCGTTCTGGCGCCCGAAACTGACTACCACGTTGCCAAAGACAGACTCACTCAGGCCGCGGATGCAGCCCTGGCCAAAGACCGCGAGAGTCTGGAAACCCAGCGCCAGCTCATGGAGAGAAACTTGAGTTCGGTTACCGCAAGCGAACTCGGGCCCAAAGTCCGCCTGCACTACGCGGGCTCTGGAATCGAAGCTACGGTGCGCTTTCCCGTCGAATTAGAGAAAGCCACGGAGACTGATGACCAAGTGATGCGGGAATTGCTTGCCGCTCTTGAGCAGGAACCCAAATTAAGGTTGGTCAGCGCGGAAATGCCGGTCGCCAAGACAGCCGATTGAGCCCTCCTGCCGAACCTAGTATCGCGAACCCAGGCATTCCGGCCGCAAATAACTAGCAAATAACTACTGGATGGTGCTGGCGACGTTGGAAAAAGTGCTGTTGGCATTGGTGCCGATCAGCTTTATGGTGCCCACGACCAGCAGCAGAATCACGGCCAGCATGACCGCATATTCGGCTATGTCCTGACCCTGGTCGTCTGACCACAGCCTGCGGAGCAAACTTTGCATAACTCACCTCAAACTGTCTCGAAAGCCCATAATGAACGGACGGCGCGCGATTGTCAAATCTTTTGCACCTGATCTGGTGCAACGGCTCGCGACTTAGCGCAGAAACGTTGCTGCCCAGGCTGCATAGTCCAACACCCGGCCCGGGAGCACGCCGAGATAGATGGTTGCTGCCAGACTGATGGCTAGAGCGATCCCCAGCCCGGGGGTGATCGGCGGAACCGGCCCTTCCTCACGCGGCTCGCGCATGTACATCGAAATGATGATGCGCAGGTAGTAGTATGCCGCCACGGCGCTGTTCAGCACTCCAATGATGGTCAAGCCAATCAAGTTAGCCTGCAGCGCCGCGCTGAAGACGTAAAACTTGGCAAAGAACCCCCCGGTGATCGGGATTCCAATCAGCGACAGCAGAAAGACCCCGACGACGGCGAAGGCGCCCACATTCATGGCCGCATAAGAAGCGGTGTAAAACATCGCAGCCGGAATGCCATTCTCAGGTAAAGCCGCAAACGCTACCAGCAGATATCCGGCATGGGCTATAGAGGAATACGCCAGCAGGCGCTTCACGTTGTCCTGTACCAGCGCCGCGATATTGCCGATGGTCATGGAAAGCGCCGCCGCCACCCAGATCAGCCCCCCTCCCGGCGCATGCGCCTGGAACAGGATGCGAATCAGCACCGCGAAAACCGCAGCCTTCGGCGCCGTGGACATGAACCCAACCACCGGCGAGGGTGCGCCCTCATAAACATCCGGCGTCCAAACATGAAATGGAGCCGCGGCCACCTTGAAGCCCAGCCCTACAAACATGAGTGCCGCCCCCAGGTACGCCAGTAAGGGGCCGCCGTTTCCGTTGAAGAGAGTTAGCGACGCGCTGATCCGAGCAATGCTGGTCGAACCGGTCGCGCCAAATATCATGGCTACGCCGTACAGAAAGAAAGCTGTCGCAAACGACCCCAGCAGAAAATATTTCACTGACGCTTCGCTGCTGATGGCGGCGCGGCGGCGGAACCCGGCCAGGATGTAAGTCGCGATCGAAGATATTTCCAGCGCAATAAAGATGAGCACCAGCTCGACCGCCGAAGACATCAGCGCCATGCCGACTGCGCCGAAAAGTATCAGTCCGTAATACTCGCCGGCGCGAATCTGCTGCACTTCCATGTACTCGTACGAGCTCAGGATCACCACAATGGTGACAGCGATCACCACGACGTGAAAAAAGATGCTGAAGGGATCGACCTTCACCATTTCCCAGAATCCGAATCCCCAGAACTGTTGTTGTGCCTGGTAACAAGTTGCGGCCAGTGCTGCGATGGCTCCAAGCAATGCGAGCACGCCCAGCGTGCGCTGACTTCGCCGCTCGTCCATGATCGGATCGAGAAGCATGATAATCATGCCAGACACGGAGAGGACGATCTCCGGCAAAATCCGAATGTAGTCCGAATTGGGAATCATGTTTTGCATGATCGGCAATGCGGCCATCAGCGTCGCGCCACCTTGGCGGCGAGCTGGGCGAACGGCAGCAGTACGTTGTGGACTGCCGGATCAATCGCGTTCAACCACAGCAGCGGCGCCACTCCCATGACCAGCGCCGTAATCGCAGCCGGCCACAGAGCCGCGCGCTCGCGAAGATTCAGGTCGGGCAGGGAGCTATTCTCTTCATGCTTCACCACCCCGAAGAACACCCGCTGGTACATCCACAGCAGATAACAGGCGCTCCAGATCACGCCCGTGGCTGCGACGACTCCCCACCACATCTTTGCCTGGAAGGCTCCACTCAAGACCAGAAACTCGCCGATGAATCCATTCAGCAAAGGAAGCCCCACCGAAGCCAGAAGCACGAACAGAAAGAAAGTCGAGTAGGTTGGCATGGGCATGGCCAATCCACCGAACTCGGAAATCTCATAGGTATGGCGGCGTTCATAAAGAATTCCCGCCAGCATGAATAGACCGCCAGTGGAAACTCCGTGCGCCAGCATGACGAACACTGCGCCGTTCAGTCCCGCCTGCGTGAAGCTGAAAATCCCCAGCACCACAAATCCCAAATGGCTAATCGAGGAATACGCGATCAGTTTCTTCATGTTGGGCTGCACCATCGCCACTAACGCGCCATACACGATGCCAATCAGCGCCAGCACCACAATCCACCAAGCATTGGCCCGCGCTTGCTCGGGGAATAGCCCAAGGTTGAAGCGCAACAGGCCGTAAGTGCCCATCTTCAGCAGCACCCCCGCCAGCAGCACCGAGCCCGCAGTCGGAGCTTCCACGTGAGCGTCAGGCAGCCAGGTATGGAACGGGAAGAGCGGCACTTTCACCGCAAACGCAATGAAGAATCCCAGGAAAAGCCATTGCCCAGCAGTCGCAAAATCCGGCACCATGCCGTTGTGGATCGCGCTCTGAATGGTCACGAAATCAAAGCTGCCGGTCTTCGCGTAAAGCCAAAGAATCGCCGCCAGCATGAACACCGACGCCACCATGGTGTACAGAAAAAACTTGATCGCCGCATACACTCGGCGCCCGTGCCCGTACATTCCAATCAAGAGGGCCATCGGAATCAGCGTTGCTTCCCAGAAGAAGTAAAACAGGAACAGATCAAGCGACACGAAAACGCCGATCAGCCCGGTTTCCAGCAGCAGTAGCAGAATGAAGAATTCCTTCACCCGTTCATGAATAGATTTCCAGGAAATCAGCACGCATAGCGGCGTGAGGAAGGTGGTCAGCACCACCAGCCAGAGCGAGATGCCATCCATGCCCATGTGATAGTGAATGTTGGGCGTTGGAATCCAGGACAGGTTCCGCTCAAACTGAAAGCCAGGCTCATCACGGTGAAAATGCGCTGGCAGATGCAAGGACAAGATAAAGGTGAACACGGAAACCAGAAAAGCGAAAACGCGGATCTCCCGATCGCGACGCGGAGCAAGAACCAGCAGCAAAGCGCCCGCAGCGGGGACGAACGTGACCAGCGTCAGAATTGAGTTATCGAGCCAGTTCATCGCGTTCCGACCCAAACCATGTAACTGATTACCGCGGTCGCCCCAATCGCCACCCATCCCGCATAAGACCGCACGTTTCCGGATTGCATGTGGCGCAGTTCGTCCGAAAGTTCGCGGGCGGTGTGTGCGCTGCCGTCGAGAGTCGCGTCAATCACTCCTTGATCGATGCCGCGCCAAAAGACGATTCCCGAAATCGCAAGCAAGGGCTTCACAAAAATCCACGAGTAAAGTTCGTCAATCCAATATTTGTGTGCGACCGCGGAGTAAAGACTGTGGAGCGATCCCGCGATCCGGTCTGGAAGTTCAGGCCGATTGAGGTAAAGAAGCCAGGCCAGAAACAATCCCAGAAGTCCGGCAGCCACGGAAATTCCAGTGAACATCAATTCGGTCGCATGCCCGGTCTTTGGCTCGGGGCCTTCGGTCTCTTTCTCCGATGGAACGACTTCGCCAGCCTGAGCATGCTCAGCGTTCACCGTGGGGGTAGTGGTTCGGAACACCGGGCCGAGAAATTTATCGAAATGATTGTTCCCGCCCAGCGATCCCGGAATTCCCACCCAGCCCCCAACGATCGAAAGAATCGCCAAAATCATTAGTGGCACCAGCATAATTTTCAGGCTCTCATGAATTCCGCCATGACCATGCCCATGTGCGCCTGCATCGGAGCCGTGATGCCCGTGTTCCGCTTCGCCACGATATTCCGCAAAAAAAGTCATGAACCACAGCCGGAACATGTAAAACGAAGTGAGAAAAGCGGTGATCACGCCGATTAGCCAGTAGATCCAACTCGCCTGGTAGGCTCGCCACAGAATCTCGTCTTTGCTGAAGAACCCGGCCAGCGGAGGAATTCCGGCGATGGCAAAGGTCGCAATCGTCATCGTCCAAAAAGTCCATGGGATCTTCGTGCGCAGTCCGCCCATGCGCCGCATGTCCTGTTCGCCGCTGACGGCGTGGATCACCGAGCCCGCAGCCAAAAACAGCAGGCCTTTGAAGAAAGCATGAGTCATCAAATGAAAAATTCCCGCCGAAAAGGCAGCCACGCCGCAGGCCAGGAACATGTATCCCAGTTGAGAAATTGTCGAATAGGCGAGCACTTTCTTAATATCGGTTTGCGCAATTCCAATCGTCGCCGCAAACAAGGCGGTCAGCGTCCCAATGATCGCCACCACCATCAATGCACTTGGTGCCCGCTCAAAAATGACATGCGACCGCGCAACCATATATACGCCCGCCGTCACCATGGTTGCCGCGTGAATCAGAGCTGAAACCGGCGTCGGTCCTTCCATCGCGTCGGGAAGCCAGACGTAAAGTGGAATCTGCGCCGACTTTCCAGCCGCGCCAACCATCAGCAGCAAAGCAATCGCCGTGAGAAATCCGATTCCCGATGTTTCGGCCGTGTAAGGCTGAACTGCACCAAAAACCTGCTGAAAGTCGAGGGTGTTAAAGTGCTTGATTATCAGGAACAGCGCAATCAAAAAGCCGAAGTCCCCGATGCGGTTAACAATGAACGCCTTTTTCCCCGCGGCTGCCGCCGAATCCTTCGTAAACCAAAATCCAATCAGCAGATACGACGCCAGTCCGACGCCTTCCCATCCAATAAACATGAGCAGGTAGTTGCTGGCGAGGACCAGCGTCAGCATGAAAAACATGAACAGGTTCAGGTAACTGAAGAAACGGTAGAAGCCGCCCTCTTCCCACATGTAGCCGACCGAATAAATGTGGATCAGAAAGCCGACGCCAGTGACCACCAGCAACATGATCAGAGAAAGCTGATCGAGCGCGAATGAGAAGTCCGCGCTGAAATCGCCCGAGCGCAACCAGGTTGCCAGCGAGGGATCGGTATGCGGCAGGGTCAATCCCGAGAACCGCGCCGCGACCAACACTGCCATGGCAAACGCTGCACCGCAGAACGTCAGTGCAATCGTCGCTACTGCCCGACGCGAGAAGCGCTTCCCAAAAAAGCCATTGATGGCCGCGCCCGCAAGAGGCAACAACGGAATCAGGAAGAGATGCAGGTTCGGCGTCATAGTTTGAGCAGGTTCACCTGATCAATATTCAGAGTCTCACGGGTGCGGAACAGAGCGATGATAATCGCCAGGCCTACTGCCGCTTCCGCCGCGGCTACAACCATCACAAAAAAGACGAAAACCTGTCCGCTAAGATTGTGCCAGTGCGCCGCAAACGCCACGAACGAAAGATTCACGCCGTTGAGCATCAGCTCGATGGACATGAAAATCGTGATGATGTTGCGCTTGATCAAAAACCCCGCCACGCCGCAGGCGAACAGAATCGCGCTCAGCACCAGGTAATACGACAGCGGAATCATCGCGCCTCCTTCTTCGTTTCCTGCCCGGACTCCGGCCGCGCCGCCAGCACCACTGCCCCCATGATCGCGATCAACACTAGAATGGAAGTGACCTCAAACGGCAGCAGGAATTCGTGAAACAGCAACTGAGCAATCTTGTCCGGCGGTCCGGGCAATGCTCCTAGTGAGGCGTTTCCCGCTTCCGAGTGCAGCAATAGCACCCAGCAGATCATCACCGTAACCGCCAGCATGCCTGGAATCCCCAGCAACCACGCCACCCGGCTGCCTTCCGTGTGCTCTTCTTCGCCGGCGTTCAGCAGCATGATGACGAACACAAACAGGACCATGATCGCGCCGGCATATACGATCACCTGCACCGCGGCGACAAACTCTGCGCCCAGCAAGAGATATTCCACGGCGAGCGCCCCCATCACGACCACCAGCGATAAAGCGCTGTTGATGGGATGGGTCTGCACGAGCAGGTTGACCGCCCCAGCCACGCAGACCGCAGCGAACACCGAAAATAAAATCAGATGAAGCATAGAAAACCAGTTGTCAGGGGCCAGTAGTCAGTTGTCAGTAGTGACCCAAGTCGGCTTTTACCGACCACTGGCCACCGACCACTGGCCACTGCCTTTCAAGCTCGCAACGCCACCACCAACGCCGTAACCACCAGATTTGCAATCGCCAGCGGCAACAGAAATTTCCATCCAAACGCCATGAGTTGGTCATAGCGAAAACGTGGTAGCGTGCCGCGCACCCAGATATAGATAAAGAGAAAAACGAAAATGCGGAGCGAAAACCAAACCAGGGGCAGAATGTCCTGTAGCAACTGCGGTCCGCCGATCGGTCCACTCCAGCCGCCCAGAAAAAGCAGCGACGCTAAGCACGCGACAGTAATCATGTTGGCGTATTCCGCCATAAAGAACATGGCAAACTTCATGGCGCTGTACTCGGTGTGATATCCGGCGACGAGTTCGGTCTCGGCTTCCGGCAAATCAAAAGGGATTCGATTGGTTTCTGCATACGCCGCCATGAGATAAATAAAAAACGCAACAAACTGCCCTTGAACGATGAACCATCGCGGAACAAATCTAAGGATGGGATTCAGGAAGGTCCAGTGAGCCACAACGAAGTGCCCCGCCTGCGCTTCCACAATGCCGCGTAAGCTGAACGTCCCCGCCAGAATCAGCACGCCGATAAGCGACAGCCCCAGCGCAATTTCATAACTGATCATCTGCGCGCTGGCGCGCAGCCCACCCAGCAGCGAATACTTGCTGTTCGACGACCATCCTGAAAGCGCCACGCCATACACGCCTAGAGACGTAATTCCGAGGACCACCAGCAACCCGATATTAAGGTCGGTGATCTGCATCGGAATCGGATAGTTGATGCCCGACACATGCAGTGAATTCCCGAACGGAATCACCGCAATCGAAGTGATGGCAAAAATCACCGCAATCATCGGCGCGGCAATGAAGAGCGGCCGATACACGTGCGGCGGTGTCAGGTCTTCTTTAAAAAGAAACTTCACTCCGTCGGCCGCAGGCTGCAGTAGGCCAAACGGCCCCACCCGCGTCGGTCCCCAGCGGTTCTGCATGTGGCCGACGACTTTGCGTTCCAACCACACCGTATAAGCCACCGCCGTCAAAAGCACAAACAGCGCCAGCGCAATCTTGATTACGGCAACGATAATGAAAGTGTAGATGGGCAACGGGTTTTCTTGACCTCAAGTGGTCAGTGGCCAGTGATCAGTTGCCAGTTTCGATTTTCTGACCACTGACCACTAATCACCGACCACTCGTTTCTAATCCGCCGGGACTTCTTCCACTGGCTCCGGATTCTTGTTCTCCATCACCGAATTCAGTGTCCGGGAGTAACGCCCCAAAGTTCCCGAACTAAAAAGATTATTGTTTGCTGGCACGACCAGCGCCGGACTCTGGATCGCTCCAGTCCCCATCTGAGAAATCGAAGTGCGCTGATCGTTTCCGGCCATCAACTCGACCCGCGAGACGCCGTATCCTGGCACCAGCCTCTGGATTTCGTCGAGCATCGCCAGGGGATCAAACGGACTCATCTTCGGTTCCAGGCCGTTCGCCTCCAGCCAGACCGCGTGCTGATCGGCCTCGCCCGATTGCGTCCCCCGCGACTGCCCCATGTCAGAGTGGACTCCGCTCCCGAAAGGGACCAGTTTGCGAACATCGAATCCCATCGCGTCGGCAATGCGAACGATCATCTCGAAGTCTGGCTTGGCATCGGTCACTTCGCCGGCCTTCTTGAGGAGTTGTACATCGCCGCATGTATTGGTGAACGTCCCCGACTTTTCGTATGCGTTTGCTGCGGGCAGCACCACGTCGGCGACCGCAGCAGTCTCCGTTAAGAACATGTCCTGAACGACGATAAAGGTCTTTTCCAAATCCGCAGGGCTGACGCGTAGCCGTCCGACCGGATTCGCGCCGACTACATAAAGTGCTCTCAGTTTTCCTGATCTCGCTGCGTCGAGCATCATCGGCAGACTCAAACCCTCGCTCTCGGGCAGACCTCCCCACTCATCGCGGAACTTGCCAGCCTGTGAAACCGGCACGTATCCTGGCAGCAGATCGGGATAGAGGCCCATATCCGCCGCGCCCCGCGAGTTGGCATAATCACTGAGGCAAAGCAACTTTGCGCCGGAAATGCTGGAGGCGAATTGCGCCAGCGCTCGCACTCCCGGGCCAAAAACTTCTGATCCAAAAATCACTACCAGATCTTTGTCGGCGCGCAATTTGTCACGCAGCGCCGCCCAGGATTCGCGCGCCTCTGGAGAGTAGGGGTGCTGTTCATCTCCCGCCAGGAACGATGCGAACAAATTCTGCGAGGGCGCTGGAACCTGCACAAGACTCGTCGCCTGCCTGTGCAGCTTGATCGCCTCAGCGTTGACCACGTAAAGCCTCGCGTTGTGCAGGCGAACATTATTCCGAATCTGCCACGCCAGCAAAGGATGCTGGTTGGTAGGATCGTTTCCAATCAGCAGAATCGCCGGCGCATCGTACACGTCGCGCATACTGGCCGTGGCAACGGTCTTTCCGTGCAGCGCCGCCGCCAAAGCAGGGAAGTCTGCGGTGCGATGATGATCAACGTTATTAGTGTTCAGCACCACCCGAGCGAACTTCTGCAGTAGATAATTTTCTTCATTCGTCGTCCGCGTAGAACCGATCACCCCGATCGCCCGCCCGCCATCTCGGTCGCGGACTTCCGCGAATCGCTTGCCGATCAGTTCAAACGCCTCTTCCCATGTCGAAGGAGTCAGCCGTCCGTTCTTACGGATCAGCGGTTGCGTCAGGCGGTCTTCGTGGTTGGCAAAGTCGAATGCATATCGTCCCTTGATGCAGAGAAAATCGCCGTTAATTCCGCTCTTGTCGCGATTGTCTCCGCGCACGATCTCCATGCCGGTATCCGACCGCCTCACCCCCAGCGTCGTCTTGCATCCGTCGGCGCAGTGGGTGCAAGTCGTTCCCACATGCTTCATCTCCCACGGCCGTGTCTTGTAGCGATACGCTCCCGACGTCAGCGCGCCCACTGGGCATATGTCAATGCACATGCCGCATTCTTCGCAATCAAGATGGTCTTGCTGGTTGGGCACAATGGTCGATCCCGCGCCCCGGTTCTCGATTCCCAGCGCCGATACATCCATGGCTTCGCCGCACACCCGCACGCAGCGATAACACAAAATGCAGCGCGGACGGTCGAAGTATACTACCGGCGACCACTGCTGCTCGTCACGATGCTGCTTCAGTTCAATGTATTTCGATTCAGCTGCGCCGTAGGAAAACGTCATGTCCTGCAGTTCGCATTCGCCGCCCGCGTCGCACACCGGGCAATCCAGCGGATGGTTCCCCAGCAGCATCTCGACCATGCTCTTGCGTGCCTGCTTGATCTCGTCACTGTCAGTGGTGACGATCATGCCTTCGCCGACGACCGTAGTGCACGCCGTCTGCAGCTTCGGCATCTTCTCAACTTTCACCAGGCACATGCGGCACGCGCCCTGCAGCGCAAGGTTCGGGTAATAGCAGAACGACGGCACTTCGATGCCGACAGTCTTGCAGGCCTCGATCAGCAGCGTGCCCGCAGGGGCAGATATGCCCTTGTCATCGACCGTCAGACTCACGAGTTTTGCTGATTCCGCCATGATTTTCAGCTTTTAAGTTTTACTCTATGATCTTCAGTTTCCTCTGCGGTTAAAGGTGTTAAGGTCCTAACCACAGAGGACACTGAGGATCACAGGTGCTTCATGCAAAAACCGGTAACTGCCTCACTGTCCCCGCCTTCTCAAACGGGCACGGCCTTCCTTCCAAATGATCCTCAAACTCTTTCCTGAATTTTTTCACAATCGAAATCGTCGGCAGCGCCGCTGCATCGCCCAGCGGACAGAACGTCCTCCCCAGCATGTTTTCCGACAAATACTGAATGTTGTCGATGTCCTTCTTAATTCCGCCGCCGGCGTGGAAGCGAGTCAACGTTTTCTTCAGCCAGTCCGTTCCTTCACGGCAGGGGATACACCATCCGCAGCTTTCGTGCTGATAAAACTTCATGATGCGCAGCGCGAACTTCACCATGCAGGTGGTATCGTCGGCAACCACGAGTCCGCCTGATCCCAGCATACTGCCGGCTTTCGCCAGGGAATCGAAATCCATGGGCACATCAATTTCGTCGGCCGTCAGCAGCGGACAACTCGATCCACCGGGTACGACCGCCTTCAACTTCCGCCCGTTCGGGATCCCGCCGCCCACGTCGTAAATCATTTTCTTCAAGTTGTATCCCATGGGCAGTTCGTAGACGCCAGGCTTGTTCAGATGTCCGCCCAGGCAGAACAGCCGGGTCCCGCCATTTTTCGGCGTGCCGAGATTTGCGAACCACTCCGCCCCGCCGAGAATAATATGAGGCACACTCGCCAGCGTCTCCGCATTATTAATGACCGTGGGCCCGCCCCACAGCCCGACCACCGCCGGAAACGGAGGCCGAATGCGCGGAATGCCGCGCTTGCCTTCGAGCGATTCCATCAGCGCCGACTCTTCGCCCACTTCATACGCCCCAGCTCCACCGTGCCAATACACTTCAAAGTCGCTCCCGCTGCCAAAAATATTCTTACCCAGAAAGCCCTTGGCGTAAGCATCGGCAATCGCCTTCTGCGTAATCTCCAGCAGGTAGCGATACTCGCCGCGAATGTAGATGTAGCCAGACTGTGCTCCGACCGCGAGCCCCGCAATCATCGTCCCTTCAATCACCGCATGCGGATCGTGCTCGAAAATCAGGCGGTCTTTGCACGTCCCCGGTTCGCTCTCGTCCCCGTTGCACAAAATGTATTTCGGCTTGGCTGATTGCTTAGGCACAAACGACCATTTCAATCCGGTGTTGAACCCAGCGCCGCCGCGCCCGCGCAATCCCGAGTTCTTGACCTCGTTGATGATCGCCTCCGGCTGCATGGTGAGCGCCTTCTGCACGGCCTTGTAGCCGTCAAGCGCGAGATAGCGGTCAATGTCGGTTGCGCCTTGTCCAAAACGCTTCGAAACGACGCGCACCTCATCGGGATGGGAAACCAGTTCGGCCATTGTGTAATTGAGTAATTTTGTAATTGGGTAACTTGAATGTCCCCGAACCGACAGGTCTTCAATTACACAATTACCCGATTACCAAATTACAAAATCCTACCGCGCCGCCTTTTGGCGGCAATCTTGCAGTACTTGGTCCATCTTCTCCGTCGTCAGGTTCTCATGGAAATCGTAGTTGACCTGGATCGCTGGAGCCCAACTGCATGCGCCAATGCACTCGACTTCTTCCAGTGAGAATAATCCGTCCGTGGTCGTGCCCTTGTGCCGGATGCCAAGCTTCTTCTCGCAATGTTCCAAAAGTTCTTCGCCGCCGCGCAGCAGACAGGCAATGTTGGTGCACACCTGGACGTTGTATTTCCCTCGCGGCTTAGTCGTCAGCATGGAGTAATAGCTGATCACGTTGCGGACTTCGAGTTCGGTCAGTTCCAGCCGCCCCGCAAGTTCTGAAATCACTTCGTCCGAGAGAAATCCCACCTCATCCTGCGCGTAAAGCAGAGTCGGTACCAGCACAGACCGTTTCGTCGGATAATGCGTCAGCATCTCCGAAAAGCGGGATTCGAATTGTTGCGAAAACTTCATGTTGCGCTTCTGTCGTCCCTACGACCCGGCACTTCCGTGCCGGACTTTCACATGCCGCCCTTTCGCGGCTAGAGCTTGTCAATCACCCGATGATCCGATCACCCGATTCTTACCGATCAATCTCTCCCAACACAATATCAATGCTCCCAATCGCCGCCACCACATCCGCGAGCAGATGCCCTTCACACATTTTCGGCAAAGTCTGCATATTCGCCAGACAAGCCGAGCGCATGTGTACCCGATATGGTTTCGCCGATCCGTCGCTGACGATGTAGTAGCCCATCTCCCCGCGCGGAGATTCCACCGCCTGATAAACCTCGCCCTCGGGGACCGCAAATCCTTCGGTGATGATCTTGAAGTGATAGATCAGTGCCTCCATCTCCGTCTTCATCTTCTCGCGATCAGGCAGGACCACTTTCGGAGCGTTAGCCTTGATTGGTCCGGACGGCATCCCCTCCAGCGCCTGTTTCACGATTCCGATGGATTCGCGCAACTCCGCCACCCGGCACATATATCGCGTGAACACGTCGCCGTCTTTGCCCACCGGCACCTTGAATTTGAAATTGTCGTAGCCCGAGTACGGCATGTCGCGCCGCAGATCAAAGTCAACGCCGCTGCCGCGTAGAGTCGGACCGCTTGCGCCCATAGCGATGGCATCTTCCGCAGAAAGTTTCGCCACGCCTTTGGTTCGCATCACCCAGATCGGATTGCCCGTGAGCAGGCCTTCGTATTCGTCCACTTTCGACGGAAAGCGGTCGGCAAATTTGCGCACTCGGTCAAAGAAATCCAGCGGCGGCTCGAGAGCTACGCCTCCCACCCGGAAATATGAAGTCATCATGCGCTGCCCGCTGACCGCTTCGAAGAGCCGCAGAATGTCTTCACGCTCGCGGAAGCAGTAGAGAAACACTGTCATCGCACCAATGTCCATGGCATGCGTGCCCAGCCACACCAGATGCGAATTGATGCGGGTCAGCTCATTCATCATCACCCGCAGCCACTGCGCCTTCGGAGGCAGTTCCAGCGCCAGCAGTTTCTCCACCGCCAGCACGTAGCAGAGGTTGTTGGTCATCGGGCACAGGTAATCAATGCGGTCGGTGAGCGGCACCACTTGTTGATAAAACTTGGCCTCGCAGGTCTTCTCAATCCCAGTGTGCAGGAAGCCAATGTCGGGCAGCATCCGCACCACCGTCTCGCCGTCGATCTCCAGAATCAATCGCAACACCCCGTGCGTGGACGGATGCTGCGGCCCCATGTTCAGGATCATGGTCTTGTCCTGACCGGGCTCTAGCGTGGGTGTGGGCGTGAGATGGGCCATAAAATATAGAGATATAAAGAAAACCTTACCGGTAGCCCTCCACCGGATAGTCTTTGCGCAACGGGTGGCCTTCCCAGTCTTCCGGCATCAGCAGGCGCCGCAAATAAGGATGCCCGGAGAAACGCACTCCAAACAGATCAAAAACTTCGCGTTCAAAATAATTTGCTCCCGGCCACACCGAAGTGATGGATTCGAGCGCCGGCGTCTCTCCGCTAAGCCGCACTTTCAACCGCACCCGCTCCTTGTTGGGGATGGACAGAAGATGATAAATGACTTCGAACCTCGGCTCCGAGGGATGCCAATCCACGCAGGTGATGTCAGAAAGATAATTAAACGGACAATTCGCATCGTTTCGCAACAAAGCGCAGGCCTCGCGGATCGCCGACCGCTCAACATAGATCGTCATCTCATCGCGATCGAACTTCACACTCTCAATCGCTTTCGGATTCGTCGCTTGTCCATTCAACGACAGCAGCCGCGAAATTGCCGGATGCCCCTTCAGTTGCTCGAGATCGGTGACCGCAGGAACCGGAGCCATCAGCGCTGACTCCTGCCTGCGGGGCCCCCGGCGCGCGCGAATTTCGCGTGCTGGGGTGAGGTGACGCCAATTCCCCAGTCCAGCGCGCCTTTTTTCCAGATGTACCAGAAGCCGACCAGCACGATCGCGATGTACACCAGCATCTCCCAAAACCCGAACATCTTCAGTTGCCGCAGAATAATCGCCCAGGGATAAAGGAAGACCGCTTCTACGTCGAAAAGAATAAAGAGCATCGCCACCAGGTAAAACTTGACCGAAAACCGCTCGCGGGCGTCGCCCACCGGCGTCATCCCGCACTCATACGGAGACATTTTCGCCCGTGTCGGCTTGCGGTAACCGATGATCCGCGAAAGCAGCACAAAAGCGCTGGCCAGCGCCCCCGCCACCAGAAAATGGATCAATAACGGCAGATAATTGGCGAAATAATTGTCGGGCATAGGAGAGCTAGATATAATTCGCGCCAGCTTTTCTTAAACGTTCTAGATTAGAGTTCGGGCGAAGCAGTGTCAAGCGAACTGGGCGCACGCTGCGCACGCGTTCTTACTCCACCAGCGTGTAGGTAACTGTCTTCGGCTTCAACAACGCTACGCAGTTCTTTGCCCCTGGGCCTGGAGTTGAAATCAGGGTGGCAGTTTCGTCTACCTTGTTGAGTAGAAGGGAGTCGGTTGTACACCCATCGTCCATTGCACGCACTTCCCTGGCTGCTTCGATCTGGACAGATCCCCACTTGGACACATAGAAGAGATCCAGAGAAGTGGTTCTCTTGCCCAGAAGTTCGAGATTCTTTCTAACAATACAGAACTTGAGGGACTTGACGCACCGTATCGCAGTGATGAATTCGAACGGCGATTCCGTCTTGTCCGGGCAACGGTCTCCTGAAGCCGATGCCTCGTCGGAATTGTCTGAATAGGGGCCATACCAGCAGAACGTCTGCATTTTATTGCACGATGTCGTCTGCTTGGATTGTGCCAAAGAGTTCAGAGAACAACATAAGCGACAGAGAACAACCACCCAACATTTCATTGTTGTCTCCTGCTTCGTGAACCCTACCACTCACATATGATAATGCGCATCCGAGGGCACTATGAAAACCGCTGAGATCCAAAGCTTCACCATTCCGATCAAATGGACTGGCCGCCTCCTAAAACAAGCCCCGAGTTCGCCGGGGGGTTTACATGTTCCACGTAAGTCAAGGAAAGAGTATACATAGGCTAAAAAGCGAGTCTGACAGCACGGCTGGCGGGAGGGGCGGATTGAGGCAAAGGATCCGCAACCACGGTGGATCCCGATTATTGAACCTCATCAAGGTCGAAATCGGCGAAATTATGGTCTCGAGGAAAGACGCTCCTACACACGAGAAAGCGCTTTTCCAGGAGGCTGAGATTCTCTAGAAATTCCTCCAAGACCACCTCGAACTTCCGCCGATGAATCGCCAGACGTCAAGCCTCAAAAACTACAAGAAACTCAGAAATCTAGTCGAAGACATGCCTATGGCTCGCGAGAAGAAGGAAGCGCTGTGGGGAGCAGTGGAGCCGGATTGGCTGGTATGAAAAGCGCAATCCTACCGGCACTGCGAGGTGAATCCGAACCCAGACCAACTTCTCGCGCCCCCTCCGAACTTCCGTAATCATTGCGCCCGCCGCAATTTTCGACGACACTGTTTATTCACAACTCATGATTTTCGGCTTCAATACCGACATCAAGCACGAAGACACCGTTTATCACGTGCAGAGCGAAGCGCGCGAAGGCGAGATGCTATTGCAAACCCAGGTCTTCGTGCGCGGACGCTGCATTGGCAAGCGCGCCACTCCCTACGCCGAACAGGCGCAGAGCCCGGATTTCACAGACCAGAAAAAAGAGCAAATCCTGCGCGAGCAGCACCGCCTGGTGCTCGACGGCATCCGCGACGGCCGCCTGGAGCAAGTGTTCGACAAGCGCGAGACTCCCGAGACCCTGGCTGCGGAGAAGGAACTCGACATCCAGTGGCTGAACGCGGAATCCGTCCACGCCGAAGACAAGCTCTCGATGAAGCTGCGCGCCACCGAAGCCGGGCAGGGAATCGCCGGCGCCCGCATGACTGTCCGCTTCGGCCGCCCCAACGCCGACCCCTTCTACACCCAGGTCACCACCGACGCCGCCGGCGATGCCGAGCTCGTTTTTCTGGTTGAGGAAGCCGCGCTGCCCGAAGCTTCTGTGTTGGTGCAAGTGAATTTCGCCGGAAGAACCTCGACGCGAAAATTTCAGTTGAGAACAGTCGGAAAAAAGGTGATTTGAAATAGAGGATTTCAGATTGCAGATTGAAGCAACATCGATTCAGTGACTTGATCTGTTCAACCTGAAAATCTGAAGTCTCAAATCTGAAATGGCCAGAACGAATGAAGCTCATCGTCAATGGCGAAGACCGCGAGTTCTCCTCGAAGCTCACTGTCGCTTCTCTTCTAGTTCAACTTGGCATGAAACCCGACCGCGTAGCCGTCGAACTCAACCGCGATCTGGTCCCCCGAGATCGCTGGGAGAAAACGCAGCTCTCCGATGACGACAAGCTGGAGATCGTCCACTTCGTCGGCGGTGGAAACTGGGCTTAGAACCATGCCATCCGCAAGGTGACAGGACGGATTTCGATATAGAAACTTAGCGCGGCAACTAGACACCGATCACGCCCACTAGTTCCTTCACCGCGTCTGCGCTTTTGTTCAGCGCCGCTTGCTCTTCTGGCGTGAGCTTGATCTGGATGATTTGCTCGATTCCCTTCGAGCCGAGCTTTACGGGGACGCCGACATACAAGCCCTTGATTCCGTATTCGCCGTCGAGATAGGCGGCGCAGGGGAGAATTTTTTTCTTGTCTTTTAGGATGGCCTCAACCATTTCGGTTGTGGCCGCGGAAGGCGCGTAATAGGCGCTCCCGGTCTTGAGATACTTCACAATTTCGGCGCCGCCGTCGCGTGTTCGCTGCACCAGTTGTTCGAGCCGGGCAGGAGCTATTAACTCTGTAATCGGAATGCCGGCGACTGTGGAGTAACGCGGCAGCGGGACCATGGTGTCGCCGTGTCCGCCGAGCACGAAGGCGGTGACGTTCTCCACGCTGACCTTCAGCTCATCAGCTATAAACGCCCGGAAGCGGGCGGAGTCGAGTACACCCGCCATGCCGATTACACGCTCACGGGGAAAGCCGCTCAGCTTGTAGGCGGCCTGGGCCATGGCGTCGAGCGGATTGGAGACGATGATCAGAATACAATTCGGCGAGTGCTTCACGACCTTGCTGACCACCTCCGCAATGATTTGGTGGTTGGTGTTGAGCAGGTCGTCGCGGCTCATGCCGGGCTTGCGGGGGATTCCGGCGGTAATGACCACGATGTCGGAATTGGCGGTGTCGGCGTAATCATTGGTGCCGAGGATGTACGAGTCGCGTTTCTCGATGGGCATGGCTTCGAGCAGGTCGAGACCTTTGCCCTGGGGGACGCCTTCGATGATGTCAATGAGAACGACGTCCGCGAGTTCTTTAGAGGCGATCCAGTGGGCGGCGGTTGCGCCGACGTTGCCGGAACCGACGATGCTTACCTTCTTGCGCATGATTTCCTTTCAAGAGCTTTTACCACAGAGGACACAAAGGAAAACGGAGGAACCGAAAAGCCTCTGTGTCCTCTGTGGCGGCGGTTACGCTGTAGTCAAAACTGCGGCGCCCATGTTCTCGATGATGCTACTTGCGAATTGGCTGGTGCTCACCTTGGTTGCGCCCTCCATCAGACGATGGAAATCGTACGTGACTTTTTTCTGTTCGATAGTCCGTTCCAGGCCGCCTTCGATCAAATCGGCGGCTTCGTTCCAACCCAGGTAGCGGAACATCATTACTCCCGATAGCATCACGGAGCCGGGATTGATTATGTCTTTGTCGGCATACTTTGGAGCAGTACCGTGCGTGGCTTCGAACACAGCATATCCGTCACCGATGTTGGCGCCGGGGGCGATGCCGAGGCCGCCGACCTGCGCGGCGCAGGCGTCGGAAATATAGTCGCCGTTCAGGTTAGGCGTGGCGAGGACCGAATATTCATCGGCCCGGGTGACCACCTGCTGAAAAATCGAATCGGCAATGCGGTCGTTGATCATCAGCTTCTTCTTCCACGCGCCGTGCCCGTGGGTGCCGTAAATACTATCCAGGACCGACCGTACTTCATCGGCGACGGCTTTGCCAAATTCGGGCGGCGCATACTCCAGGCCTGGCTCGACCAGCGCGGCATTGTCTTCCGCCGAAAGATTCGGGCTCTTGTCTTTATTGTCGAGAATCCAGCTTTCACGTTCGGTCACGACCTGATCGCGGAATTCTTCGGTTGCGATTTCATATCCCCATTTGCGAAACGCGCCTTCGGTGAATTTTTGGATATTTCCCTTGTGGACGAGGGTCACGGTTTTGAGTTTGTTTTCAAGCGCATGCTGAATCGCCATCCGTACCAGGCGCTTGGTGGCGAAAATCGAAATCGGCTTGATGCCGACTCCGGAATCCGTGCGCACCTGTTTCTTGCCGCCCTTTAGCATTTCTTTATTCAAGAATTCGATCAGCTTGGCGACTTCCGGAGTTCCTTGCTCCCATTCGATCCCGGCGTACACGTCTTCGGTGTTCTCGCGAAAGATGACTACGTTCATGCGCTCGGGATTCTTCACCGGCGAAGGCGTGCCTTTGTAATACTTCACCGGACGAATGCAGGCGTAAAGATCTAGCACCTGTCTCAACGTAACGTTGAGCGAGCGAATGCCGCCGCCCACGGGCGTAGTCAGCGGCCCTTTAATGCCGACGCGGAATTCCTGAAGCGCCGCAATTGATTCCTGCGGCAGCCAGTCGTTGAACTTGGCCTTGGCTTTTTCTCCGGCGAAAATCTCGTACCAGACAACCCGGCGTTTTCCGCCGTAGGCCTTTTCGACCGCAGCGTCGAACACGCGCACCGACGCCTTCCAGATGTCGCGCCCGGTGCCGTCGCCCTCGATGAAAGGAATAATGGGATTGGGCTGCACCTGAATACAGCCATCTTTATAAGTGATACGCGCGCCATTTTCAGGCACAGGCACGCCATTGTATGAGTCCGGCATTAACTACCTCCGAGGTGAACGGGAAACCAGCAATTATAAATGGTGGGCAGGATAAGGCGGCTCGCCCGGTACAATCGGTACTGGGTCAGTTTGAGATCCATCCCGCTTGGACCAGCACTTCGATCGCAACTTCGGTCAACGGGCGATCCTCGTTGGTGACAACAAAATCCTCTAATTGCGCGCGCTCAAGGATGACATTCAATTCCGCGACCCGAGCAACATATTCCCGCTGCGATATCCCTAAATCACGCGTCCGTACGCGTCGCTTCATCGCCTCGATGCTCGCAGTGAGACGGCAGACGACCGTGTTTGCGGCCGGAATAATGTCGCGACAGAGTCTTAGCCGAGCATCGTCTTCGATTGCGCGCGCCAGTAAGAACCGCTGCACGCCCAGGGCAGCATAGTTGCTGCAGATAGACCGAAGGTTGTCGTACATCACGCCATCGCTGAAGGCTGCAGCTGGAAGATGAGCAAGGCCGAGCGCATCGAGGTCGATTGCCGCATGGACGATCTGACGCTGGGCAAGAATATCCGACGCTTCGCCCAAAACTGCTGTTTTGCCGGCCCCCATCGTACCCGTGATGATCAGCAACGATTCCGTAAGCCCTCCACCGCTCCTCGATCTTTTCATGCTTTGGTGGCCAGCGCGAATGAGAAACGTCAAGCTGACCCACTACCGTACAATCCTTTCATGCCAGCTTCGCTGAGGCTCTGGTCAGTCTTGCTGCTGCTTTCCCTTCCTCTGGCCGCGCAGGAGGCCGGGCCACGCGTGCCTGCCCCTGAACCGCCATCCGCTCCCGCGCCACAGCACCGCTTCTGGGACCGTACCAATATTCTCCTTTTTTCCGGGATGGCTTTATCTCGCGAGCTCGACTACACCTCAACCCGGCACTTTCTGGCGCGTGGCGACAACGAAGTCCTGATTCCGGACGATGTGGTCAACAACTCGGTGGGCTTTGCCGGCCTCGAAGCGGCTGGCGCTGCAACTTCAGTCGGCATCTCGTATATTTTTCATCGCACCGGCCATCACAAGATGGAACGATGGATGTCGATTGCGCATATCAGCGTGACCGGGGTGGGGGTGATGTGGAACTATTCCCTGAAGTCGAAACATCGTTGAGGCGTTTCAGCAGCGCACACGAAAGCAGGTTCTTCGGCTTCGCTCGGAATGACACGCCCTAATAAAATCCGCAAAAAATACAAAAGGTCAGCAGACAACGCGCTCGTAAATGCTCCTCACTTGCGAGAAGGTGCGAAGCAGGTCTTGCTCGAGGCCGTCGGGGAAGTCGCGATGCAAGATCTGAGACGTGAGTTTTTCGGTGGCATGGCGGGCGTGTTCGGCGGCGGGCAGCCAGCGGGTGTTTCTTCCGACGACCAGGCGAAGAACGTGCTCGACGGTGCGGCAAAGTTCGGCAGCGTGGTCGAGGAGCGCGGCGTCTTTTTTTTCGAGCACTCCGGCTGCCGAGCATCTCCAGAGCCGGTCGCGTAAAGTCCCGAGCTTCGGACGCAGGCCGTTCTTCACCAGCAGGAAGCTGGAGAGAAAGTCGGCATCGTAGAGCGCGCCGGGTGAGGTGCGAATGCTTTTCTCGGGCGCGCTGGCCTCTTCGAGGCGGCTCCGCATCTGGCGCACGGCAGCGGCGAAGTTCGAGTCGTCCGCAAACCTGGTGAATACGGTTCCGGCCGCAGTCAATGCGCGACGGCCAAGCTCCACATCACCGCAGATCGGGCGCAGTTTGGTGTACATAAGCGCCTCCCACGGCTGCGCCTCGGACGCCAAGTATTCTCCCAGATGGGCCGGAGTCACGAGTAATTCTCCTTCCGCACCCCGGGGCCGCAGCCGGGTGTCCACCGGGAAAACCATTCCCTCCTGGGTGTAGGCGGAGAGCGCCTGCATCATCTGCTCAGCGCTTTTGATCAGAGTGCGACGGTCCTGCGCTTCATCACAGACGAACAATAGGTCAGCGTCGGAGAGCAAGTCGAATTCCTTGCTGCCAATTCGCCCGAGCGCAAGCACGGCCAGTCCTTTCGGTGCCCCAGAAATCCCGAATGCCGCAGTGATTGCTTCTTCGGCTGCGACGGTTGTCTCTGCCAGCGAGAAATAAATCGGGCGCAGCTCGGCGATGTCGCGGGCGCCGGAAGCAAACATACAATGGCGGAAATGCCGCCGCAGCAACGCAATCTTTTCCCTGTGCTCGGTCACCGAGCTGGCTACATACGCGAACACAGGGTCAGGGCCCGCGAAACGGTCGTCCGGCGACAAGTTAAACAAGTTTCCGCTGGTCAATCGGGCGGATGAGGACTGAATCTCCGCGAGGGCAGAGACCTCCTCGGGATGGCGGACCAGAATCTCCACCAAATACTCACTTAATTTGAATAACCGCAGTGAGCGGGCAACGGCAGCCTGGTCGCGCAGGACTGCGGCGTAGCGTTCGGAACTGCTGAATGTTGAACTCAGGAAGCGAAGCAGGTTCTTGCGTTCCGCGGATCCGGGCACCTCGCCTTTGAGCGCACGGGAAAGCTCGGGCGCATCCTCCGCCAATCGCTCCAACAACTGTTGGTTGGATTGATCGGTGACCGAGGCTTCCGGAAGACTTCGCAACTGGAATTCGTCTGCCGCCGGCTCTTGCGGCCAGTGCGCCTCCTGGTTGTAGATAACGCGCTGGTAGATTTCGGCGACCGCAGTCATGCGCTGTCGTACCGCTGTGGCAAGGTCAGACAGGCGGTAGTCTCCGGGAGCGAGGCTTTCCATGGAGCGTCGCAAGATCTGCATCTCAGAAGGGGCCTGGGGCAGCCGATGCACCTGCTGTCCCTGCCGCAGCTGTAGCCGATGCTCCAGGTGTCGAAAGAAAGCGTACGCTGATGTCAGTTCGTGAAAGTCGCGGCTGGAGATGTGCCGCTTGTCGTGGAGTTTCTGCAGCGAAAACAGCGTCCCTCCGGAACGCAGCCAGGGCTCAGCACCGCCATAAACTCGTTGCAGACACTGCACCAGGAACTCGATATCGCGAATGCCGCCGCGATCGATCTTTACGTCCAGGCTGTCCTGTCCTTCGGCGGCTATCTGGCGACGGCGTTTGCGGTCAATCTTTTCGCGCGACATCAGTGCCGTCTTGATGGCGGCGAAGTTGATTTGTTCGCCATAGACCTGCGGTTGAATCTGGCGGATGAATTCCCGCGCCAGCGCCTCATTTCCCGCCGAGTAGCGGACTTTGATCAACGCCTGCCGCTCCCAGTCATGGGCGGTCACAGCGTAATAATGCAGGGCGTGAGACAAATTGATCGCCAGCTCGCCCTCGTTTCCCAGCGGCCTTAGCCGGAGATCAATGCGGAACACCGAGCCTTCAGACGTCGGGCGCGAGAGTATCTCGGTCACCTGCTGGGCCAGGCGGACAAAATATTCGCGGTTGGAAATCGGCGCGGAGGACGGCTCCTCGCCATCTCCGTAGAGGAAAAGCAAATCAATATCCGAACTGTAGTTGAGCTCGTTGCCGCCCAGTTTTCCCAGAGACAGCACGGCCAGGGGAGTGTTCACCGTGCGGCCTTCGGGGTCGAGATGCTGGGGCAGGCCGAAACGGTGTTCCAACACGCTTTCGGCATCGCGCAGGGCCACTTCCATCAGAACATCGCTGAGAGCCGAAATTTCCGCGGTGGTCTCGGCCAGAGGCGCAATCCGCAGCACATCGCGCAGCATGATGCGGACATATTCCCGCCGCTTGAAACGCGCCAGCAGCAGTGAGCCGTCACGTTCGAAGGAACGCGAGCGGAAACGGGCCAGCGCCTCGGAAAAATCTTCGCGGGAGAAACTGCGATCCAGGTGCTTTTCGCGCAGAAACGTCTGCAACAGGTCAGGATTGCGGATAAGAGTCTCGCCCAGATACCAACTGTTTCCAAAGACGGCCACCGCGTAGTGTGCGAGGAAGGGATTGCTCTCGATCAGCCCCAGCGTTTTCGGCGTCACCTCGTTCACCAGCCGCTCAAGAAGCAAGAGCGCGGAATCCGGGTCGGGTAAATCGGTGAGCAGCGCGGGAAGAGCTAAAGCCAGTGTGGAAGACAATTTGAGCGAGATACGCTCAAAGTTCTGACGCGCCGTCTCTGGGTCGTGGAAAGAGACGGCCTCGAATCGGTACATCCATGGTTTCTCGGAGTGTTCCGGCGATTGCATCAAAACTGGACGGTGGTCGGCGCGAAGATTTCGGCTGGGCAGATCAGCATAGCACGGAGGTTCAGACCTCAGAAATCAGACATCGGCTGTCAGGAAAATTACTTTGTTCCTGTTTCGCCGGCGGGAGTTGGTACCCTGGCTCCGCATAGTCTTACCATCTGCGAGTGCCAAAAGACTTGCGTACGCCTATTGCGTTGTAACGACCCCAAGGGCCGTTGGGACCAAGATCGGCGGCGCCCAGGTTCCGAGCGCGGGATCCCAAGCGGTCAAACAGGAAGTGCTGGGTAACACGCATTTCGAAGCCCTTGCCAAGATAAATTGAAGCACCCCATGAGTGTTCCACCCCGATGGCATTAAAGGACCAAGTGTAGAGGGTCTGCGGAACATTTTTGCCGAACAGGAACCGCGGCTCTCCAAACAGCATGAACCGGCGAAACTGACCCCGGCCAAAAGGACGCACCTCAAGTAAGCCAGAGAACATGTACCGGGCGAAGGCGTTGCAGGGAGCCTTGCCCCCCCCAAAGCTACCGGCGTTCGCGCTACAGAGATTGGGGTCAATCTCGTTGTGCGGCGGCGCAACATCGAACTGGGCGTAGCCCCAGAATGTATCCGACGGTAGGAACATCCGCTCATCCGCTTTGACGTTTGACTGCTGGGCTTGCGAGCCTGCCATCGAAAAAACAGTTAGTAACAAAACAAAAAATTGCTTCATCACGCCTCCCCAACGGAATCCGCTCGTGCTGCCTTGCTTCGGTTGCGCGGAGTTAAGAGTTCGCAATTGTACATCCTAAGGCGCTCGACAATCGTTCTTGCATGCGTCGCCTCCTACGAAAAACCATAGCTTGCTCCGCAGTTTCTCCAACAAGTTGGAGAGATGCGACTGAGAAGAATGCTAAGTGCCGCTGAATCAGAGCAACAGTTTGGCGAGGCTCTTGCAACAGGTCTGAACAGGAGTAATCCAACCACAATGGGCCAGGAAATCTCAGTTTCGCATCAAGCCGTGAAAAGCAAAGTCTACCGTCTCATTGATAGCCTGGTCGAAGACGCCAAGAACACTGGGGACGTACAGGAGTCCATGAAGCGATGGTGGAAGCTGATTCACCCGTCGGATCGTCCGATCGCGCGCAAACACCTGCTCTCGGTTCTGGCCAAGTCGACTGCGACGCTTGAGGCGATCAGTGAGGGGCTCATCGACCTGAAGGATTTCGAGATCCACCAGATCCCCGCCGGGAATTTGCCTCGACTGCACACCATGCACGGCGAGCCCATAGTCCAGCGGATGAAAGCGTCCCTTTAGCTGACTTCCTGATTCCTTCGAAAAAAAAGGCCCGGCAACATGCCAGGCCTTAATGCTTTTGCGCCCTAAATGTCGTAATACAGGGCGAACTCATAGGGATGCGGGCGCAGCCGGACCGCGTCCACTTCCTTCGACTTCTTGTAATCAATGTAGGTGTTAAGGAGTTCCTCGGTGAAGACGTCGCCCTTGAGCAGGAAGGCGTGGTCTTTCTCGAGCGATTCCAGGGCGTCCTCAAGCGAACCAGGCATCGAGGGTACCTTCGCCAGCTCCTCTGGACCAAGATCGTAGATATCCTTGTCCAGGGGCTGGCCGGGATCGATCTTGTTCTCGACGCCGTCCAGTCCGGCCATCAACATGGCTGCGAAGGCCAGATAGGGGTTGCAGCTCGGGTCGGGCGGACGGAACTCAACGCGTTTGGCTTTCGGCGACGCCGAGTACATAGGTATGCGGCACGCCGCCGACCGATTCCGGCGGGAGTAGGCCAGGTTGACCGGTGCTTCAAAACCGGGCACCAGGCGCTTGTAGGAGTTGGTGGTGGGAGCGATGATAGCCGCCAGCGCCGGACCATGCTTGATCAGCCCCCCGATGTACCACAATGCCATCTGCGACAGTCCCGCGTAGCCGTCGCCGGCGAAGAGTGGTTTGCCACCCTTCCACAGCGACTGGTGGGTGTGCATCCCACTACCATTGTCCTGGAAAATCGGCTTAGGCATAAAGGTGACCGTTTTGCCGTACTGGTTGGCCACATTTTTCACGATGTACTTATAAAGGAGCATGTGGTCGGCCGACTTTACCAGCGAATCGTACTTCAAATCGATTTCAGTTTGACCGCCGGTCGCGACTTCGTGGTGATGACATTCCACATCCAGACCGCAGTTCATCATGGTCATGACCATTTCGCTGCGCAAATCCTGGTAGTGGTCCATGGGAGGCACCGGAAAATATCCTTCCTTGTAACGCGGACGGTAGCCGAGGTTGTTGTGCTCGCGGCCAGAGTTCCAGCGGCCTTCTTCGGCGTCGATGAAATAGAAGCCGTGCTGCTCGCGCTGATCGAAGCGGATATTGTCGAAGATGAAGAACTCAGCTTCGGCCCCGAAATAGGCGGTATCGGCAAGGCCGGTCGAACCGAGATACAGCTCGGCTTTCTTCGCGATGTACCGGGGATCGCGGTCATAGCGCTGTTTGGTCACAGGATCGATGACGTCGCAAACCATGACCAGCGTTGGTATCTCGGTGAAAGCATCAAGCATGTGGGTCGAGGGGTCTGGGATCAATAGCATGTCGCTTTCGTTGATTGCCGCCCAGCCACGAATCGACGAACCGTCCATGCCAAAACCTTCTTCGAATGAGTCCTCAGTCAACTGGTTGATAGGGTAAGAGACGTGTTGCCATAGGCCCGGCAAATCGGTGAAACGAAGGTCAAGCAGTTTGGCCCCGTTTTTTTTTGCGAACTCCAGGACGGTTTTTGCATCTGCCATTTTGGAATGCTCCTTTAAGACTTCGGGCGACACCCGGAAATAGATTTCGGACACACTGCGGTCAGCCAACAGCTGGATTTCGGACTTTCACTTGGGAATCGGGAGAATTGTACACCTGCTACAATCTTTGAAACAGCGCGGGCGGAAATAGTTTAGTGCTGGCGAAGCGGCCGTGGAAATTGATTGTTTTTATGGGGAGGATAAGGACAGGTTATTCAAAGGTCAGGCTTCGGGCTCTGGGCTTTAGGCTTCAGGAACTCGGCTGTTAGTCGACAAGTATCGCGGACGTAGTCTGTTCCGTTCCAGGTCTGAAGCGTGGAGATTTTGCTGCTGACACAACTGAATGGCGCTCACATCTTGACACCTAGAGCCTGAAGCCCAAAGCCTGATTCTTATGGATTTCGATCAGCTAGAAACCTTTATTGAAGTAGCGCGGCTGTCGAGCTTCTCGCGGGCGGCCGAGAAGCGATTCCGTACCCAGCCAGCTATCTCGTCCCAAATTCGTTCGCTGGAGGAGGAAGTCGGCGCCAAGCTCCTCGACCGCTCCGGCGGCAAGGTGTCCATAACAGCGTCGGGCAAATTGTTCCTCAAATTCGCCGAAGACACGCTTGACGCCCGCAAATCGGCAATGACGAATATTGCCGAGACCGAGCGCGTGCCCCGCGGTGAAATTGTGGTCGGAGCCAACGAGGGCACGTGCCTGCACATCCTCCCCGAAGTGTTTGCGAATTTCAAAAAGCTGTATCCGGACGTCTCGGTTTCCATCAAGCGGGCGGACTACTCGAAGGTCCTGGAATCGGTGATCGATAACTCGGTGGACTTCGGCGTGGTTTCGATGCCGATTACCGACAATCGCCTCACCGCCGTCCTCATTCACAAGGACGAACTGGTGGTAATTGTGCCTCCCCGCCATCCGCTGGCCAAGTGCAAGTCTGCGGCGGCCGTCGACATTGCCCAGTACCCGCTGGTCATGCCCAAAGTCGGTCACACCAGGGATGCGCTCGATGAACTATTCCACGATCGCAAGCTGAAACCGCGTTACGCGATGGAGCTCGACTCCAGCGAGTTGCTGAAACGTTTCGTAGCCGTTGACGTTGGCGTGGGTTTCATTTCGCGCTCGAATGTTCAAGAGGACGTGAAGGCCAACGTTCTGGCTGCAATTCCCCTTGCCGACATGCAGATTCGCCGCGATCTGGCTCTCGTCTTCCGCAAAGACAAAGCCCTGAGCCGCGCAGCCCTGGCGTTTATTGATATCGCGGTGAAGAACAAGACAGCGGACACAGTCGCCTCCGGCAAGCGGTAAGAGTTACTCGTGCTGTGTGGCGACGATGCGACGATTGTGCGACGGCTCTGTTCTGCGGCTACGGAGAGATTACCAACCTGCGGCCTTTCGGATCGCGTTGCCAAGCGTTCTCAATATCAGCGAGAGGGACACGCTCGCTGTCGACATGGAGCTCCCCACTGGCTGCATACGCCATGACTTTCTGCAAGGCATCGATCAGGATGTTGTGAGGCGGGATTCCGGCAGTCCCAAGAATTGTCAGCGCCGTGCTGCGCAGTACGGCAGCTGGAAGCGAGATGGTGGGTCCAGCGCTTTCGCCAACTTGAACGAAGCGCGTCTCGGAAGAGATGGCGGCGAACTCCTTGCGTAACATCGCAGCGAGGAATGTTTCTGCGGGCAGGCCCCACAGGTAATCGATCACCACTTGAAAACCTGAATCGCCGGCCTCACGCACAAACGCCTCGCCGAGTTCCTTCGCGGGCACGTCGAGCCGAATGGTCGCGTCAGCACCGAGCTGATGTAGCGTGCTCAAGACCGGTTGGTTGCGGCCCGCGGCGACAACGCGGCCGGCGCCGAGAAGCTTCGCTATCTTTAAGGCCACCTTGCCAGTGACTCCCGTTGCACCGAGGATGAGGATATTTTCGCCCGGCGTCAGCTTTGCGCGGAAGGCGAGCGAAAGCCAAGCGGAGACCCCGGGGTTGGGCAGGGCGGCGGCGGTTTCATCGTCAACGCATTCCGGAACAGAGAAGCAGAATGCTCGGCGCACAACTGTGCGTTGTGCCATTGCCCCGTAGGGGGCTCGAGGTCCGCCGAAGAACACCCGCTGCCCGTCGCTGAGGTACCCAACACCATCTGAGCCGCAGACGACAGGGAGATTGCGGGGGGCGGCGTAATGCGAGCCGCTGGCCAGCTGCTTGTCGATAGGTTTCAGCGCTGCGGCGTGAACATGCACGACCACCTCGCCGTTACCAGGCACTGGCTCCGGGAACGGCTCATAGCGGGGCGGTTTCCCAAGCGTGTGCAGAACGGCAGCATCCATAAGTAGTCTCCTTGCGACCTAGTCCTCGTTTTCTCCGATTCTATGCTGATCGTCGGTCATTGGAGTGTGTGCCGTGCGCAACTCGACGCCGACGGATGATGGCTCACCCGGAAGTCGACGCGCTGCGAACAATTGAAATTGACTGCCTTGAAATTCTGATCGGTCTGTGTTGTACAATTCGCGCGTGAGCCGTCGAATTTTCCGTTCTCTTCTTCCCTTTCTTCTGGTGAGTGCGGTCGTCTCCGCTCAGAGCGCGGGCAAGGCCAAACTCAGCTATAAACTGCTTGCCATCAAAGTAAAAGGTGTGAGCCGCCTCACAGAAGAGCAGGTCATCGCCGCTTCCGGCTTGAGGCTCGGCCAGTTGGCCGGCGAAGCCGACTTTAAACACGCCCTGCAAAAGCTGGGCGAAACCGGACTGTTCACCGAACTGACTTACAACTACCAGTACTCGTCCACCGGCTGCAATGTGGAACTGCAAGTGGCGGAGAACGACAAACTGGTTCCCATCGTCTTCGATAATTTTGTCTGGTTCTCCGATGACGAGTTACTCCGTCTTCTGCACGATCGAGTTTCGCTCTTCCACGGACAGCTTCCGGCCGCAGGCAATCTCTCCGACCAGGTTGCCGACGCACTGAATGCCATCCTGGCGGAGCGGAAAATATCCGGAAAGGCGGAATATCTGCGAGCCGCACCACTGGACGGGCCGATTGACTCCTACGTCTACAGTGTCGCATTGCGGGCAATTGTAGTCCGCAACATGGACTTCCCCGGGGCCGCTGCGGCCGAGATTCCCGAGCTGCAAGCCGCTGCGAAACCGCTTGGCGGCCAAGACTACCTGCGCAGCAAAATGCGAGTGCAGGCAAAATTGAACTTCCTTCCCGTTTACCTGGCTCGTGGGTATCTAAGGGCCAGTTTTTCGGATGCACAAGCCAAAGTCGCTTCAGAAGGACCGCAGACCGAGGTTGACGTCAGCTTTCCGGTTACTCCCGGTCGTCAGTACCGGCTGGCTGGAATTGCATGGGTGGGCAATACCGTTTTTCCCGACGGACAGCTTCAGGACTTGATTCACCTGACGACCGGTGAGCCCGCCAATGCCATCCAGCTCGACGACGATCTCGATCAAGTTCACAAGCTTTACGGAACCAAGGGCTACCTGTTTGCCCACGCCGACGCAACTCCCGAATTGGACGACGCCCAGTCCACCGTCCGCTATCAACTCAGCGTGACCGAGGGTAACCTCTATCGCATGGGCGACCTTCAGATTGATGGACTGGACGCCGAGAGCACCAAGAAGATGGCCGCCCAATGGCAACTGAAAAAGGGCGAGCCTTACGACCAGAGCTATTTGCAGAGATTTTTTAAAATCATGTATCGCGACGCCGGCCTTCAGGCGCCGATGAAGGTGGTTCCCAAGCAGTCCATCAATCAGCAGGATAAAACGGTCTCGGTGAGCCTGCACTTTGTGCCGAAGAGCTAGTCCTGTGAGTAAGCCAAGCTGTTCTTTGCGGCCTTTCAGTTAAACTCATTAAAGCCTTTGACCGCGAAGGTCGCGAAGGAGTCGCAAAGATCGCAAAGAAAAAACCTAGTTCAGGAGTGACCTGTGAGGTTACAGAAATTTGTCGTAGTGGCTGTAACGGCAATTGCCGCAATTAGTGCAATGGGCGCTGGCACTTCCCAAACCTTCACCGGCGAGGTAAGCGATGCCATGTGTGGCGCCAAACACATGATGGCCGGCAATGCTGCCTGCACCCGCGCTTGCGTCAAGAAGGGAACTAACTATTCGTTGCTCGTCGGTGACAAGGTCTATACCCTGCACACGGAAGACAAGACTGCCATAGACGAACTGGATAAGCTCGCCGGAGAGAAGGCGAAAATTACAGGCGTCGCGGACGGGGAGACGATTGAGGTCAGTACCGTAGCTGCGGCTAAACCCTGATCGGGGTGATCGGGCGATCTGAAAAGATCACCCGTGGCGCGATCTGCCAAGCCAGCTCTGTTCCAAACAGAGCAAGGTTTGGCTTCCGGTATTAGTTCGATTCTTTTTTCGCACTTTTCACATTCGTTGCCGACTAGCTATGTTAGATTTGACGATTCATTCATCCAAAAGCCCGGAGGATCTGAGAATTGTCCAAAGCAATGGTCCCCAAACGGATTTTCTTTACCAAGGGGGTCGGTAAACACAAAGAGCGTCTGACATCGTTCGAGTTGGCGCTGCGCGATGCCGGAATCGCAGCTCAGAATTTGGTTCGGGTATCCTCCATCTTCCCGCCACAATGCAAGCTCATCCCGCGGTCGCAGGGCCTGAAATATCTGGACCCGGGCGAAGTAGTTTTTTCCGTGGTCGCCGAAAATTCCACCCATGAGCCGCACCGTCTGTTGGCAGCCAGCATCGGGGTTGCGATTCCTGCCGACCGCAACACCTACGGCTACCTGAGCGAGCACCACTCTTTTGGCGAGACCGAAGATTCCGCTGGGGACTACGCTGAGGAACTCGCGGCCGAAATGCTGGCGACCACTCTGAACGTCGAGTTCGATCCGGACCGGTCCTGGGACGAAAAGAAAGAAATCTACCGGATTTCGAACAAGATCGTGCGCACGGCGAACGTCACGCAGTCGGCGGTGGGAGATAAGCGGGGACTGTGGACTACGGTGATTGCGGCGGCGATTTTTATTTTTGATTGATCTCAGCAGCTTTTTACGTCTGGAATTTCGCCGCGACGAAGCGCAGCAATTATCCCTTTCAGCTCGTCAACGTGTTCTGGCAGAATTAGACTGTCGAACTTGTGTAACTGGCTCCGAAGACGATCCCAGCGAGAGTCGGCGGTCGATATTGAGGTGGTATCATCCCATCCCCATTGGCCATCGGTACCGAGCAAATGTTTTTCAAGCTCCTCTGCGAATTGTTCTATCGTCACCTTTCGTTTACCAGTGAACTTGAGCACGGCCACCAAGAGAACCAGTAGGCAAGTGGGGATGACAAAGTACCAAATCGAGTGGAACACGAGGGCCGCGACAGTTCCCGGGGCAATCAGTATGGCCAGAAACACAAGTGTCCACAGCCTGTCAGCATAAAATCGCATCGCCTACACCCTTACTTTATTTCATTTTCTATTTTCTCGATCCCGCCTTTTCCCGTTTCGCCTTGCCATTGCCGTTCTTGTCCTTCCTCAGCCGCTCCAGCACCGCCGCCACAATCAGCGGCAGTCCCACGGTGGCATCCACGAAAGCTTCTCCAAACCGTCCGCCTTCTGCTGGAGGCACGAATTTCCCCCAGGAAATCGCCTCGCTATAGGGGCTGCCGGATAGGCCTCCCCAATAGACTGGCTCAGGGCAAATGCGCACCCCATAGTGATAGCGCTTGAGCGGCAGGTTCTCGCCCAGACGACGGTGCCGCAATTCGATAAACGGCCCAAACTGCTGCGACCAATTGCGCGGAACGCCGCCGCCAATGGTGAAAATCCCGAGCCGCTTTTGCCGCAGGAGGGTGGACGCAAAATGCTCCAAATCATCGAACGGATCGAAGCGAATTTTATGCCGGCCGGAACTCTCGCGCATGCGGTTGTGCAAAGCCACGTCTAATCCAAGCTCGGAATCGGTGAAAGCCGGAACGAAAACCGGCACGCCTTTTTCATAAGCCGACTTCAGAATTCCACGCTGCTCTTTTGAACGCCTCGCCAGGAACCCCCCGATGGCGTGGTTCAGCTTGTACGAACACATCACTTCCGAGTGGTCCCAGTTATCGAGCACGTCGGCCATCACACGCTCAACGTCGTCAAGGTTCTGCTCCGGCTCCAGCGTGTCGTAAACGCGGTTGTAACCCTGCTCGTAGAGTTCGGTGTCGGATACATCTGGGTTGTACTGATAATGCGAGCGGCCGGTGGCTTCGACCAATCCGTGCGCCATCAGCGCGCCGGTAGAAACGATCGCGTTGACGATGCCTCGGTCGATCAGTTCCGCGACAATCAGGCCTTGCTTGGCGACAGTCATGGCGCCGGCGAGCGTCATGACGACGAAGCAATCCTGATCGCGGGCCATAGCTTCCAGTACGTCTGCGCATTCGCCAATTTGGCGGCCGGTGAAGGCGGTTTTCGACATTGCCCGCACCAGGTCGTCGATAGAGCGTACGCGCCCCAAATCCAGGGGCTCGAGCGGAATCAAGCGGTCTTCAATGGGATTGTGCAGCTTGCGGTCGATTCCTGCGCCGTCGTGATGGTTGTGCATGGCTGGCCCCCGGGAAGTTTTTCCTGCGAAGATTACTTTACTAGAGTGAGAAGTTTGCAGCCACTAACTGCCCAATAAACGCTCTCGCCTTCGACGAGAGGGGCGGACGCGGACGTCCGTTCTTACACCGTGCTTGTAGAAGGTAGTAGCTAGCAGCTAGCACTATTGTTATGCTATCCCGTTCGCAAGGAGCACGAATTTGCCTGACAAATTCCGCGTAGGCCTCGTCCAGATGTCGGCGACGCCCGATCCGGACAAGAACCTGCAGCGCGCGATTGATCGCTTGCATCAGGCAGCGGCGAAGGGTGCGCAGATCGTCTGCCTGCCGGAACTTTTTCAGACACAATACTTCTGCCAGAGGGAAGATGCGGAGCTGTTCGATCTGGCCGAACCCATTCCGGGTCCGGCGACTACCCGGTTGGCGGAAGCGGCAAAGCTTTTGCGGACTGTCGTAATTGGGTCGGTCTTCGAAAAGCGCGCGCCGGGTGTATATCACAATACGGCGGTCATGATTGACGCCGACGGGAGCCTGCGCGGAATCTACCGCAAGATGCATATCCCCGACGACCCGCTTTACTACGAGAAGTATTACTTCACTCCCGGCGATCTCGGCTACCGCGCCTTCGACACCCAGGTTGGACGCGTAGGCACGCTGGTGTGTTGGGATCAGTGGTATCCGGAGGGCGCGCGGCTCACGGCTTTGCAAGGCGCGCAGGTGCTGTTTTATCCGACCGCCATCGGCTGGCACCCCGCCGAGAAAGAACAGCTCGGCGTGGCGCAGCATGATGCCTGGCAGACTATTCAGCGCTCCCATGCCATCGCCAATGGAGTTTACGTTGTGGTGGTGAATCGCGTCGGCTTTGAAGAAGGAGACGTTCGCGGCAAAAAGGCGCCGGGTCAGGGACTGGAATTTTGGGGCGGTTCGTTCATTGCAGATCCATTCGGCCGGGTGATCGCGCAAGCTTCCCACAATAAAGAAGAAATTCTGGTCGCGGATGTGGACTTGAAAGCGCTTGAAGACATCCGCCGCAACTGGCCGTTTCTACGCGACCGGCGCATTGACAGCTACGCGGCGATTACCAGCCGTCTGATTGACTAAATCCATGCCCTCAAGGGCAAAGACGCGAATGACCAATGTAGCGCTGCCTTAACTTGTCATCTTGCCCGAATACGAAAATGAGTTGAAGATCGTACCTGCAGGGGAATTGATAAGCATCAGCATTGGTTTTCACATCGCTAGGACTGAAGTGCGTGAAGAGAACTCGGTCGCCGGCAGCGGAGTGAATCGAGACTTCTTCCCGTGAGAGGAGCACCACCGGAGATTCTTCGACTTCTTCTTTGAAGTCAACACTGGCTGACCGTAGAATCTCGCTGACCTGTGCCAGAGTTGCGCCGTCATGCACTCTCCCAGCAAAAGCCGATTCTTTTCTTCTCAGAGCCGTCATTCCTTGAGGGAACAGAGGATCGAGTCGCGGAATGCAAGCCAAGAACGTCAGGACGGGGACAGCAATTGCGAGGACAGCCGTCCAGAAACGCCACTTACTGACTGGAGAGCTATTAGCACCGAGAAATACGATCGCAAATGAGACAAAGATACGCCAGAAATGTCGTCACGGGAATCACGAATGGGGAATCCGACCGCGTGAGGGCTGCAAAAATAATGGCAAAGGGCCAAGCCGGGATCGTAAGAAGAAATCCCGCTGGGGTTAGGTTCAGCAGAAGCAACGCGGACGACGTGATCCCAAGGGCCAGTAACGTTGCGAACAATATCTTGTAACCATTCAATTGAATATCCAATTCAGTGCTGATCGGAGCGTGAGCACTGATATATTACTGTTCTCTTCTGACAATGGGCATATCTATTAATGGAACGTCTTCTCGCCAGAAGATTGCATCTTTTCACATGCCCGCGGAGTGGGAGCCGCATGCCGCCACGTGGCTGGCGTGGCCACATCTTCGGGGCGATTGGCCAGATAAGTTTGAACCGATTCCATGGGTGTATGCGGAGATCATTCGCTACCTCAGCCGACATGAGCGTGTAGAACTCATCGTCAAAGATTCTGCCGCGGAGAAGCTTACGCGCAAGACTCTGAAGCGGGCGCATGCATTGAATGACAACGTACGTTTTCATCGCTGGCCGACGAATCGAGTATGGACACGCGATTCGGGATGCGCCTTTGTTTTTCCGGGTTGCGCGGTCGAAACCTCGGGGGCTAAAGCCCAAGTCCCTTCTGTGGCACCAAATGCAAGGCCGAAGGTCCGGCTCCACCCATCTCCTACAGACGGTCTTGCCGCAATCAAATGGCGCTTCAACGCCTGGGCGAAGTATCCCAACTGGAAACACGACGAAAAAATCGGCAGCTTGATGGCGCATGCTGCGGGCGCACAGGAATTTCAGCCTAGGTTCGGAAAGAATCGCGTGGTTCTCGAAGGCGGATCCATCGAAGTCAACGGGCGCGGCACGTTGATCACGACCGAGGAATGCCTGCTCAGCCGAGTTCAGCAGCGCAATCCGGGAATGAAGAAAAAAGACTACGAAAGGATCTTTGCCGAATATCTGGGCGCGAGCAACGTCATCTGGCTCGGCTCAGGCATCGTGGGCGATGATACCCACGGGCACGTGGACGACATCACCCGCTTCGTTTCTCCGGACACTGTGGTTACCTGCGTCGACGCCGATCCCGCCTGCGAAAATTATGATTCGCTGCGAGAGAACATCCGCCGCCTGCGTGATACCACCACAGAGGACGGCAAGCCTCTCGCGACTATTGATCTGCCCATGCCGGCTCCGGTCTATTTCGAAGGCCGTCGGCTGCCTGCCAGCTACGCGAATTTCTATATCGCGAATGGCATCGTGCTGGTGCCGGTGTTCAATGATCCCAATGACCGTGTGGCCCTCGACATTTTCGCCGACATTTTCCCCGACCGCGAAATTGTTCCTATCTATTGCGGGGACCTGATCTGGGGCTTTGGGGCGATTCACTGCATGACCCAGCAGCAGCCGGAGATTCGAGAGCCTAAGCAAATCTTCTAGGCCGAAGTTCCGTATTGCGAAAAGCGGTAATCCGCTGACTTCGTTTAGATTAACCGGTTTTTGGCGGTTTGCGTCTGGGTACAGCTATAAAAGAGGTTGAACCCGCAGAAGCTCGAAGGCGCGTTGTTGCACCGCGGTCG
>WNGK01000985.1_pt1 | contig 65294 bp, 56 predicted proteins | sample 5400601 | NCBI WGS metagenome assembly WNGK01 (sample SAMN13153376, study PRJNA577476) | soil metagenome | isolation source: 60 cm soil or saprolite under Garry oak tree replicate 1 | place: USA:California | collected 2016-06-15
GCTTGAACCAACCACCCCGTCTGCGCCCGCTAAGGAGGCTTCGCGGCATTTTCTTAATGGGCGCAGCCACCCCTCCTTGTCCAAGGAGGGGACTTCGGCTTTCCCTTCAGTTGTTTTCAATGCCCCCGTGTCCAGCAAAAGATGTGGGACATGGCAAGCCTTGGCAAAGGAGGGGTCGACGCGCCATCAATAAATATCCCCGTTCCTTTGTAAGGCGCGGACGGGGTGGTTCGTTCAAACTCCAAAACAATTCTCTTGAACGAACCACCCGTCTGCGCCCGAAAGGTGGCTCCGCGACATTTTCTTAATGAGCGCAGCCTCCCCTCCCTTCCCAAGGAGGGGAATTCGCTTCAAGCCCACAACTTTGGCAACAATCAGAGGTTTGGAAGGACGAAGCTTCCCTCTGGCTTAACGACAGGGAATTCGCGATCCGAAATCCGAAATCCGCAATCCGAAATTGCCCCTCACTCCTTCTCATCTGGCGGTTGCCAGGGTTTGATATGACCGCTATAGAGGTCGTGGTTGCCCTCTTCGCAGGAGTATTCCATGATCCGGACGTCTGGCTTGAGTGTCCATGTTTCCGTAATCGTCCAGGGCTTCGTGTATGTCTTCGGATCATCGAGGGTGTAGGTGTGCTCGGCGTGGCCGAAGTCGACGCGCTTGAACGTTTGGAGGATGCGGGCCCTTTCGCTCATCGGATGACCGATAGTATCGACACGCGTATAGCCATTCAGATTGGTTGTTTCGATGACCAGCGTATCTCCATCCCAATGGCCCCTCGAATCCCCAAACCATGATGGTGGCAGATCCTTGTCGACCGGCTGCCCATTCGTGGGGACGATGTGGAACCATGTATTTTGCTCGGCGAGAAACACGAGGTTGTCGTTGTCCTGAATGAGCTGGATCGGATGCGGTCCGTATATTGTCCTTGACATACCGAAGGGAAGACAACTGCCGGTGTAGTCTCCCTTTGCCGCGTCGTAGGATTCCCATTGCTGTTTTCCCCAGGCCGTGTATGGGAGTTCCTTCACATATCCTGGTAGATGACTATCCGTTACGTCGGCTCGCCGCACCTGACCCCAAACTCCGGACATGCTCGGTTTGCCGTTCGGAAGCCGTGGCGCCGGTCCCTTCATATCGGGCCCGCCACCTCCTGCACCGCGTTGGCCTCTCTGAGCGACAATCGTCGGGACCAACGACAGGATCGCTATCACGGCCGCCGCAGTAATGATCGAATTCAAGTAAGTCCTCACGTTGAATTCTCCTTTCCTTAAGATTGCGAGTGGAGCTTCGTTTTTTGCTGTTCGAACGGTAGACCTGGCGCCGGTTTGTGTCAATTTCAAACTGTAGCGGCGGCCGAGACCGCCGCTACACATTAGCCGTGTTACTCGATCGCGAAACAATACAACAAGCCGGCGCCGCCGGTCGTTATCAGGTTAGGCTGGCTGCAGCCGCGGCTGCCGTGCGCGGAGTTCCACGAGCCGTTGCCGCCACCGTTCTTGTCGTGGTGGCCGAGCTGCACCTGACCTCTGCCGTCGGCGTTGCTTGTGTAGTTGCTGCAGGTATGGTCCATGCCGTCTGTATACGCGCGGCCGTCCGGGGTTGATCCAGTCAGCATGTCGTGCTGGTTCGGCATATCACCGACGCCGTTCACGAGATCTCCCTTTTCGGTTCGAGCGCTCTGTTTGTTGACCCTGTTTCCCACTCGTGCCAGGTCGAGCGTGTCGCCGTGGAGCTCGGCCAGGTTCATGCCAATCATCCCCCCGCGAGAGTTGTACCATGGTCCGTTGCCGATACGATCGCGAGCGTTCACCGCACCCGGTCCCTGGGTGCTGAGGTAGGCATGGAAGGTTTTGGTCGAGCCCGCGGCTTTCGCTAACTGTTGGCAGTATGCATCGGCTCCGGCGAGACCGCCATAATTGGCTCCATCGCCCTTAGGGGCGCTTGTGACGAAGAAACTCATTGGCGGTGGTGGTGGTTGTTGACCTCGTTGACCTTGCTGTTGGGCGAGCACACCAAACGTGCTCAGTAATATGACCCACAGGCCAAGGACGCCTACGATCTTTTTCATGTTGGTTGTCCTTTCTGTTTTGTCAATTCTGTTGGTGCAGTAACCCCCGGTAATTCGTAGTTTTGTTTTTTGGCACTCACTATAACTCTCCCACGAGCTTTCGCCAAGTCGCACGGATGCCTCCAGGTTCAAAATTGGGCAATTCGTGAATTTCGGGACAGAGGGGAACCGGTACATACCCAGGATTTTCCCTCTACCCGAAATTCAAACAAACCTCACCGCATTTGTGGAATTTCTACCTGATTCGCGGTAGGCGCGTCCAACAAAATGCTCGGGTCTTGTTGATTTCCGGCCTTTGGCTTACGGCAGCAAAATTGCTTAAGCCAATGAAACTCACAAGGAGGGGAATCGTGCGAAAGACCGTTCAATCGGAATTTGTCTACAGCAAGCCAACGATGTGCCTGCATTGTCACCTGATCGTGGAGATGGTTCATGAGCGAGATGCCGACCCCGCTCGAGGCGCATGGCAATGCCCTCAGTGTGGTCACATCTACCCCTTCGTGCATTGGAAGATTAGAAAACAAGCTCATCGGAGATCTGAGGCTGCGTAACTCTAGTGGGGACCTACAGCCTAAACACAGACAACCCGTCCACAATCGAAATTGCGATAGCGATCCCAGTCAACACCAGACATATTAGGGCGCCAATCAGGTGATCCAGGCGTTCCGGTCGTAGCGGATCCAAAAATTTCGCGGCTCCATAGCCACCGGCAAAGCCTCCGAGGTGTGCCCAATTGTCCACGCCGCGCATGATGAAACCAAAGATGAGGAGCATGATTGCCCAGGATTTCGCTTGTTCTCCGATGACCCGGCTGCCTGTGCGTCTCCCGTAGTAAACCAATGCGCCGAGCAGACCGAAAATCGAGGCCGATGCGCCGACGGTGTAGCCGGCGCCGCCGACAAACGGTATAAAGCCGAGCGTCACACTGAAGACCGTACTTGCCGCGAAGCCCGCGATCCCCGCAACGGTGTAAATGATGACCATACGACTCGCGCCGTACATCTCGGACGTGGCTGGCGCGAGCTGTCGAACCCACATCATGTTGAAAAAGATGTGCAAGATGCCTCCGTGTAACCATCCGGCACTTAGCACGGTCCACCAACGGCCATAACGGAAAACGGGGATGGGACCACTGGCTCCAAACAAGAAGAGACTTTGAAGGCTGGGTGAGAGAAAATTCAGAAGACCACTGGTGCTGATGCTGCCTGTGTCGATGATCAACGTTAGCAAATAAAGAATGACGCAGCCGCCGATCACGAACTGCGTGAAACCCAGATCGCGTCCCAGGCGGCTCAGCAGTGGCGCAAAGCCCCACAAACCCGGATTCCACCGTCCGCAAGTGAAGCATTGTTGATCCTGAACGCCGACAAGATTGCCGCATGAGGGGCACACGACCGAGCCCCCCCTCTGTCTCAACATGAAATTGATTATGACGTGACCTTACAAGTTCGTGTCAATCTATACCTTGAGGGGCTTTGCACAAAAAGTCGGGAACGGCCACGCAGCTAGATCTGAAATCTGCAATCGCCAGTCGTCAGGTACGCAACAAAGATGCGCAATATCCTCAACAATTGCTTTGGCTGATTGCACATGGCTGTTAGACATTGGCGATCGGCGAATGCGAATCGGCGATGTCCAGAAACCAGCAGGTGACTTTTTGTGCAAAGCCACTGTGAGGACCATCTGATGGAATTGGGGAATTATCGGTTTGGGGCGCATGGGCGCCAAGTTCGGCGGTCATGAAGTGAAGAAGCAATGACCTCATGACCATTCTTTGCTTCGATATTTCCAGCGGCGGTGTTTCCGCCGCCCTGTTTACTGCCGAGCTCGAAGTCATCAAACTCATCGAAGACCGGTGGGAATTGAAGTTGGACGGTGCAGGGGCGGCCACACTTCCGATCGAAACCGTTCAAGAACGATTTAGACAAGTGGCGGGCCGGCTCGGCATCATCCATCCTGTGGAGTCCGTGTGCATCGGCAGCTTCATGCACAATTGCGTACTGCTGGATGACGGCGACAAGCCCGTCACGCCGGTCTTCACCTGGCTTGATCGTCGAGGTGAGAATGGAATGGAGTACCTGCGGGGCCGTTTGGGCGACGATTTTCATCGGCGAACCGGCTGCCGCTTTCATCCCATGTTTCCGGTTTTCAAATTGGCCACGCTGTATCTCGACCATCCTAACTTGATCACGCAGGTGAGACGAGTCGTTTCGCTCAAAACGTTTTTGGCACAACGGCTGACCGGCGTGTGGAGGGAAGATCACGGAATGGCATCCGCTTCCGGGCTTTACAACGTCAGCGATGGCGATTGGGACACGACACTGCTGGGTCTCGTAGGATTGAAGCTGGAGTGTCTCCCGCAGGTCTCGAGCCGGGCGCGGGTTGTCGGCCGCGTTACACCCGAAGGGGCGAGGGATTTTGGGATACCCGAGGGTACTCCGGTCATCAACGGATCCGGCGATGGCTTTCTGGCAAATATCGGATCGGACTGCGAAACGCCCCCACGGATTTCAGTAACTTTGGGAACGTCCGCAGTCGCACGCCAAACGCTGTTCCAGCCCGTCCTCGATTCTCGTTCGGGGACATTTTGTTATAGGGCCGATGAAAACGTGTACGTTCTTGGATGTGCCGGCAGCAACGGCGGCAACGTCCTGGAATGGGGACGGTCACTCTTTGGAGACTTGGAGAGGGAAACCGCGGAGGACATCCCTATCTTTATCCCGCTTCTTCATGGCGAGCGCTCTCCGGATTGGAATCCCCGCCTGAGAGGATCGTGGCATGAGCTTACGGCCGCCCACACAGCAGCCGATCTGAACCGATCTGTTGTCGAGGGTGTGGTTTTCAATCTCGCCTATTTCGTCGAAATCGTTCAACGGACGTCGGGGCAGAAGGCCTACGAAATCGTTCTTTCCGGCAACGGATTTCTTCAGCGTGACGCTGCACCGATATTCGCTGCTGTGGCTGGCGTGCCGGTGTGGATTCCGTCCGATCCGGGCCTGGCTTCCCTGCGGGGAGCGGCAATCTGCGCGCTGCGGGCCCTCGGTGGGCCTGTCCCGCCGCTCGGCGCAAGTCGGGTAGACCCCCTCCAGGACGCAAGAATCGTCAAGCGTTATGAGCGATACAAAGAGCTGCGGGTGTAATCCCTCAATCCCAATGGACCTGCCCCGGCATAGCAATCCGGTCACTCCAAAGTCTGTCCGGCAGCCCGTCTGTTGTGCTAATCTCGGCGCGCCATGGAAGAGCGTGAGGACCAGAAAGTATTTTGGATTGTAATCTTGGTGCTGTTGCTGTTGACGCGCATTCCGGCAATGGCAACTTATCTTTCAATCGACAACGTTAACCTTGCCTTCTCGCTCGAAAGATTTGATCCGCGTGTTCACCAGCCTCAGCCTCCCGGCTATCCGTTCTTTGTCGGGTTCGCGCACATCGTTAACGTTCTCTTTCGTGATCCTGAACGGACGTTCACTTTCATTTCGGTGCTTGTCAGTGGTCTTTCTCTGATCATGGCCTTCCAGCTCGGCAACCGGATGTTCTCGTGGTGGGCTGGAATTGCTGGAGCATTTCTCCTGGTAGTGAATCCAGTGTTCTGGCATTCCGGTCTGGATGGTCCGTTGCGGCCCAACCTGGCGCTATTTTCGTTACTTACCGCCTATTGCTGTTGGCGATGCTGGAATGGCGAGAAACAATTCGCGTTTTGGGGGGCCGCCGCTCTCGGTATTGGCAGCGGTTTTCGTCCCGATCTGCTGGCGTTTTTGTTTCCCATTTGGCTGATTTCCACCTGGGCCGGAACAAGATCATGGGCCGCTGTGCTGAAGAGTTTTGCTCTCATGATGGTGATCGTGGCCATCTGGGTGGGCATGTTAGTTCTAGCGATGGGAGGCATCGGTACGTTCCTTCGAATCATGCTGGATTACGGTGTCGATCAATCCCGAGCCGAATCACTGGTGCTCGGCTCCTCGATCTTGGCCTGGCTGCGGCAAATCAACAGGCTCGTGATCTGGAATGGACTCGCGGTGCTCAGTTGGGTTTGGGCCTTACCATTCTTTTACAGGAATCGCAACAGGCTGCCGATCGGAAGCTCTCAAACCGCCTTCATGCTGGTATGGCTCGTGCCCGGCCTGACTCTGCAGGCGCTGATCCACATTGGTGCGCCCGGCCACACGCTGTTCTCGGTGCCGGCATTGTGTGTGCTTGGAGGCTACGTTCTTTCATTCATTCGCGGGCGAGATCTGGTTCTGGCGTCCGCGCTCATTTTCAATGTGATGCTTTTCCTGGACTACTTCCCCCTGCCTGCTGTAGTCAATGAGTCGTTGAGTCGCGGCACTCCTTCGATAAAAAATGCAATGCTATTTGGGACCTTCGAATCATCGCTGGGGCAGGTGCGTTGGCTTGACGATATCACGCGAACAACCCTGAAGGAGATCGAAGAGTTCACACCGTCAGACCGTCCGTCTCTGATTATTACCACTGATACTTATGTCGATCAGTGGTTCATGAACTGGCGGATCGGACGTTACTATCTGCCCAAAGAGGATTTCTGGATCCTTTACGACGGTGAAAAGAGGCGAGTGGAACATATTCGCCACAATGTATTGATCGAGATGCGCGACTCCATTCCATTAAGGGTTCCAATCTTTCGCGAGGGACGCATCTTGTGGCTAATTGAACCAGACAGTGCATTCCACAAGCAGCTGGCCAACGTGCAGAAGCTGAGGGGTGGCAAGTTCGTGTTCTATTCCGACGTCACTCCGGATTCTCCTTCATTCGGGATCGGTGAGTTCGAGATTCTCCCGGCGCCATTTGGTTTTCTCCCGAACCAGACCAGTGCCGGCAGCCGGCGCTGACGAGCATGGAATTTAACGACGTTCGACTCCAATACGAAGCACTGCGCGATGAGATCGATACGGCCATTGGGCGAGTTCTCATTGCCGGCAGGTACATTCTTGGTCCGTCGATGCAGGCATTTGAGGATGAGTTCGCCCGATATTGCCGTGCTGCGATGGGGATCGCTGTCGCATCGGGGACGGACGCGCTTTCGATATGTCTCAGTGCGCTGGGTGTTGGGCCCGGCGATGAAGTGCTTGTTCCGGCCGTGACGGCTGCTGCAACAGCGATGGCCGTGACATTGGTGAAGGCCCGGCCGATCTTCGTCGATATCTCTCCTGATGATTTCAACATGGATCCCGCTCAGGCAATGGAGAGAAAAACGTCACGCACCAAGGCTGTCGTGCCCGTGCATCTTTACGGAATGCCGGCGCGGTTGAAGGAAATCGCCAGGGCTGGGGTGCCTGTTCTTGAGGATGCAGGCCAGGCGCACGGAAGCGACGCAAAATGGGGACGCTGTGGTTCCTTTGGCGTTGCCGGGGCATTCAGTTTTTATCCAACGAAGAATCTCGGCGCCTACGGCGATGGTGGAATGATCGTTACGTCGGATGCAGGAATCGCAAAACGGTCGCGGCTTTTGCGCAACTACGGCCAGCATGAAAATTTTTCCTCCGAAATTCTTGGCCAGAACAGCCGGCTCGACGAACTGCAGGCCGCGGTGTTACGAGTCAAACTTCGAACGCTCGATGATTGGAACCGGCGCCGCCGGGAAATCGCAAGGATGTATCGGGAAGCGTTCGATGGGTTGCCCCTGGCAATGCAGGCGGAAACGGGAACAAGTAACTATCATCTGTTCGTCATCACTACTGCTGAGCGAGATCAGCTGCGCGCTCACCTCGCTTCATTGGACATTCCGGCGCTGGTCCACTACCCCATTCCAGTGCATCGTCAGAGGGCCTTCAGAGAATTCAACCCCGGGCGGTGCCCCAACGCGGACTCGCTGTGCGCACGCGTGCTAAGCCTGCCTATTCACGCGTTCCTATCTAATGGGGAGGCGGAGCGCGTGATTGATGGAGTCCGCAGCTTCTTCAAGCGGTAGGCTTCCTCGCATAGCAAATCACGGACAGCCCGAAGGGGAGGCGTTTGCCGGCCTTGAACCACTGCGCTTCGCGCTGGAGGATTCCACGCAAGAGCGTATTCAACCATCCCAGTCCGCTCGGCAATGGCCGGACGTCACTGCCCTTGCCGATTCCCAGGTGCTTGATGAATCGTCGTAGCAGAATCACGGGAAACAGGAAGCTGTTCGCGTAGCTTGCCCATTCGATAACGAACCCTGAATCACGGAGTCTTTTCGCTAGTTCATCGCGCCTGTAGCGATAGAACACCCGTAGTTCCTCGTCATGCGAAGACCAAAGCCACATGAACGCCGGCACCCGGATGAAGAGAAAACCACCGGGCTTCAAGACGCGACACATCTCACGAAGCGCCGCATCGTGTATTTCGTAAGGGGTTTGTGTGAGAACCTCGAACGAGAAGACAAGGTCGAAGGTATCGGACTTAAACGGAATGTCGGCGACTGAAGCCTGAGCCGTTTTCCGAAACCCGCGTCTTCTCACGCCATCGAGCGCGGAGTCTGCGATATCGAAACCATAGACGTCCCGGCTTTTGGCAGCCGCGTAGTGACCGAGATTGAAACCCGTTCCGCATCCGGCATCGAGGACGCGGAGGTTCGGTTTTTGAAGTTCTGCGGCGGCGATCGTATCGGTGATCTGACGCATTGCCACGAACCACCAATAATTCTCTTCCAGTTTGTATAAAAGCTCGAAATCTTCGTCACGCATCCGCGGGGGAGCTTACCAATAGTGGGCCTGATAGCGTTGGTAATAATCCACAGTGCGGGCTAGCCCTTCTTCCAGTGAAACGCGCGGCATCCAACCCGTAGCGGAATTGAATTTCGCGAATGAGGTATAAACGCTTCCGATATCGATGGCCCTTCTCTCGGCGGGGAAAGGCACAATGCGGTATGAGCCGCGGCCCGTGATGCTCAACAAGACCTTCACGAATGTTTCCAGCGGTATTGGATCGACACCGCCTAGATTGAAATAGTCGCCCCGGATGCTGTCGTTGGCTCCTGCGATCAAAAGAGCGTCAACAACGTCATCAACATAGTTGAAGCCGCGGAGCTGTTGGCCATCTCCGAAGACCTGGATCTCCGCACCCACCATAGCCTGTTTAATGAACCATCCGACGAAGCCCTGCTTGGCGTGCTTCACAAGCTGACGCGGTCCATAGGTGTTGACCAGGCGCAGCGAAATCGTCCGTATCCCGTGGGCCCGGTAGTAAACCATGTGATACCACTCTCCCGCCAACTTGTTCACACCATTTACATCGATGGGTTTAAGAACCTGGGTTTCCAGCAAGGGCAGGCTCTCGGGTCTGCCGTAAGCCTGCCGCGTTCCAGAATAAACAATCCGGGCTTCGCGGTTTTCATGCTTGCTGGCTTCCAGTACGGTGAGGGGCGCAACGACATTCATCTGGAGATCGGCAAACGGATCTTCCATGGATTCGATGTGGCTGACGTGACCTGCGAGATTGAAGATATAGCCTTTGCCACGTACGAGCCCGCGCACGAGGGCGAGGTCGCAGCTATCCCCTTCGACCATTTCTACATCGTTGCGGATCGGTTCGATGTTGAAGTAATTGGCGCCACAGGTAGGGTCGAAGGAATCGAGAATCGTGACCGAAGCTCCAGTTTGAACGAGCCGAATTGCGAGATTGCTGCCGATGAAGCCCAGGCCGCCCGTGATCAGGACTTTTTGGCCGCGATACTCATCCATACCGGCAACCTGGGTGAAAGGACCAGGTTCCACCAGATCTTCAGCAGCCCCCGGAAGGTGTAAACGAGGTGCCTGACTCGGAAGAACTCGCTCCGTCCATGCATCCGTGGGTAATGACTGACAGGGACTTCAACCATCCGAAATCTCGCCCGTTCGAACTTTTTGGCCATTTCGACACAGATCACGCCACTTCTGGATTCGAGCGAAATCGTTTCGAAGATATGGCGGCGGAAAAGGCGGAAGTCGCAATCGACGTCGCGGATAGATAACCGGAAAACCCACTTCATCATGCGCCGGTACAATGCTCCGATCCAGATGCGATACCACGCATCGGCTCGTTTGACCTTGTAACCATTCACGAGGTCGATGTTCGGTTTGAGCTGCGCCAACAGGTTATGGATCTCGCGAACGTCGTACTGCCCGTCCCCGTCCGTATAGAAAATGAGATCCTTGCGTGCATTCTTGAAACCGGAAATTAACGCTGCGCCATAGCCGAAATTCCGCTCGTGATGAATCACGCGAAGAAAGGGCAAGTCCACGGCGAGACGGTCCAGGAGCAGCCCCGTCTGGTCCTTGCTTCCGTCATCGACGACAAGCACCTCGAAATCGCCGGTTACCTTGCGCATCTCCACCACAACCGTGCGCACGATTTCCTCAATAGTGTGCGCATCGTTGTAGGCTGGAAAGAAGGCGGTAAGTGAAATCCTTTCCAACGAAAACCACCCCGAAAAAATCTGAAAAACTCGGTTGATCGTAGTTTTCTATCGGAAGCCTGTCAACGGAAAAACCCAGAAGCCGCCAATTACGCGAATTACGCCAAACAAACATTCGCGTCGTTGGCGTAATTCGCAGCCCGTCTTTCAAAAGGAAATCGCGATTTGGCCCAGGTAGCGCCAGGTTCGAGGGGCATCGCGGCCGAGAGGAACATAGAAAGATGCGGCGGGATTCGAGTTGCGGCGTTCAGTCTGAAGGAATAGTAGATTTTGGAGTTGGATATTGGGACGAAGCGTATAGTCCACACGGAAGTGATGAGTCGCGATGTTGACACCAAGACCAGTTCCAAGATCATCGTCGGTCAACTGGGAAATGAGCGAGTTGGCGTCCTTGATTGCAAACATGTACTGACCGCGAAGATCGCCTGCTTGTGTGTTTCGGCCAATGCTCAGGGAAGTGAGCAGAGCGTCACGAAGCTGCGATGTCCCGACATTCCGCGCGGTTTGGACGACCCAGGTCACGGGAAGCCGCGGGTTACCGCCCAGGCCGGTCGCATCGAGGCGATACACGGCTCGAGCGACCTGATAGTGCGGGGCGAATAGCACGGCGCTGTTGGGCCCGCGTGTGGCATTCCCGGTTCCGGGGGCAGGGCCCGACGGCATGAGTCCAATGCCGGGAGCGACAGTGGCCCCAAAACCGTTGGCAAGCGAGGTTAGTGCCAGCAGGTTCGGGTTCCGATAAAGCTGAATGTCGGTGGTCACCTGGTGGCGCCAGCGATCGTTGATGCGGCCATCGATAGTCAGGCCCTGATGGAACATCTGGCTCGCACGCGCGATCGTCCTGGATTGTACCCCAGCGAGGGTCAGCGGAGAACCATCCGGGACGGAAAAGACATTGGGATTGATGAATAGATACTGCCCCCCACGGAACTCGAAGCGGCCGGTCTTCCAACGTTCATTAAATCCATTGAACCGGACATCGTCATCCCATAAGAATCGAAGATTGTCCGCATAGACTTCATCGAGCTTCCCGCCGCGAATCGAGAAATTGGGTCCGGGGTGGTAGTCGAGGTAGGCTTCTGAAATAAAGAAAGGATGGCGAGTCACTCCGCCGGCGAAATCCTGGTCGAAAGTGATGCCGTTGTTGACGGCCCCGGTCGAAAGCTGTCCGTGAAAGCTTAAGTCGGATGCAACATCACGGTCTGCATTCAGTCGCAGGCGATATCGGCCGCGGATGTTCTGTAGCCCAGGCGTTGTGGGTGTTGCGCCACGAATCCCAGCATCTAATCGAAATCGAAAATCACCGCTGAGCCGGAAGCCGGCCGGAGCGGGCGGCGTTGTTGCAGCCTGCGCAACCGGCGCCGGCTGTGGAGCCTGAGGTGAGTACGATACGGGCTGCAGCGTTGCCGGAGCGCCGAGCCCCAGGGCTCGCTCGATTCTGCCGAGCTGCGCCTTCAATTCTTCGATTTCTTGCTGTTGCCGCTCAACCACGCTATTCAATTTCTCCAACTCATCGACCTGTCCCCAACAAACTCCGGACCATACCAGCATCGCTAGAGCCGCGCTTGCAGATTTGAGCATCACTTGATAGGCCTCCTTTTGAATATCGCCACGCTAAACATACCGGCTTTTTTAAAGGACGAAAGGGGGTCGGGCTTGAATTAACAATAAGTTTACGGAATAGCCCGCGTTTGCACGGTTTTTCGAGGTTTTGGGACTTCAATGCCGAAAAACGGAAAGAAGTGGATCGAATTTTGTCAGGTTTATAGATGGGCGCAAGCGCCGCCTGGATTAAGTCCATGAATTTACAATGCGATCAGGTTTGGCACGAGCTTTGCACCAAGAAAAGCAAATCGTTTAGCTCGATTTTCCACTTTCAAAACCCCGCTGGAGCCCCGGAAGGGGCTCCTTCCTCTTTTCGTTGCAAGCTATACTCGATCCTTATGGTTTCGTTAATCCTGCGCCGTCTTGTTTTGACGTTGCCGGTTATTTGGATTGTGGTCACACTAGTGTTTGGCTTGATCCATATGGTGCCGGGCGATCCCGTGGCGCAAATGTTGGGAGAAGGCGCCGCTGTGACCGAGGTCGAGCGGTTGCGCCACGAATTGGGACTGGACCGGCCCTTCCTGGAACAATATCGCACCTACATCATGGGGTTGCTTCGGGGGGACCTGGGCGTCTCTTTCAGAAACCAAGAATCGGTAGCCTCCTCGATACTCGCGAGATACCCAGCAACCATCGAACTCGCCGCCGCGGCGATGGTCTTTTCCGTGGTGTTGGCGGTGCCGTTCGGCGTCGTCAGCGCGATCCGGCGAGGACGCGCAGCGGATCGCGCAATTGGATTCATCAGCCTGCTCGGTATTTCCCTCCCCAGTTTCGCGCTCGGGCCGATGTTGATCTTGCTGTTTTCCGTCGTTCTCGGCCTGCTGCCTGTATCCGGACGCGATGGGTTTTCTCATTTCGTCCTGCCCACAGCTACGTTGGGTGCTGCGTTTGCCGCAATTACAACGCGAATGGTCCGCGGATCGATGCTCGAGGAAATCCGGCAGGATTATGTTCGAACGGCTCGCGCCAAGGGTCTTTCAGAGCGCGCAGTGCTGTTCACGCACGCCCTACGGAACGGCCTGATTCCGGTAATCACGGTCCTGGGCCTTCAGACGGGAACATTGCTGGCCGGCGCCATCATCACGGAGATGATCTTTTCCTGGCCTGGGCTCGGGCGGTTAACCTTCCAGGCGATTAGTGCGCGGGACTATCCTTTGGTGCAGGGTTGTATCCTGACGATTGCTCTGACTTACATCTTGATCAATCTGATCACCGATCTTCTCTACTCGGTGGTGGATCCGCGCATCCGCTATGACTGAGTTTCTGCGGAAAAACAAACTTGCAGTTGCGGGCTTGATTATCGTGACCGCACTCACGCTCACAGCCGTGTTCGCGCCGTGGTTCATCCCCTATGATCCGGCCGATCAGGATCTGGTGGACCGTCTTCAGGGTCCTTCCTGGCGCCACCCATTTGGCAATGACGACTTGGGGCGTGATATCCTCTCGCGAATCCTTTTGGGGGCCCGAGTGAGTATGCGGGTCGGGGCCACGGTTGTTTTGCTTTCCGGAATAGCCGGCGTCTTGATCGGCGGATTTGCCGGCTACATTGGGGGTAAACTGGACGCTTTTGTCACGATGGTGGTCATCAATTCCTTGCTGGCCTTCCCCGGGATTCTGCTCGCGATCGCGCTTGTGGCGTTCTTGGGCCCGGGTCTGGATCGATTGATTTTCGCGCTGACCATTATCGGTTGGGTTGGATATGCGCGGCTGGCGAGAGGACAGGTCCTCAAGGTCAAAACCCTTGAGTTCGTAGAAGCGGCTCGCGCATTGGGCGCATCCCGCCTGAGAATTTTCATCCGCCATATTTTGCCGAATATTATTCAGCCGGTTTTGGTTCAGGCCAGCATCGGAATGGCAGGCGCGATTCTTGCTGAAGCATCACTGAGTTTCCTGGGGCTCGGAATTGCCCCACCGACGCCAAGTTGGGGCGCCATGCTGAATGACGCGCGCAATCATCTCTTCGACGCGCCGCACATGGTGGTCTTTCCATCGATCGCGTTGGCCCTGACGGTTTTATCTTTTAATTTCCTGGGCGATGCCCTTCGGGATTGGCTGGACCCAAGGAATTTGTGAGCGGAGGACATCATCATGCCTCTATTCCGGCGTGCGGCAATTTTCTTGAGCCTGATGTTGTTGACTGTTGCTGTGGGAATTCCAGCATTTGCGTCTGCGCAGGGTGTGCCAACCGAGCGTCGGGGTGGGGAAATCAACCTCGTGGTGCCCGACCTGAGCCGGGCTACGTTTCTGGGTGGCGTCAGCGGCGCCTCCCTGTTGACCGCCGGTTTGGTTGTTGCCGCATTGGGTCTGGTCTTCGGTCTCATCATCTATCAAAGACTCCAGAATTTGCCCGTCCACTCCTCGATGAAGGAGATTTCGGAGTTGATTTACGAGACCTGCAAGACGTATCTCCTGACCCAGGGCAGGTTTTTGCTGATCCTCGAGGTCTTTATCGGCAGTGTCATTATTTTGTATTTTGGATTCCTGCAGCACCTCGAACCCTTCAAGGTCGTCATGATTCTGATCTTCAGCCTGTTGGGAATAGGGGGCAGCTACTCCGTTGCCTGGTTTGGGATTCGCGTCAACACGTTCGCGAATTCTCGAACGGCCTTTGCGAGCCTTCGGGGTAAGCCGTACCCGTGTTACCACATTCCGATGGAATCCGGTATGAGCATCGGCATGCTTCTCATCAGCGTTGAGTTGTTTTTCATGCTGAGCATTCTGCTCTTCATTCCCGGCAACCTGGTCTATCCGTGCTTCATTGGATTCGCTATCGGTGAATCGCTGGGCGCAGCGGCTCTTCGCGTGGCCGGTGGAATCTTTACCAAAATTGCGGACATCGGCTCGGACCTGATGAAGATTGCGTTCAAGATCAAAGAAGACGACGCCCGGAATCCTGGTGTTATCGCTGATTGCACCGGCGACAACGCCGGAGATTCCGTTGGGCCGTCCGCCGACGGCTTTGAAACATACGGCGTGACGGGCGTTGCACTGATCTCGTTCATCTTGCTGGCCGTGAAAGATCCGATTGTCCAGGTACAGTTGCTGGTCTGGATCTTCAGCATGCGCATTCTCATGATCGTGGCCTCGGCTCTGAGTTACTTCGTCAATAGCGCTATCGCCAAGGCCAAGTACGAAAACGTCGACAAGATGAACTTTGAAGCGCCGCTCACATCGCTGGTGTGGTTGACGTCGGTAGTTTCCGTGGTTCTGACATACGCGCTTTCGAGGCTGCTGATCCCGGAGCTGGGCGGCGACACATCGTTGTGGTGGAAGCTTTCGACTGTGATCACGTGCGGGACTCTCGCCGGCGCCATCATTCCGGAGTTTGTCAAGGTCTTCACGTCCACGTCATCTCGCCATGTGCGTGAGGTCGTTACTTCATCGCGCGAGGGCGGAGCTTCGCTCAATATTCTGTCTGGTTTCGTCGCGGGGAACTTCAGCGCCTATTGGCTCGGGCTGACGATCCTTGTGCTTATGGGCATTGGCTACGAGGTGAGCAACTATTTCCCGGCCGGCATCATGATAGCTCCGGCCGTGTTTGCTTTTGGCCTTGTGGCGTTCGGCTTTCTCGGCATGGGACCCGTGACGATCGCGGTCGATTCGTACGGTCCGGTCACGGACAATGCGCAGTCCGTGTTTGAGCTGTCGACGATTGAACAGATCTCCGGAATCCAGGAAGACATCAAGAAAAATTTCGGATTCACTCCCAAGTTTGAAGAAGCCAAAGAGTACCTCGAAGAAAACGACGGCGCGGGAAATACTTTCAAAGCAACCGCGAAACCGGTGCTCATCGGCACGGCGGTGGTCGGTGCGACGACCATGATCTTTTCGATGATTGTACTTCTAACGGAGAGTCTCCGGCCCGACCTGCTAGCCAACATTTCAATCCTTCATCCGCCCTTTCTGCTGGGCCTTATCGCAGGTGGCGCTGTTATTTACTGGTTCACGGGCGCTTCAACTCAGGCCGTGAGCACAGGCGCATATCGCGCCGTCGAGTTCATCAAAGCCAACATCAAGCTTGAAGGCACAACCAGAGCTTCAGTAAGCGATTCGAAGAAAGTCGTCGAGATCTGTACACAGTATGCCCAGAAAGGCATGTTCAACATCTTCGTGACCGTATTCTTTGCCACGCTTGGCTTCGCATTCCTGGAGCCTTACTTTTTCATTGGCTATCTGATTTCGATCGCGTTGTTTGGTTTGTATCAGGCGATTTTTATGGCGAACGCCGGAGCCGCCTGGGACAATGCAAAGAAAATCGTGGAGACGGAACTGAAAGCCAAAGGCACGGACCTGCACGCCGCTACTGTTGTCGGAGACACCGTGGGAGATCCTTTCAAGGACACCACCTCCGTTGCTCTGAATCCGATCATCAAATTTACAACGCTGTTCGGATTGCTCGCTGTGGAACTCGCTGTTTCTGTCGCGAATGATCAAGGAAAGTGGCTGACGACGGCAATTGCTGTCGTGTTCCTTGCCGTTTCGATGTTCTTTGTGTACCGGTCGTTCTACCGTATGCGGATCGAAAGCGGGAAATAGCAAGTCCCGAGGGTCTCAGGACTTGATAAACTTTTGCCTGCACTCTTCCGAGCAGAAAAATTGGTTCTCTGCTTTCAGTGCGGATCCTTCCGGAACGTAAGTCCCGCAAACGGGATCTTTGACAAGGTGGCCTGCCGACGCTGGCCGAATGGGACGGGCTGGAGATTTTGCAGCAAGAAGGCTTCGGAGCACCGTGAGGGCCGCGTAGATTGCCAAAAATACACCCAGGACTCGCAACAGGAAGCGCATGTTATTTGGCCGCCTTGCCGCCTTCTTCGGCGAGGCGTTTCTTCAGTACAGGTAAATCGGAGTACTTCGGATCGATTTCTTCCATCTTTTTCAGAATATCAGCCGCGGCTTTTGTATTGTGATCTCCGTCGAGCACTGCAACAAAGAGATTGTGCAATGTCGGCATGTGATTCGGATCGGCTGCAAGCGCTTTGCGGTACTCGTCCATCGCCTTCTCTCTCTGACCGGTATTCCAGAGCGCTGTGGCCATATCGGTTCGGACATTCAGGTCATTAGGTTGAAGCACGAGCACCTTCTGAAACCAATCTGCCGCTTCAGAATATTTTCCAAGGTCGAACAGGAAGTTCGCATAGCGCGTCATCAACTCGGGTTGGTTCGGATTCTTTTCCAACGCCTGTTTGAACAGCGCAATCATCTGCTCGTTGGTGACCTCGGGGTGGTTCTGCGGCGTGCGTGAAGATGCGTTGAGTGCGGGGCGCGACATGGTTCTCTGTACTTGATAAAAGGCGAGGATGTATCCAGAAGTTGCCCCGAGGATGATTCCGAGGATTGCAAAGTGGATATTTCGCGATGTGAACATGGATAGGATTTCGGATTTCGGATTGCGGATTTCGGATTTAGGGAACCAGCGTGAGTCGGGGCAGTCCCCCAAATCCGAAATCCGCAATCCGAAATCCGAAATCGTTTTTCCTATCTCTTCTTCTTTGCCTTCTCCGCGTCCGCTTTGGCTTTCTCAGCTCTTTCGGCGGCAGCCTTTTCCTCGGCGATGGCTTTCTCGCTCTTGAAGCCCGTCGGAGCGGCCTGCTTTGCGGCCTCGATTAGCTGCTTGGCGGCTTCGGCATCCGGTCCGCTTGGCTGCATCTGGAGGAATTTTTCAAGCACCGGGATCGCCTCGGGTATTGTATTAGGCGCACCGAAGTACGAAATCCCGAGCTGGTAATAAGCCTGAGCCATCTGCGGATTGAACTCGATGGCTTTCTTGAAAGCATCAGCGGCTTCCTTGGTCCGTCCGCGATTGGTCAGCACCGCGCCGAGGTTGTAATAGCTCTGTCCGGCGCCGGTAGGATTGAGTTCCGCGGCCTTCTGGAGAGACTGGGTCGCTTCATCGATTTTGCCTGCGTTTCCGAGCACGATGCCCAGATTGTTGTAATACGCGGCCTCATCAGGCTTCAGCTCGATCGCTTTCCGATAGGCGGCAGCCGAGTCATCGTACTTTTTGGCGCTGGAGAGGGCGTCAGCAAGGTTCGCAAAGATCACGTGCTGCGTCGCATCTTTTTCCGCAGCTTCCTTGAAGAGCCGAATCGCTTCGTCATAATTCTTCGCGGTCATGGCGGTCCGAGCTAATTCGAAGGAGTTCTTCACGGCTTCCTGCTTGGCTTTTTCCTCGGCGATTTTCGCCCGTTCTTCTTCCGAGACGCCCTGTGCAGCGGCCTGCTTGAGGTCAAAATCGGTTTTGGTATCGCCGCCAAAGGTTACGCGAACACTCGGGTTTGAGGTGAGAGTCTTGCCATCTTTGATGACGCTGACTTTGTATTGGCCGGTGGGCAGGCCTGCATGAAGGTACTGGCCTTTACCGTCGGTTTTGACTTCGAAGTGCTGGGTAATGCCCTGACGATCGATGGAAATGGTGAGACCGGTCGCGGGCTTCCCTTCAGTGTCGACCACTTTCCCCGAGATATTCCCAGTTTGGGCAAAACCGGGAAACGCAAACAACATCGCCACCACGAGGAAGGGCAGGATTTTGCTGGCAAATTTCATTGAATCCTCCGTTTGATTTAGCGTCGGGCCCACCGGCCAGCCGCAGTTGGTACACCGCCTTGCGGCGGCCTCCTTGAGGGCATTGGCCGGTTCCCCCACGCTCTAATTTAGCGTCGGGCCCACCGGCCAGCCGCAGTTGGTACACCGCCTTGCGGCGGCCTCCTTGAGGGCATTGGCCGGTTCCCCCCGCTTGGAAATTAAATAACTCAAATTCGCGTGTACTCCCGTTTGGTTGTGTAAGCGATCGGATCCTCAACACCCGCTTCCTGAAACGCTCTGAGCCTTAAGGCACAACTATCGCAAACACCGCAGGCTTCCTCCGAATTCCGATAGCACGACCAGGTCAAATGAAACGGAGCAGCCAACTCGACACCCTTTTTGACGATGTCGCGTTTTGAGAGGTAGATCAATGGTGTTTCTATGGTGATATTCGTCGCAGGCCGCGTCCCTGCGCGGATCACCCGATTCATCGCCTCGTAATACTCTGGCCGGCAGTCCGGATATCCGGAACTATCTTCCCATACCGCACCGATGAAGATCTTCGTCGCGCCGATGACTTCCGCCCAGGATGTTGCGATGGATAAAAAGTGTGCGTTTCGGAAAGGGACGTAAGTATTTGGAATCTCACTGCTGGCAAGGTCGGCGTCGCGGATTTGCATGCGGGAATCGATGAGACTGGAACCCCCTATCGCCGAGAAGTAGTCCAGCCGCACGGCCAGCCGTTCCGCAGCACGGAAATATTCGCAAAGCGCGTAAAATGCCTGAAGCTCCCGTCGCTCCGTCCGCTGTCCGTAGCTCGCGTGAAGAACCGCCAGCTCATAGTTCTGGCTCGCAATAGCGGCGGTGACACAGCTATCCATTCCGCCGCTCATTAGGACCACGGCTCTGGGCATATTGGATCTGGATTTCATACCAAGAGCCTGAATTCTAATAGCCTTAGCGAGTGAAAGTCAAAGGGGGCGGAGAGCTGGACTGGCTTTACTAACAATTCGGGACGAGCGCGAGGGATATTGCGGATCTCCTATGAAAATAGCCGTACGAGTATTATTGCTAAGGATGTGGCGTATGTTTGTTGGGTATTGGGTATCGGCGAATGCGGATCTGAAATCCGCAACACCCGATCGCCAATACCCAACAAACATACGCCATATCCTTAGCAATGGTCCTAAACTCCGCGCGCCTCTCGGCCCCAAATGTATTTGTGGATCTGCAACTGGAGGCGAACCGGAAGGCCATCCTCCAGAATCCAGCGTGCCAGGTTCACGGCCGGCAGTTCATCATGGGCGGGAGAGAAAAGAACGGTATTGGGCTTGTGACGAAGTCTCTCGACGTAGATGTTCTTGGACCACTCATAGTCCATCCGCGATGAGATCACGAATTTGAATTCGTCGTAGGGCTCAACAAGATCGATGTTTTCCCAGCGCACGGTGTGGCCTTCATTGCTGTCCGGACATTTGATGTCGATAATCTTAATCACTGGCTTCGGGACGCGGTCCACGCTCACATGCCCGCCGGTCTCCAGCATTACGGTGTAGCCACGATCCAGGAGGGAAGTCATCAGAGGATAAACCTCCTCCTGCTCCAGCGGTTCGCCTCCCGTCACCTCGACGAGTTTTACCGGGTAGCTGGTTATTGCCGACAACACTTCATCCAGCGACATCTCGCGACCCCCCGCGTATGCGTACTTCGTATCGCAGTAAACGCAGCGCAGCGAGCACCCGGTCAGCCGGACAAAAACACATGGCTTTCCCGCGTGCGAGGACTCGCCTTGAATGGAGAAGAAGATTTCGGTAATGCGCATCGGAACAGCACCGGCCTGTAGTCGCGGGCTTTAGCCCGCGTTCTCCTCTGGAACGCGGGCTAAAGCCCGCGACTGGAGTTTGGACATTTTAAGCAGAGCTTTTTTCAATAGACCTGAACATACATCTCGAATTTCGCGTTTCGCCCCCGACCAGCTGACGCAGGCAACAGGTAAGTCCAAACTCCCCTCTCAAGGAACTGCGCCGATAAGTCCTTTGTTTTCGAGGGCGCAGTTTCTTGTGTGTTTTGGCGCTGGCCAGCAGGACAGCTCTGGATACTCCTTGGCAAAGGAGGGGAGTTTTTGCTCCAAAAACCCGCGCAAATGTCCAAACTCCAGACGCGGGCTAAAGCCCGCGACTACAATTCTATCGCATGCCCTCAGGGTGCGCCGCGTTCCTCAACTCTAGCAGATCCTGCACTGACGGGTGCATCGAGAGTTTAAGCCAGACCCACATGGCCAGGCCGATCAGGATCATCGCAGCTATCGAGCCGATCAGGGCTCCAGGATAGGAGTGGCGTAAGCCGTCTCGCAAAGTGGAAAGGATGGCCAGTGTCGCGATAGCGGTGACGACCAATTTCGGTTGATGCCGCAGTACTAGCACATATGCCGCCGCGAGAACGATTCCGCCTGTAACTCCGGTAATCAGCCACGATGAAATCGTTTCCAGCGAGGACGATCCCGCGAGGATCAACCCCGCCAACAGCAGAAGTGGCCACCAGCGCAGCTTCTGAGCTACAGCGAGGAACAGGAGCAGCAAGAGCAGCGCCTGCGTTAGAAACTGATTGAGAGGAGTAAGAGCGGTGCCCAGCATTGGCCAGAGCATGGAAGCTGCATCGAGACTGCCCCAGTTCGGCGCCATGGATGGCGCAGCCAACCTGGCCAGAGCGCTGAGTCCCGCCATCGCTCCTCCAACGGCGGCGCCCATCAAAATAGTTTTCCCAAGTCCGAACACGCCCGAAGCATTTTTCGAACTGGCCACCAGTCCACCGGCGAGGGCGAGCGCCACGGAACGGAAAAGTGCTACCACGAGCGAAACGCTGATACCAACGGCCGCCTGAAGCACCAGCGGTTGTGCTGTAGAAAGCTGAAAAGCAATGACAGGCCAATTATCGAAGAGATTCGTTGCCACGAGCAGAAACAACACTCCAACGAACGCAAAGAAAGCGGGCACCGAGAATCCACGTTTCCGGCTCCAGTGAACGATGGCTACGACAGCCCCTGCCAAGACCATACCGATGATGGCAACACTGCAGGCGACCGCGAATATCGCGGGCAAATTGCGCTCACTGCGCTCGTTGCGCGCCCATTCTTCCGGGACATAAACGTAACGGACTGCATCGACGACCTCGTCTCCTGCGATTTCAATCGAGATCCTCGGCTCACCTTGAGGCAATCCGTAGTTCCGAGTATCCGAGAATACAAATGCCCAGTCTCCGCGTGCGGGCCGCTTTCTGGCCTCCGCGGAAATTTCTTTTACGCTATCAATTGGCAACTGGAAGTTCGTTGTCAGTGCGGACTGCGCGAATAGGCGTGCCTCGTCCACTGTCAGATTCTTCCCCGGTCTGGCTTCAGGAAGTTCATGAGTGACTCTGAAGGTCTGTCCGCCGCCATCAATGAACACCTGATATTCTTCGGCTCTTTCCGCAACATCACCTTGAAATCTGGCGAAGCGAATGCGCCAATGCGGCGGCGTTAGGTAGCTACCCATCAGCCTCGCGTATTCCTGAGGTCCTGCTTTCTGCCAGACGAATCGGTCCTGTTGTCCGGGCTGTCCTTCAACGCGGGACAGGACGGTCCAGGAGGAACCGAGCTGAATACCGCGGCCGGCCAGTGCCTGACGCGCTTTCGCTTCCGCGTTGAATCGAGTGATAGAGATGGGTGGCGCGTCGGTCTGGAAGCTGGATGCCGCAACCCAAACGATGAGGCCCACAAGCCCGGCATATGGTAAAAGCCGCGACACGAGCGGTAGCATGAGTGTTGCCTCGCCAGCAGCCACTTCTCGTTGTGGTACCTCTTCAATCTCAAGCGGTTTCCACGCTCCGTTCCAGGATTCCGCGGGCATTTCCATCCATCGTCGTGAACGAAGGCGCGCTGCAAGGACAGCCCAGAGCGGTACCAGAACGAGCAGAATCACGACAATCTGCTCGAAGCGAGCGCGTCCAGTTGACGACACAAAGAGTGGAAGAGACATCCAGACTGTATCGTACGTGTAGTGCAGCACGATTCCCGGCAGCAAGCCAAAGATGAGATAGAGACCGCCGAACATCAAGGACGGAATAATCAGTTCCACCACTCGGGCGTACGCGGGCTGATTCGCATAACCGGCGTGACCCGAGGCAAAGATGAAGGTCTGAAGTATCATCGCGCCGATGAGAAAGGTGCGACGCTGGCCAAACCTGTCCCCGATCAGGGCCGCTGTTGCGAGTGGTGCGGCGCGGAAGAGACATTCTTCCCAGAACCCAGCCTGCGCTGCCTGAGCAATTGCAGAAAGAAAGGGCAGGTAGGAAGCGAATATGTTGGGATTGACCAGCGTGTCGGACGGCGTCCACCAACCGAGTTTTCCCTGTGCGAAGAAGTACAGGACGATTTCATAGGCAAAGAAGACGCTCACGAGCAGATAGCCGCAGAGCGTCTGTCCGAATACAGCCTTCGAGGCGGCTACCGGCGCCGACCAGATTTTCCAGAATTGAATGTGGTGCGGAAAAGCGCGCCGCGAGAGCGTTTCGGCAGCCATAAAGGAGACGGTCATCAGGACAGCCAGTCCGCCAAAGATGCCGATAGCCGTTGCGATCTGCCGGATGGCGAATCCGCTCGCAGGCACTGCTGTGTCGTAGCCCATCCACAGAAGCGACCAGGAGTTGAAATGATCCAAGCCCATTAGCAATGCAATGAAGACACCCCAGATCGCCGCTTGCCGCCATAGAACCCACCGACGCCGAATCATAAAGAACAGGCCGATTCCACAGCACCCGAGGATATAGAAAACGAAAGTGGCAACCGAAGAAGCTGCTGTAATCGCCGTATTCGCAGAGCGCATTTCCTCGTAACGCCGCGAAAATGCTTCGGGAATTTGAACGTAGTACGTCAACTCGGTAAGTTTGTTGCCACCAATCACCAGACGCAGACGGTAACTGCCTTCGCGAAGACGCTCATCCTGACGTTCGTAAACAAACGTGTGATCCGTGCGGCCGCCCGGACGGATTTCCTTCGACGATTCCTCAAGCCGATACCGGTTGAAGTCCACGTTCCACTCTTGCCTGGCTGCCGTTTCTGCATTCCCTTGGGCTGCGTCCGCGGACATGCTGTCCCCGGCTTCCTGTTCCGGAAGCTGCACTCGAAAGCCGAATGGCTCGCCTTCGGGCGTGAAGCGGACCAGAGTTTCATGCGCGTCACCTTCCTTGAAGTGCCTTACCCGCCACGTGTAGGGGGCGAAGATTTTTTCCTTCAGGATTCTGCTGAGTTCCTGTTTCCCGCCGCCTTCTAGTTCGATGAAGTTCTGAACCTCCTGATCCGCGCTGAACTCTGCCGCCTGATCGAAGCTGCCAGGCGGCCATGCATTCTTTTCCGCAAGCATGCGCGCGGCGGCAAGCGCAGCTTCGCGATCCATCTGCAGGTTGATCGAAACGAGCGGAAATGCTGCAGAGAAGTTCCTCAGCGCAAACACGGCTGCGGCTACCGAAAAGACAAGAAAGAAAATCCAGAAGGCAGGTTTTCTGAACATATTGACGCGGATTCTAAAACACAAAGGCACAAAGGCGAGAGCGGAAAGAGCGGCTTCTTGGTAATGTCAGCGGAAAATACGACTTGTTTGTAGGCACACCCAAGCCCCAAACGCCTTGCGGCCTACGCCTTGCCCATGCGTAGTGATTTCGTCAAGCCGCCTCGATCAATCCCATCTGTTGATAAAGATAGCCGAACTGCTCAAGCACGAGCCGCGCGAGGCGTTCGACGGTGGACCGTACGAAATCTCGATCCACCAGCGCGTTGTGCGCGATGCGCTGCCGTTCCTGCGCCCGGCCGCGTGGCTGTTGTTCGAGATTGGCGTCGGGCAGGCGCGACAGGTCAAGGTGCTGTTCGAGCGCACACGCGCGTACGAAGAGGTCGATCTCGTGAGCGACGCGGCCGGTGAGCCGCGCGTCATCATCGGGAAGAAGAAGAGCGCGTGAGCTGGTTACTGGAAGGTGTTTTGCGGTGTGCCAGGAGTGCTGGACGCTCTCCTAAACGAGAAGGGAAGCCCGAAGGTGAGTTTTACGGAAAGTTTCGCGGGCTCGTACGGGTTGGTATCGTAAACGGCAAACAGGTTAATACCCTTTCGAACCTGGCGGCTGTAAGCGAAGCGGAAGTAACTCTCGCGATTTGCCAAGACATAGCGGAAAACAAGAGTATTTTGTGGTGTGATGTCCCATCCTCCGGATGCTACGGTCTGGTGTACCGAACCGAAACTGTGGAGCCGCTCCGTGTTGACATTAAAGAAGATTTTGCGAGTCGGCCTGATCCAGAAGTAGGGAGCAAGATAGTTATACGCGCCTCCACCCAATTCTCCCCAGGCATAAGACACACCGTAACGAATAAAACTGCTGCGCGGATTCAAGTCGACACCGGTGGACCAGTAATGATCGTGGTTTATCTGTGAAGACCATTCGCCAAGGCGGCTACCCACTGGCCTGTACAGTCCGTTCATGTAGTCGACGCGGAACACGATTTTTTGACGCAGCTCAGCGTGTGAATTGCCAAACCAGCTCGTGCCTTGCGTCAGGCCTTCGGTGGTTTGGCGTCCTTTCCAGCCCGCGTATCCGCTCAATACGCGGAAGGGTCCACTGGCGTATTCTCGATAGTAGCCTGCGTAATTATTGATCCCGCGCGTGCCCAAGTCGTCCCTGTCGACCAATCCATCGGCTGGAAAGAAGTGGACGCTGTAGTAATCGAGGTTGGTTCCGAAATAGGCATGATCGCCTTTCCAGCCCAACGTGCTTTGCATTTGCCCGCCATCGCCGTCCTCTTTCTGTGTCGCTGTCTTCGCCAAATCCAAACTGTAGTTGAAGCCGGACGATGGGTGACGGCCGCTGATCGAGCCTACGAATAACTGGTTGTTTAAGTCTTCCCGGGCCGTGCTGACGATCATGAAAGCAGCGGTATTTGTAGCATCCAGCTCGCGCGCCAGTCGAAAAGCCATGTCCCACCGGCCGTCCTGGGCGTCGGTCACGAGGGCGCCGACTCGGTTACGGCCGAGCTGTGTAAAGAATTTTCCACCATAGTTAAAATCAGGAACTCGATTGGAATAGAGGTATTTGTTGTCGGTTCCAAAATAGGCCGAACCTTCCTGGAAAAAAGGCCGGGGGTCGGGGCGGAATTTTTCATTGTAGTTGAAATTAATGTCGGTGATCTGGGTCTCGACCTGACTAAAGTCGGGATTTAGGGAAACGACGCCGGTTTGGTTCTGCCGTGGTTGGTAGCGGATATCGATTCCACCTGTGCCGAGGAAATTATGGATTTGCCCGTGCTTATCGGGAGTGTTATGGCCCAGCAGCGTATAGGGCAGAAACGTCCACTCGGAAGGCTTTTCGCCAACCGGTAGTCGGAGCTCCGTAAGATGGCCCATCTCTTCCGGCTTATTTTGCGGGCTGAGGTCCGCCCACCGCGACCACTCATCTGTACGATTGTGATACCGTACGAGGTTTATTCCGAAGGTCGTGTTTCCGTCTCGGTAATTCAATATTTCAAAGGGAATGGCAATTTCGGCGGACCAGCCATAATCGGTTCGGACAGCGGCGGCCGTCCAGTCTCCTTTCCATTGGATGTTTCGCGCGCGCCCGCCGGCAATAGCATCGTCTTGAGTCCCGATTGCGTTAATCGAGTACGTCGAGATTTCACGATGATTGTGGAATGGATCCAGTTCCACCCCGACCTGATCGTCCAAACCAAGTCCGCCGTCGCGTCGCGTCTGATAGGCCAGAATCTTGTCCGGTTGGCCGTCATATGCACGGAAGCCAAAATACAAGTGGCCGCCGTCAGCGATTACCAAAACTTCTGTTTTTTCGGCCGGCCATTGATCCTTTTCCGTCATCCAGAAGTCGTTCGCGACAGCAGCGTTGTTCCAAGCGGGTTCATCGAGCTTCCCGTCGATGGTCATAGTCTCGTCTGTACTAGGAGCCGATAGAGAACGCGTATGTCCCCGGGTTGGCCGGCGCTCCTCGGTCCATGCCGTGAGAGTGAAAAAATAAAGTGTGAGCAATGACAACACTAAACGGCTTCGATTCATAAAGTGCTTGCCCGGATCAGGACAGCCCACCCAGGTTCTCCACCAGGATTGGCGCCTGGTGCAGGTAGCGGGTCGCGGCCCGCTTCGAATCGATCAAGGCATAGACGTGTTCGACTGCCGTTGGCGTAAGCACGATAGCTTTCGCGACATCAGCCGGCGGCGGAAATCCGTGGTTTTTGGGGTACAGACAAAGATCCATCTTTTCCAGTGGCAGCGAAAAGTAGAACTCTTCCTGCGATTGTTCCAAAGAGTAAGTGTCGGTGGTCGACGGCCAGTTCAAACTCACCTCACTACCGTCCCCCCCGCTGGCCGAAAACTGATGGGCAGCCGTTCCAGCCCACGGAAGATCATGTTGTGCCGCCAGACTAATGGGACAGGCTCCAACTTCAGATCCTGGAGCCGTTGCAAGAGAGTGGAAAAGGCGATCTGCCCTTCTACTCGCGCCAGGGGAGCGCCAAAACAATAATGACTCGCCCAGCCGAAGGCCAGGTGCCGGTTGTCCTTGCGGGTCACATCCAGCCGGTCCGGATCGGGGAAGCGCGCCGGATCATGGTTGGCAGCGCCCAATACGGCCATCACAGCTTGCCGTTTGCGAATCAGCTTTCCTCCCAGTTCCAGATCTTCTGGAGCGAGACGGAAGGTGTACTGGATGGGGCTTTCGTAACGGAGCAACTCCTCGACCGCCGCCGGGACCAGTGAGGGATCGGTGCGTAGCCGCGAGAGTTCATCCGGGTTCTGCATTAGCGCCAGTAACCCGTTTCCAATGAGGTTAGTTGTGGTCTCTTGTCCACCTGTCATCGTGATGATGGAATTTGCGATGACCTCTTCTTCGGTCAGCCGGTCTCCGTTCACTTCGGCGGACATCAACGCGTGCACGACACCTGCTTTCGGATTGTGCTCCAGTTCTTTCATCCGCGCTCGGTAATAAGACGTCATTTCTTCGACGACCTGCAACATGCGAGGCGTTCGGCCAGGGTTATGTTGGAAATTCCCGAGCATCTCGGAAAAATCGATGGACCACTCCTTCAGCTGATCGCGATCAGCCACAGGCACTCCCATAAGTTCCGCGGTGACTGTCGCGGGCAGCAGATTCGCCAGGTCGGCGATTACCTCCATGCGGCCTTGGGGCAGCACAGTATCGATCAAGCTATCCGTGATTTCCTGAATGTGTTGCCGCAGAGCCTCCACGCGGGCTGGCGTGAAGGCTGCGGCAGCCAGTGCCCGCAGCCTGGTGTGACCGGGCGGATCCATGAAGAGCATCTGCCGGATCAGCACCTGCGCGATCGGATTCAACTCGGTAAGACCGATCGCAGTGAGTTGTTCGGGCGTCGGACTGCGCGCCGCCGAGAAGCGTTGCAGAACTGTGACCACGTCATCGTATCGAGTGACAACCCAGGCATGCAGATACGCATCCCAGTGGACGGGATCCCGCTCACGAAGCCGGTGGTAGAGCGGGTAAGGACACGCTCGGGTTTCCGGATCGAGCAGGTGATATAGGCTCAGGCTGGCATCCGCGTTGTCCGTTACTACTTTGGTTTTTTGGCTCATAATCGATCACGAAGGTAAATTTACGTTGGAAGACTCAACTTCGGCCGACAGCGCAGCTACCGTCGGCGCCTCAAAAAGCGCCTGCAGAGAAATCTCCACTCCGAACACTCTCCGCAATTCGGCGATGAGCTGCGCGCCGAGTAGGGAGTGCCCGCCCAGCAGGAAGAAGTTTTCCTCTCGCCCGACCTTGTCCACGTTCAGCAAGTTTGCCAGAAGCCTGGCAATGCGCCGCTCGGTTGGTGTCTGCGGGTCCGTTCCATTCCCAGCGCCAGCCGGATTCGCCAGGTCCGGCGGCGGAAGCGCCGCGCGATCGATTTTACCGTTGGGGGTGAGGGGAAACTCTTCCAGGTGAACGAAGGCCGAGGGCAGCATATACTCCGGCAGAGCCATACGCAGGAAGTCGCGCAGCATGCTATCCGTGCTACGGGAATCCCGTTGCAACACGACGTAAGCCACTAGGCGTTTGTCGCCCGGATGATCCTCGCGGGCCAATACCAGGCTCTGCTGGACATCCGGATGCTCGTTGAGCCGGCCGATAATTTCATTGGGTTCGATGCGGTATCCCCGGATTTTGATCTGATCGTCAAGGCGCCCCAGATAGGCGATATTTCCGTCGGGCAAAAGTCGGCCGAGGTCACCCGTTCGATACAACCGGTTGCCGGTCACGGAGGTGTGGGTGACAAATTTCTCCGCCGTCAGGTTCGCAAGATTGCGGTACCCCCGGGCCAGGCTAACGCCCGCAATACAGATCTCACCGGGAGTGCCTGCGGGCGCCGGTTGCAACTCTTGATCGAGGAGGTGGATCTCGGTGTTGGTGATGGCGGAGCCAATCGCCGGGAGGGAGTCCTTGCACCCCACTGGATAGACCGGAACCGATGTCGCAACCACCGTACACTCGGTCGGCCCGTAATTGTTCACGAGAACGAACGGTAAACCTGATGGCGGGTAGTGGTGTAGCGTGTCCCCGCCGGTTAGCAGTGTGCGGAGCGCGGCTTCGCGGGGCCAGGATAGAAAGAGCAAGCGCTCGGCCAGGGGGGTCGGCACGAAACTGATCGTAATTTGTTGGTCCACGAGCCAGGCCTGCAGAAGTTCCGGCGAGTTGCGGGTGGTGTCATCCACCAGATGAACACTGGCTCCAGAGGCCAGATACGGCCACAACTCCCAAACCGCCGCATCGAACCCCAATCCTGCCAGATGACTGGCCCGGTCAGCCGGCGTCACCGAGAAGACCTGTTGGTGCCAGGACACCAGATTCGCAAGGCTTCCGTGTGCAATCTCCACGCCTTTCGGCGAGCCGGTGGATCCCGATGTGTAGATCACATAAGCAAGGTCGGCTGGCGCGACTTCGAGCGATAGCGGCGCCGCAGACTGGCCGGCGATGTGGGGTGTTTCCGCATCCACGACCGGGCATGGGGCCTTCAAGAGCCTCTGAGCGAGACTGGGAGTGCTCAGAACCGCTTGTGCCTGCGCATCCTCCAGGATGGAGACGAGCCGGTCTGGCGGGTTTGTTGGGTCCAGCGGCACATAGGCGCCGCCTGCCTTCCAAATCGCCAGCGCGCCGATCACCATCTCTGGCGATCGCGGCACACACAGCCCTACTGGAATATCCTTGCCCACGCCCAGCACGCGCAGGTAGCGCGCTAGTCGGTTTGCCTGCTGGTCCATGCTCCTGTAAGTCAAAAACCCCGATTGCGCGCACACGGCGGGTGCATCCGGTGTCTGTATCACTCGCGCGATCACCGCCTCCGGAACAGTCGAGTGAGCCGAGACGGCCGGACGAAAGGTTGCTACCATAGTACTTCCTCCATGAATTGAATACGTGCTCGTTTAAAAGGGATGACCGGGATTTCTTGGCCGTGCTCAAATCGTCCTCGCTCGGCGTCATTTGGCAAGCAGTTCCCGTCTGGCGGGACCCGACGAACTAATCCTCCGGCATCAAGCGAATCTGGCGTGCCGCACCGGCGACTGCAACTGCGGTCGCATAGTCGTCTACTAGCTTCAATTCCGGTACCCACAGTGGCTGGCACGCCAGCCCCGAAGCCTTCAGGCTTATCATTGACGTCCGGCCTTCGACAATGTCGGTCACATCCATGTCCGATAAGGGTATCGACAGACCTCGGCCAACGGCCTTGAGGATGGCTTCTTTTATTGTCCAAAGACGGAAAAAACCTTTTTCAGTCTGACGGAGCCATTGAATTTCGCGAGGGCAGAAAAACGATTCAGCGATGGACTGCTCTGAAATATGAGCCCGAGAGCCTTCAATATCGACACCGCATTGGGCGCCGGTAGTAATAGCAATCAATATGTAGTCTCCGGAATGGGACACATTGAACTCGTGGTGGGTGGACGTGCCACGTAGCAAAGGTTTCCCGTAATCTCCCTCCTGGAATATCAACGCATCAGGAGGAACCCCAGTGTAGGAAGAAAGGAGCCATCGAAGACCCCCGCGCGCGGCAATGGAACGCGCCCGGTCGATCTCGAAGACATATCGGTCCGAGCGCGCCCTCTCATCTCCCGAGAGGACGCGCTGATAGATGCCCCGCTCCGCAGCATTCATAAGGGCCGATAGCAGCCATACATGCAGATGCCTGGCATCACACTTACGCGTCCGGTTGAATGTGATCTCTCGGACTTGACCTGGAGACAACGGCAGCACCGCCGCGCTACTTGACCGCCAAGTCTTCTTGACGCTTTGTATTTCCTTGCACGTCAGGATCTCCACTCCGCCTCACTGGCGCAGGCCAAAAACAAACAGACAAGTTCCTGCGTTCACTGCTACATATTGCTTGCCATTCACCGAATACGTCATAGGACCGGACTGGACCGCCGCACCGACGGCTGCCTTCCAAAGCAGTTCACCGTTGCGGGCGTCAAGGGCAAAGAAATATCCCTCGCGTCCGCCGCTGAGCAGCAAATCCGAAGCAGTCGTCAGGATGCCGGCCTCCGTTACATCAGCCATCTTGAACTCCCACTTCATTTCACCGGTGTGCGGATCAAGCGCTCGAACAGCACCGTATCCCTCTTCCTCCTTCCGAAAATTCGGAGCAGGAGACCAATCAAAGGGTATAGTCGACCGCGTCGTTCCCCCGTCATAACCCCGGCCTTCCCTGTACTCGACCGGAAGCTTGACAAACATCGAGGAGGAGTTGACCCAGGCGGGGATGTAGAACAGACTGGTGCGTGGGCTGTAAGAGGGGGAATACCAACTGGTTCCGCCTGGGTTACCAGGAGAAACGAGGGTTCCTTCCGCGCTGGGGACCTTGCCAGGAACAAGCACGGGTCTGCCCTTTTCATCGAAGCCACTGGCCCAGGTCACCTCGACGAAGGGTTTTCCCAGCAGGAACTGGCCCGTCGCGCGATCAAGCACATAGAAGAAGCCGTTGCGGTTGGCCCAGAGTATGACCTTGCGTGGCTTGCCCTGCCATTCCATGTCGGCCAAAACCGGGACTTGTACGGCATCATAGTCCAACTGGTCGTGAGGCGAGAATTGGTAGTACCATTTCAGCTTGCCGGTATCGGCGTCTAGGGCGATCACCGAGTCGCTGTAGAGATTATCTCCAGGTCGATTGTCTCCGTTCCAATCAGGACTCGGATTACCTACACCCCAATACGTTAGGTTGAGAACCGGGTCATAGGAGCCCGTCATCCATATGGGGGCGCCCCCCGTCTTCCAGGAGTCGCCTCCCCAGGTCTCGTGGCCAGGTTCGCCCGGTCCTGGGATCGTATTGAAGCGCCAGACCTCCTTCCCGCTGCGGGCATCATAGGCAGCGAGGAAGCCCCGGATCCCAAACTCGCCACCGCCGACGCCGACGATCACCTTATCCTTGATAACCAAGGGAGCGTGCGTAATGCTATAAGCAGCCCTTGCGTTGCCTAGCGTAGTCGCCCAGAGGGGATGGCCGCTCTTGGCATCGATCGCGATCAAACGCGCATCAAGTGTTCCCAGGAAGAGAATGTCATCGAGTATGGCGAGTCCGCGGTTGACACGGCCGCAGCAGGGGCGCCCATGCTTCGGACGATACGAGTAAGTCCAGAAGACTCGTCCCGTGGCTGCATCAAGAGCAATCACGTCATTCGGAGGCTGCACCGTGTACATGATTCCGTCCACCACCAAAGGCGTGGCCTCGAACTTCTCCAGCGACCTCGCCTGATAGATCCACTGCAATTCCAAATTCTTCACATTTGCCGGAGTGATTTGGTTTAGCAGACTATGACGCTGGCTGAGAGTAGTTCCAGAGTAGGTTAGCCAGTTCTGAGGTTCCTTGTCAGCTCCAAGGATGCGCTCGAATGAGACCTGGCCCGAGGAAATTGAAGCCGAAAGAAGACTGGACAAGACTACCGAAACTAGTAATAGAGCTCTTGCATTCATTGGCCGCCGATTCCTTTCAGAGAAACCAGGTAGCTGACAAGATCCGCGACTTCCCGAGGGTTCAGCTTATCCCGGTAAGTGGGCATTGGAGATTTGTCGATGAAGGCATACTCGTTGAGGCTCGACTTCTCTAAAGAATGCAGGCGTTCCTCCGAATCGATAAGCTGCACGCTGAAAGTGTCCTGGTTCAGAAGTCTTCCGGTGATCGTGATGCCATCCCGGGTTACCAGGCGGACCAGACGATTCTGGAAGAGGATTTCGGCATTCGGTTCGAGAAGCGACCGTTCCAGCTCAATCATCCGCCGAACCATCCCAATCTCCCCGAGGTCTGGACCGAGCCGAGAGCCTTTGTCCTTGACGCGGTGGCAATTGAGGCACTCACCCTTGCCTTCGAAAATAGCCTTGCCCCGGACAGGATCGCCTGGGGCTGAGGTGCTGTAGGCGTTAGCTGCCATAAAACGGAGATAACCAATGATGGTGCGCATTTCGAGGTCCCCAAGGTATTCCAAAAACGCGGGCATCCCAGTTCCTGGGACGCCATCGCGGATGATCTCGACAAGGTTATCGTAGGATGATGCTCTCTTGAATTTGCCATGCCCAAGATCCACGCCGGGGACGGAATCACCATCCGGACCGTGACAAACTGCGCAGTTTTCTATGAAAAGCTGCCGGCCCTCGTCCACCGCGCTCGGTGGAGCAGTTTGCTGCCTGGCTGACAGCGTGTTGATAGCCAGGAAGCCCGCCAGTACTGAAGTGCAGACTTTAACGGCCCGTATCGTAGCCTCTCCTTTCCGTTCCTTACGTTTCAAATAATAAAAATTTCATAACAGCCAGCTAGGTAGCGAGCGACCTCATACCGAGCGGGCGCGGGCTAAAGCCCGCGACTACAGTGTGCCGGAACATATTGCCGAGCTCGTAGTCGCGGGCTTTAGCCCGCGTTTGTTGGCTTCGGGAAAATTTGACCATTTTGTGAACATTCTCGCCGCCAAGAATGACCTAGAGGGTCGCGTCACTGTCAAATAAGGAGGGAGTCCAGACTTGCTTGCTGTTCAGCAGCCCTCTCAATTCGGGATTATTTGCGTGGTAGAAGTACGTCCACGTAGGCAGCTTGCGCCGGTAGGGCGCGGCCGTCTCAAAGAACTGCCCCTTCTCCATCCAGCGACCAGTGTGTTCCAACATGTGGACGCCTTCGGATCGACACCTTCTCAAAGTCCAGGAAAGGAGGGGTTCAAGCATAGACGTGCCATCCTCCAGGGATTGATAGTCGATAAGCGTTACTCGTTTAAAGCCGGACCTTGGATGGACTGATTTTTCGAAAATGGCATAAGCCACCAATCGGTGGCCATCAACAGCCGTGACGATCCAGAGCCGGTTACCCAACAATGCATGTTTAAAGTGCCACTCCAGGACTTCACGCGTACGGACGGCCAAGAGTAAGTGCCGATTGTTTCTCTTCACGTCTTCCCAGAAGCTATCGAAACGATCGTCGAAATCTGTGCAAGGCTTCACTTCCACGTCCCTCTCCTTAAGTGACGTCTTTGCCAGACGGTCTTTCAGAAATGCCGCGGCCGAAAGCGGATAGCTCAGCGGTTTGGAAAACCGGGCCCGCAGAAGCTTCAGGCGGGTCCAAGATCCGTCCCATGACGGAAAGGCAAACGGCCTCGTCAGACGGTAGTTCTTCATGGCTGCAGTGCTCTGGAAGAACTCCCGGTAGTTTGTGATCCAGTACGCTACCTCGTCCCAGATGCCGACCGGCATCCGAGAGCACCCAAGAGCGGTTACCGCGGCGATGGCAATATTACCTACGGTGTTATTCAAATAAAGATCTACGTGCCTTTGCCTGATCAGGTTATGTAGGAGCATCAACGCTGCGCTCCGGTACTCGCGGTCGGCAACCCAGGAGCGTCCGGAGGCGACTAGGATTCTCCTTCCGTCGAGTTCATATAAGAGCGGGATATTCCCCATCGAGCCGACGATTTTCCCGTCCTGGTCCTCGAGTACCCAGCCTATAGGCCAGTCAGTTTTTAGTTCGCGGTAAAGTGGATTGCCCTGCCAGAGGTGGACCCATTCGTTGTAAGGCTTGGCCGTGAGCCCGAACCGGGATTCCAGCGCTGCAATTTGCTCATAGTCCTCGAAGTGCGCCTCCCGCAGCTTTGGACCACGCCTCAGCTTTGTCCCTGATACCTGCGGTGGCGCCGTCATGTTCAGCTCCGAGTTCTCAGATCGAAAACGACAATTCGTTCATCTTGCCGAATGCAAGGAAACTGTGCTCGCAGGTAGCGATGCAGCCCTCCGTAATATTCGAGCCACCAAAAGGTTGACCAAATGAAAACGATAAAACTGGCTCCCGCTTTCCGAAGCCTTTCGAGCTCTCGAATTGCCGTCGCATCATCAGGGGGATTCCCCCAGTAGCGCCCCTCTTTTTCGAGGAACGGTAGGTAGCGTCGTGGAGCAATCAAGGCGGGCGCTTCAAGGCGCCCACCGTCCACCAGAATGAACGAGCTCTCCGCTGGAACAGCCTTTATGATTTCCTGGATCGCCGCATAGAGGCGGTGCCAGCCTGGGTCCGCCCGACAATCCAGAGGGATGCCGCTCATGCAGCCATTGGCCAATCGAAAGACTTCAGCGTACCGGCCCGCGCCCGACACGACGCCCCGAAATCTGCTCATGGCCAGGAGCGCCCGATCATAGCGAAACTGCCGCACTTGCGAGCAATGTGCGCACACCGCCTTCAGTTTCCGCCGCATCACCGGGCTGATATCCTCCGCGCGGTCATATTCGGTGAGAGGGGTCAGGACTTCATAGCTCAGCAGAGTTGGTGTTGCGATTCCGGAGGCTCGGAGAGCCGTCTGAACAATCGACACGCATGCTCGGTGGTCCCGATGAAAATCGCGTTCATGCGGCAGATAGATGACCTCCGGCTGTTCCCGTTCGAGGATGGGTTTGAGGGCTTCGGCGGCATGGAGGGTATCCTGCTCAAGGTGCTTGTCCGGCCGCCTCAGGAAAGTTACCGAGGAAATGCCCAGTATTGCGGCGGCATCTTCCGACTCCCGTTCTCGTATGCGCCGGGCGTCTTCCTGCGAAAGATCAGTCAGGCCCTTTTCGCCGGAGGTCAGGAAAACTGCGGCCACACGATCACCCCGGTCAGCGTGCAGGCAGATCGTTCCACCGCAGCCGATCGACTCATCATCGGGATGAGGAGCAATCACCAAGACATTCATACGAGCCCATTCTTTTTCCTCAGATCGAAAACGACGAGGCAGTCGTTCTCCATGAGGCAGGCGAACCCTGTACGCAGGTGGCGATGCAGCCCTGCATAATAGTCAAACCACCAAAAAGTCGACCAGGCGAAAACGATGAATTCCGCCCCTGCTTCCCGTAACCGTTCGAGTTCTTGAATAGCTGTCACATCGTCCGGGGGCTTCCCCCCATATTGGCCGTCGCGCTCTAGGAACGGGATGCGCTTGCGGCCAGACAGGAACGAATCTGTCTTCCAGCGATCCTCATCGACTAAAATGAAGGATGCGCCCCTCGGTATGAGCGAAACGATGCCTCGCACCGCCTGCTGGACTCGGTGCGCCCAGGATTTGGCCTTCCACTGCTCTCGATTGACACTGATCCCGAGCTTGCCGCAGTGTTCGGCCGCCGCCGTCGATACATAATCGACGAGCGCCAGATCGAACCTGAGCCTGTCTTTAAATTTCAGCGATTGGTAGCCATTCCCTCCATGTATCCGGTAGCACGCCTGTGGTTTCGCGACCTGCTTCAGGCGGCCATAAAGCGGCGCCAGAGTAGCTAGATACAAGTCGGGGCCCGGCCTAGCCGTCCAACTTCTCTCGCGGTCCGATGGACTGCAGTCGGAGTTGCGCCGCACGTCGGGCAGAGGGAAAACACTTTCTAGGAACCCCCGAGTGTGCGCATTACCAGATGGCAGGTAAGCCGCCACGCCGTCCGGGCCTTCGCGCAAGACCAAATCGCGCAAGTCAACATCGGGAAGAGATTTGCACCAGACTTTGCCTGTCTTCCGCGAGGAATCGTTCCATTCCACCCACGGCCAATGCACTTTGACGACATCCGGTTCGGCAAACGCTTCCAAGGCCGCTTCTACAGCCGTCGGGAGTAGGCCATCGTCGGAATCAACGAAGAGGATTACATCTCCGCGACTCACGGAGAACCCGGCGTTCAAGGCCGAGTTCTGGCCGCCATTCTGCTGTAACACGGGTACAATTCGGTCGCCGTAACTGGCAATGATCTCGGGCGAGCCGTCCGTGGAACCGTCGTCCACCACAATGACTTCGATATTTCGGTAAGTCTGGTTCAGGGCGCTGTCGATAGCCTCCCGCAAGAAACGCCCATAGTTGTAGTTATTGATGATGATGCTGGCGAGGGGCGCTTTCGTCATAAGCGCTTTCTCATGTCAAAAACAACCAGGCGCTCGTTTTCAAGAACACATTCGAACTTACTTTGCAGAAATCGCGTCATGCCGGAATAGTGGTCGAGCCACCAAAATGCCGGCCAGGCGAAAACCATGAAGTTTGCCCCTGCCAGGCGAAGCCGCTCTATTTCCTGGATGGCCTCCTGATCGTCCCGCGGTTTCCCCCAGTACCGGCCACCTCGCTCCATGAATGGGATCCGCTTCCGGCCCGCTACACAGCCTCCAGTCTTCCACTGCTCCTCATCCACGAGCATGAAACTATCCCCGGCGGGCACCACGCCCGAGAGGTCCTGAACGGCCGAATTTAACCTGTGATGCCACGAATTTCGGGTCCACAACTCAGCGTCAACTTCGATTCCCAATGCAGTGCAATGACGGCGAAGCGCCGCAGCGTAGTGCGCGAAAAACGACAAACTGAAATGAAGCGTTTCCTCGAAGGAATAGTTCGCATAGTTATTCTTTCCATGCACACGGTAAGCGCCCTGCGGCTCGGGAATCTGTTGAATCCGCCCGAACAGCGGGGCCAAGGTGGAAAGATAACCGTCTGCCCCATAACCGCGGAATTTGACGTCTCCCTCTACTTCAGGAAGCGGAAACACATGGTCAAGAAATCGTCGCGACCACGCATTACCCGAGGTAGGTGGGACATCGTAACTCAATGGGCCCTGGCGGAGAACTACCTCCCTTAAGTCGGCGGCTGGCGGACGTGCAAAAAAAACTTTGCCGGTCTCCCTGGAATCGGCGTCTATCTCGACCAGAGGCCACAGAACATTTACGATATTGGAGTCGCGGAAAACGCTGGCCGCGCGCTCAACTGCTTCCGGGAACAATCTGTCGTCTGCGTCTAAAAAGATAATCACGGAACCCCGACTGGCATGAACGCCCGCATTTAAAGCTGAAATTTGTCCGCCGTTTAGCTTCAATATGGCCGTGATACTGTCGTTGTACCTGGCCATAATTTGACGAGAGTTGTCCGTGGAGCCGTCGTCCACCACGATGACCTCTGTATTTCGGTAAGTTTGGTTGAGCGCGCTGTCGATTGCCTCCGGCAGGAAACCACCGTAGTTGTAGTTGTTGATGATGATGCTGGCGAGGCGTTCATCGGTCATAATCGGGATGAGGGGCAATGACGACAACGTTCATTTGGAAATGGATGGTGTGGAAACTGGGAATGAACGCTCTGCCAACGCGGCTCGTCCATTCCAGCTTGCGCTGAGAATGGATTCATAGGCCTGAAGATATTCATCTGTCATTCGCACGTGACCAAATCGCTGTTTGGCATGTTCCCGAACGACTCTGCGGTCAAGAGACAATGCGCGGGGAACGAACGATGACAATGCCTGTATGGAGTCGGCGTAGAAACCCGTTTTTCCGAAGTCGATCACCTCTTCCACGGCGCTTCTTTGGAACGCTATTACGGGCGTGCCGCACGCCATCGCCTCGATCATGACAAGTCCAAAAGACTCCTCGGCCTGGATGGGAAATAGAAGCGCGCCGGCGTCTCTTAGCAAAGCGCTCTTCTGCCGATGATCCACTTGCCCTATGTAGCTCACATCCGAATGGTTGATCAGCGGTTGAATCATCTCCATGAAGTAAGTACGGTCTTCCTCCGTCAACGGCTGGCCCGCGAGTACGATCGGCAGACCGGCTTCTTTCGCGACTTGGATCGCTTGGAATGGCCCCTTTCCCGGCGCCATTCTCCCCAGGTAGGCCAGATACCTGCCGGGCACTGCGGAGAACTGATAGGAGTCGAAATTGCACCCATTGTGGACGATGCGAATGCTCCGCCGCCGCTCCTCAGGTATGTGGGCAATCTGTCTCCGACTGACTGCCGTAACTGGAGCGTGTGCATATCGGCTAAGTAGCCAGATACCGTCGGGAGTAATCGGATTATGCAGCGTGTGCAGGACGGGAACTTGGGAAAACGCACCGAGGGGAATCGCAAAGGGGTCCAGATGGAAGTGAACCACGTCAAATGCGCTACTTTTCTGGAGCGCCTCTGCGATATTACAGGTTTCGTAATACTTGTACTGCCCGACAAGGCCTCTTTGCATGGCCTCTATGATGTTCCACTGGCTGAGCGCCTCGACCCTTGCTTTCGTGAGGGAATCGCTCGACGTAAAGACCGTAACTTCATGACCGCGTGTAACGAGTTCCTCCGCAAGTAGATAAACGATGTGTTCAACCCCTCCCTGGGTATCGGGGGCCACTCGGGCCCACAAAGGTGGGACCAGCGCTATTCGAAGTGGGCGGTCAGAGACCGCCCCTACAGCCGACATTGGGGAACTATGTGCTTTCATGTGTTGGCGACGCCTCGCTGGAGCGCTGTCTCACGAGTTCATGCATAATCCTCTCCAGTTCTCTTATCCAGCGGCCAAAGTGGCGCGAGAAGTTCCGATCGGGCCACCAACCCAGCCACACGAGGGCTTGATAGACACTTAAGTCGAAGAGTGTATCCAGAAATGCGTCCCACTCGATGCGCTGCCCGGAAGCTGACTTGTATTCCTCGAAGTAGGCGCGCCGCATGGCCAGTTTTTGCTCGGAATTCCACTTACCGGCCGATAGGCTCGCGAGATCCAGAAAGCTGGGACCTATGGCGGCGGATTCCCAATCGATGACGGTCACGCGACAGTCTGGGCTGGGCCGGCGGATGATCACGTTATGTCCGTAGTACTCTCCGTGTATGACGCTTTGAGGCAATGCGAGGAGTCGATCGATCGAAGCCGCAAAGTGATCCAATGCTGCATGGATAACCGGGCGGTCCTCAGGATCGATGTGCGGTAGTTTGTCTTGAATCCCTGCGGCGCAGCGCTGATAGTGCGCCCTGTCATAGTGTGGCAGAAAATTAGTCTGCGTGTCAGGTAACAATCGCGCTTTCGCATGAAACCGCGCCGCCCACTGGGCGGCGGCCCGCCACAGCGCGGGATCCGTCGCTTTCTTGAGACTCGGGCCGACATATTCCAGGAATAACCAGTGGATGCCCCGCTCCGGCTCCCAGCGCGAGGCATAGAGTTGCGCTGTCTCAAAACCATTCGTGGACAGGACCTGCCGGTACATTTCGATTTCCCGCAGGCCCTGCTCCAGTTTCGTGCTGCGAACCAGCCGCGCCGCCTCGAGCTGGTTCTGCGGATTCAAATCCTTGAAGAAAACGTCCACCGTATCGCCGGCGTCTAGCCGGACGCGCAGCCGCTCGGTTGCGAAACTCGAACTGTCTTCAAAGAATTCGCGCGCAATCGCGTCGATTCGCACCGCTCGTCCGCGCCCGGTCGAAAGTCCATCCTGCAATGTCTCGGTCATTAATCGCGTGGTTGTATCGATCTGGACATTCGCGTTAGAGACTTCGATCTCAATCGGACGGGCAGCCGCATTGCGATTTCCGGACCGCATCTTCAAGCTCAACGCCGAATTCAAGATTCGTTCGGTGATCTTTTTGGAATCGAAGTAGGCTTCTACAAGCTCACGCGCCGCCCGGGAGTGGCGCGCATAGCCGGCATCGACTGCAGCCAGGGCATGCGCGGCCTCGTCCAAAGTCGAGAAGCGGAACATCCCTTCGCCATTCGGCAGACAATCGCTGGGTCCCGTATCCTGGACAATCACCGGTCGGCCCGTTGCCATGTAACACAGCGTACGGTCGCTCACCCATGCGTTTTGGAATTTGATGCAAGACGGTTTGACGCAACTGAATTCTCCCCGCGACCCTTGAATGTAGGATTGATACAACTCGGGCGTCCGCGCGACTTCCTGTGCGAGCCGGATACTCCAGCCATAACTCCCGAGCACCCTGCGATCTTCGGCGTCGCCGGCATATGGGTGGCGATCCGGCCCGCTCCCCGCGGGTACGCCAAGCGGCGGACTCCGCCGTTCGGAAGAAGCGGCAGCGGGCGAATCCCCCGATCCCATGCAGAGCGCCAGTTCCAGCGGTTTACCAGTTATTCTGGGAAGCTCCACGAAATCGAGGAAGGTCACTCTCTTGTTATTTTCGTAAAAGATCTCCTTACCGTCGGTGATGAATTCTCCCTGCCCGCTTCCTCCCCACCAACTTGAAACCGTGGTGAACTTTTCGCCGGCCACGTTTGGTATATACGGCCAAAGGTCGAGGCAAACCGGCGGGCGGATGCGCACCCAGGACAGGCCGCAATCCGAAAACCGCGCCCACGGCCGCCCGACTGTTTCTCCGGTGGTGAAATACAAGTCGTGCTCGGGCACGACAAGCTGACCCGCACTGATCCAGAACTGCAGCAAACCAGGATCGATATCGACAAGAGCCGTTCTTCGGAAGCGTGAGAGCAGTTCCGGATCGATGCTGTAATTGAAGTTCAACAGCAAATCCGCGTCCCTGCAAACCCGCTCGGCTTTGGACTGCAGCATCCCGATCATTTCGTATCGCGAGACTCCCGCACGCTGGTGCTGCGTATAAAGAATGACTCGTTCGCCCAAGCCATATCGCTGCATCCGGTTCATGAAATCCCGAACAATCGCGGCGTCGCGCGTGCGGTCCGGCGTGTCCCGGAATCTCTCCAGCCAATAGACGTCGCAGCCCATGCGCAGAAAGCCTTGCGCGTACTGCATGAATACCCAAAAGTGTCCGCCCACGTCCGGAGCGTTCACCACGTTATGCGTGGAAATTACGACGACCAAAAGAAGTCCTCTAAGCGTGAAGCTGCGAATTTCGGGAAAGAGCGGAGACGTCTCCGAAGCGGATCACTTGGACTTGCCACTCCGCCAATTGGCGCCGAACCGCTGGATCGCACAAAGTTTGTAACTCAGTCTCTCGTTCAATGTGATAGACCGACTGAAAACGAGGATCGAAATAGCCGGGGTGACAGCCGAGTTCGGTGAAACCATCGTGAAGCTCCTCCGCGAGCATGCGGAGCAGGTTTTCCGAGCTGATCCATTCGAGATGGGTTTCTCCTTCGTCCCACTGCCCATAAAACTTTTTGAAATAGCGCACAGGAGAGTGCTCTCGCATGGGCAAACCGTGTTGGGATGCCAGGTCCAGAAAATGGGGAAGAAGATGCAATCTCCGGTGCACGTTTTGATGAGAGTCCAAATGAGTCGGCAAACGTCCCATCAACTCGTTGAACTGGTGGAATTGGCGTTGCAACGGGTTCGAGCTTGTCGAACCACTCATCAAGCATGACGAGGTCGTCGAAGGGCCAATCGGTCTGGCCTTTTGTCAGCGCCACGACCCGCCAGACCACTGTGTTAGCCAGGCGGGCGCATTCGGCGGTATCGAATAACAGGTTCCAATCTGCGCCCGGTGTGAAGCGCCAACCCAGTTCTTCCAGGCACCGGATGTAGGCGTCCAGTATCGATTGCCGTTCCGCTCGCGGAAAATGAGCGAGGAAATTCGAGAGGTCATAGCTGATCGGGCCGACGCCGGCGTAGTCCCAATCAATGAGCCGGGTGTGCAGACCCGAAGCCTCTCGAAAGACCATCGTGTTCTTGGGTGAAAGATCGCCGTGGAGAAGCGTCTCCGGACCGCCGAAATCCGCCAGCAGTTGCATGCGGTGCGGCTGCTCTTGCAAAAGTAATTCGAGTCTTTGCCGCAAGCGGGCGAGCAGCACTCTGCGTTCGTAGGGTATTTTGATTCCAATGGCGTCGAGAGCCCGCAGTCCGAGCAAGCCGTCTCGTAATGTCGTCGTGAAGAGGTGACTGCCGAGGTCCCGTCCAAATAGACGGCATTCAGCCAGGAGCGGGTGTTCTGCGAAACGCGCGTGAATTCGGGCGATCGTCGCCACTGCATCGTAGAGCCGCTCCGGATCTGAATCAAAGGCAGGTTTCGAGAGGAAGCCCACGTCCAGTTCAGTTACCCCATCCGTCGGATCCGCGCCGGCCAGCGAGCAGTCACCCAGGTCCCTGTAGATATGCCACACGCACTGCCCGGTGCGTTCGGCGGCAACGCCCAATAGCGGCGGGCCCGCGTCCGCCAATCCAACGGCTGGAAGCCACTCCCGGACGACGCGCTCGTTGCGTTGAGCAATCTCCGGACTCAGCCGCTTGACGATTACGGAACGAATTGCGCCGTCATCTTCGATTTTTATCCGGTAGATATGCGGGCGCCGCAGTTTTTGCTGTCCAATAATGCGGGCGGTCTTGGCGTCGGTACAAAGATCACCGAGCGCGTCCCGAAGCTCACCCACACCAACTTCGCCCGCCCCTGCCAGCAGGTGATGCAATATTTCCACTAAACTCGACCTTGTCGAAACGTTACAGCTGGAGTCTCGATCGCAGGTTCCAAACCTATCCTCTGCAGCAGATCCCTCAGCACTTTTCTGGCGTCGAAGTATTCGTATGCAATGTCTCGTGCAGCGCGGCAGTGCCTTTCATAATCCGTGTTGATAGCCTCGAACGCCGCCAAGATGTCGTCCATCGTCTGAAAGGCGAACAGTCCTTCACCTGTCGGCAACACATTGCCAAACCCAGTGTCTTGCGTGATGACGGGCTTCCCCGCAGCCAGATAGCAAGCGCTGCGGTCACTGAACCAGCCGCTGCGAAGGCGGACGTTCTGGTCCTTGGCGACGGTGAACTCACCGCGAGACCGTTGGATGTAGCTCCGGTAACCATCGAGTGAGGCACTGAGACACAGAGCATCCGCAACACGCCAGCCGGATTCCTGGAGCATCGTCCTGTCCTCCGGCGAAATGTTGGATAAAACCAGCTCGATGGGTTGGCGGCTGCGGCCGGGCAGATCCAGGAATTTCCGGAATTCCAGATCCTTTCTCCACGGATAGAACTCACCACTGAATTCGATATCCTTGTGGCTCCGGCGTCCGCCCCACTTCGCGATCGTCGTGAAATTACGGCAGTGCGAATCGAACGGACTATCCCAGTGATCGACCAGCACCGGTTGACGCGTTGGGATGTAGCCGACGTCGGTCTTTGGCAACCCGCAGCCGGGATTGCCAAGATTTTCTGCGAAAGTGAAATGATGAGTGTGGGACCGGATCACGTTCCACATCTCCGCGTCACCTCGCTCGAGTTTTATTTGGGGATTCCCGGGGTCCGTTTCGAGGTAGACCCGCCGGCGGCACTGGTATTGACCTTCGTCGATGACATTGGTGGCGGTCAGGTTAATAATGGCTTCTGCTTCAGCGTAGAGTCCCACCAATTCCTCGCGCGGAAGGCCGCCAAACACAGGACTGTTTTCCGAGTGGTCGGCTCGACAGATCCAACGATCGGCAAAACCAAAGCGTTTCATCACATCGGCAATCATCACTCGCGGGACGTCCGTATCGGCCGATGGATTCACCGGATCGGCCGCCCACATCCCGTGCCACTCCACGTAATACGGGTCAAAGCCCAGTTGTCGCAATCCGACCAGGTAATGCAGTGCTTGCCAGACGATGCCGCCGAATGGGTTGAAGCACATCCGGCCCAACAGAACGATTTTGGGTCTACCTTCGGAACTCACTGTGATTGTTTAAATGCCGTGATAGGTTTTGTGCGGCTTTCCCGGCTGATGGCGGGAATGCCGGAGACCTTGAGATTACCGGTCGCTCGGACGATCCGGCCCGCTTCAATTTCGATCCGCGCATCGCAAAAATCGAGCGTGCTCAGGCGATGCGCAACCATCACGGTCGTACGGCCGTGCATCAGGCGTTGCAGCGCTCCCAAGATGACGGATTCGGTCCGGACATCGACAGCGCTCGTGGGTTCGTCGAGAATGAGGATCGGCGCATTTTTCAAGAACGCGCGCGCCAGGGAAATGCGCTGGCGTTCTCCGCCCGAAAGGCGCAGGCCGCGTTCGCCCGCGTGCGTCTGGTAGCCATCCGGCAGGCGAACGATAAAATCGTGTGCGTCGGCTAACTTCGCAGCGTCCATGATCTCTTGCATACTTGCGCTCGGCCGGGCGTAGGCGATGTTCTCCGCTATGCTGGCGGAGAACAACACCGGATCCTGGAGCACCAAAGCGAACTGATTGCGCAGGTCGGCCAGTTTGTAGTCCCTCAAATCAACGCCGTCGAGCAAGATGTGGCCGCTGCCGGGGTCGTAGAAGCGTGTTAGTAGACTGACCAGCGTCGTTTTGCCTGAACCCGTGGAGCCGGAGATGCCAAGCCGGGTTCCCGGAGAAATCTCCACGGATATGCCGCGCAGGACTGGATTGGCGCCGTCGAACGAGAAAGTCACATCGCGGAACGCGATAGCGCCCTGCGCGCGTCCGAGCGGCCGCGCATCCGCACGCTCGATGACTTCCGGAACCTCGTCGAAAAGAGCGAAGACCCGCTCGGCGCAAACCATGGCGGATTGCAGATCGATCGCCAACCTGCTGAGCGTGCTTAAAGGCGAGTTCAGTTGCGCCAGATACGCCATCACGATCAACAGTCCGCCCAGCGTGAGCACGCCGGCTTGGACATGCGCGACGCCGATCCACAGCGCTGCGGCTGTGCCGGCCGCAATTGCCAAAGCGACCAGAAGATCAAAACCATTGTGGAGAAACTCAGTTCGAACCTGTCCCGAAATCCGTTTTCTCGAGTGCAGCAGGAACCGATCGTGTTCGTGCTCCTCCCGGCCGAAAGCCTTGACCACGCGAACGGCGCCGAGCACTTCTTGGATCACGGACATCGCAGCGCTGTCGAGTTTCCTGATCTCCTTCCACTGGCGGCGCAATGGGTCGCCAAAGGCCCAGGTCAGGATGAAAAGAACGGGAGACACCCCCATGGCCACCAAGGCCAACTGCCAATCCATTTTGGCAATGACGAAGATCATGCCAATCAGCGTGATCGAGGAGGTGAGCACGGGAAGGACGCCACTGAGAGTGGTGAGTTGAATGGTGAACGCATCATATTGAATGCGATAGACGGAGTCTGATGTGCCTTTGCTATCGTGATAAATGAGCGAGAGCCGCTGCACGTGCCGAAATAGTTGCGCACGGAAGTCCTGCAGCAGTTTTTCGCCGGTGTACACCTGCAGCACTGCACTCAGCAGCCTTTGCAACTGTCCCAACAAAGCGATCGCCAGCAAAAGGCCGGCTGCAACGATAAGCAAGACTCTGGCAGAAGCACTGGTAAGAAACGGAAACAGCGTCAACAGAAAGCGAGGAATGGGCTGAGAGCCGATGACGCTATCGACTGCAATTTTTAACGGCAGCGGCGCGAGCAAAGCCAGCGGGATGGAAAGTATGCTGAGCACCAGGCAGCCGAACAGATGAAGCCAATAGGGGCGCGCTTGGGCCAGCAGACGCCGGTAAAGAGTCAGTTGATTATATCGATTGGTAGACATCGCCGAATCAAAGCCACGAGACGTTGATCGTGGAGTACTTCCGGAACAGGCTAAATGGGCTCGAAGTCATAATCCTCGAGGCGAATGACCACTGAGCGCTGGATGGGTTCGACCGAGAGAACCAAACTTCGATCTGAGATCCGCTCCACGAGAATGCCTTCGATTCCATCCAGGCAGCCTCCGCGAACTCGCACACGGCGTCCCTCTCGTAAAAAGGGGTAGCATTCGAAAGGAACTTTCCGCGACAGCAGTACTTGCAGATCCTCGATTTGTTTGTCCGGGATTGGACTACCCCAACCCCGTACGCCCACGAAGCCTGCGACGCCGAAAGCTTGAAGGACTGGCAAGCGGCTCTCCACCGACTGCTTCATCCGCACGAAAACGTAGCCGGGAAAAAGCGGCATCTCGACAACCTTGTTCCGGTCGCTCCATCGGCGAGTGAGCGACAGAAGAGGAAGAAAGGTAATCACGCCTTTTTCGGTTAACTGACGTGCTACTTTTTTTTCGTGCTGGCATCGTGTGTGAACGGCGTACCAGAGAATCTCCTCCGGCGCCGCTGCAATGGCGCATTGCGGTAACGGCGTTTGAGAGGCTGTTTGTTGTTGCATATCTATAGCTTCGCCCTCCGAGTCACATTGCCCGGTTTTTTTCCGATGACCGTCTTCATGCCGCTGGCTGCCAGCTTGAGCTTACCGGCCAGCTATTTTCCGGCGTAGCTAGTAGCAGCCCTTACAGACGCGGCGCCCTCGGATGGCCCGGCGCCGGCTGATAGACCGACTGAAACAATGCGCTACCCCATACACCGTGAAATATTCGCCGCAGCCGGCGATCGTCTACCACGATCACTTCGGTGTGGGGATAGGTCCTGGTTCAAGGCGCTATCGATGCAGGCCTTGAGAAAGCGACCGTAGTGGTAACTGCTGATGATGATGCTCGCGAGAAGTTGTTTTTTCATACGAGATCAGCACTCCCCACGGAGGCCCCTCGATCACGCCTGACAATACTGCACAGAGCGTGAAGAACAACGGCCGTGGCGGCCCAAGACTCCCGAAGCATGCCGAACAGAAGCAGCGCCGCCGATATTGCGAGAATTACTGAAACATTGCGTGCGCCATCGGATGCGGCCCACACGGAAAGGACAATAAGGAGCCACGCTAACACTCGGCCTTCCGTCGAGTTTTGGGGCCATGAACGAACCAGCACACGCTGGCGCCCGGCACCGTGTTCTTCGACGGCCACCAGCAACCGAATCGAGCTGAGGATTCCGCCTCGAACCTCCAGGTCCCAGGGATCGAATTCACCACCTCTGAGGATGACTGCGCCCGCACCGCGAAGTGCGTCTTCCACAGATCGGATCCAGTCGGTCGGCGATTGCCACACCTCGCTCCAAATTGGAAATACGATCCGCCTTCGCAGTTCGTGGCCGAACATGACGCGTCGCCTCCACGGCGTGAGGCCGTGACAGAGCCTGCCATATAGCCGTGCCATGGGCTGGAGCGTGTAGAGGAGGGCCGTCAACGCGGTCTGCCCAAACGCGCTCAGACGAGAACGAGTCGAGCTTGTGAACGATGCTCGAGATGCACTCGCAATTGCTTGAGCGATGGGAACACCAACGGATAAAACCAGAAAGGGCGCCGCCAGCATGAGGGGTCTCCAGGTGAGACCCAGAGCGGAGAACACGGCCAGCATCAAGATGACCAGATACCATTCAGGCATCTGTGGCCAGCCCTGAGTCAAGCTGGGGGCCGGTTCGTAGATGTATTGGAAAAGCGCACTGCCCCAGATGCCATTGTAGATTCGCCTTCGCTGGCCGATGATGTAAGTACGGCCCTTTCCGTAGATCCGCCCCTTCCACGACAAATGACCTGAAGCGTTGTACTTGTCTGGCCATTTTTTTTCCAACAGCGCTTCGGCACGACCATAACCTCGCTGTTGCTTCAAATAAGCTCGCACGGAGTTACGCCGATGGTGCCAAACGACTGCTGCCGGACTAAAGCCGATCGTCCAACCCTGCTGGTGAATTCGCCAGCAGACATCCACGTCATCTCCAGCGATTCGAAACTGTGGATCGAACCCACCAATCGCTTGGAGCGCTGATTTGCGAAACGCCATGTTGCAGCCGGGAATGTGCTCGGCCTCCCGGTCCGATATCAAAACGTGGACAGGGCCGCCCGGGGCGTTGGCCACGCAGTCTGCAATTGCGCCATCGCCGCTTGGCGGAATGTTGGGTCCTCCCACAGCGCTGTGATCGGTACGCATGAAGGTCGCCGCCAAATATTTGAGCCAATCCGGGTCGGGATAGGCATCGTCGTCGATATAGGCCACAAGTTCGCCAGTGGCCGCCTCCAACCCGACGTTTCGGGCGCAGCTTAGGCCGCAATTCTCGGTGCGGATGAGACGAAAGTCGTAGTCACTGGCGATCGTGGCTGTCGCGTCAGTCGAGCCGTCATCGACAACGATGACCTCGTAATTCGGGTACTCCAGCTTCGATAACCCTTCGAGACATTCGCGGATAGTCCTTGCACCGTTATAGCTGCACACCACCACAGAAATCCGAGGCCAATCAGGGACTGTGCAAAACGGTACTTCGGCGAATGACTGGCGAACCGCGCTCAGTGCTGGTTTCGGCTTTCGATCTCGACTGGTAATACCGAAATCCCAATCCTCGATATCGTGGCCTCCGCGGTGCCATTCGTCCGTCCAAGCGAATACGTATGCACCAGCGCAACCGGACTCGAAGCACGTTCGGATCTGCCAGTCCAGGGACCACGCCTGGACACCCTCGCCATGCCGCCGGCTATCGAGGCCCAACTCCGCAATCACAAGTGGTCGATCGCCCGCAATGTTGTGCAGACGCCCCAGGTACGGTTCGAGGCGCTCTCTTGACTCGATGTAGATATTGAAACAAACCAGGTCGAGGAAGGGCAGTTCAAGGTACTCCGTCGATGGATAGTTCACATAGGTGACAAGGCCATCGGGATCCTGGGCCTTTGCAGCTTGATACAGACGTTCGATGCAGCGTTGTATCTTGAGGCGGCCGTGCCAACGCACAATCGAAGCTGGGATTTCGCTGCCGATCGCGTAACCGAGGACCGCTGGGTGACCCGAGCAGGCCCGTACTCCCTCAGCAACCCGGCGTTCGATATCCCGAAAGCGTCGAGGTTCGTCCAGAAAGGTAATGTGCTGTTCCCAAGGTAGGCCGACTAGCACACGGAGGCCATGTTGTGAAGCAGCGTCTAGCAACCATTGCGGAGGCACGGTATAGGTGCGGATCGAGTTTAAACCGTTTTGCGCGATCCGCCGAAGATCATGCTCGACAACGGCCTTGTTGTATTCGCTGCCATTTTCATCCGGGCGGTACGTTCCGCATGTGACTCCACGAACAAAGAATTTTTCGTCGCCGACGTAAAGAAACTTACCCTTGACTGCGGGCCGGATAAGACTTTCGCCTGGGGGGGTCTCAGCTAATTTATCCTGAGTCTTTGTTTGTTCCTGGTTGCCTGTGTCAATCCTGGACATGCAATGGAAAATCCTTTCCAACGGATTTGGCTAGCCTCAGTTCCATGGCCGCCTCAATTCCCTTACCGTTGTCAACGTCCTACCAGCTAACTACGTCCGGCGCAAGAATAGCCGGATAGAATTCCCGATATCTCCTTCATCACTACCGCCGACTTTATGCCCCCCAGATTTCCTTATCAATCGGATAACTGTTCAAAACACTAGGGACAAAAGACCCTAGACATATGTCTGAGTTGGCTGGCGTAGAAAGCGGTTGCTACTTACATAGGGGTTAAAGAATCGCGAACCAGACGCTCGGCAGGGACACGGACTAGGGCAACGATGACGACTCATCCTCGTAGAGTATGATGACAATATAAATCCGGCAATCCACCTAAAGTCACACCACCCATCGAATTGATATCACCTCCTCCCAGGTGTAGTGGCTAATTCCGCTCTGACATGAACTGAACTAAATCTTCGATTCTATCGGTAATTTTGTAATCCGGCAGGCTGGCGATGAAGAACTTGCCATAGGCTTTCGTGCTGAGCCGGCAGTCCAGGACAGCGAGAATGCCGCGATCCGTTGTGGAGCGAATCAAGCGGCCGAATCCTTGCTTCAAGCGCAGGACGGCGCTAGGTACCTGGTAATGTGCAAATGCATTTCCGCCCTCGCGCTGAATGTGGGCGGCGCGAGCGGCGACGAGCGGATCGGAGGGAACCTGGAATGGCAACTTGTCGATGATCACCGCGCTTAGTGCTTCTCCCTTCACGTCGACACCCTGCCAAAAGCTTGCTGTCGCGAATAGCACGGCGTTTGGCGTGATCCTGAATTCCTCCAGAAGCCGGCTCTTTCCGCCACCCTTGCCTTGAAGCATGCAGGGGTACGGAAGATCGCGGCCGATCAACTCGTACAGCGTTTCCATCTGGCGATAACTCGTAAAAAGGACAAAGGCTCGGCCGCGCGAAGCCCGTAAGATGGATCGAATTTCGGCGGCGGCTCGGTCGAGGTAGGAGGGATGACGATAATCCGGCATTTGGCGCGGAACATAGAGGAGTGCTTGTTTACGGACATCAAATTCCGTGCTCAGGCTCAACTCTTTTCCGTTGCCGAAGCCTATCCGGCCGCGGATATATTCGAAGGAGTCCCCGACGGTCAGCGTAGCGGAGGTGAGCACGCACGTCGGAACGCGACTGAATAGGTGCTCGCGCAACATACCGGAAACGTCAATCGGGCATGCTTCCAGAAAGACTCCGCGCCCTCGGCGCTCGATCCAGGAGACGTAGTTTTCGGGAGTGCCGCTGCGGAACACGTCGAGTTCCTCGGCAAGCTCCGCAGCTCGGCGCGCCAGAGGTTCGAACTCCCCGGAAGAGTCCTTCTTTTTCCTGATGGAATTTCGTGCGTCTTGAAGCGCACCGATCAGACCATCGATGCCGTCCAGATTGTGCACGGGATACCGGCCATCGCGGAGCAGGACGAATCCATTGAAGAATCGTTCGGAGGCACGAGAAACCGGGGCAACATCCTCTTCAAGTTTCGCTGCGTCGTGAATGAATTCCGCGAGGCGGTAGTTGCTCACATGGAATCCGAAATAGTCTGTCGCGATATCCTCGAGCTCATGGGCTTCGTCGAAGATGACTGCGCTGTAATCGGGAAGAATTGAGGCTACCTCGGATTTCCGAATGGAAAGATCGGCGAAGAAGAGATGATGATTCACGACAACAATGTCCGCCTCCATTGCCTTCTGCCGCATGAGCGTGAGGAAGCAGCGATCATAGTCTTTGCACTTTGTTCCCAGGCAGCGGTCCCGTCCCGCATCCAGCCGTGGCCACAAATCCGAATCATCACCGATGGAACCAAGTTCTGCGCGATCGCCCGTTTCTGTTTCACGGGACCAATCCATGATGGATTGGAAGGTTCGAAGTTCCTTTGGACTGAAAAGACCGTCCGTCTGAATCGCTTCGAGCTTGATCCTGCACAGGTAGTTATTTCGGCCTTTGAGATACGCCGCGCGGATCGTATGTCCGACGACGCTTTCCAACAGCGGAATGTCTTTATAGAAGATTTGATCCTGCAGTGTCTTCGTGCCGGTTGAAACCAGAAGCCGGCGGCCGTGAATCAGCGCGGGTAAGAGGTACGCCAGCGTTTTTCCGGTCCCAGTTCCGGCCTCAATGATGACGTGGTTCTGCTGTTCGAGTGCCCGGTACACGGCTTCCGCCATCCGCACCTGAGACGGGCGGAACTCATAATCAGGCAGTCGTTGCTCCAGCAGTCCTCCCGGACCGAAAAATTCGTGCATCACCGGGACAGTGTATACCGTCCAATGACACAAAGACATTAAGGGCATGTGCCCTTTGTATCTCTGTGTCATTTACAATAGGTTCCATGATTGCCATAGCTCCGGAGCTTGAAGGTGCTGCACGAATAGGCATTCTAGAAATGGACGGTGTTCGCGTGCGGGAGTCGCCCGAGGAACTGAAGGCGATGCTCGATGGTTTGGCCGATGAGTTTGCCAGAAAGTACAAAGATGACCGGTTGGGCGAAATTCCAACAGTGAAGAAAATACGTACGATTTTTCATCGTGCGGGACTGGACCCGACCAGATACCGGCCCTCTTCAGAATCGTTGTTGCGGCGGGCAGTGAAGGGGAAGGGAGTGTATTTCATCAATTCGGTGGTGGATCTGATAAATTACTTCTCCTTGAAGATGCTGTGTCCGATGGGTTTGTATGATGCAGGCCAAGTTCGACCGCCGATCCATTGGCGGATCGGACGAGACGGAGAGTTCTATGAGGGGATCGGGCGTGACAAGCTGAATTTGGCCCACTTTCCGCTCCTGGTGGATCAGCAGGGCCCATTTGGCAGTCCGATTTCCGATTCGATGCGTACCCGTGTAACGGAAGAATGTTCGCGCATTTTGTGGATCACGTTCGCGCCGCCTGGTACCCGTATCCCGCTGGACGAATTCTCGGCGGCGATGACCCGTTATAACGGCGGAGCTGTTAAAGCTTCAATGGAAATATGATCACTATACCGGCTTCATTGTTGCGACGAATGTACGACCACACGGAAGCTTCATATCCCTATGAGTGCTGTGGGCTTATGATCGGCGCCATAGGTGAAAATAAGAAGGTGCATGCCTTCAGGACATGTAAGAACCTCAACACCGAGCGGGCGCATGACCGTTATGACATGGACCCCCTGGATATGTTGCGCGTCGAAAGGGAGTTTGAAAACAGCCCATGGGATATTATTGGAATATATCATTCTCACCCGGACCACCCCTCGCGGCCGTCGCAGACGGACACGGATCGCGCATGGCCCGCTTACTCATACGTCATCATTTCGGTTCAAAAGGGAAGCGTTGCCACGGCCCAGAGTTGGGTACTGAATGAGGGCGAACGGAAGTTCTACGAAGAGCCCTTGATTACAGGAGATGCGAAATGAGCAGTGTTACGGTTAAGATTCCGACACCATTGAGACCGTTGACCTCCGGGCAGGCTGAAGTGAAAGTCGAGGGCGCCACTGTCGGTGAAATCCTGCGGAAGCTGGATGCTCAGTTCCGAGGATTCGGAGATCGTATTCTGGACGACGGGAAGAACGTGAAGCGATTTGTCAATGTATTCGTGAATGAGGACAACATCCGGGACAAGAAGAATCTCGATACGGAGGTCAAAGCCGGGGACACGATTTCGATACTTCCTTCGATTGCCGGCGGACGGTAGGGGCGGTCTTATCACCGCCCTGGGCGCTCATATATAGAGCGCGCCCCTACAGGGTAAATATCTCTTTCAGATCTCGAATCAACCTCTCGAAATCCCCTTTTGAAATATGAAGCGCGGCCGGTTTGCGTTCCAGGGATAGGCGATTTCCGTCTCGAAGTATAATCTCGACGAATCCGTCCTCGGCGGGTTTCTTGCTGCGGATTTGGACGGCGCTCGAGATACCATCGACCTCGATGACTTTCAATTCGCAGCCCAGGTAGGTGACCCGCTCCACTATCTGCTTCGCTTGTTTTTGAAGATTGCCTTTGCCGGTAGATTCCAGTTCCAGTTTCCTCAAGAGCAGTCCAAGTTGATCAGTCGCTTCAATGTCCGTGGTGATCGTTACTTCATCCATCGATCTTCCTCTCGATATGCTTTTCTCCGTCATAGGTGAACATCCTGCCCTTGCCTTCGACAATGGTCCTTAGGTGTACCGGCCGGGACCAGAGCGAATGCAGGTTTGTTAGTGTCTCTTTAGCATAATCAACCCGCAGGTCGACGCCTTCATGCCGGTGCTCCAGGAGCAACTCTCCGCGATTCTCAAAATTTCCGTCATTCACGTAGATAAACGGCTGTCCAAAGTTCGTCAGCGACGTCAGCAGTTTATGTTTCACGCTTCGCCAATTCCTGTCGACGATCTCGTAGACCCCACGTTCGGGGTTGAATGCGTAAGTAAAGAACTTGTGCTGATGGCAAAATTCTTCGGTGAAGAACGCATCTATGAACGTAATGTCGTTGTGAACCCTGCGCGTCTCAAAGATTTTTTCGCGGCCGGCGCCGAGACGCAAATCCCATTCGCATTTTGCACCGTAGTCGTCGCATTCGTCGTAATCTTTGCCGAACTTTCCTTTATTCCAACGGTCTTCAATGTCCTTCCATAGCTCGAAACCCAACCTGTACGGATTGATCTGTCCGGGATGGGCCGCAACGGTTCCGGAATGATGATCGGCAAAGTCGATCACCTCGGCATCGTTGAGAGCGCGCTCGGTCATGATCTTGGCGTGCCAGTACGTTGCCCAGCCTTCGTTCATGATCTTGGTTTGGGCTTGGGGTGCAAAGTAGTACGCCTCTTCGCGAATCATCCAGAGGATGTCCCGCTGCCAGTTTGCCAGTGGGGCATTTTCGGTCAGGAACAGGAGCACGTCCTTTTGCGGCTCTTCCGGAAAGCGCTTCCTTCTTTGCCGCTCCTCTTCGAGCTTTTGCCGCTGTTGTTCCATGAATTCCCTTGGATTGATGAAATCATCCATGTATTCACTGGACGCGATCTTCCGGATCACAATCGGCTCTTCGGGAAATTCTTGCTGTTTGAATTTTCGTTCGATAAAGACGGAGTGGTGATCGATGAGGTCGTCAATGGAGAGACAGATATCGATAAAGCCTTCCACTTCATCCAGTCCGTGCTTATCGATATACTTCCGGATCTTCGTGGCATGGTTCGCCATCGAATCCATCATTTTGCGATTCGATTTCGAGAACCAGATGTTGTTCTTGAAGAAATCGCAGTGCCCGTACACGTGCGCCATGACGATTTTTTGATCGACCAGATGATTACACTCCAGCAGGTACGCGTAGCACGGGTCGTTGTTAATGACCATCTCGTAGATCTTGTGCAGGCCGTAGGCGTAACTCTTGTTGAGGCGCTCGTACTCCATGCCGAACTTCCAGTGGGGATAGCGATTGGGAAAGCCACCGTAAGCCGCAACCATGTTCATCTCTTCAAAATCGAGGACCTCGAAAAAAGTCTCGTAGAAGTCCAGTCCGTACTCGTGTGCGTACCGTTCGATCTCGCGATGGAGTCGCGACAACTCGGGCGTAAGGCTCTGTCTCCGGCTCTGAACGGTCAACGACATGATTACTTGCCCTTTCCCAGAAAGTCTTTGATGGACTGGTAGATGTCTTCCTTGTTCTCGATTCGTGAAGTCACCAGGTTGTCTTCATCCGTGATGTTGTTCTCGATTTCTCTGATGAACTGGCCGCTTCCATAGGTGCTCTCGACCTGACCGTAACCGAACAGGTTTACTTTCGGCAGGAGGTTTGTCTTTAGCAAATTAATACAGCGATCGGTATCGCCACCGGACCAGTTGTCACCGTCTGAAAAATGGAAAACGTAAATGTTCCAAAGCTCCTGTGGGTACTCTTCTTCAATGATCTTGTGGCAGAGGTCATAGGCAGAGGAGATCACAGTCCCGCCGCTTTCGCGTGTATGGAAGAAGGTCTCCGAATCGACTTCCTGAGCGACGGCATCGTGGATGATATATCGCGTGACGACGCCGTTATAGTTCGTCTGGATCCAGGTATCGATCCAGAAGGACTCGATGCGCACGATTTCTTTCTGCTCGTCGCCCATGGAGCCGGAGACGTCCATCATATAGAGGATGAGGGCGTTGCTTTCGGGACGCTGCTTGGTTTTCCAGGAAAGGTAGCGCTTGTCCTCGTGTATCGGAACAATGTAAGGATTCAGGGGGTCATAGGTGCCGGCCGTGATCTGCCGCTTGAGGGCCTCCTTATAGGTGCGTTTGAAATGGCGTAGCGACTCGGGACCGACTTTCGACACCTGAGAGTAACGATCGCGTTCGCTTTTCAGTTGCGCACTTCCCTTAGGCTGGATTCGCGGCAGCTCCAGCTCTTCGGCCAGGATCTCGGCGAGCTCGTCCATCGTCAGATCGACTTCCAGGATGTGGCTGCCCGGCGAATTTCCTGCCTGCCCGGAGCCGTCTTCGTCAACATCGCCTGGCGCCAGCGGAGTGCCGGGTTCGCCCTCGCCCTGTCCCACGCCTCCCATATTCCGGCGGCCAAAGCGGAAGTTCGGCATTTCGATCTGCGGGATCGGAATGCTGACAAAATCCTTCCCCTTTTTCCCGATCAGCTCGCCCTGAGAGATGTACTTCTTCAGGTCTTGCTTGATCTTTCCCCGGACAATCTGCCGGAACCGGAGGTAATCCTGTTCGATATTGAGAACCATAATTCAAATTGGGGATTGCGGATTTCGGATTTCGGATTTAGGGAACCGGCTTTCGCCGATTCTTCAAATCCGGAATCCGAAATCCGCAATCCGAAATTGCCCCTTATTCCTTCGCATCTCCGCGCGCGAATATGCTCGCCACGTAGTTCAGCACGTCGGTGGCGCAGACGTCGCAATAGCCGTAGTTCTTAATCAGGCGGCCCTTGACGACATCGATTTTCTCCTGCGTTTCTTTATCGACGACGTTGGACACCAGGCTCGTCAGTTTGATCGAGTCTTTGCGATCCTCAAACAGCTTCAACTCGAGCGCCTTGTACAGGCGTTCGTTGGTGCGATAGTTGAACTGCTTGCCTTCGACCGCGAGCGCTCCGATATAGTTCATGATTTCCCGCCGGAAGTCGTCCTTGCGGCTCTCCGGAATATCGATCTTCTCTTCGATCGACCGCATCAAACGTTCATCCGGCTCTTCATCCTGCCCGGTGTACTTGTTTTTGACGCGCTCTTTTTGCGTGTACGCCTTGACGTTGTCGATGTAGTTGGAGCACAGGCGTGAGATGGCTTCCTCATCCGCTGAAATCGCACGCTGGACCTCGTTCTTTACCATGTCCTCATATTCATGTTTGACGACCGACAACAGCTCTCGGAAGTTTTTCCGCTGCTCGTCGGACTTGATGAGCGAGTGGTGGCGCAAGCCACTTTCGAGTTCGTTCAAGACCATGAATGGGTTTACGCATCCGGCGAACTGTTCGTTGACGAGAGCATTCGAGATTTTGTCCTGGATATACCGGGGAGAAATACCGTCCATGCCTTCACGGGCCGCTTCTTTCTGGAGTTCCTTGACCGAGTCCTCGGTGTAGCCGGGAAGCGTCTTGCCATCGTAGAGCTTCAGCTTCTGAAGCAGAGTGAGATTGGCCTTCTTCGGCGTTTCCAGGCGCGTCAGCACGGCCCACATTGCAGCCATTGCAATCGTGTGGGGGGCAATGTGCTTGCCCCGGATTCTCTCCGCATTGTAGTCCTTCTCGTATACTTTGATTTCATCCGAGAGCTTGGTGATGTACGGAATATCGATTTTCACGGTGCGGTCGCGCAGCGCTTCCATAAACTCGTTGTTCTGGAGCTTGCGATATTCGGGCTCATTGGTGTGACCGATGATGACTTCGTCGATATCGGTCTGCGGGAACTTCTTCGGTTTGATTTTGTGTTCCTGACTGGCGCCGAGCAGATCGTACAAGAACGCGACCTCAAGCTTCAGGACCTCGATGAATTCAATGATGCCGCGGTTGGCGACGTTGAACTCGCCATCGAAGTTGAAGGCCCGGGCGTCGGAGTCGGAGCCGTAGATCGCGATCTTCCGATAATTGATATCGCCCGTTAATTCGGTCGAATCCTGGTTTTTTTCGTCCTTCGGCTGGAAGGTGCCGATGCCGTTGCGGTCCTTTTCGGAGAGCACGAGGCGCCGCACCTTTATGTGATCCATGACCTTGAACCAGTCGCCTTTGTAGCGCCGCGTCAGTTCCCGGTACATCTGGCGGCATGCCGGACAGAGATCGCCATCAACCTGGACCGGGTAGCCTCGATCCGTGCTGTTGCGCATCAGTTCCTTGATGAGCATGTCGCGCTGGTCGGAGGGAATCAGATGCAACGGCTCTTCGCGCATCGGGCAGGGTAGCTCGTCGTTGACCATGGCATAGACTTCCTTCTCGATGTCGTTGGCGATATTCACCCACGCGAACGTATACATCGCTCCTTCCGGCGTGTGCGAGTAGTCTTCCAGGCCTTTCTTCAAGAGTCTGACGATCGTGCTCTTCGCGCTGCCGACCGGGCCATGCAGGAGAATGACACGCCGTTCGGTGCCGTAGTTCCGAGAGGCGGACTTGAAGATGTCCACGAGATGGTTCAGGCTCTGATCGATCCCGTAGACAGCGTCGCGTCCGTTGTGCTTCTCGTCGCGGAAGAAGCGATAGCGCGTGATCTTCTTCTTGTATTCGACATACTCTTCCTTGCGGTAGGAGAGGATCATGTCGTAGATGCGCTGGAATGCGTTCCGCGTCACGCGTGGACTCTCTTGAACGAGCTTGAGGTAATCCTCAAGGGACCCCTCCCAATTTAATTGCTGATAGTCCTGGGCGTTCTGCAGGTTTGCGATGGCGCTGAGAATGTGTACGGTTTCTGCCTGGTCATGCATACGTTATCCCCTGTTTCCTCAACGTTGGGCCCATAGGCATTGGCCGGGTCCCCACGTCGCTACGGCCAAAAAAAAGACCGGAAATCTGCCCGAAGCTGGACTGCGGCTCCGGCCGCTCCCCGATCTCTGAGTTTTCAAATTTCCAACAGTCGTGGTGATCTTACTATAAATCACCAGGAGACAGCACAGGTCCCATAAGTGCCTTAGAAGTGCCATACTCTTTGATGTGATATCTTCCGAAAAGAAAGCGTACGCGATCGGAGCAGCTCATGCAGCCCCCACTGCCCCTCATCGTCATTGTTGGACGTCCCAACGTTGGCAAATCCGCGTTATTCAATCGGATCATTGGGCAACGTCGTTCCATCGTCACCGATGAACCCGGCATTACGCGCGACCGCATCTATGGCACAACAACCTGGAACGGGCGCTCTTTTGAAATTGTTGATACGGGCGGGATTGTTCCCGGCGAGGAGACCGAAATTCCGCGTCGGATTTTCGAACAGGCCCAGATTGCGATCGAGAGCGCCTCGTTGATCCTCTTCGTGGTTGATGGCCGCACCGCTCTAACAGCCTCCGATCAGGAACTCGCTCAGCTTCTCCGACGCACGTCAACGACCACCTTTCTGGTCGTCAACAAGATCGACTCCGACAAACAGGAGTCGGATGTTGGAGAATTCTTCCGGCTTGGCTTCGGCCAAGTCTTCCCGGTTTCGGCTGAACATGGTCGTGGCATCACCGAACTGCTAGACCACGCTGCAATTTCGATGCCAGCGTCGGAAGAAAATGACGAGAATGCAGTGGAGGAGATTCGCGTAGCCATCATCGGCCGCCCGAACGTAGGTAAGTCGACGCTGCTGAATCGCCTTGTTGGGGAAGAGCGTGCGATGGTTTCGCCTATCGCCGGTACAACCCGTGACGCCGTCGATAGCGTGGTTCGCCACGATGACCTAACCATTAGATTCATTGACACGGCCGGCATTCGGCGAAAGGGCAAGACCGACTTGAAAGCGGAGAAACTCAGCGTGGTCATGGCCCGGCGCCATCTGGAGCGCAGCGACGTGGCGATTCTCGTTGTGGATGGAATCGAGGGGGTTACGGCGCTCGATGCTCACATCGGAGGCTATGCGCAGCAGGCTGGCCGATCCGTGATCATTGCCGTCAATAAGTGGGACGCCGTCGAGAAAACTCCCAGCATCACCGCCGATTACGAGCGGGAGGTTCGGGAGAAGCTGAAATTCCTTTCCTTCGCGCCAATGATGTTTATTTCCGCAAAAACCGGCCAACGCGTCCAGAAACTATATGGAACCATTGGAGAAGTTCATCGCGCCCGGTTCGTCAGGATTCCCACCCGGGATCTGAACGACTTCCTGCGCCAAGAGGTGCTCTTGAGAGGCGGACTACCGTCGGATGTAAAGATTCGTTACATTTCTCAAGTGAAGGTCAATCCTCCGACATTCGTCATGTTTTCGAACAAAACCCGGAAACTTCACTTTTCCTTCGAACGCTTCATCGAAAATCGGATTCGCGAGCGTTTTCCATTCACTGGCAGCCCCATCATTGTCAAACAGCGTCTTAAAACCAAGGGCAGCAAGCCCGAAGCTTCATGAAACCGATTCTCAACGGTAGGCGCGGTCATTATAATCAGCGGCATGCCGAAGCCACAGATTCCTGACAAGCTTTTTTTCAAGATTGGGGAAGTCTGCGAGATCGTCGGCGTTGAGGCTTACGTTCTGCGATTCTGGGAAACCGAATTCCCATTCCTCGCCCCTCAAAAATCCAAATCCGGACATCGGGTATACAAAAAAAAGGATGTTGAGCTGGTCCTTAAAGTAAAGGAACTCCTGTACGACCGCGGTTTCACCATTGCCGGAGCCCGCAGGCAACTTTCGAAAGCGCGCGCTCTTGGAGGACAGCGCGATGAAGTTCTCAGGCGGATGCGCAAGGAACTGATCGATATCTTGACTTTACTCCGGCGGAAAACCTAAAGTGGATAAATCGGGACGTAGCGCAGCCTGGTAGCGCACACGCTTGGGGTGCGTGTGGTCGGAGGTTCAAATCCTCTCGTCCCGACTTTTTTACCGTCGGCTGGCCGGTGGGCCCGACGGGTGGGTTCGGCGCTAGACGATGCCCGAAATTTTGGTCACCAACGACGACGGAATCCAGTCACATGCGCTTGAAGCACTGGAGATCGCGCTTGGCAGTATCGGCCATGTAACGGTGGTCGCTCCCGACCGCGAGATGAGCGCCACGAGCCAGTGCATAACCATCAATCAACCCTTGCGATATCAGCAACTCGCCCCCAATCGGTTTGCCGTACACGGCACACCCAGCGATTGCGTGATCCTGGGTTCCGTGCGAATTCTCAAAGAAAAACCATCTTTGGTAGTCTCTGGTGTCAACCGTGGGGCGAACCTGGGCGACGACATCGCGTATTCGGGAACCGTGGCAGCAGCGTTCGAAGCCGCCCTTCAAGGAATTCCCGGAATCGCAATCTCCACCTACGCAGGCGGAAATCCCGACTACATGCCTGCTGCGAAGGTGGCAGCCCGTCTAGCGGCCAAGGTATTGCAGGATGGTTTACCGCCCGATGTCATTCTCAACGTCAATTATCCGGAAGATTGGAATGGCGATTTCCGCCTGACCCGGCAAGGCCGCAGAGGTGGAAAGACCGTGCTGGTTGAAAACCTCGATCCGCGCAGCCGTCAATACTCCTGGCTTCACGAGGAACCGCGTAGGAACCACGGTTACGGCGGCGCAGTCGAACCACTGACGGATTTTGAAGCGATTGCCGAAGGCTACGTTTCAATCTGTCCACTTCAGCTCGACCGAACGGCCCATCTTTACTTCGATCATTTCACGCGCTGGTCCGAGTTACTGGACCTGGAAATCCTGAAGTAGACCCCGCTGAAACCCGCGATTACATGGATTCAATCCGTGTAATCCGCGCCGTCCGCGGCTCAACATCCCGGAGTGTGCGCTCCAACCTATCGACAGAATCTTCGGGTGGGTTTTCGACAGCGACGAGGATATTGCCGTTAGAGATTTCGGGATCATAAAGTTTCGACTCGAACGTGGGAAGCCTGGCCGTAATCAACAGACTGACGACGGTTGCTAGAATCGCGCCCAGCATCGTGAGCTCAAACATGATGATGATGTTCGGCCACATGGCGACTACCGGCATTCCGCCTGTATTTAAGGGCCACGCCTTTTGGGTGCCTGACGCCAGCAAGTAAGCCACTATGAGCCCGAGTACGCCGCCACCGGCGGCAATCCAGAATATCCAGGTCGGCTTGTCCCGGTGGCTGAACTCATACTCTTCGAATGGCTCCGAAGAAATGACGGTTATTTTGCGGTCGGCCATGCCGGCTTTCCGCAAGCTGTCGACGGCGCGCTGTGCCGTTTCGGGATCGGAATACAAAGCGTACAGCGCTTTCATGGCCGCGTCCTCCACAGACCTTCCACTTCCTCCTCTTCCTCAGACGTAAGAACAGGCCGCCGATGCGCGCCGACTTTCAGCTCCCAAATTGAGATGATCGGTACAGCTTTGGCAAACAGTGTGTACAGAAGTTGCTTCCTGTCAGGTAAGTTGAAATGGCAAAGAAGTCCCAGACCAACGGCGAGCGGAAGTTCGGCCAGATCTGCCGTTCGCTGGGATAGGGCATGAGCCAGAAAAACAACCACGGGCGGCCCAGATGAATGATGGGAAACATCGCGCCAATCATCAGCGCAAAGACCGTGATCACTTCGGCGCATCGCGTGACCGGCCGCCTCCACGTTGCATTCACAAGCCGCAGAATCGCGGAAATCAACGTACCGGCGTGGCTGATGCCGATCCAGAACACGAAATTTGTGACGTAGAACGCCCAATAGACGGGCCACTTGATGCCAGCCACTACCAAACCACGGGACATCTGATATAGCCACGATCCGAGGCCGGCCACGATGATGCCACCGAGCAGCACAACGATGACGTAGAACCATCCCGATGTCTGGAGCAGGGGCCGCAGAAGATCATCGTTGATCTTGTTTGTTTCTTCTCGATTCATTCTAGGACTGCCGCTGTAGATAAGTGATCTTGGGTTTGGCGCCGACATCCTCAAGCAACTTCGTTCCCCGAGTTGAGCGGGAAAGATGTGAAACCTCGCTTTCGGGATCATTCAAGTCGCCAAAAACGATGGCCGTCGTTGGACAAGCCTGCGCGCAAGCCGGTTGGATCTCTCCATCCCGGACCTCGCGGTTTTCCGCCTTGGCCTGAGTCTTGCCAGCGTTGATCCGTTGCACGCAGAACGTGCATTTTTCCATGACCCCGAGCTTCAAAGGCCGAGCGAAGCATTTCCTGAAAATTCTGCCAGGGCAGTGCGGGGTTGAGCGGCCGCTTCAGCCGGCGTCCGGCTTCGAGGAGGACGTCGGGCACGGCTCGCGTTTCGTGGAGCGGCCGCATCACTGGCGGCGCAACGCTTCCCACTGCGGATCGAGATCCTGCTTCGGGCATTCCTTCCACCCACGATTCCAGGAAGGAGTGATCCGGAAGAATCCAGTCCGCAAGCACACTCGTCTCGTCCAGGAAATTTCCGAAACTGACGATGAACGGAACCTTCATTAAGGCTTCCCGAACTTTCCACGCACGCGGAGTTGCAAAAACGGGATTCGCGCCGTCCAGCAGGAGCATTTGGATGGGCGAGCGATCAGCCGAAAGAATGTCTGCTGCAATCTTTTCGAATGGCCGCGGCTGCTCGTCTCGCCTGGTTCCCGCTCGAACCGGCGTGAGGTTCAGTTGAGGCGTGAAAAACATCCCGCCCGGGCTATTCACGCTCCCCGCGAGAGCGTTCAGTGCATTTACTGCGAGTGCACTAAATAGACCATTGGTTTGCGCAAGGGGAGATCCACCGATCAGAGCTACAGACGGCGTCTGTTCGGCAAACTCGCGCGCCAGGCGTTCAATCCGCGCTACGGGGACGCCGGTCTGTTTTGCAACTTCTTCAGGTGCGTAACCAGCGAGCCCATTCGACCATCCTTCGATGAGACTTCCTGCGCGGCCCGCGGCTTCGGGCCGCCGCAGTCCTGCTTTCATCATGACGTGGGCCAGGCCCAGCGCCAGCATTCCGTCAAAGCCTGGTTTTATGGCCACCCATTCATCGGCGTTTGCCCCGGTCTGCGACATCCGCGATTCGACTTGCACGAACTTTCCACGCACGCCGGGCCGTGCCTGCCGCATATGTCCGTACGCGATACTCTGCGAGACCGGTGAATTCCATGTGCCCGAGCGTGAGACTGCTGCCGGTGAGCGCTGTAGCTTTTATGAATTGACGGCGATCCATATTAATAGTGACAGGCCAGACAGTCGATCGACGCCTGTTTCGACTTATGACAATCGATGCAAAAGCCCATCGTGTGATCCACAACCCGCTCGGCTACCGTCATGGACGCCACATCACCGTGGCAGGTCGAGCACTCGACTCCGGCCCGGATATGCGGGGCGTGATTAAAGCGAACGTGGGATTCTTCGAGGAAACCGTAAACCCGCTGCCAAGGTAAGTCCTGGCCCTTTTTGGCATAGTCGGCAAGCTGAGTGATCCGAGGATCGCCTGTGACGACCTGCTCGTGACATCCCATGCAGACATTAATGCTTGGAATGCCGGCCACGGCGCCTTTGTTCACGCCGGAGTGACAATAATCGCAGTAAACGCCCACATCGGGGTGTGGATCATGTGCGGGAATTCAAGTGGCTGTTGTGGCTTTGGCCGGATGCTCAGAAAATGCCTGGCAGCGTCTCCGAATGAATCGTGGGCCGGAGTAAACACCGGTGAACTCCAGCGGCGTGCAGAATACGGATCGGATGTGCCCTTTTGAACCTCCGTAACATTGGGCTGGTTGCAACCCAACACGATGGCGGCGATTGCCAGCAGCGAACCTATTGCCGAATCGCGAGCGTATTTACCGTTACGAATTGTTCCCACCTGACTAGCCGAAAATGGGTCGGATCGGTTCTACTACCCGTTAAATTGTATTGCCTTCACTATCGACGGCGTGCAGCCGCCGAAGGCCTTCCCGCTCGGTTTGAAAATTTGCGGGTTCGCCCTCAACGATAACGGGGACCCGGCACCAGACGCCCCAGAGATCTTCCGCCTCAATCATGGCGCTGGGTCGGGAAGTTACCATACCCTATCCAAACGATGCAACGTCCGCACACCGTAATGTTGTTCCGCCTGCTGCCGCAGCAGACTCCGCGGCTCTCGTGTTAAGATAGTCGGGTTTTCTCATCGGGGCGTGGCTCAGCCTGGTAGAGCACCTGGTTCGGGACCAGGGGGTCGGAGGTTCAAATCCTCTCGCCCCGATTTTCTATTCATCAAGATCCGTTTCCCAACGCCCTCCCGTCTTGACTTGGCGTTCGCGCCACACAACGGCTATATAGCCGCGCGCCTCGAGGCTCTCGGCGTACTCCCGAGCTTCCTGCTCCGTTTGGAATGCCTTGCTCTCTCGGGCCGGCCCGAATTCCCCTTTGAATGTATAGTTGCAGCGGTAGATTGTGCGCATGGGTGTCATATAGGTGGCGGCGTTGCCTTCGCCATTCATCGTAACAATTACGGGACCGCCGTCAAGAAGCACCGGTGGCGGGATTGCGACCACAGCTTCCTATCCCTATGGTCGCAATAACAAC
>WNGK01000799.1_pt1 | contig 65174 bp, 61 predicted proteins | sample 5400601 | NCBI WGS metagenome assembly WNGK01 (sample SAMN13153376, study PRJNA577476) | soil metagenome | isolation source: 60 cm soil or saprolite under Garry oak tree replicate 1 | place: USA:California | collected 2016-06-15
ATCTCGGCGGAGTGGATGTGCGCATGTGCCGGGGGAACCACACGCAAGAGAGCATGAGCGTCTTCTTCGGGGATATTGTGCAAAGCCAGCGCGCGCAATGTTTTGGTGTGATCTGAGGTGGGCTGAGCAGATTCCCCGTGGGTCCGAGAGCTGTCGTGGCCCTCAGACAGCAAGACCGCGCCGCGCTGCGCTTTACAGAGGGCGAGCACGCGCTCTAACATCTCGTGAGAGATGGCGTCGGGATGCGCGTGAGCAGCACAGGCGGCCCTTCGCGTTAAGGCTGCAAGGTCGATGAGCGCGGCGGTTATTTCTGATGCCAGCGGTTCGCCCAGGGTCGGGTGTAATAGTGTCATGTTCTTCCTGCTATGAAAAACTCAGCACTTCTTTGCATCGTGCTTGTGGTTCATTATACATGGCTATGCTCACATTTCCATCACGGAATGGGGTAGCATATCACAAACGCATCACAATGAGGAATGAAACCTGCCTTCCGGCGCAGCAGAGAAGCGAGAAACAGCAAAAGTACGTCACAGTGAATATGCTTTGAGTTCCCAGGACAACCGCGCGACCCCCTGGCTTTTTGTGAGCGAAAAGTGATGCGCAGGCGGCGTATTGTGATGCCGATGTTTTTCGTGTCTTGTGAGCCGTCTGTGATATTGCTGTGCCTTGCTGTGATGTGGTTGTGATGGCAAGGCTCTATGCTTCTCAAAGTAAGTATTGTACTGTTACCATCTTGCCTCGAGAGGAGGTCAGCATGGCCTATCGATTTCAGGTCAATCAAACGACATGTATTAATTGTGGTATTTGTATGGACCTCTGCCCGGTACGCTGCCTGGATATGAGTCGTCCAGCGGGGATGGGTGAAATTGGAACCGAAGCGGAACGGCGCAGCCCCATTCCAGGCGATAGTGGCACGCGTTCGTGGATGATGCTGGTTCCCATTCAGGTCTCCCAGTGTATCGGGTGCCAGGTCTGCGCGCAGGAATGCCCGACCAATGCCATTACGATCGAGAGCAGTGTGAGAGAACTCACCTACGCCCGGCGTGGACCGGTGACGCATCTCCCGCCAGAACAGGGCTGGCAGCCGCTCGATGCCTACACCCGCGCCTTCCCCGAAGAGCCGGGCGAGACGCCCTATGGGGATGGACATGCCTGGCACGTGGCCGAGCGTCAATCGACCTGGCAGAGCTGGCGTACGTGGCTGGGCGAGCGCAAGGAAGACCTGCGCGCTCCCTGCCAGTCGGCCTGCCCCGTCGGCACCAACGCCGGGTTGTATGTGAGCCTGATCGCCCAGGGCCGCTACGACGAGGCCTTGCAGGTCGCATCCGAGCCGAACCCGTTCCCCTCCATCTGTGGCCGTGTCTGCACCGCGCCCTGTGAAGACGCGTGTCGCCGGGGGGAGTTCGATCTTCCCATCGCCATCCGCGACCTGAAACGCTTCGCGATGGATCGCGGGAAGCCGAGGAAACGCAAGATCATCCCGCCGAAACACTGGTATGTCGAGCGCGTCGCTATCGTGGGGGCAGGCCCGACCGGGCTCAGCGCGGCCTATTACCTGGCGCGGCGCGGCTATCGCGTGACGGTTTTCGATGCCATGCCGGTGGCCGGGGGCATGATGGCGATTGGTATCCCCGATTATCGGCTCCCACGCGAGGAGCTCTCCCGCGACATCGAAGCCATGATCGACCTGGGCGTCGAAATCCACCTGAATACCGCCATCGGGCGCGATGTCTCGCTCGATGATCTGCAGCGCGACTACGACGCCGTACTGCTGGCGGTCGGGGCGCAGCGCAGTCAGCGCCTGGGGGTGCCCGGCGAAGACCACGAAGGCGTCATCCCCGCGACGACGTTCCTGAAGGACTTCAACCTGAACCCCGACGCGAAGATCGCGGGCGTGGTCGCGGTGGTTGGCGGCGGCAGCACGGCGATGGACGCGGCGCGTTCTGCCCTGCGTGCGGGCGCAAGCAAGGTCCACATTCTCTATCGCCGCAGCCGTGTCGAGATGCCCGCTCAGGCCGAAGAAGTGCGCGCGGCGCTTGAAGAAGGCATCGAACTGCACGAGCTGGTTGCGCCGGTGCAGATCCTCTCGAAAGAGGGACGCACCAGTGGCATACGCTGCCAGCGCATGGCCCTCTCCGAGCCGGACGAAAAGGGACGCCGCAAGCCGGTTCCCGTGCTGGGCACCGAGTTTGATGTTCCCATCGATATCGTCCTGATTGCCATCGGTGAAGCTCCTGATCCATCCTTCTTACCGGAAGGCACGAGCGTAGGCGTAGCTCCCTGGGGTGGTCTGCTGATCAACCCTGAATCGCTGGCAACCGGAGCGCCAGGCGTCTTCGCCGCAGGTGATGTCACCTATGGCCCTAAATCCATTATTCACGCCGCTGCCCATGGCCGCCAGGCAGCCCGCTCCATCCATGCCTATCTGAGCCATATCGCCCTGCGGCAGGTGAATGAGATGCCGGAGGGCGAGTTCCAGACGGTCTCAACCATGCCACCTGACGCGACCATTACCCTTGACCTACGTCCGACACCGCGCGCGGTCATGCCGCTGGAGACGGCGGAGGCCTCGCGCGATCGGTCGATTGAATTTGCCAAGGGCTTTACCGAGGAACAGGCACGCCGCGAAGCAAGCCGGTGTTTGCGCTGCGACCTGGCCTACCTCTGCCCGTCCATAAAAGTCGTCGGCTCCGAGCACGTAACAGCTCGACCCATTATTCCTGTAATCCAATCCTAGGGACGCGCTAAACGCGTCCCCCTGGATAGTCGTTTCAGGCCTGAGGGCGCAATATGTACCGCTCTTAAGCCATAACAAGGAGGGTTCTACTGTGTCAGTCACTGATCTTACCAATGCCATCATCTCTGGCATTACCGCGGGCGCCGAACAGTTTCTCGAAGGCACTCTCGCCGCCGCCCTGCCAATCATCTGGTTGGCTCTCATGGGATTGCATCTTGGCCGTCCCTACATCCTGGATATGATCGATCGTTTCACCCTGCGACTCGGCGCGGATTTGCTCTGGCTCATCTACATCGCCCTGCGTGATTTCCTGATCCTCTCGGGCGTGGTCATGAGCTTTATGTTCCTCTTCCCCGATGTCGTGACTGCTGACAACTTACCGCTTACGGGTGGATTAGCCGCGGCTTGTCTGTTTGGCGTGCTGCTCATCAAGTTGATGGGCGATCCCGATCACAACCTGCGTGATTTCCGCCTGGTCACCTACCTGCTCGGACTCGGCGCTGTACTCTACTTCGTCCCGTACCTGTTTGGCGTGCAGTTCAACCAGGTGGCTCCCGCGGGTCCGCTGCAGACTATCAGCAATTTCCTGAACTCAAGCACCAATGCGCAGTGGGCCGTCGGCATTGGCTACGTCTCCACTGCCCTGTTCGCCATCATGGGCGCGGTAGCCGTCGGCTATACCCTGATCACCGGCGGGCGGGCGGAAGTGCCAGAAGCAACCACTACAACCGAGTAGAAAGTCATTGTAGGGACGCGATTTATCGCGTCCTCATAGGTTGGCAGAATGATAGGTGCCAACGTACCGATGAAGAACACAACGCCTTCCGTCAAACGCTTGATGGATCGCTCAAAAAGAGAGGATAGACCATGAAACCCGATGATATCGCAACCGCCATAATGAATGCGCTCGTGCAAGGTGGTTCTCAGTGGTTAATCGCCACCCTTGTCGCCTTCCTGCCCGTGCTCTGGACAACCGCCTTAATGCTCCATCTCGGACGCCCCTATGTCCTGCGTACCCTGCGCCGCTGCGGCCTGCGCCTGGGCGCCGACATCTGGTGGATGTCCTACCTGCTTATGCGCGACGCCGTCTTACTGATCACGCTCGGCATAAGCTGGTTTTACTTTGATCCCAATCTCGTCGCCACCTTGTCGTTCCCATTGACCGGCCCTCTGGCTGCCCTGTTCCTGCTGCTCGCCCTGGCCGTCAAAATGACGCGCAGAGTGGACGATGATGTCAATGCCTACCGCTTGACCACCGTCTTCCTGATAATCGGCGCTACGCTCTACTATATCCCACTCGTCTTCGCCATAGAAGCTGGCTCCCAGGATTACCTCTCAGGCTTCGGGCACGCCTTCTCCACCGTCTCGGCGGATACCGGCCTCAATCCCGCAGCCCTGCCCATCATGTGGATCTCGCTGGTCGGCGTAGTCCTCGTGGTCGCCTGGCTGTTTATCCGCGTGCTCGTAAACGCCAATCGCACCATGGCGAAGCGATTGAAGAGGGAGCAAGCGCCCATCGTGCCTGGCTCGGCCGTTGGCGGCGAGTAGTTCATTGACGATGAGCGGCATTTTTCGGGGCGATCACTCATGTGGTCGCCCTGTTGTCAATTTGATCTGGGTGGTTGATCTTTCCCGTGTGCTGGCGGGGCCGTACTGCACGGTGATGCTGGCGACCTGGGTGCGACGGTGATCAAGGCGGAGCATTTCCCGCCGCCTTGCCAGACGGCAACGGTTCAGGAATAGACCGTGTGCCATTCGGAATGTGCCTGCTTGAATACACGCCCTGCGGTATTGCTGCCCCCCGTTGTCGCGCTATGTACCACCAGCAGAGAGAGCTTCGTCGCACCGAGCACGTGTTCGGTCACACTGCCCATGCTCAGGCGCTGCAAGCCGCCACGCCCATGCGTCGTCATCGCGATCAGATCGCAGTTTCCGGTGAGGCGCTTCCCCTCGGCTTCCTCACCCTGTTCGGCGGCGCGAATGAGCGTCTCGGCTACATCTTTGCCAATCGCAACCGAAGTTCTCAGCAAAATCCCCGACTCTTTAGCCAGCGCTGCATACGCCTGTGCCACATCATCCAGGTAGGCTTGCGCTTCATCGAGCATCCGTTCTTTTGTCACCGGTGTCATTCCTGCCTCAGCAAGCGGTAAAACTCGTGTCAGGAGGAGCGTCCCTTGAATGGGGCTTGCCAGCGCTGAAACCAGGTTTGCCGTTGGCTCAATCGCGGCCTCGGCGAACGCTGAGCCATCGAGGGCGACCAGTGCCAGGATCGAACGCAGGGGGTGTAACCGGTCGGGGAATGGCGTATCTGGTTTCGTGCCCGCCTGGTGAAGCACCAGCACGGGAACGCGGCTGTGCCGCGATACCTGCTGCGCCACGCTGCCGAGCACCCAGCGCTTGAAACCGGTGTCACCATGACTGCACATCGCGATCAGATCGATCTGCTCCTCGTTGGCAAGGCCTTCAATAACCGGAGCGGGAGCTCCTATGATAGTTTTAGCCTCGGTTTTGATACCTCTCAGCACCTCTAATGGCGGGATTGTCGCGAGATACGCCTCTGCTCTCGCTTTTTGAGTATCCAGCATATCCTGCGTTAAAACGGGAGGCTGTGCTCCATAGGCACCGTACATACCCATGCCGTAATCGGTTGGCAGACCAACTACTCGCAGGAGTACGATGCTCCCGCCGCTCGCACGTGCCATACGGGCAGCGACGCTCAGAGCGCGCTCTGCTCGTGCCGATCCATCCAGGGGGACAAGTATTCGCTGGAACATCATCGTTCTCCTTCCTGTTGAGTGCCGCTACTGCTGGCGAGTACGCTCTCGTCCGCTGTCCTGCCTGAGTAGACAGGATAAGCTCTATTTCTTGTCATGCTTTGCCTCAAGTATAGTACCCTCATATCACAAGAAGCTCACATTTATGGTGTACGACATCAAAAGTACGTCACAGCCAAAAGCAAATAGGCTTTGAGTTCCTAGGATGATGCACAGGTCGCCCGGGCTTATTGTGAGCGAAAAGTGATGCGCAAGCGGTGTTTTGTGATGCCTTTTAGAGGAAGGTGGGCTATGCTTGGGCCAGAAATAGTTTCTCATCTCGAAAGGAGCAATACCATGGCAGAGATTATGACAGCTGTGGCAAAATTCGAAGCGGGTATGCGCTTTGAGGGCGAAGCGGGTTCTGGACAGCGCATGTTACTCGACGCATCCGCATACGGTGGCGGGCAAAACGCCGGTTTTCGTCCGATGGAACTGTTGCTGGTCGGGCTGGCCGGCTGCACAGGGATGGATGTCATCTCCATTCTGCGTAAGAAACGCCAGGTGGTGACCGGCTACCAGGTGCTCGTGCAGGGCATACGTGCCGAAACCCACCCGATGGTGTTCGAGGATATCACCGTGGAACATATCATCACGGGGCAACATCTCGATCACGAAGCCGTCAGGCGCGCGATTGAACTCTCCGAGCAGCGCTACTGCGGCGCCGGTGCCATGCTTGGCAAGGTAGCCAAGCTCAGACATATGTACTGCATTGTTGAAGTGGAGACACCGGTGCTCGCTGAAGCATAAGCTGTGATCCTGATAAAAAGAGGAGGTGAACACCTATGGCCAAAGATTGTCTGCATTGTGGTCTTCAGTTCTCTGACACCACCGAGTTTTGCCCCGATTGTGGCAGGCCAACAGAAAAAGGCTTCATTATTCGTCCACCAGCGCAGGAATCCGAATTGGAGCACCTCCGCAGGCAGATACAGAAAAAGGATGATCTGATCCGACAGGGCAATCGCATCTAAAAGTTAAGCGGCGAGGACTTTGCGGAGGTAATCTTCATTCCAGCCGGCTTTGAGCCGCCGAGCTTTGATCCCACATTTGGCGGTGTGCTCCTGTTTGAGCAGATTGAGTGCCATATGCCGCAACACGACAAAGTTCTGCTGACTGTGGTCCTTGCGCATGCGACTGCGATCTTCCTCAAAGGCCAGATCGAGGACCCAATGGAGCCCATTTTCGATGCTCCAATGGCTTCGGACCGCGTTTCCAAAGGCTTGAGCATCACCTGCCAGGCTTGTTACGTAGTAGCGCCGTTCGCAGGTGACTTGTTCACCCACCCGCCGCTCCGCGGTCTCCCATGCCCACACTGCGCAGCCCAGACCACGCCTCCTTCGCATTGAGATAGGCGATCACTTCAGGATCGGCAATCGTCCAATACTGACGCCGTTCCACTCGGCCATGTCCTGTGTCCTGCCTTAGGTGGTAGTCATGCAGCAAGTCAGCCCCCTGGGGAGTCAATGCATCAGCAAACAGATCGACCACATCCTGATACAAGGTGCCTTGATTAGCTTTGAGAGCCAGCACATACTCACCGTCCTGTTCCTTGATCTGCCTGGCAATCTTGGCATGGCAGCCCATGGCATCGATACTCACGATGCAGCCGGCCATCTCCAATTGCGCCAACAGGAAAGGCAGCGCGGTCTTCTCATTCGAATGCTCTGCCACGTGTCGCTGGGCCAGGACCAGGTGGCTCGCCGAGGCCCAGGCACTCACCATTTGGATGGCGGCCTTCCCCGTTCCACGCTCATGGGAGCGGCGAGCGGTCTTGCCATCAATGGCGATTTGCTGGACGGGCAAGACGGCGTTGATGGCTTGCACCCACGAGAGAAAACACGCTTGAAACTGCTCTGGGTCCAGGCGCGCAAAGACGCGCCCAAAGGTATCATGGGAAGGAATGCCATTGGGTAAGTCCAGAAAGGTCTCCAGCCACGCTCGTTTTGCATGCCCAAACTCCTCGACATCCACCCAGGTGTCCGCTCCACAAATGACCGCACATAACGCGATAGTGATGATTGCCACTAACTGATGGTGCTTCGTTCGTTCGACTCGGGGGTCTTCCAGGGTCGCAAAATGCTCTTGCAGGGTGATCCCTTCCATCTTCTTCCTCTCCTCCTTGATAGATTGACTTCCCTCTATTCTACCATCTCCTCATTTAGATGCGATTGCCCTGTCTGATCCGACAACTGGTCTTGACCTGCAGGGATGGAGAGGGCGAACTTGAAAGCGCGACTTCCACAAACGGGTGGAAGAGGCCAGGCAGAAGACCCAACGAACGTGTACGTGGGAATGCAGGGTAGAAGCCGTCTAGGGCTTTGCAGTCTCGTTGGCGGCTGGCTCTCAAGCTGGCCTTCGTCCCGCCCTCAGCGCACGTACTGGTCGAAGCTGTTGAGCGCCTTCATGTAGTTCGCGCGCTCAAAGGCTGCCGGGTCGGCGACGGCGCGCTGGCTCATGCTCCCTCTCATCTGCGTGATCGACTCGTATTCGTGCGCTTCCATCCACTCTTGCAAATCATTCAAGATGTGCATGAGCCGCCCGGTACCGTTTTGCAGCAGGGTGGAGGTCATCATTGCCACGTTCGCGCCCGCCATCATGGCCTTCAAGACATCCTGGGCGGTGTGTACTCCGCTCGTCAGGGCGAAGTCGGCGGCGATGCGCCCATAGAGGATGGCGATCCAGCGCAGGGGCAGGCGCAGTTCATGCGGAGTACTGAGCTCGAGGTTGGGGATGACTTCCAGCTCTTCCAGGTCAAAATCCGGCTGGTAGAAGCGGTTGAAGAGCACCAGCCCGTTTGCGCCGGCCTCGACGAAGCGTTTGGCGATATGGGGCAGCGAGGTCAAGAACGGACTGAGTTTGAGAGCAATGGGCAGCTTGATCCTGGATCGTACATCTCGCACGAGCTGCACATAACTCTCTTCCAGCTCCGAGGCGCCCAGATCCACATCGGTAGGCAGGTAGTAGATATTCAGTTCGAGCGCATCTGCTCCGGCCTGCTCGATCTTATGCGCGTAGTCGAGCCAGCCGCCGGAGGAGATGCCGTTGAGACTGCCGATCACCGGAATATCGACCGCCTGCTTGAGGCTGTGCAGGTGCTCAAGATACGGCTCCGGCCCCAGGTTGTAATGCTCCAGGTCGGGGAAGTAGCTGAGCGATTCAGCGAAAGCATGCGTGCCGCGTTCCAGGTAGTGATTCAGTTCGTGACTGTCGTGCGTGATTTGCTCCTCAAACAAGGAATACATCACGATCGCGGCAGCACCGGCGTCCTCCAGGCGCCGGGCCGAATCTATCTTCCTGGAGAGTGGCGAGGCCGACGCCACCAGTGGATTCTTCAGGTGGAGGCCCAGGTAGGTTGTTGTCAGATCAAGCATGATGCTTCTCCTCTTCTGCCAGGTGCTTGTACTCGTTCCAGCGTTCCTGTACATCCTGTTTGGCTGCTTGCATCAGCTCCTCGGCCCGCGCCTCGTTACTTTGCAAGAGCATGCGATAGCGTGTCTCGTTGTAGGCGTACTTTTCAAGTGGGATCGTCGGGTCTTTGGAGTCAAGCGTGAGCGGGTTCTTGCCCTCCGCGTGCAAGCTGGGATTGTAGCGATACAACGGCCAGTAGCCCGATTGCACGGCCAGCTTTTGCTGCTCCATGCCCTGGCTCATTTCGATACCATGCGCGATGCAGTGGCTGTAGGCAATGATCAAGGATGGCCCATCGTAGGCCTCGGCCTCGATGAAGGCCTTGAGCGTCTGCTGGTCGCTGGCTCCCATCGCCACGCGCGCCACATAGACGCTGCCATAGGCCATTGCCAGCATGCCCAGGTCTTTCTTGGCCGTACTCTTGCCGCGCGCGGCGAATTTTGCCACCGCGCCACGCGGCGTGGACTTCGATGCCTGCCCTCCCGTGTTGGAGTAGACCTCGGTATCCAGCACCAGGATGTTGATATCGCGCCCGCAAGCCAGCACATGGTCGAGGCCGCCAAAGCCGATGTCATAGGCCCAGCCATCGCCGCCGATGATCCAGACACTCTTCTTCACCAGCGCGTCGGCCACATCCAACAGGTTCTGCGTGCGCCCGTCGCTGCCGTCGACCCGCTGCAAGCGCTGTTTGAGTACGGCCACGCGCTCGCGCTGCGCCCGTATCCCTCTCTCGTTGGATTGATCGGCGCCCAGCAGCACCTGGGCCAGCTCTTCACCGATGATGTCGGTGCATTGGGCTACGAGTTCGCGCGCGAATTCCGCCTGCTTATCCAGGGTCAGGCGCATGCCCAGGCCGAACTCGGCGTTATCCTCGAAGAGCGAGTTTGACCAGGCCGGGCCGCGCCCGTCGGCATTGTGCGTCCAGGGCGTGGTGGGCAGGTTGCCACCGTAGATCGACGAGCAGCCGGTGGCGTTGGCGACCAGCATACGCTCGCCGAAGAGCTGCGTCGCGAGCTTGATGTAGGGCGTCTCGCCGCAGCCCGAGCAGGCCCCGGAGAACTCGAATAGCGGCTGGAGCAGCTGCGTGTCCTTGATGGCGGCCATGTTCAGGGAGGTGGCATCGACCTCCGGCAGGGTAAGGAAGAACTCCCAGTTGGCATTTTCGCGTTCGCGTACGGGCGGCTGTTCGACCATATTGATGGCTTTGCGCCCGACCTGCCGCTTATCCTTGACCGGGCAGGCATCCACGCACAGGCTGCATCCTGTGCAGTCTTCGGGCGAGACCTGCAGGGTGTACTTCATGCCGGGGAATTCTTTAAAGTGCGCGTCGGTCGACGGGAACGACTCCGGCGCTCCTGCGAGCCTCTCCGGCTCGTAGATCTTCTCACGGATAACCGCGTGCGGGCAGACCATGACGCATTTGCCGCACTGGATGCACAGGCTGGAGTCCCAGGCCGGTATCTCGAGGGCGATGTTGCGTTTCTCCCATTGGGCCGTGCCGGTCGGGTAGGTGCCATCGATGGGAAGTGCGCTGACGGGCAAGCTGTCGCCTTCTCCGGTGATCATCGGCCCCAGCACCTCGCGCACAAAGGCAGGCGCCTGTGGCGGGACTGGTGGGCGGCGTGTCAGAACGGGCAGCGCGATGGGTGAGCGTCGCGCTGGCTCCAGATTCCCAGACCCCACTGCGACTGCCATGCTGGACACGGCTGTCGCGCCGTTGGTGCTGTCAGCGCCAACAGGGGCCGGGGCGGGTATGGTGACTTCAGAGAGGTTTTTCAGGGTTTCATCGACGGCGAGGAAGTTGCGCTGCACCACGGCCTCGCCGCGTTTGCCGTAGGACTTTTGAATGCTCGCTTTGATCTGCTCGATGGCCTCTGCTTTGGGCAGGACGCCGCTGATGGCGAAGAAGCAGGTCTGCATAATTGTGTTGATGCGCCCACCCATGCCGATATCGCTGGCAACTTTGTGGGCATTAATCACGTAGAAACGCAGGTGCTTCTCGAGGATGGCGGCACGCACCTCGATGGGCAGGTGTTCCCAAACCTCGTCAGCTCCGTAGATGCTGTCGAGCAGGAAGACGCCGCCGTTTTTCGCGTATTTGAGCACATCGGCACGTTCCAGGAAGGTGAACTGGTGGCAGGCGACGAAGTTGGCCTGGCCCGCGCCGATCTGGTAGGGAGCGTGGATGGCGTGCGGCCCGAAGCGCAGGTGCGAGATCGTGATCGACCCCGACTTCTTGGAGTCGTAGACGAAGTAGCCCTGGGCGTAGTTCTGCGTCTCCTCGCCGATGATCTTGATCGAGTTCTTATTGGCCCCTACCGTGCCGTCGGAACCCAGGCCCCAGAAGATGCACTGCACCGTCTCCTCGCGTTCAATGGCGAAGGCCGGGTCGTAATCCAGGCTGGTATTTGTCACGTCATCGTAGATGCCGATGGTGAAACTCTGTTTTGGCTGCGGCTTGCGCATCTCGTCGAAGATGGCGCGTACCATCGCCGGGGTAAATTCTTTCGAGGAGAGGCCGTAGCGCCCGCCGGTGACGCGGGGGAGCGGCTGTTTGGCATGTTCACTCCATCCCTGTGCGATTGCGGAGCAGATATCCAGGTTGAGCGGCTCCCCGATGCTCCCAGGCTCTTTGGTGCGGTCAAGCGTCGTGACTACTCGTACGGTTGGGGGCAGAACGCTCAAAAAATGGCTGATCGAGAATGGGCGGAAGAGGCGTACCTTCACCACGCCAACTTTTTCTCCTCGCTCGACGAGGTAATCAACGGTCGATTGAACCGTCTCGGCGCCAGAACCCATCACGACGATGACGCGTTCGGCATCGGGCGCACCTGCATAATCGAAGAGGTGGTACTGCCGCCCCGTGTGCCCCGCGAATCTGTCCATCGCCGCCTGCACAATGGCCGGGCACGCCGCATAGGAAGGGTTCACGCTCTCGCGCGCCTGGAAGTAGGTATCCGGGTTGTGGGCCGTGCCGCGAATAAAGGGGTGATCCGGTGAGAGCGCGCGTCGGCGATGGGCCTGTACCAGCGAATCATCGATCATGGAGCGTATATCCTCGCGGCTCACCTGCTGGATTTTGTTGATCTCGTGTGAGGTGCGGAAGCCATCGAAGAAGTGCAGGAACGGCACACGCGCCTCGAGCGTGGAGGCGTGCGCGATCAAGGCCAGGTCCTGCGCCTCCTGTACCGAGTTGGAGGCGAGCAGCGCAAAACCTGTGGCGCGCGTCGCCATCACATCCGAGTGATCGCCGAAGATCGAGAGCGCCTGGGTCGCCAGCGAGCGTGCCGCAACATGAAAGACGACGGGCGTGAGTTCACCAGCGATCTTGTACATATTGGGAATCATCAAGAGCAGGCCCTGGGAGGCCGTGAAGGTGGTCGCCAGCGCACCCGTTTGCAACGCGCCATGAATAGCACCGGCTGCACCTCCCTCCGATTGCATCTCGATGACGAGCGGCACCGTACCCCACAGATTGGGGCGCCCGGCCGCCGACCAGGTATCAGCCAGCTCACCCATCGGTGTCGATGGCGTAATGGGGTAAATGGCGATCACTTCGCTCAGCATATGGGCCACGTTGGCGACCGCTTCGTTGCCCTCTAGTGTCACCCAGGTAGTATTTTGCATGTTAGCCTCCAGGTAGTAATAAAGAACATTAAGGTGTACTTGTTTGCTTGCTGCAGCGCATCTCGTTTCTGGCCAGGATCACGACAGCGACCAGGATGAGCATACCACCCAACGCCTGAAACGGGGTGATGGACTCGCCCAGCACAACGGCAGCCAGCGCCACCGCCACAATTGGCTCATCGGCGTCGTGAGGTGTTCTTTCAAAAAGATGACCGAAAGCGCTGTCACCAGGGCTGGATAGATGTACAGCATCAGCGCGACCAGGCCAGCAGAGGCCATGGTCAGCGCCGTGAAGTACGCCAGCGACTCTCCCACATATCCTATCGCTCCCAGCAAGATCAACTCGAGTAATATCAGCCCGCGTGGAAAAGGCGTTTTGCTGACGAACAGAATGCCCAACATAACTGCAGCCCCCATGCCGAAGCGCAGAAACAGCAAGGTGGCCGGGTCGGCCCCCGATGCATAGGCAAGACGGGCGAAGATTGGCATGGCGCCGAAGGAGACGGCTGAGATGATAATGAACGTGATGCCGATGTATCTATTGGCATTCGCGGAGACGATGTGTTTCATACGTGAACCCTCTTCTGGTATCGAGCGAGGCAGCAAGAGTAGCCTCTAGAGAGAAGAATAAGGCGGAGGTATCACAGATTCATCACAGCCTTTGCGGGCTGCATCACATTTCGCACACAAAGCAAGTTGAATGGGAGAGACCCTCAACCTCCGCCGCTTCGTCTGCCATTATTCGCACTGTGAGAGCCTCGTGATACCACGGGCGCTACATGTGATGCCGCTGTGATGGCTTCATCCTATGCTATGAGAGAAGAGAGAAGCCGGACCGACCCCCTTTGCGGGATGGCCCGACAGCGTAATCAAAAGGAGAACAACGATGTTTAAGCATATTCTCGTACCACTGGATGGATCGGCGCTTGCCGAAAGCGCTCTTCCCGCCGCGGCCCGTATCGCACGCGCTTACGCCGCATCAATTACCCTGCTTAGAATAACGGAGACGCCTGTCGAGTATGGCCCGTACCTTGCGCCCCCTGCCAGCTATGCGAGGCGAGCCATCGATGCGGACCTCGCCGAGGCGACCGGGTACCTGGAGGAGGTGGCGAAATCGAAGGAAGTAGCCGGCCTCAAGGTCGAAATCAAAGCCTTATTCGGCGCGGTCTCACCGACCCTTATCGCGGCAACCCAGATCTTCGGCACTGACCTGGTTGTGATGTGCAGTCATGGGTATACCGGCTTCAAGCGCTGGGTCCTGGGCAGCGTTGCCGATAAGATCGCGCGCCAAGCTCCGGTACCGGTTCTGATCCTGCGCGAGGGGGAGACCTTCTCAGCACTCTCTCTGCGAGAACCGGTGCGCGCCCTCGTGCCACTGGACGGCTCGCCTTTCTCGGAGGCGGTGTTTGAGCCGGTTGCCTACCTGGTCGCGGGGTTGGCCTACACCCTGCCGCAATCAGGAGAGCTGCACCTGCTGCGCGTGATCGATCTCCCGTTTACCAGCGGCAAGCTGAGAAGCCAGGCGAACATCGATACCCAGACCAGGGAACAGGCCAGGCAAGCAGCACAAGCCTATCTGAACGGGCTGGTAGCTCGCCTGGACGAGGCCGGGTTGGCAGAACTCAACATGGAGGCGACCACCTCGGTTGAAAGCGACCCCGACGTGGCGGAAGCGATTATCAAGCAAGCGGAAGGCGCAGGGACCGGCGGCTATGACCTGATCGCGATGGCGACCCACGGGCGCGGCGGAGTCGATCACTTCGTCATGGGCAGCGTCACCGAGCGCGTGCTGCATACGACGAAGCTGCCGCTGCTGGTTGTTCGCCCGCCGAAGGCGCGCACGTCACCCGTCGCAAGCGACGAAGAGACGGGCAAGGAGGAGGGCGTGACGGTGGTCGAGACGACGGAGGTATCAGTGCAATCCTGGGCCGGATTGCTCTAGAGAGCATCTTGCCAGGAGAGGTGAGACAGAACGCTCGCCTCTCCTGGGAGAGGGTTTCGTTCTGGAAGGAGAACGATCATGTATAAACGCATACTTGTTCCATTGGATGGATCGACTCGCGCGGAAAGCGCGCTGCCAGTTGCTTCGCGCATCGCCCGCGCCTCTGGAGGGTCAATCGTGCTGGTTCAGGCGGTCACCATTCCAGCGCTGTATGAGACCTCACTGGCAGCCCCCTATAAACCGGACCTGATCGAGGCCGAGATCAACGGTGCGGAGGACTACCTCAAGTCACTGGCGCAAAGTGAAGCGCTGGCAGGCATCAAGACCGAGACCAGTGCGCTCTTTGGAGCAGTGGCGCAGATCATCCTTTCGGTGGCGACCTCGTACAACATTGACCTGATCGTGATGACCAGCCGGGGGAAGACAGGCATGAAACGCTGGGTGTTGGGAAGTGTGGCGCAAAAACTGACACGCCATAGCCCGATGCCGGTGCTGGTCTTGCGCGAGGCGGGGACGATGTTGCCCGGACCGCGCCCGGACTCAGGGCCGCTTCGCGCGCTGGTCACTTTGGACGGTTCGGCGTTGGCTAAGACAGCCCTGGAACCCGCTGCGCAGATGGTAGCCGCGCTCGCCGCACCCGGACATGGCGCATTGCACCTGCTACGCGTGGTGAGGCCGCCCCAGCTTGACGAGAAGAAGCTTAGCCCGGAGAAGGTCGCAAGCTTGAAATCTGCGGCCTTGCATAAAGCCATAACCTATATGCATGCCATTGTCACCCATCTGCGGGAGGGACCTCTCGGCGCATTGAATCTGGCGATCACCTGGTCGGTCGTCCCGGATGATGATACCGCCGGTACCATCATGCACGTGGCTGAGGGTGGGGAAGATGCCGAGGGCGCGGGCGTACCCGGGCGCTGCGACCTGATCGCGATGGCGACACATGGCCGCAGCGGATTTCAGCACTGGGTGTTGGGCAGTGTCACCGAGCGTGTACTGGGTGCAACCCGCTTGCCCCTCTTGATCGTGCGTCCACCCGAAACGGAATTTCACCGGGCGGGCAATGGTAGCGGGGCCTTTGCAGCGATGGAGAGGGTAGAGATAGGCTAGCGCTTCTTTGTTGATTCGGGATTTTCTAGCGCTTCAGAGTGGTCAAACGATGTCTGCGGGAGACCGAAGAATCCAGGCAGAGCCGACATCCGCAGACGAACAAGAAGCGCACTTTCCCCGAGTCCACAACGTAGCGTTAGGGAGCCATCTCTCCGACGTAGTTGCCTGACGAACCGCCAGCAGTAAACCATAACTTGCCTGCCGGGTCCAGCGTGAGACCGAAGGGCGCGCTTGTCGGCAGGGAGAGCTGGAAAAACGTCAAGGTCTGCTTCCCCGGTGCATAGCGTACCAGCGTGTCTGCGCCGACGTCCACGAACCAGATGGCATCCCGGCGGTCAATGACGAGTTCGTACAGAGCGGGAGGGCTCCCTGAGATAGCTGGCACGGGTAGTTCGGTCAAGGTGCCTGTCGTCGGGTCAAACATGCCGAGCTTGCCGGGTAACACTTCGGTAAACCAGATACGCCCGGTGGTATCAGTCGCCATCGAGAAGACCTGGGTCTGTGGGTTTGGCAGGCTATAGAGGGTGATCTGACCCGTTTGCGGGTCAAGGGAGCCAATCGCACCGCCTGCGAAGTCACCAAACCAGACCTGCCCATTGGGCGTGATGGTGAGACTATACGGATACGAAGGGTTTTCGGCAGTGGGAGGAGGGATAGGCCAGCTGCGGATGGCACCGGTGTTGGGATCGAGCTGCCCAATTACCCCACCCGCCTCTGCTGTAAACCAGAGCAAGCCCCTGCTATCGAAGTGCAGATCTTGTGGGCCGAGCGGGTTGCCCTTCCACATACCCAGGGGGAAGATGCGAAACGTCTGCTGCCTGGGATCAAAGCGACCGATGTAGTTGGCGTTCTGCTCAGTGAACCAGACGTCCCCCTGTGCATCGATGGTTGTGGTCATGATGCCATACTGTGCGCCAGGAGGGGTCCAACTGGTCACGCTTCCTGTCTGCGAGTTGAGGCGACCGAGGCGATTGGTATGCATCTCACCGACCCAGACATTGCCTTGCGCATCCACGGCTGGCTCCATCAAGCCGACATTGGACGTGGCAAAGGTATAGAGATGCCTCTGCGCGACACGCATGGTCGTGGAGATGGTGGGTGACGGAGCAATGTGCACCCGCATCTGTCGCAAGGGCTGAGCTTGAGTCACAGCGCTCTTACTGGTAACCGGGGTACCACAACCACTCAAGAGCGCGAGAGACGAGCAGAGAGCGCACAACGCCAGCGCAAGCAATGCCGGTCTTTGTGGTCGTGTAGCTTGTCCTGAAGGCGTCGTGGTCCTGCTTGTAGTAGACATGATCGCTTCTCCCCTTCCCTGATTTCGAAATGAGACGCTTCGCACGCAAAGCATGCCCCATATTTTGACCCTACGAGGCATGCGTCCCCAGCCCTCTTCATCCCTGAACGGTCAATGTTCCGTGCATGTATCCCTTGGTCACCATGGCGCCTTCCCAGCCATTTGCACCCGTCCCGCAGGGATCAAAACACTGGAAGTAGTAGGAGCCAGCGGCTCCGGTGCGGAAGGTGAAGGTGACGACACCATAGGGCTTGCCGGTCGTAGTATCGCCCGGCAGCGGCACGTTGATGTGAAGCTGCGGAATGGTGAAGGTATGGGCAATTTTATCTGGAGCTAAGGCGGTGTAGGCATGCCCATCCGCATAGGCCACACCACCCACGACGCCCTGGACCGTGGTGAAAGGAGACCCCTTTGGCAGCGGCGTATCGCCCATATCATCGTCCCGCAGGGTGACGGTCACGATGCTGTTGGCAGGTACGACCAGGGTGTTGGGAGCATAGGCTGGCCAGTCCTTCTGCATTCCCGGCTGATTGATGACGATATTCAGGTTCATCTGCACATGGCGCTCTAGCTGTGCTGCGTGTGCAACTGGTGCTATCGTCTGCTTGCCAAAAACGGCGGAAAGGCTGAAGTACGTGCCTGAGATGATGCCCAGGCAGAAGAGCATACCAAAGACGAGTCCTACGTAAATAAATGCCGATGACGAACGTTGTTGTTGCCCCTGATGGCGGGGGGCTGTACTTGTAGGCTGAGTCATTGTATTTCCTCCGAAACTAAATGGGTATGACGCCTTCACTCTGAGATTTGTGAAGAGTATACTCGCCGCTTCTCTCAAACAGATCACAGCAGTGCCGCGAAGTGTCACATTGCCATCACAAGATGATGCCGTAAATCATGGCGATATCACAGCGCTACATGAGCACTCATATGCTGATCACAGGCCCGCACGCTGCGTGTTTCCTGTTCAGGCCTTGCCCATCTCCAGGACCCTGGCCTGGTTTCCTGAATGGGGACACAGACCTGCGTCGAGACGCACGTGCTTGACAGAGAGGGGCTTTAGCCCGCCGCAAGCCGATGTGGTTTCAACCCAGGCGGTTAGGAGTACTCGGCTTTAGCCCTTGCCCAGAAGTCGGGCAGATTACCCCTTCTGCGGCAGAGAAAAAGAAGAGAGACCTATGAGTAGCTATCAGGTACGCCGTGTGAACATCGGCAAGACGACCCAACTGGACGAGTTAGCCCATGAATGCGGCTTGCTCTATAGCCAGACGTTGGTGTTTTTCTGGCGCACGGTACGACACAAGGGCATATGGCTCAAACCAAAGCACCTGATGCGCCTGTTCACCAGCCCCCAACTCCATGCTCACACCGCCGATGCGTGCGTGCAGGCCTTCTTTGCCAGCCTCACGAGTTGGCGGGAGCGCAAAAAATTGGGGGATCCTCAGGCGCATCCGCCACGCCGCCGCAAGTGGTACTTCCGCGTCGAATACAAACGCTCTGCCATGCGTCTCAAGCAGGGGCAGCTGCGACTGTCCAACGGCCAGGGCAACGATCCGCTGGTCCTGGAGTGGCCATGGGAGTTGCCCCAAACCGTGGTGATCCATTGGACGGGCACCCAGTATGAGGCGATAGCTACCTACCGCATGGAAGAGACAGAAGCACGCCCGATGGGTGGGGAAATCGCGGGCATCGATCTGGGTGAGGTCCACATGGCTGTTTCCCATGATGGAACGTCCACGCACATTCTCAATGGACGCTTGCTCCGGGCCACTCGGCAGTACCAGAACAAACTGAAGGAACATCTTTCCAAGAAGATCGCTAGAAAGAAGAAAGGCTCCAAGCGGCGCAAGCAACTCATCCGCTCGAAGCAGAAACAGTTAAGAAAACTCAGGAATCAGATCAAGGAGATCGAACACCAGCAGACTTCACGGCTCGTTTCCATGCTGTATCAAGAGGGCGTGCAAACCGTGGTCATTGGCGATGTGCGCGATATCCGGCACGACAACGACCTTGGCTCCACCACCAATCAGAAGATTCACCAGTGGTCGCATGGCGCCGTCCGCCACCTGCTCACCTACAAAGCTGAGCGACTTGGCATGGCCGTCGAAATGCAGGAGGAACGCGACACGAGCCGCACGTGTCCGAAGTGTGGACATCGGCGCAAGAGCAAGCCCAAGGGCAGGGTGTTCCACTGCACGAACAAGGCATGCCGCTTCACCTGGCATCGCGATGGGGTGGGAGCGTACAACATCCGGCAGAAGTATCGTGGGGAATTTGGGGTCCCCCACGTAGTCGCGGAGATGGCACCCGCCACAGGCATACGGTATCTGCCGCATACCTGCGTAGCTCGTTCGTGAGGGCGAGAAAACGTCTGCATGGGTAACTGTGCAGAAGCCGCTGGACTTCTAGTCCAAGAGGAGTGTCACAGAGTTGTGAGAGATCTGTGAGATGACAGGCGCCTTTTGAGACCCCTCTGAGAGAGAGATAGTGTATACACTCAGCAGGATATGTATGTATGCATGCTAGAGTTGGGCGGCTACTGTTGCCACGCTCGGCGTAACAGTTGGTAGCGGATGACTGCGTACTCCTGGTCGAAATGACAAAGGGTCGGCAGCATCGAGATACTCGCTCGAGCAGGAAGTCGCCACGCAGCGATAATCAATCAGACGGGAGGAATCAAGATGCGTAACCGAACAGCGTGGTTCATCGTAGGTATCGTCCTGGTATGTGTCCTGGCCCTGGTGGGCACAGGGTTCGTAGTGGCTGCAACGCACGGGGCCTTTGGAGCAGGCGGCACGGCTCAGGCATCGGTCTCGCAAGACAAGCCGGTCTTTGGCGCCACGCATGTCTACATGCGCCATGAGACATTCTCTCCCGTGCGTATCCAGGTGGTGCTCGGAACCACCGTGACCTGGACGAACCAGGACAACGTCCCTCATACTGTGACCTTCTCCCCCGTCGTGATCTCCTCGTCCGACAGCTGGGAGAGTGGACTGCTCTACCCTGGGCAGTCGTTCAGCTATACCTTTACGTCACGCGGAACGTTCCAGTACTCTTGTCAGGAACATCCTTTCAGCATGAGCGGGACCGTGAACGTGACGTAGTACGAGGGCAGTCCGCAGAGTCATCCCTGTAGTTCGTCCTGTATCCAATCGCTGACAAGCCTGCTAGCGCCACGCTAGCAGGCTTGCTTCGCATACCAACCGATCCACAACGTCATGTACGGCGCACTCTACTTCCGGGCTGAGTCCGGCGCCCATTGCAAAGTTCTGGCCCTCGATAGCGTAGATCACAAGGTGGGGTGGGAGTTGATCCAATGTCCGTGCTAACTCGATGGTTTCCGCTATGCCAAAGGCGTGTGTTGAGTAGAAGGAAAAGCCTGCCGGGAGAGGTCGCCTGAGCGCGTCAAAGCGGTAAACGGTGCCAGGATTTGCCCCGGATGTCGCTGCATCGATGAGCATGACCCTGTCGGCGCTTTTCCATATCTCGATCAACAGAAGGCCATCTCCCTGACAGGTCATCAAGCGTGCGCCCGGCAGCCCTCGCGCTTTGAGTATCTCGACGATGGCGGGACCGACTCCATCATCGCCGCGCAGCGGGTTGCCGATGCCGATGACCAGCATGCCTGGCAGCGATGTTGACATGGCGCTCCCCCTCTCACTCTCGCTCGACATGCAGTTTCAGAAAGTGCGTGGCGCAGGAGATACAGGGGTCGTAGTTGCGGATCGCCTGCTCGCACTGCCAGGTCAGCTGCTCTTCCGGTGCATCCTTGTAGCGCTCTACATAGCGCCAGAGGTCGTGTTCAATGACCTTCTGGTTCTGCGAAGTGGGCGGGATGATCTTCGCATCGCGAATAGTGCCCCCGTCATCGATACGATAACGGTGGTACAGAATGCCGCGCGGCGCTTCTGTGCAGGCGCAGCCCGTCGCGGCCACCGGGCGAACCCTCAGAGCGGGGGATTCTGGCTGTTCGTACTCCTCGATGATGCGCAGCGCCTCGTCGAAGGCGTACAGTATCTCTACGCTGCGCACGATGATGCTCTGAAACGGATTGCGGCATGCCGACCCGAGTCCTGCTGCGCGCGCGGCTTCCCTGGCGAGCGGGGAAAGCTGGTCGAAGTTCAGATTGTACCGCGCCAGCGGCCCAACGAAGTATGGGCTGCCCCGATCTTTGAGGACGCTGTGTAACGCGTTGGAGTAGGGGACATGCTCCTCGACGAAGTGATCCTCGTACTCCTTGACCGGAATATTCAGACCCCTATTAGAGACCAGCACTCCCTCGTTAAAGGGATACTCGTTCGGGTGCCATAATGCCACGAACTCATAGTCTTGCTCAAAGTCGGGGAAAGGAAGCTGCGCCACCCAGCGCACCGTCTCCAGAGCCGTATCGCGTCCCCACTTGAGCTGCTCCACGAGCGGCCCGAACTCTTGTTTTTTCGGTACCTTGTAAAACCCACCCACGCGCACGTTAACCGGGTGGATCTCTCTTCCGCCGATGAAAGACACGATGGCATTGCCCGCCTTCTTCATCTGCAAAGCGCGTTTGACGAGATCGGGATAATCCTGCGCCATGCGTATGGCGTCGGGGTAGCCGAGAAAGTCAGGCGCGTGCAGCATATAGACGTGCAGGGTATGGCTCTCGATCCATTCGCCGCAGTAGAGCAGCCGGCGCAGGGCGCGCAATTGTCCCTCAACGGATATGCCGAAGGCATGCTCCATCGCGTGTACGGCGCTCATCTGGTAAGCGACAGGGCAGATGCCGCAGATACGCGCGGTGATATCGGGAGCCTCGCTATACGCACGACCGCGCAGGAACGCTTCGAAGAAACGCGGCGGCTCAAATATCCTGAATTTGACATCGGTCACCTGGTCGCCGCTCATCTTCACGTAGAGCGCGCCTTCACCCTCGACGCGCGCCAGGTAATCCACCTTTATCGTTCTATCGTTCATGTGCTTTACTCCCCGTTAACATTGTCAGCAGCCTTGTTGAATGGTCCGGCAGAAGCGTTGAAACTACGGAAAACGTGGATGATGTCTTGCCTGCTCGCGCCCTGCTGCTGCCAGCGATTGCTTAACGAGGTCGTATTCGGCGTTTCTTTTGGGCCGAAGCAGCCGTAGCAGCCGCGTGAGTACGACGGGCAGATCGCGCCGCACCCGGCGTGGGTGACGGGACCCAGGCAGGGGGTGTGCTGCGCGACCATGACACAGACCGTCCCGCGCAGCTTGCATTCCACGCAGACACTGTGCGGCGGCGTGTTCGGTTTGCGCCCGTGCAGGTAGGCGCTGATGACCTCGATCAGCTGGTGCTTGTTGATGGGGCACCCGCGTAACTCAAAATCGACGTGTACATGTTCCGAGATGGGCGTTGATGTGTTCAGCACGTCGATGTACTGCGGCGTTGCGTAGACAATCGAGATGAACTCTTTGACATCCTTGAAGTTGCGCAGGGCCTGGATACCGCCAGCCGTAGCGCACGCGCCGATGGTAACGAGGTACTTAGAAGCGCGTCGTATGACATGAATGCGCTCGGCATCGTGTGGCGTGGTGATGGAACCCTCAACAAGCGAGAGATCGTATGGCCCATTGACCACGGCGCGCGAGGCCTCGAGGAAGTTGGCGATCTCGATTTCACCGGCCACCGCCAGCAGCTCGTCTTCGCAGTCCAGCAGGCTCAACTGGCACCCATCGCAGGACGCGAATTTCCAGACCGCCAGTTTGGGTTTCTGCTCACGACTTTCACGGCTCATATCATATCTCCCCTTTCACCAGCAGGTGCTGCACCCGGCTGTACTGGAAGACCGGGCCGTCCTTGCAGACAAAGTGCGGCCCGTACTGGCAGTGCCCGCACAGGCCAACGGCGCACTTCATGTTGCGCTCCATCGAAACGTAGATCTGTTCCGCAGCCAGGCTGTGTTTCTCCAGTTCCGCCACCGTGTAGCGCATCATGATCTCCGGGCCGCAGACCAGCGCCAGTGTATTCTGCGGCTCAAAGGCCGCCCTGCGTATGAGCTGCGTGACGACGCCGACGCTGCCGCGCCAGGAGTTGTCGGCGCGATCAACCGTGATATACACATCGAGGTCCAGGCGCGCCCGCCAGCGTTCGAGTTCGCGGCGATAGAGAATATCCGAGGGTGTCCTTGCGCCGTAGAGCAGCGCTACCTTGCCGTACTGCTCGCGCAGGGCGGTGATGAGGTGCATGGTGGAACGTAGTGGCGCCAGCCCGATGCCACCGGCGACGATCACCACGTCCTTCCCCACCGCTTGCTCGATGGGCCAGTGGCTGCCGAACGGCCCGCGCACACCGATCACCTCTCCCGGCTTCAATTCCTGCATGGCGCTCGACACGGTTCCCACCGCGCGGGTGGTATGCACCAACGGTTTGCCGTTGAGCGGGTCACCGCTGATCGAGATGGGGATTTCGCCGACGCCGAAAACATAAAGCATGTTGAATTGGCCGGTTGCAAACGGGGGGATGGCGCTGCCATCTCCTGGTTCCAGTTCCAGGGTGAACGTACCGGGTATTTCGTGCTGGACACTCTGGACGCGGTACAGCTTCGGCAGCATGGGATCGGAGATAATAGTGCTCATGCGCCCATTCCTCCCGGCTGTACATTATAAATATCGAGCGCTTGCAGGCGCGTTGCCTGCAGGCGTTCCATCATGATTTGCGCTACACGTTTCACCAATTCGTAACCAAAGTCGTGATCGACTTCTCCCTTTTCACGCAGGCAGACGCCGTCAAGGATGATCGCGCGCGTATCTTCGACCGCCCGCGCGCTGAAATGCCAGCGGTACGGCGGGAACAGCCAGGACCAGCCCAGCACATCCCCATCCTCGACGGTCTGGATGACAAGTGACCTGTGCTGGGCCGCCATCGCCTCGAGCGCTACTTTGCCCTGGCGAACGATATAGAAAGAGGAGGCCGGTTCCCCCTCGCGAAAAATATAGGTCCCGGCTTTAAAGCGCACATTCGAGGCGCAGCCGGTGATGAGCTGCATGTAGTGCGGCTCGAATCCTTGAAAGAATGGATGGTTCGCCAGGATCGGTTCGAGTGTGCGCATGCTTATCCCTCCCTGCTTGCCGCGGATTCGCTCTCGCGAATGGCGCGCACTTCTTCCGTAATATCGATCCCAACGGGACACCAGGTGATACAGCGGCCACAGCCCACACACCCGGACGTGCCGAACTGATCGATCCAGCTTGCCAGCTTGTGCGTCATCCACTGGCGGTAACGCGCCTTCGAGGAGGCCCGCACGCTGCCACCGGCGATGTAAGAGAAATCCATGGTGAAGCACGAATCCCACCTGCGCCAGCGCTCGGCGCTTTCGCCCGCCAGATCGGTCGTATCTTCGACGGTGGTGCAGAAGCAGGTGGGGCAGACCATCGTGCAGTTAGTGCAGGTGAGGCAGCGCGAGGCCACGTCGTCCCAGCGTGGATGCTCGAGATTGCGGTAGAGCAGGCCCTTGATATCAACGGTGTCCATGCTTCTGCCCATGTGCGCAGCCGTGTTCGCCACAATCGCTTCGGCCAGGCGCAGCTCATTCTCGCTGGCAGCTCTATATGGAATATCCTGGAGGATCGATGCCCCCAGCTCTGTACCAACCTCGATCACAAAGTAATGGTGTGCCTCGTCCAGCACCTCCGTTAATGCCAGGTCGAAACCGCTGCTTGCCTTAGGCCCTGTTTGCATCGAGGTGCAGAAACAGGTTCCACCTGCCTGGCCACAGTTGACGGCGATGACGCATATGTGCTCCCGCTTAGATGAATAGATAGGGTCTTTATAGGCAGCACCCATGAAGACGATATCCTGGATGGCAATAGCATGGATTTCGCATGAACGGACTCCGAAAAAGGCGAGCTTCTCCGGCTGCTGCTGTTCAGGAGTGATCTGAAAGCCGCCATCGCTGCGCCTGGCCTGCCATAAACGGGTGATGGGAGGATGCAGGTATTTTTTCCAGGAATGCGGGCCAACGTTGTAGCCGAAGAGCGCCCTATCGTGACGCTTTACCAGCCGGTAGCTGCCGCCATCCTGCTCATCGGTATAGCCTACCGGCAGATCATCGACGGACGAAAGCCGATCGTACACAATGGCCTGTTCGCGAACCGTTGGTCCGACAACCTGGTAGCCTCTGGCTTGCAGGCTGGTAAATAAGTGTTGGAAATGTTCGCGCTCCAGGAACACCTGGTCATGGACTTGTAAGGCTGATGTCGTCATTCCTCGATCTCCTTTGCTTTTCCAAGATTCGCTTGACTCCATTATACAGAGTAATGGTACCGTATCACAAATGAGACACATGCAAGACCTGGCCACTCACAAGGGGATCACAAGTTGTAGGGAAACAGGGAAAATCGCCTGGGTCGATGATGCCCCAGGTGTTTTTGTTGTGCTTGTAACTGTGATTGATCTGTTACGTTGCGGCGCTGTAGCCGTGATCGAATTGTGAGTTCTTTGCTCTACTCTTCGAGTGAGTAGGTTCCACGTGCTCATGCCGATAGTTGATCGATAATTTTGATGATGGGATTAGTCAGACCAGGAGGTGATTCATGGACGAGACAACGAATGCACAACAACGAGACAACGGAGCAGGCCCCTTTCCTTCCTTTAGCCTGGAGGCGCAGGAAGCCCTGGCCTATCGCAAGCGGCTGCGCGGGATGATCGGCGTTGCCAGTAAGGTACCGCTCAAGGACCGCTCCGTCCTGAGCCTGGTCTACACGCCCGGCGTGGCCGCCCCCTGCCTTGAGATCGCCAGGGCACCGCTCAGCTCATTCGACTACACCCTTCGCGGCAATACCATCGCGCTGGTCAGCGACGGCTCCTCGGCTTTCGGCCTGGGCAACATTGGTCCGATGGCGGCGCTGCCCATGCTCGAAGACGCCTGCATCCTCTTTAAAACGTTTGGTGGGGTGGACGCCTTTCCGATCTCTCTGAACACACAGGATGTCGAGGAGATGATCAGCACGTGTATGGCCCTGCGCCCCACCTTTGGCGGCATCTGCCTCAGCAGTATCGCTTCGCCGCGCTGTTTTACGCTGGCGGAGCACCTGAGCCTGGCCGCCAATATTCCCGTCCTGCATGCCGAACAGCATGCGACGGCTGCCGCTATCCTGGGCGGCCTGTACAACGCGCTCAAGCTGGTTGGCAAAGACCCGGAGGCCGTCCGCGTCGTCATCAATGGCGCTGGCCCGGGTGGCATTGGTGTCGCGCGCCTGCTGTTGTACGCGGGCTTTCAGCACATCCTGGTCTGCGACCGCCTGGGCATCCTCGCCCGCTACCGCCTGCACAATATGAACTGGGCTAAAGTAGACATCGCTCGCCAGACCAACGCCGCCGATATCACGGGGACCCTGGCCGATGCGGTGCATGGCGCTGATGTCGTGATCGGTCTCTCCTCCTGGAATACCATCACATCAGAGATGGTCGGTTCGATGGCCAAAGACCCTCTTCTCTTTGTGCTGGCTGTGCCTGATCCTGAAATCACGCCCGAAGCCGCCAGAGCTGCCGGTGCTGCTGTTGTGGCTACGGGTCGTCCTGATGCGCCTAATCTGATTAGCAATGCCCTCGTGTTGCCGGGCATCTTTCGTGGCGCAATGGATGTGCGCGCCACCGAAATTAACCAGGAGATGCTGCTTGCTGCGGCTACCGCCATTGCCGACCTGGTGCCACCAAACCATCTCTCGCCGCAGCAGATTGTGCCCTCGCTCATGGACTATGCGGTGGCTCCCCATGTGGCACGGGCAGTAGCTGAAGCGGCGCAGCGCAGTGGTGTGGCCCGCGTCGAGAAAAGCCCGGTCGAGGTTGAAGCACAGGCACGCGCAACCATCTATGAAGGACACCGACCCGTCCCGCCGCCCTCTCATCGCCCAGCCACCCTCGATGAGCAGGCCCTCGAACTGCACCTGCGCTATCAGGGGCTGCTGCAGATTGCGCCCAAGATGCCCATTCGAGATCAATCCGTGCTCAACTCGTTTTATCTCCCCCCCGGTATCCCGGAGGCCACGCGCCAGATCATCGCTCGTCCGGACGCTGTCTTCGACTATACCGGCAAGAGCAACCGCGTCGCCATTGTCACCGATGGCAGCGCCGTACTCGGACTGGGAAATATCGGCCCGCGCGCCGCCCTGCCTGTCATGGAGGGGAAAGCCATCCTATTCCAGACCTTCGCCGGTGTCGAAGCCTATCCCATCTGCCTGGCGACGCAAGATGTAGATGAGATCGTGGCGGCCGTTGAGCGTATCGCTCCGGCTTTCGGGGGCATAAACCTGGAAGATATCTCCGCGCCGCGCTGCTTCGAGGTGGAAGAGCGGCTGCGCAACTCGCTCAGCATCCCCGTCTTCCACGATGATCAACATGGCACGGCTACCGTCACGCTGGCAGGCATCGTAAACGCGCTTCGGCTGGTGAACAAACGCAAAGAGGATGTGACAGCAGTGCTGATGGGACCGGGAGCCGCGGGCATCGCCGTTGCCAAAATCCTGCTGGCGTGGGGCATCGGCAAGCTGGTGCCGGTGAATCGCGCCGGCATGCTCTGGCCGGGACGCACTGACTTGAACCCGGTGCAGGAACAGCTGGCGGCCCTTACTAATCCTGAAGGCAAGCGTGGTACGCTCGCAGATGCTCTCGCGGGCGCAGACATCTTTATCGGGGTCTCTGGGCCAGGTGTGGTGACGCGAGCTATGGTGCAAAGCATGGCACCCGACGCTATCGTCTTTGCCATGGCCAATCCTATCCCGGAGATTATGCCTGAAGAGGCATTGGCCGGGGGCGCACGCGTCGTGGCGACGGGTCGCTCGGACTATCCCAACCAGGTGAACAACTCCCTGGCCTTTCCAGGACTCTTCCGCGGTGCCCTGGATGTGCGCGCCCGTGTCATCAATGATGAAATGAAGCTGGCAGCGGCAGAACGCCTGGCTTCGCTGGTCACTGAACAGGAGTTGGAGGAGGGCCAGATCATTCCGTTGGCGATGAACTACGACGTGGCTCCCGCGTTGGCTGCCGCGGTAGCGCAGGCGGCAATGGATAGTGGCGTGGCCCGTCTGCGGGTCGACCCGCAAATGGTGACCCAGCATTGCCACGATTTCATCTACGAGGGGTTATTGACGCCGGTTCCTGCACTGGGAGAGCCGCTTGTATAGTGCAGTAGAGGAGCAACACTATGACACCATCTGTTGCGATGGACATGATCGAAAACCGGACCTTTGATGAGATCGGGCTGGGCGAGACGGCAAGCCTGGTGCGCAGGTCACAGGTATCGTGTTGGGCGCACGCGTGCCGATCGTCCTCACCAGTCGCGCTGACAGTCCCCAGGCGCACACAGCCTCCTGTGCGCTCGCGCTGCTCCTGGCGCACAGCAAACAGAGAACAAAACCATGAAGGAGATGTATCAAATAGAGCGTGGCGGATGTTCCTCACCGTCCCAAAATCGTGGTGGCCTGAGAGGAAAGTAGACCGCCACTTCCATGAGCTACCGCTAACTTTGCGTCTTTCACTTGACGGGGACCGCATTGCCCTCGTAGTTGGCGTGTCGCCTCGATGATGAGGAAAATGCCGCGCATGCCCGGATGGTTGGCTGAGAGACCGCCTCCATCCGTGTTAATTGGTAATTGCCCACCCAGGGCAATGCGTCCGTCCTGCACAAATGCTCCGCCCTCCCCTTTCTTGCAAAATCCCAGGTCTTCTAAAAGCAGGAGGACCGTGATCGTGAACGAATCGTAGATCATGGCCATATCAATCTCGTCCGGTCGCACTCCCGCCTCGGCGAATGCTCGTGGGCCGGTAACTGCCGCAGCGGTAACAACCAGATCGGGCATCTGAGAGATGTTGTCGTGGGTGTGGCTCTCGCTGCTTCCCAGTACAAATACAGGTGACTGCCTCAGGTCCCTGGCCCGTTCCTCTGTCGTGACCAGGACCGCACCTCCACCATCGGTCACCACACAACAATCGAGCAAGTGCAGCGGGTCGGCAATCATACGCGAGTTCAGCACGTCCTGTACGGTGATGGGCTTGCGATACATTGCAAGGGGGTTGAGACCGGCATGCCGGCGTGTCACCACGGCAATTTCGGCCAGTTGTTCAGAGGTGGTACCGTACTGGTGCATATGGCGGCGTGCAGCCAGGGCATAAGCACCGACCAGCGTGTTGCCATAGGGAACCTCGTAGGTCGCTTCGGGAATGATTACCGGCTGATTAGCCGTGCCAAACGTACGGCCGCGGCTGGAGAGCTCATTGCTGGCGTAGGAGATTAATGCCACTTCGCACTTGCCTGTCCGGATGGCCGCCACAGCATGATTGAGGTGAGCCTCAAACGAGGCGCCACCAATCGAAGTGGAATCGGTGTAACGCGGAAATACCTGCACATATTCACTGAGTGTAACCGTCGCCATGCTCATCGTGTCGGAACTGCAGAACACGCCATCGATATCCTTTTTGCGCAGGCCGCTATCCTCCAGCGCGCGCTGTATGGCCTGGGCGTGTAACTGTAATTCGGTCATGTTGGGAACCCGGCCATAGTCGGATTCGGCGATGCCGACGACCGCGATGCGCCCATTGTAAGCAGGCATAGGGTAGGTGCTCCTCTGCTCTCTTGTCGAGAGCGAACAAGTAGTGCGTGTGCTCCGATTATATCCTTTAGATACGGAGCAAAACAAGAGTCGAGACCTGATCTCTCTACTTGTGACTCCAATGTGAGACGAGGCTCCCTTTTTGAGAGGGGAATGTGAGATATGAAGGGTATGCTACTACTAGACCTACTCCATGGTCACACACGTTGACAAGGAAGCGGGCGGGGTCGGTAGTGCGAGGTGTTGCTGCTAATTGTCGCTTTCTTCCAGGCCTGCGTCTTTTCAGGAAACCCGGGGGACTTGAGAGGAGGGTGGTAGACCATAGGGCAGGTCAGCACAACTGCCCACACTTCACAAAGATGTATGAAGTGTGGGGGTGGGACAGGAAGAGGGCACCCTGAGTGCCCTCTTCCCCGTGTAGCCCGACCGCTAGCATGGATCCGGCAGCCCGTACATACTTGCTACTCGCCCTCGGTACCCATAGCGAGCGGCTCGTCCTCCCCAGAATATTTGCGGACAAATCCCCGGGCACGCTCGGCCCACTGCCCCCTGCTCTGCTCCACACGCCACTTGATTCCCCGCAGCATCTTTCGCGCCAGCACGAAATCGACCAGCCAGAAGCAGGGGCGCATCAGCACGCGAAACAGGCATGGCCCATAATTGACGCGCGTCCGCAGGATCAGCCGCGTCGTGCCGGCATCCACTTCGTTGAGGATGAACACCCAGCTAAACTCGCCCTGAATTTTCACCTTCGGATGGTTGCGCAGAAAATCCGGTACTTTATAAATAACGCACATGCGAGTTGGAATAGAGGGCGAGCGCCCGGTTCTCTTCCAGGGCCGCGACGGTGAAAAAAGCCGTACCAGGAGGCCCGTCGAGCACGATATCTCCGACATTGAGGCCCTGGAACTCCGCGATGATACGGTTTGCGCCTGGCTCTGGGCGGAGGGAGTAGCCAGTCTTCTCGGTGCTGGACAGGAAGGACCAGAGCACCTTTTCTGCCAGGCCATGCTAAGGTGTTTATTTGATAAACCTTCTCGGTTGACATCTTGTATAACAGGGACAGAAGAGAACATCCTCACCCAGGGTAGCATGGTTCCGCGTTTGCAGGTGCTCACAAGAGATTGTGATTGTCATGTGAGATGAGACGACCGTTTAGTGAGGTATTCGTGATAAGGTGATGGTATTCTCTTGCATAGTATGCATGGAAGGAGACCCGAAATGGCAGCACTACCCCAGCGCATTCGAGACGAACACAGAGAACTGGTATCACGTATCGAGCTTTTGCGAACAGTAGCCGATTCAATAGGCTCTGCACCGACAGAGTCTCTCCGAGAGGGTGTAGGACAAGCGTACACCCTCTTGATCCATCAGCTTATTCCTCATGCCCAGGCCGAAGAGCAAGTCTTGTATCCCACCGTTGGAAAGCTCTTGCGCTCATTGGAGGCAACCGACACGATGAGCCGGGATCATCTGGAAGTCATTGGGCTCACCGAAGAGCTGGAGGCGCTTCGGCTGCACCTGTTTTATGCCCCTTTGAGCGAGGCGGACGAGCAAGCTCTGCGGCGTGTCCTCTACGGACTCTATGCGATCATCAAGCTGCATCTTGCTAAAGAGGAGGAGATCTATCTCCCCGTTCTCGAGGCACGATTGCATCCTGAGGAAGTGGAGCACCTGGTCGAAGCTATGGAGAGAACAGTCAACGAGGCAAAGAGCAGCCTGAAGGCGATAGCCACGCCCGAGTAGACTCATCGTGTCTCCCTGGCCAACGCGATCGGAGTTTCGAGCACATTGCGATTGGCCGGGTCGCTTGTATGCGCGCGTCGTGGGAAGCGTTCACCTGGCAGAACATAGGTGTACTCGTAGTGACGCGCCAGTACAATTCCACACATCGATAGCGCGGGTCGTCCCATACTGACAGCAGCTTCGCCGCGGTCGACAATAGCGATTCTTTCGAAAGAGCGCTTATGGATGCGTTTCATCTAACTCTACTCCTCTACTAACTCTACTCCTCTACGCTCGAGGGCTAGATCTGCCATGCGCTGTCCTCCAATCGTGTAAGGTGAGACAACGTGGTTAGCTCCCGCGAGCTTGAGCTTCACCTCGGTCTCATTATGGTTGGAACGTGCGACGATGAAGAGGTTGCTGTTGAGGTGGCGTGCAGATAGGGTGATAGAGATGTTGTGTGCATCACTATCAGTGGCCGCCAGTAAATACTTCGCATGCCCGATCCCTGCTTCACTTAGCAGCGCATCGCTCGTAGCATCGCCTTGCAACGCCAAATACCCACAGGTGATGCAATTGCGAACATTCTCTTCGCGCTCATCGATCACCACGAATGCTTTATGCGCCTGCGCAAGCTCCTCTGCTATCCTCGAACCCACTCGTCCAAAGCCACAGACGATATAATGACCGCGCAACGCCGCGATTTTGCTATCCATAAACCACCTCCTGATGGCCCGGCTGAAGTGGCCCTCGATTATGAATTCCATGACTGCCCCGAGGGTATACAGGAGCGAGCCGACTCCTAAGACGATCACCGCAATGGTGAACAATCGACCCGGCTCAGAAAGCGGACGCACTACGTTCCCCACAGTTGCCATCATATCAACGGTCGTATAGAGGGCATCTGCAAACGAAAGCTGCTCGATCAGCATATAGCCAGCAGTGCCCAGGATCAGAACGCTGAGGACCAGCACAAGAGCTATTCTCAGATGGCGAATGGATTCGGGTGTTTTCATAGCTGTTGGCCTTTCCCAGGCGTAAATCCTGTTCCTACAGGAAGTCTACCAGATGCCTTTGTCCTGCACAAGTGAAGGCAGTTAGCCGGGTTTTGAAGAGATGTATCGGGATTAGAGCCAGCACAGCCAGGGAACTGTGACAATTTTGTAATCATGAAACCATATTTGTGATCGCCTTGTGAGGTCAATGCTACATACTTTAAGTAGGATTTGTAGGGGCCCGATTTATCGCGCCCGTTTCGGAAGAGAGAGAGGAAAAAAATGGATATTCTCCTGATTGGGGCCCCAGGGGCAGGTAAAGGGACACAGGCAGAGCAGCTTTCTCAACGCTTCGCACTCCGGCATATCGCGAGTGGAGACCTGTTCCACAAAGCCTATGAAGAGCAGACCGAACTTGGGTTAAAAGCTCGGCGCTATGTTGATCTGGGCGAACTGGACCTGAGAGCATGCAAGGCGTTGTATTGGATGGCTTTCCACGGACACTTGCCCAAGCGCAGACGTTGGATGTTGAACTCCAGGGCCTCAAGCGACAGATTGACCTCGCGATCTACCTGAAGGTTTCGCGCGAGGAGTTACTGCAGAGGCTTGGGGGTAGGTTCTTCTGCCAGGCCAATCAACACGTCTACCATGTCAAATTTCGTCCACCGAAAGTGGCCGATAGATGTGATCTCGATGGAAGTAAGCTCTACCAACGCCCCGACGATGCCGGAGAAGCGATGCGCAGAAGGCTGGTGATCTACTTCAATCAAACCACCCAGGTGCTCGACTACTATAGAGAGCAGCACAAGCTGAGGGTGGTGGATGGCAACCAGAGTATCGATCAGGTACAGATGATGCTCATGAGCGCAATTAAAGACAACATGAGAAGAGAAGTGAAGGCATAAAAAGGCTCATACCTTTGTAGAACCCTGGACGCTGATGTTGAGAATGATTTTTTCAACACAAGCCCAATTGTGACTGCTCTGTGATGACTTTGCCAGCCAGAGCCCTTGACATTCATTGCATATAAGTGTAATATGCATATAGATGCTTAGAACAAAGAAACAGCGCAATCACTGTTCGTCGCAGAAAACTGCAAGAAAGGAAACAAGATCATGACCAACACAAAGGCCAACGACGCGACCAGGAATCTGATCAAATCCGTCCAGGATACCAACAAGGCCATCGCGGATACCACTGTTACTAGCCAGGAGCGCAATCTGGCATTCGCCCAAAGCGTCCTTGAGAACAGCATCGAGGTACTCAAGAGCCATGCAGAGAGCACTCGTACCCTGATGCAAGAACTGGTCGAGCAGACCAGGAAGCAGCAGGTAGGGCCGGAGAGCCTCCAGCCGTTAGTAGACAGCGCGATTGCCGCCCAGGAGCGCAATACCAGGCTGGCCCAGAGTATTCTCGAGAACGGTATCGAGGTGCTCAAGAGCCAGGTGAGCCTGACCCAATCGTTGATGCAGGAGCTGGGACAGCAGTTCCAGAAGCAACAGGATGCTTTCCAGGCGCTCGCCCAGGAGTCGATGGATGCCTATAGGGACTTCATCTTCGCCCCGCTCACCTTCTGGCAGAAGGCGCTGGGCACCTCTGAAGCCGCCACTCTGGAGGGATTAAAGAACTTCCAGAAGGTCACCGAGCAAGGGCTGGAGACCATTCAGAAAACCACCCGCCAGGCTGCATCTATGACAGAAAAGGCCACACGGAATGCCCAATCGGCGGCGAAGACTGCCGAATAGGCAGGCTCCTCGTGATCACAGGGGGTCGGAAGCTCTAGTCCTCCGATCCCTTTTCTTGTTGTATTGAGGTTTACATCTCTGTTCAATTGACCTGGGAGCATTCCACCGGCAATATGAACTGCTAGAGGATCTGAGGAATCGCCATCATGCAGACAAGAGGAAAACTTGCCAGGCTTTTAGCCGGCATCCCCCACTTTTTCCACGTGCACAAGGGGACGTTTCATAGCGGGACCTTCTCCCATGCTCTAGGCTCGCGCCCATACAAGCTCTATGTCCCGCGTAATTATTCCGCTGCTAGACCCACTCCTTTGCTCGTGGCGTTACACGGATGTTCGCAAGACCCCGATAACTTCGCCGTCGGCACGCATTTCAACGCGCTCGCCGACACCTACAGCTTCCTGGTACTCTACCCCCAGCAGACCAGTGCCGCGAACCTTAACCGGTGCTGGAACTGGTTCCTCCCCGAGAACCAGGAACGTGGCAAGGGTGAAGCGGCTATACTGGCAGCTCTGGTCGATGACATTACGTCCAGGTATAGCGTTGACCCCAATCGCATCTCTATCACGGGATTGTCAGCCGGTGGAGCGATGGCGGTGATTATGGGAGCCTGCTACCCCGATTATTTCGCGGCTGTTGGTGTACACAGCGGCCTGGAATATAAGGCGGCCTCCAACCTCGTCAGCGCCCAGCTAGCCATGACTCGGGGCGGTCCCGACCCCAGCACGCAGGGGAAACTCGCTTATGTGAGCGCTGGCGAGGCAGCACGCGTGCTGCCCGTCATCGTGTTTCACGGAACCGGAGATTCCACCGTCGCTGCGGCCAACGGCGGCCAGGTAATCCGGCAATTCATCACGACCGATGACTATGCCGATGACGGCCTGGCGAACAATTCGGTCGCTTCCACCCCCAGCAGCACTCAGAGTGGCCAGGTGCCGGGTGGCTATAGCTATACCATAGACACCTATACCTATCAGAACCAGGTATTGATGCAGTACTACAAAATCGATGGAATGGGTCACGCCTGGAGTGGAGGCAGCGCTACCCCGCCTGCCACTTTTGTCGATCCAAAGGGTCCCGATGCCTCCCTGCTGATGTGGAACTTTTTCGCCGATCATCCAAAGAACGTTCTCTCTGCCCCTCCCGCGACTTCCGCTGCTACACGCACAGGAGCGGTTCCCGCGCGTGAGCAAGTCATCGAAGGAACGTTTCGTTACGTCCCAGAGGAACAGAGCAGAGCATCCTCCACATCGCCCGGTACCGCGCTCACCCTTGAAAAGGAGCCGCCGCCTGCCTGTTCCACCTCGACCGACATCGGCGTAGCGACCCTCCACTCCATCGGCAGAGAGAATGGCTACGTCATGAGCAATATGCCTTTCATTGGTGACTTGTCGGTCGGCAGCCTTGCAGGGGCGCAGCAATATGCGATTGTCTCCTTTGATACCTCGCGCATTCCCACCAACGCCACCATTGATAGCGTCACCCTCAAAATCGTACGAAATTACGCGTCCGCGGGCGATGCCTTTGGCAAGCTTGGTGATCTGGTGGTCGATATCAAAGGCAATGCTGGGTTTGGCGGCGCGCCTGCATTACAGGCCGGGGATGGAACCGCTCCCGCCGACGCCAGCGCCGTTTGCACCATGAGCATCGCTTCCAGCTTTGGTGCTATTTCCCAGGGAAAAATAGCCCCTGCCGCTTTCCGCTACATCAATTGCAGAGGTAGAACGCAGTTCCGCCTGCGCTTCACGCTGGTTTCTGCAAGCCGCTACGGTACCGATTATACTGGTTTCTATGGTGGACACATGACCAATGCTCTCGAAAATCGTCCCAGCCTTGTCATTGTCTACCATACCCAGGCCATCTGATGTTGTTCTTCTCCTTGCTTCGTGTTAGGAAACAGGCACAGTTCTTGACAAACTGAAGCATTAATCGGCGATACCGTCACCGTTACCGTCAAGGTGGTCGCGCTGCGCGAGGAGAAGCGCATTGTCACGCTGCATACCGCATGCACCAATCAGCATGGTACCCTGGTAGTAAGCGGCGAAGCCACCGTCAAATACATGCGCGAGGCCGAAGCAGCGTAGCACTCTGTTGGTCTTCATTTACTATTGTGAGCGGTTTGTGCGAGAATAAATGAGCGATTGTGACCGATTTGAGAGGCGTATAGGCTATGCTTGTACCGTGAAAAATATGCGCGCTCGCTCTCCCGCCGGGAGAGAGGCGCGAAAGCAAAGGCCGCTGAGTAGAGGCCACTGGAAGGAAAGGAACTATCGACTGCCATGAGCAAAGAACCGGAAATGAGTAATCCGCTGGATCCCTTTGGCGCCTTGAATACCATGCGCGATGCCAGTATGCAAACCTTGAATGCGATGCGTGATGCCAATATGCAAAGCTGGTCCAAATTGATGATCGACTTCGTCAATTCCGAGGCCTACAGCCAGGCAACGGGTCAGTGGTTAGATACCTATCTGACGATGTCACAGCCATTCCAGCGCGTGATCGAAAAGACCACGACGCAGATCCTGACGAGTTTGAACATGCCGGTGCGTAGCGATGTGATCAGCCTGGCGGAGCGCCTGACCAACGTCGAGATGCGCCTGGACGACCTGGACGCCAAACTCGATGACATCTTACGCGCGATCCAGTCCCTTGCTTCGTCACACCAGATTACACGTACCTCCAACCACGCGGCAGGTACATCCACAACACGTGCCAAAGCAAAGGAGGCTCACTAATGTTATCCTCACCCTTACCCATAGTCCCACCCGAACTCGAGAGCGAGCTGAAGCGGATTGAGGAGAACGCGCGTACGTTGGTGCGGGTAAGTACCACCCGTGCGACCGTTGCCCAGACGCCCAAACAGGTGATCTGGACGCTTAACAAAGCTAAGCTGTACCGCTATGTTCCCGTGGTTCCCGCCGAGCAGCGGCATAAAGTGCCCTTGTTTCTGGTGTTCGCACTGATGAACAAACCGTATATCCTCGACCTGCGGCCGGGCCACAGCTTCATCGAATACATGGTCAAGCAGGGTTTCGATATCTACTTGCTTGACTGGGGAGCGCCGGGACCCGAGGACAAGGGGCTGAATCTCGATGATTACGTGCTGGAGTACCTGCCGCGCGCCATTCGCAAGATAAAGGCCGTCTCAGGCTCTGAGGAGTTGAGTATGCTCGGCTGGTGCATCGGCGCCATTCTCTCCACCATGTATGCTGCCCTGCGTCCCGATGACGGCCTCACAAACCTGCTGCTGCTGACGGCCCCGCTGGATTTCAGCGACAAGACGGCGGGCGGCTTTGTGCGCTGGGTGAACGATCCACACTTTGACCCCGAGAAGATTATCGACGCCTTCGGCAATGTGCCGGGCCAGATGATCGACTACGGCGCCAAGGCGCTCAAGCCGGTCGAGAACTATATCGGCTCCTACCTGACGCTGTGGGATAACCTGGAGAACCCGCAGGCTGTGGAAGCGTGGCACGCCATGAACACCTGGGTCACCGATCTCATCGACATGTCCGGGGCCGTTTACCGCCAGCTTATCGTGGACCTGTATCGCCAGAACCGGCTGATTGAGGGCAAGATGGTCTTGCGCGGCGAGCGTGTCGATCTGAGCCGCATCCGTGCGAACCTGCTCAACGTGATCGCCCTGGCTGACCACATCTCGCCACCTTGCCAATCGGAGAGCATCATGACGAAGGTCAGCAGCAAGGATCAGCAAATGCTGAAGGTAAAGGGTGGCCATATCGGCATGATGGCCGGTAGCGGCGCACAGAAGTACACCTGGCCATACATTGAGGAGTGGCTCGAGGCCCGCTCGGATTGACACACGGGGCAGCTTTGCTCCTCTTACGTTGTGAGTCGTTTGTGAAACGAACGCCCCTTTCCGTGATGCCTTCGTGATGAGAGGCGGTTATCCTTCTCTTGTAGTGTATTTGAGTTGAGTAAGTTGTGTACCTGGAATGGATCACAACACAATGATCCCTCAGTCAAGGAAAGGATGATCCCGATGGAAACACTAGCAGGTGCAGTTGTTGTAGTCACGGGTGCAAGTAGGGGCATAGGTCGTGCCATAGCCGAAGAACTAGGGCATGAGGGCGCCAGGGTAGTAGTGAACTACCTGAAGAACAAGGAGGCTGCTGAAGACGTGGTAGCCAAACTCCAGCAGGACGGATGCGAGGCAGTAGCGTTTCAGGCTGATGTGTCGGATGCAGCGCAGGCAGCCAGCCTCATCCAGGAGGCCGTTAACCGCTTTGGCCGGATAGACGTGCTGGTCAATAATGCAGGCAAGAACATTGATCGCACGATGAAGAATCTCACCGTAGAGGACTGGGATCATGTAATCCAGTCGGACTTGAGCAGCTACTTCTACACGATGAAAGCGGCGCTGCCCTACTTCATGCAGCAGAAGAGCGGCAAAATCATTAACATCAGCTCTATGAATGGCCAGACGGCGAGTTTTGGCCAGGCCAACTATTCAGCAGCTAAAGCTGGCGTCATTGGTTTCACCAAAACGGCAGCCCTGGAGCTGGCCCGCTCCAACGTTACGGTCAACGCTATCTGTCCCGGCTTCATAGTAACGGACATGTACGAGACGATTCCGGAGAAGACGAAAGAGGCGATCCTGGCTCGTATACCTCTGGGTCGTGTCGGCACACCTCAGGAGGTTGCCCGTGCTGTTCGCTACCTCGTCCTGGATGGGGATTATTATACTGGCGCGACGCTCAGCATGAATGGTGGAGCTTACTTCCAGTAACAGTTGGGCACCCGCAAGGAGTGCCCCTACATCAAAAGGAGATGAAAGAATATGGCACAACCAGAAGTTGTCGTACTGAGCGGTGTGCGCACCGCAATTGGAGACTTTGGCGGAGGTTTGAAGGACAAGCCACCTACTGAACTGGGTGCCGCCGTTATCCGCGAAGCGGTCAAACGCGCGGGGATCAAACCAGAGGAGGTGGGGCACGTGGTATTCGGCAATGTGATCCATACCGACGTCCACGACATGTACCTCGCTCGCGTAGCGGCCATCAACGGTGGCCTGCCCGTGGAGACCCCGGCCCTTACACTCAACCGCTTGTGTGGCAGTGGCTTGCAGGCCATCGTTTCCGCTGCTCAGACCATTTATATGGGTGATGCAGCAGTGGCCATAGGCGGAGGGGCCGAAGTCATGAGCCGCAGCCCCTACTGGCTCCCCAGCGCGCGCTGGGGCCAGCGCATGGGCGACGGGAAGATGCTCGACGTAATGGTGGGCGCCCTCAGCGATCCATTTGACGACTGTCACATGGGCGTTACCGCCGAGAACGTGGCAGAGAAATGGGGCATCACCCGCCAGGCGCAAGACGAGTTAGCCTTGCAGAGCCACCAGCGGGCAGCAGCGGCGAATGCGGCGGGGTACTTCAAGGAGCAGATTCTGCCTATTGAATACAAAGTCAAAGGGCAGATGGTGGTCTTTGAGACCGATGAGCATTTCAAAGCTGATACAACGCTAGAAAAACTGGCCAAACTGCGACCGGCCTTCAAAGGTGATGGCACGGTGACGGCGGGCAATGCCTCGGGTATCAACGATGCGGCGGCGGCGGTGGTGTTGATGGAGGCGAGTGAGGCACAGCGGCGCGGTTTGCGGCCGATGGGTCGGCTGGTAGGGTATGCGCACGCGGGGGTAGAGCCGAAATACATGGGCATCGGACCCGTCCCGGCGATACGCAAGGTGTTCGAGAAGACCGGGCTGTCCGCCAAGGACATGGATGTGATCGAGCTGAATGAGGCCTTTGCGGCCCAGGCGCTGGCCGTCATGCGGGACCTGGACCTGCCTCTGGATCGCACCAACCCGAACGGCAGCGGCATCTCGCTTGGTCATCCCATCGGAGCGACAGGCTGCATCCTGACGGTGAAGGCGCTCTACGAACTGCGCCGCATTGGAGGAAAGTACGCCCTCATCTCCATGTGCATCGGCGGAGGCCAGGGCATCGCCGCCATCTTCGAAGCCATGTAGGAACGTGATAAATCGCGTAGGCGTCCAGCCGAACAATGAGGAGCATTGCCAGTATCCTTTTACAGGGTGCCTGGCAATGCTCCTTATCGCATACCATGCGTCGTACTCGCCTTAAGTCAGGGTGCCTGCTACATGGGAAAGAGTTGTGCCGAATCCCACGTAAAATCACTCCGCTCCATGATGTCTACTGGTCGAACAATCAACACCGGCAAGCGGCTGGCTTTGAGGACACGCGCGGTGATACTGCCCATGACCCAGCGTCCTACCCCACCCAGCCCATGGGTGGCCAGGGCGATGATGGTGTAGCCCTCTGCCATACCGGCCCTGGCAGCCTCTTCATCGTGCTCCGCCGCGCTTATTATGGCAGAGGCCACATCGGCATCGAGCGCAACCGAGCTGCTCAGAGGAAGGAGACCGGCCAGGACCGTGGCGAGTGAGCCGTTGCCCAGGCGATCAATGGTCGCGTCGAGATAGCTGCTGGCCTGTTGCAGGAGGACTGCATGTGCATCGGGGCCATCCTCCTGTTGACTGGCCGCTGCCGGTTGCACCACGCGCATCAGATGCAGCGCTCCCTGCGCAGGCGGAGCTAAGGCAGCGGTGACGAAGGCAGCAGGTGTGATTACCTCCTCTGCTCGGGAGGACCCATCCAGCCCGGCCAGAACACGCAGCCTGTGTTCGGCATCCGGTTGAGGTCCACCCTGGCATAGAACAAGTACCGGTATGGGAGCATGAAATGCCACTTTTTCCGCGACGCTTCCCAGAGCCCAGCGTGTCATGCCTGCGTAGCCATGGCTGCAGAGAACCAGGATATCTGCTCGCGAAGAACGCGCCGCAGCGATGATCGCCTCCTCCGGTACGCCCGTGACCACCTCGGATTCCGTAGCTATTCCCGCCAAGAGTGGGGAGGCTGCAAGACGCGCAAGATAGCCGGAAGCCGCTGGTACCCCGACTACAGCCGCATCTGAGATTGCTTGCGTACGCGTTGTGGAGGCGGCTCCCTGGTGCGTCATCTCGATGGGCGAGGGTTGTTGACAGTTGCTCTTTTAGAGAGTCTATCATAGACTATCCCTATCTCTGCAACCGGATTCGTACAGGGCAAAAAGAATAGGTTCCCCGAAGAGATCACAGATGGTGATGTCGCTGTTCGTGAGGAGTTTGGCAACAAAAAGAGATCGCGGATTCATTTCTCCGAAACCGGATCAGTCATGGAACCGAGAGGAGGTTATCTATGCCAACAGTCACGTCAAAAGATGGGACAACAATAGCCTATGACAAAGCAGGCCAAGGTCCTGCGGTCATTCTCGTTGAAGGGGCGATGGGGAGCCGGGCAGCTTCGGCTGGACTCGCCAAACTGCTCGCCCCTGCTTTTACCGGCTACTCTTACGAACGACGGGGGCGTGGCGAGAGCACAGACACGAAGCCCTACGCTGTCCAAAGGGAAGTTGAGGATATTGAAGCGCTTATTGAGAGCGCCGGTGAAGCAACATGTGTCTATGGCATATCTTCAGGGGGAGCCTTAGCTCTCGAAGCTGCTGCTCAGCTGAAGGGCAAAGTGAAAAAGCTGGCGATCTATGAAGTGCCTTACGATTCCAGCGAATCCGGGATAAAGGCGTGGAGGGAATATAGAACAAAGTTGTCGGAACTCGTCGAGGCAGACCGTCGAGGAGATGCGGCGGCCTTATTCATGAAGTTCGTCGGCGTGCCAGATGAGATGATTGAGGGTATGCGTCATGCGCCAATGTGGCAGGGCGCGAAAGCGATAGCGCCGACACTCGTCTATGACGCTGCCGTTTTAGGCGAGGAGCGCACGATACCCACTGAGCAAGCGTCAACCATAACCGCACACACGCTCATCATGGATGGCGGCGAGAGCTATAGATCCATGCCCTTTATGCGAATGACTGCTGAGGTGCTTACCAAAGCCATCCCCAATGCCCACCATCGAGTCATTGAGAGCCAAGGACATGACGTCGATAGCAAGGTGCTCGCTCCAGTCCTGACAGCATTCTTTCAGAAAGAAAATGAGAGTACAATTGATCCTGTTGTCAACGGCTAAACTCTCTGCTGCCTATCAACAGGTGTTTCTTGCCCGGTGGGAGCAAGACGACCCGCTCTTTCCGCACCACGCACAAAGGTAGGGAAGCACAGGGATGGCAAAGCGAGAACCGAAGCTCTTACGTTTGAGTGCTGCCGCCCATGAGTTGGGCCTGCACCCGATCACCGTGCGGCGCTGGATTAAAGCGGGCCGTATCCAGGTGGTGCCGATGGGCCGCCAGGTACGTATCCCGCGTCCAGAGATTGAACGGATGGTGGGCAAGATCGATGGGCACCTGCTCGTCTTGTATGCCAGGGTCAGCGGGCATGGACAAAAAACGGATCTGGAGACGCAACTTCAGCGCCTGCAAGCCTGGGCCGCGACCGAGCGCAAAGGCGTCGAAACGCTGGTGCTCTCCGATATTGGCTCTGGCCTGAAAGCGGGACGACGGCAGTTGCAACGCCTGCTCAAGCTGGTCTGTGAGGACAGGGTGGGAGAGGTTGCCATTACGTATGAGGATCGGCTCACCCGCTTTGGTCAGGAATATCTGGAAACACTGTTTGCCTGTTTTGATGTGACGCTCACAGTACTCGAGCCAGGGGAAGAAAAAACGCCGGAGCAAGAATTAACGGACGATCTGCTCGCCCTCATTGCCTCGTTTTCGGGGCGACTCTACGGGATGCGATCACATAGGCAAAAGGAGTTGTTGCAATGCGCGCAAGCCGTACTCACCAGCCCCTAACCTACGATGTGCGCTTGCCTGATGAAGCGCAGGCCGATGCCCTGTGTCTGCTGGATGCTTCCCGCCTGGTGGTCAACCAGGCGCTTGAGATCCTGTGGCCGCATCTCGATGAGTTTGGGAGTGAGCGCACCGGTCCAGCCTGGAAACAGGTGGGGAAGTATATTGGAAGCCCATTGCCGCACGGTGATCGCCAGTGGAGATGCGAAAGTGAAGTGGTTGGGCGACTTTTACGCCAACAAGCCGAACGAAAAAAAGCGTTTGAACTGGTCGCACCGATCCTCTCGGATGGCTTCATTCGGCCCAAAACGGAAAAGCGACCGGCAGGCAAGAATCGTCCGGCCATCAAAGAAGCGATTACTGCCCTGCAAAAGAGCCTGGAGGAGGATGACACCAGCTTTGTTGCACTCCAAAATGTGATCGAACAAGCCTGCAACTTTTTCTTCCAGCAGGATCGCTTTCCCCTCAGTTACGAAGAACTGCAACCGCTTCCGCTTCTCAAAGTCGGGATGCTGACGTATGCTGGCGACGACGGGCGTGACAAAGGCCAGGCGCACAGATTGGCCTTGGATCTGGATGCAGGAGTCGCGCGCTTTCGGTTCCGCTATCCCGACGAGGCGGGCACCTGGCACTGGACATCCGTGGATACCATCATTGCATTGCCCGATTGCCTGAAAGAACGCCTCCCCCATGGGGAGCTGATGGCTCCCACGATGCGCGAGGAGCGTCGAGCAGACGGAGAGCGGTTCGCGGTGCTGGATTTCATTATCGAGGTGGAAAAAGAGGCGTTGCCCGACTGGCAAAGCGTTGAGCGGGTGCTTGGAGCAGATTGGGGCGTCCACTCGTTACTCACCGCCACGGCTGTGGATGAACACGCTCACCAGGTGGGTAGGCCATTCTTCCTTGATACCGGCACCTTCGATGGCAAACAAGCTCGTACCCGCCGACAAATTGACGAGTTGAAGAAGAAGGTCGCCAGATATGAGCAGGAACGGGATGCGTTGCCGAAAGAGTCCCCCAAACGAACCTGGTACATGCAGAAACTGGCGCTGTATCGGCGAGAAATAGACCGATGTTGGCGGAAATATGAGCAACGGAATAGAGCGCTCGCTCATCTTGCCAGTAATGTCTTGCTCCTCTTAGCCCGCGTCCATGGCTGCTCGCTTTTGTCGATGGAGTCCTTAAAAACCCTGAAAACCACCGGTCGGGGGAGAGGAAGCCGAGGGCGATGGAGAAATTATTGTAATAACTCGACGATACGTGGGGAAATTTGGCGGCTCTTGCGCTACAAGTGTCATCTGATCGGGCTGAGGTTCCTGACCTCGTATCCACGTGGAACCAGCCATACCTGCCCTCATTGCGGGCAAGCGGCCAAAACATATCGTTCTCCAGGTGATCGCACAGAAGCGGTGAAATGGGGAAGATGGATGTATTGCGATGCCTGTCAATATAATGGTGATCGGGATTATTGCGCGTCCGTGAATATTGCGAGATTGGGCGTCACGTATCTTGTGCAAATGAAACGGACCGGCAAGGCGCGTTCTTGCTCGGTCTTTGACCCCCTGGTTAAGCCAGTGATCTATACGGCCACTGGCTCGGCGTTGCTGTTGCCGCCGACGAGTCCTCATGCTCGCCCGATTCTGTCGGGGAAAATTTGTTACTATCCTGGTTGGTATGGTTCCGCTTTCCTGCAATCGTCACAGCCCAAGGCTGTTTTCCTGCGATTGTGTGGATAGTTTAATCTTGCATAGGATAGTATACACATTTAGCAACGGTACCACACGCACTAAGAAAAGTGATCCTCCCGAGGCCTGTGCGAGGCGTGCGGCCATGGGTAGCGCGCGCTCCGCACGGGCTGATCCATCAAGGGGTACTAAAATTCGCCGGAACATTGTTTTGCTCCTTTCATAATTCATTCCTCAAAGAGCTTATGCTTGCTATCTCACAGCACCATCACAACGGAAAAAAACTCATCTCACGTTTGTATCACAAACATGTTCAATTGTATAACAAAACTCCACTGTGAGCGGGATGTGATACAGTTACTCACCCTTGTGATAGAATTGTGAGCGGTCTCCTTTATGCTTATACTGCACCTGACAGGGAGGGAAAGGCGCCTCTTCCAGGTCATAAATGTGCAGGTCGGCTTCAAAGGGTATTGTCCCTGAACTGGATCTTGGCAGCGCAACAGCGAGTGCTGTCCACCCACCAGTTCACGGCTTGCCATTTTCGGCGGCCACTGGCCGAAATGTCATCCGATAGCAGAGGAGAAAGGAACAACCTGGAGTGAGTTTGAATCTGAGTTTTGAAGATACCAGCAGTATGCTGGTAGAAGACCGCGTTTTCCCCCCATCTCGTGATGTAGTGAACAACGCCAATATCACCGCTTATATGAAGTCCAAGGGCTTCGATAACTACGAAGATTTCTACAGATGGTCGCTGGAACACTGCTTCGAATTCTGGGACGACATGGCCAAGGAGCTGTCCTGGTTTGAACCCTGGCAGACGACCTTTACCTGGACGGATAAACCATTCTTCCAGTGGTTTGCAGGTGGTAAATTGAACATCGTCTACAACTGCCTGGACCGCTACATGCAGACCCCAACGCGCACCAAAGTCGCCTACTACTGGGAGGCCGATGATGGCGCAACCCGCACCCTCACCTACGAAGACCTGTACACCATGGTCAATCGCCTGGCGAAGGGCTTGCAAAACCTGGGCGTGAAAAAGGGGGATCGGGTAGCCATTTATATGCCCCTCGTACCCGAACTGGTCGCGGCTGTCCTGGCTGTGGCGCGCCTGGGAGCTGTGCATATGGTGGTGTTCGGCGGCTTTGCGGCCAGCGCCTTGCGCGATCGCATCATCGACTGCGATGCCAAAGTGCTTATAACCGCCGATGGCGGTTATCGCGGCGGGAAGGTGATCGACCTGAAGCAGATCGCGGATGAAGCGGTGGCCGAAGCCCCCAGCGTTGAAAAAGTGATTGTCGTCAAGCGGACGGGGAAAGATGTGCCGATGCAGGCCGGTCGCGATATCTACTGGGACGATCTGCTGGCTGGTATCCCGCAGGATACCTACGTCCCCTGCGAGCCAATGGATAGCGAGGACCTGCTCTATATCCTCTACACCAGCGGCAGCACCGGCAAACCCAAGGGCGTCGTGCATGTCCAGGGCGGCTACGCCGTGGGAACATACGCGACGACCAAATTCGTCTTTGATCTCAAGCCTGACGACGTGTTCTGGTGTACCGCCGATATCGGCTGGGTAACGGGTCATAGCTACGGCATCTACGGTCCGCTCATGAACGCGGCGACCAGTATCCTCTTCGAGGGCATTCCTACTTACCCGGCCCCCGACCGCTGGTGGGACCTGGTCGAGAAGTATAAGGGAACGGTCTTCTATACAGCGCCGACCGCCATACGCAGCCTCATGCGGCGCGATCATGATCAGCCCCACACCCATCCTGCCGTTGAAGCCGGGCAGCGCCAGCCGACCGCTGCCGACCATTGAGGCCGACGTGGTCGATAAAAGTGGCCACCCGGTGGCCCAGGGCAAGGGTGGTTTCCTGATCATCCGTCACCCCTGGCCCAGCCAGATGCGCACGATCTTCGGCGACCCGGCCCGCTACCTGACCTACTGGGAAACCATCCAGGACGTCTACTTCGCCGGCGATGCCGCTCATATGGACCAGGATGGCTACATTCGCATTCAGGGCCGCGTGGACGACGTCATCAAGGTGAGCGGCCATCGCCTCGGCTCCATGGAAATCGAGTCGAGCCTGGTCAGCCATCCCGCCGTCGCCGAAGCCGCGGCCATCGGTAAGCCGGACCCTGTGAAGGGCGAACACGTCAAGGTCTTCGTCATCCTGAAAAATGGCGTCGCGGCTTCGGATGCTCTGGCCGCAGAACTCAAGCTGCACGTGCGCACGCATCTGGGAGCCGTAGCTGTGCCCGACGAACTGGAATTCGTGCCGAACTTGCCTCGAACACGCTCCGGGAAGATCATGCGGCGCGCGGTACGAGCCAGGGAACTCGGCGAGCCCATTGGCGACGTCAGCACCATGGACGGCTAGTCGAACTGGGAGATCAACCTTATCCGGTCTGAAGCGATGAGCTGCTGTTGAGCGCTTTAGACCGGTACCATTATATTAGTGGTAGTGTGATTGTCGCCTCAGTGGAAGCGCATGCTCTTCGTATCGGCCAATGCGACCAGCGAAAAGCTCCCTACTACTTTGCATAACAGGGGGAAAAATATGATCATAAGCGAAGTGATGACCACGAAGTTGGTGACCGTGACACCCGGTGATACGCTGAGCTATGCCGCGAACCTCTTGAGGCAGCACCAGTTTCATCACCTGCCGGTTGTGCGGGGAGCTGCCGGGCAGAGTGCATGGATGGCAAGCCGACAAGAGAGAAGCACTCCTCCTGTACTGGAGGGTATGTTAACCGCAAATGATATCGACGTGGCGGCGGAGCGCAACCATGCCGCAGAGCAACTCCAGCGCCCATGGGAGGAGATGCGTGTCGCCGAAGTGATGCAACAATCGGTACTCTGTGTCACGCCTACTACCAACGTTGCAGCAGCAGCGAAGCTCATGGTGGAGCGCGGTATCAACTACTTGCCGGTGGTAGAGTATGGTGACACCAGGGAGGACGCAGTGAATCACGTCCCTACAGAGCACACCGGCGACGAAACACTGACCTATCTGGTCGGCTTGCTGACGCGCAGCGACCTCCTGCTTGCCCTGGCCCGCGCCCTGGGTGCTTCTGAACCGGGAATGGAGTTGCTTATCCCGCTTCCCACCGGTGATCTGGCCTCGTTAGCCAGCCTGCTGTGGTTGGCGAAGGAACTTCATATTGTCGTGCAAAGCGTGCTAGTGGTGCCACGAAGGGACGAGGGCCATCGTGCAGCAACTGTGCGGTTAGGTACGATTAATCCTGCTCCCCTGTTCGCGCGTTTACGGGCGGCGGGTATTGCCTATGAAACCGCACATTTTCAACCGGAAGGTGACATCCATGCCAGCTGAACAAGGGGACCATGCCCGCTCGAGAACCCGCCTCATCTTTCATCACGATGAGCTTGCTTATGATTTTGGCGCGGAGCATCCATTGAAGCCGCGCCGCCTGGTTGCTCTGCTGGACTTGCTCGAGACTGGCGGTTTGTTGAGACAGGATGATGCGCAACAGTTACCCATCCGACCGGCGACGGTGGAGGAGCTGCGCCTGGTACACACCGCCGACTACATCGACGCCGTGCAGCGTCTCAGCACACTGAAAGGCCCGGAAGACCAGGAACTGGCGCTGCAATACGGTTTCGGCGAAGGAGATACCCCCGTCTTGCCAGATATGCATGAAGTCGCTGCGCTCATCGCCGGTGGTTCGCTCGTCGCTCTGAGCGCTGTGATGGGCCTACCGGAGGGCGGCGCGAGTGCCTCGGAAGAAGACCGCCCGCTCCATGTCTTTCATCCTGCTGGCGGCTTGCATCACGCCCTGGCCGATCGTGCTTCGGGCTTCTGTATCTATAACGACGCGGCGGTCGCGATTGCCCACGTGCTGAGCGCCACCGAGGCGAAGGTGCTCTATATCGACTTCGATGCACATCACGGCGATGGCGTGCAGCAGGCATTCTATGATGATCCGCGTGTGATGACCATTTCGCTGCACGAGACCGGGCGCTCTCTCTTCCCAGGCACCGGCGACGTGCTGGAACTGGGCGCGGGGCTGGGGCGCGGCTACTCGGTCAACCTGCCCCTGGAGCCGTTTACCGAAGATGCTTCCTATAGCGAGGTCATGAACGCTGTGCTTCAGCCGCTGGTCATGTCGTTTGCGCCCGATGTGATTGTGAGCGAGCATGGCTGCGATACGCACGCCTGGGATCCATTAACCCACCTGTCGCTCACGATGAGAGGCATTCAGGCGCAGATCAGGCTGGCCCACAAGCTCGCGCACACCTATTGCCGTGGCCGCTGGGTAGCCCTGGGCGGTGGCGGCTATGACCTCTACCGCGTCGTCCCGCGCGCCTGGACAGTGCTGTGGGCCGAGATGTCGGAGCAACCCCTCCCCGAGCGATTGCCTGCAGTGTGGATCGAGCGCTGGCGCCCGGCCTGGCTTGCCATGGAGCAGCAGGAGGAGATGGCGCAGCAACTGCTGGGGAAAGCGCCTGGCCAGGCAGATTTCCCGGCGACCTTCCAGGATGAGCCAGGAGATTTTCCAGCGCAGCCGCGCCGCTGGTCGATTGCGCATACCAATCGCCGTACCGCCGCCCTGGTGCGTCAGCTTCTGCTCCCCCCTGCTGTTCGTAGAGCCTTCCCCACCGGGCAGCGACTCTCACCGATGGCAGGAATCATTGACCTGCTGCACCTGCGTGGCGCTGAGACCCCTTCGCGCAGCGAGACGCTTGAGACCCCCCGAGGCACGCTGCTGCTGCGCGATTTTTGCCCACCATCGCTTGTCGAACGCCTGAGGGCCGATGACGGGCTGCGCGCCTTTGCCCGCTTTCCCGAGCGGGAGCATGAACTCCTCTTGAGTATCGCGAAGAGTCCAGACTGCGCGCTCACCCTGGCCCATACGCCCGGTGGAGATATCGTCGGTGAAGTGACGCTAGCTCCTGGCGATGAGTGGTGGGAGGGCTTTGAGAACGTCTACGAGGTCACGATTGAGATCAGCTCACATTGGCGCGGCAATGGCATCGCGCGTCATGTGCTGGCGTTTGCCCTCGAACTGGATGCGCTCGAAGACATGATCCTCTTTGCGATGGGCCTCTCCTGGCATTGGGACCTGGAGGGGTTACACCTGTCGCTCCAGCGCTATCGCGAACTGATCTGCCACCTGTTCGGGACGCAGGGCTTTGTGGAACACGAGACAACCGAGCCGAACATTCGCATGGAACCGGGCAATATCCTGCTCGTGCGCGTCGGCAAGAACGTTGATCCGAACATCACCAATCGCTTTTTCAAACGCTTGCTGGAACCCCGCCTTTTCGGATGATGCGTGAGCATCTTCACATCCAGCAGCCATACCTCGGATAGGCACATTGCCCCACCGTCACCCTTGTAAACTCCGAGTCCCTGGCCGCTTTTGCCGGAGGCGTGCAACATCTTTTGTCAGGGCCGCACGAAATTCGGATATAGTAGTTCAATCGGCCTCAAAAGCCGCTTCGCACCAGGCGGACGGCGATCCTGCAACACCCTGCCTTCCAAACAGGCTGTCACAAGTTTGAATTCCGCCTTCTGTACTGGATGCGCAGGAGATCCGTTCCAAAAAAACGGCTGAATGGCAAACCTGGGTTGACAGGAGGTGTAGCCTGAAAGGAAAGGGAGGGTAACTACACACAACAGGAGAAGGCCAATGGCACGACGAACCGCGCGTCCTGAAGCGACGTATGAGAAGACCTTGATCCCGTTACAAGAGCATTGTGAGCAGTGCGGTCAACTCTTATGGGTGGCCCATCACAGCCATCGCACGGTCTTCACGCTCTCTGGTCTGTGGAGATTGACCCTGGTGGTGCGTCAGTGTGTTCAGCCCGGTTGTCCGCGTTTCCATCAGCCCTACCGACCCGAGGAGGAAGGGGCGGCTTCCCGTTGCCCCACGGCGAGTTTGGCCGTGCCGGGTGATGGCGCTGATTGGGAAGTTTCGCTTCCGGGAACATCGCAGTGTTCCAGAGATGCACCAGGCGCTTCAGGCACGTGGTATGAGTATTGCCCAGCGCAGTGTGACCTATTTGATGCAGCGCTCTGAAGAACTGGTGACTGATGCCGTCTCACGGATCAGGAGCGCATTAAGGCACGCTTGCAGCAGCAAGGACACGTGATCCTGGCTCTCGATGGATTGCAACCCGATGTGGGCCACGAAGTACTCTGGGTCGTGCGTGACTGCCTCTCGCGATCCAATCCTGTTAGCACGTCCCTTGCTCAGTAGTACCCAAGGAGACCTGACGGCTCTGCTCACAGAAGTCAAAGCTCAGTTGACACAGCTGGAGGTGGCGGTCAGAGGCGTGGTCTCGGATGGAGAAGAGACCATTGGCAGTGCCGTGGCCTTTGTGTTTCCAGGGGTGCCGCATCAATTGTGTCCGTTTCACTCCTTGAAAGACGCCACCAAGCTGCGAGACGTCGCCGATCGGCATGCCAAAACGCAGCTGAAGAAGCACCTGCGGGGTGTCCGACCGATTGAGCGTGCCTTGGAAGAGTACCAGACGCCTGAAAACGAAGCCATCGGAGGCTATTGCCTGGCGGTTCGAGCCTCCTTAACCGACGATAGCCGTTCCCCTTTGCAGCCGTCTGGTCTCCGATTGTACGATCGCATCACTCAGGTCAGCGACTCGATTGCCCGCGTCCAGGAAAAAAAAGGTTGCCACCCGCTTTAAAGCTGTTGCAGCAACTTCTGACCAAAGGAGTCAAGGCTACCGCCGCGCTCTGGTCCCCACTGCAGCGCGCGTATGGACTGGTGCACCAGGCGGCACAGATCTTGGCGAATGATGAGCAGCACACCGGGGCACAGGTTCGTGAACGCTACCTGGCATCCGTTCGCCAGATGCAGGAACAGAAGGCCGAGATGGAGTCGCTCGCTGAGGCCATTGAGCATGTTTGCCACATTACTGACAACTTTGCGGCTGGCCTCTTTGAGTGCTATGACGTGGAGGGCTTGCCGCGTACCAATAATGAGCTGGAACATGGCTTTGGCGTCGCACGGGTTCATGAGCGACGAGCCACCGGTCGACGCGGAGCCATTCCAGGCGTAGTTGTGCGCGGGTCCGTCCGCGTGATCGCTGCGGTCGTCACGCGAGAGAAGAGCTTCTCTGCTGAGGAGCTTCAACCCAGCGAGTATCAGCGCTGGCGCGAGCTACGTGCGCACTTGCAGCAGTCTGAAGAAACCCGCAGGCAGCAGTTCCGCTTCCGCAAGAACCCAACTGCTTACCTGGCGGCTCTGGAAGCTCAGCTACTCACGTGAAGTTTGCCATTCAGCCGAAAAAAACAGGAGGAACGACTGTGACGACAACAACCGTTGATGTGATTGTCCTGGGGACCGGCTCTGCTGCCCAGAGCGCCGCCTATCCCTGCCGTGAGGCCGGGTGGAGCGTGGCCGTCATCGATTATCACCCCGTCGGAGGAACCTGCCAGCTGCGCGGGTGCGACCCCAAGAAAGTCCTGGTCAGCGTTTCCGACCTGGTGGACTGGAGACACCGCATGCAGGGCAAGGGTGTCTCCGCGCCGGGCCTGTCCATCAACTGGCCGGACCTGATCCGCTTCAAGCGTACCTTCACCGACCCGGTGCCGGAGCAAAACGAGCAGAGCTTCGCGCAGGCGGGGATCAGCACGCGGCATGGTCGTGCGCATTTCGTGGATCGGACGAGCGTCCAGGTAGGCGAGGACACCCTGGTCGGTCGCCACGTGGTAATCGCGACTGGCGCGTGCCATGCCGATTTGGGGATAGCGGGCGAGGATTTGCTCACCACCAGCACGCAGTTCCTGGACCTGGACGCGCTCCCGCGCCGCATCGTCTTCGTCGGCGGCGGCTACATCGCCTTCGAGTTCGCGCACATCGCAGCTCGCGCGGGCGCACAGGTCCAGGTGCTCCACCGTGGCAGCCGTCCCCTCGAGAAGTTTGACCCCGATCTCGTCGCCATGCTGGTGCAGGCAAGCCGGGAACTGAGCATCGAGGTGCACGTGAACAGGGTGGTCACCGCCATCGAGCGGCAAGGTGACCACTTGCTCGTCCACGCCCTCGCGGGAGCGCAGGAGCACACCGTCGAAGCCGACCTGGTGGTGCATGCCGCCGGGCGCGCGCCGGAGATCGACAAGCTCGACCTGGAGGTGGCAGGAGTGGTCTACGGAAAGGAGGGCGTCTCCGTCAACGAGTACCTGCAAAGCGTGAGCAATCCTGCGGTGTACGCGGCGGGGGACGCGGTGGCCAGTGGCGGGTTCCCCCTGACACCTGTGGCGGGGATGCAGGGGGACATCGTGGCCAGGAACCTCCTGGAGGGCAACCGTCATACTCCGAACTATAGCGGCATTCCCAGCGTGGTCTTTACGACACCGCCTCTCGTACGGGTAGGCCTCCTTGAGGAAGCGGCTCGCGCCCAGGGCCTGCGCTTTACGACGCACCACGAGGACACCTCAAGCTGGTATTCCTCGCGGCGGGTGGCCCTCCCGCATACGGGGTTCAAGACGCTCGTCGAGGAGGGCACCGACCGCATCTTGGGGGCGCATTTGTTGGGTTCGCACGCTGAGGAGGTCATCAACCTCTTCGCGCTCGCCATCCGCGTAGGCCTGCGGGCGAGTGATCTCAAGCAGATGGTCTACGCCTACCCGACCAGTGCCTCGGACGTGAGCTACATGCTCTGATGCCGCTGACCAGTAGGTGCACGACTCCGAAGTACAAGAAAGGAAGCACGAGGGCCTAACGCCGCTCCTTGGCTTCAGTGCGCCCAACCGTGCCTACCCCTGGTCGCCCATCTGCGTGGCTTTGTCGCGCACCTGGTATATGGCCTGAGTGTGGCAGGGGTCGCCGAAGGCATCGCGTTTCTTGGCCGCAATAGCAGCGTGAGCGCACGCTGACGATGACATCATGAGACACAGGAGCAAGTGCCTGTCACTCGTCGAGAGGGATGAAACCAAAGGGCGCTCTTGCGAAGGGGCTGCGACGGACGGAACTAGCCTGGCACGAAGTTATCATGAGCGTGGAACGTCGCCTTGCGCCTCCACCTTCTGATCCGCACCTTCAACAATGGGAGACATTGACACTTATCAATATCTCTGTTATATTTGTAACAGCGAAACGAGAAAGGATGTCCATCATGGCACAACCAGAAGCACTCCAAGTGAAACCGCGCAAACGACGTGTCGGCAAAGTGGGGGGTGACAGCGCAGGCTCGCCACTGACTGCGCATCAATCCATGCGAGCAGAAGAGGCCACTGATCTTGCCAACTTTTTGCGTGCATTGGCGGATCCTACACGGCTGCAAATGGTCTCCTTGCTGGCGGAACACCCAGGAGAAGTCTGTGTGTGTGACATCACTAGAAGCTTTGATCTTGATCAATCCACCATTTCACACCATCTGCGCTTGCTGCGTGAAGCTGGTGTCATTGAGTGTGTACGGCATGGAGTGTGGGCCTACTACTTCTTACATGCAGGAGCGCTCGAACCGGTCAAGCAACTGCTGAAGCGATGGGAGAGACTTGAAACGGCCAGGTAGAATTTTTTTACCGCAGATATGGACGATTATCAATATGTCCCCGTAATGAAAAGGACACATCTGATGGCCATGTTGTCAAATGACCGTAACCAGGGACGTGAAGCAGTTCGTGAGCGCTATGCGCAGAGCGCAAGACAAGTAGTGGGCGCAATGGTCGTTTCGAAAGCAAGAGCGGAAGGCGACATATGCTCGCACGTCGGATCTGAGCTCTCTGCTCTCATCGAAGTTTCGCAGCCAACGGGGGCTTCGCAGTCTGGGAGAAGTTCTCCAGGCACCACAGTGACGAGGAGGAGATACATGCACGACACAGAACTGGAGCTGCTTGCCAGGCAACTGGCCGAGGGGCTGCGCGGTGACCATGACGCCTTCTGCCGCGAATTGGTCCGGCTCCTTGCCCGCGGTCATCCTGTCACACGAGAGCGCCTGGCGACCGTGCTCCAGGTGACTGCCGAGCAGGTGGCGGGAGTGCTCGCGGGCTTAGCTGATCTCGAGGTGGACCCGAGCGGCCATGTCGTGGGATGGGGACTCACCTTCATTCCCACATCCCACCGCTTTCGGCTGAATGGGCAGCAGTTCTACACCTGGTGCGCGCTTGATGCGCTGATCTATCCAGCGTTGCTCCAGCTTCCGGCCAGCGTGGAGTCGTCCTGCCAGGTCAGCGGCGCTCCGGTGACGCTGTCGGTCACGCCGACAGGCGTTCACGACCTGACCCCTGCCAGCGCCATTGTTTCCGTGGTGATCCCCGAACAGGGCAGTTCCTGTAATGGTGATCGCGGTTCCTTCTGCACCCAGAGTCTGTTTTTCCGCTCGAGACGGGATGCGCTGCTCTGGCAGGCATCCTCTCCCAGTGCCAGGCTGCTTTCGGTTGCGGATGCCTACCAGGTTGGCCACCTGCTGGCCCGCTACCGCTCTCCATCGTGAAGAGAGAATCCGCGACAGAACAGAGAGGTCCATGATGCAACAGACCCAGTTAGAGGCCATCGCTCACGCGGTCGTCCAGAGACAGGAGCGCTATCAGCGCAATACACACCTGTTTGAACAGCTTGGCCAGCTCTTAGTGCGAGGGAACCCTGTCGCCCCAGAGTTGCTTGCGCGCCTGCTCCATCGTGAGTTGGACGAGGTGCGCTCGATCCTGCGGGCGCACCCGGAACTCGAATATGATGAACAGGGCAACCTGGTCGGCTCCGGGCTCTCGCTTGTCCCGACCATGCACCAGTTTCAGGTAGGGCAGCGCACCCTGTTCGCCTGGTGCGCCTTCGATACCGTAACCTACCCCGTGGCGCAGCATCTCTCCGCTCAGGTCACCTCGCGCTGTCCGGTCACCGGAAGAAGCATTCACCTCACAGTCACGCCTGAACAGGTGCTTGATCTGGACCCAGCAGAGGCTCAGGTCTCGCTCGTGGTTGATGTTGCGGCGGGGTGCTGCCACAATGTGCGGGAGGACGTGTGCAACTACGGGCATTTCTTTGCCTCCCGTGAGGCAGCGACCCAATGGCAAGCGGCGCATCGACAGGCTGTGATCCTTTCGGTGGAGGAGGCCTACCAGGTGGGCAAGCTGGTCGGAGAACATGCATCTCTTCAACAGTGAATCGAAGAAAAGCAAGAGTGAACAGGAAGGAAGGGGACACATGCCACACCTATCACTCGAAACGATTGCTGAGCGCCTGTCCGAGCAGTTGCGCTGCGAGCAGGAGGATCTCTGCCGCCCCATTGTGCAGCAGGTCACACGCGGCAAACCAGTTGCGCCAGCCGCTCTTCGGGCCTCACTCCAGGTAAGCCAGGACGAGTTGGAACAACGCCTGGCCAAGCTCCCACCAGATGTCGAGTTTGATGAGGCTGGCAATATTGTTGGCCTGGGAGCCACCCTGGTACCGACCTCCCATCGGTTTCAGATGGGTGGCCAGGTGCTCTACACCTGGTGCGCCTTTGATACGGTCCTGTTGCCACCGTCGCTTCACATCGAGGCCCAGGTCCAGTCGACGTGCCCCGTCACCGGTCAGCCTATTACCTTTGTCGCCACACCTGAAGGGGTCATCAGGGACCTGTCCCCTGCGAGCGGTGTGATGTCGTTAATCGTGCCGGCCAACCGCGGCGACTGTACGCGAGCCACCTTTTGCCAGCAGTCGCTCTTCTTTCAGTCGGAGCAGGCAGCTTCGACCTTTCTCGCTGACCACCCGGAGGCGTTGCTTCTTTCGGTCGAAGATGCCGCCTATGTGGGACGATTGGTGGCCCGAACCTGCTCGCTGGACGCGACATGAGAGAGCAGGAGTCAGCACCGATGGAGAAACACCTCCGCGTCCTCACCGTCACCCTTGATTACCCGCCTCCGGTGCTTGGTGGATACGGAGTGATGTGCTCCCAGGTCTGCGCCTGGCTTAAGCAGCGTGGGCATGAAGTGCTGGTGCTCACCACGCCCCCCCAGGAGCCGGGGATCATCGAAGCCGCTTCCGATGAGGATGAGGGCGCTGTCCCGGTACACCGCATCCTGCGCAGCTACTGGGATGGGTCAGCCTGCCTGGACCCGCCCTTTCAGGAGGCGCTGGCCGTCGAACAGCACAACCAGGCGCAGATGCAGCGCGTGTTGGCAGCCTTTCACCCCGATGTCGTTGCCTTCTGGCATATGGGGGCCATGTCGCTGGGGCTCATCACGACCACGGCGCGCCTGGGCTTCCCGCTCGTCTTCGTCATCGGGGACGATTGGCTCTGCTACGGTGGGTGGACCGATGCCTGGCTCAGATGGTGTAACGCGCATCTGGAGCAGGCGGCAGCAGTCGAGCAGAGCACAGGACTTCCTACACGGCTGCCGGACCTGGGAGCGCTGGGGAACTTCTGCTTCGTGAGCTCCTGGACGAAGAGGCGAGCCGAGCAGATCGGCGGATGGCACTTTCCTCGCGCCGAGATCGTCTTTCCAGGTCTCTCCCCAACCGAGTTTCCGCCACTGACCAGGGTGCCCGATCGTCCCTGGCGCTGGCGCTTGCTCTGGATGGGACGAGTGATCGAGGAGAAAGGGATTGAGACGGCCATCAATGCCCTCTCATATCTCCCAACAGACACGACGCTGGACATCGTCGGGCCGATCGAACAAGCCTATCGTCAACGTTTGGAAGCGCTGGCCGCAACGCTGGGGGTCGCATCTCAACTTTCCTTCTCACTGGCGTCTCGTAAGCAGATGCGCCAACACTATCAGCAAGCCGACGTCACCCTCTTTACGAGCATGATGGAACACGAGGCCTTCGGGCTGGTGCCTCTGGAAGCGATGGCCAGCAGGTGTCCTGTGATCGCCACCGGTGTGGGAGGATCAAGCGAGTACTGCCTCGATGGCGTCAATTGCATCCGCGTTCCCCCTGGAGACCCCGCTGCCCTGGCACGCGCAGTGCAGCAGCTGGCACAGAGCCGAGATCTGCGCAGGCGCCTGGTTGAGGATGGGCTGCGGACCGCGAGTGCATTCACGCTCGATCGCCAGGCGGCGAGCATCGAGCACTGCCTTCTGGCCGCTTCAAGCTCTTTCCGTGCGTAACCAGGGCCAGCATTTTCACCACTATTGTTTAGAGAGGATGAGACAGAAGCCCTAAAATCACAACACAAGAGGAAGGAGAACCTCTCGCTATGACCAGCAACACACAGGATCGACTTCCCACAATGGCTACTGCATCGACGCTTTGGAGGAGACCTCCAACACGGGCAAGCCATCTTGAAGGAGCTGTCTGTCTGGCGTGATCGCATTCTTGAGCTTGCCACCGTTGCAGAGGGAGAGGCGATACTCGACGTGGGGTGTGGTGATGGGCTGATCGCCTTTGGGGCGCTCGATCGCGTGGGCGAGGAGGGCCTGGTCATCTTCAGTGATATTTCGCAGTACCTGTTAGACCACTGTCGCTCCCTTGCTGAGTCGCTGCAGGTGCTTGAGCGCTGCCGGTTCGTGCGCGCCCCGGCTGACGATCTGGCTCCTATTGCACCTGGCTCGGTGGATGTGGTCACGAGCCGTTCCGTCCTGATCTACGTGCAGGCGAAGCAGCAGGCATTGCACGAGTTTTTCCGTGTCCTCAAGCCAGGCGGTCGGCTCTCCATCTTTGAACCGATTAACCGCTTCTGTTACCCGGAGCCTCATCACCAGTTTCTGGGTTATGATGTCACCCCGATAGAGGAGATCGCCCGCAAAGTACGCGCGGTCTTCGAGCGGATTCACGAGCCTGCGAGCAGCCCCCTCTTGAACTTTGACGAACGGGATCTGCTCACCTATGCCGAGCGAGCCGGATTCGCAGTGATTCATCTGGAACTCCAGGCAACCATCAAGCAGCCGAAGCTACTCGATTCCCGCAATGTCACTACGAGGCCGACGTGGGAAACGCTCTTGAATTCGTCAGGCAATCCCTTGGATCCCACGCTGGATGAGGCCATGACGCAAGCGCTGTCGCCTGATGAAGTCGAACAGTTCACCGCGTATCTGCGCCCCCTGGTCGAGACGATGCAGGGACATGAGCGACAGGCGTTGGCCTATCTGTGGGCGGTGAAGCGCTAAGGTGGATACTCTCAGACGCCGAGCCGTCCTCGCTTATGGCAGGCAGGGCCACGGGAACACCCCTGGCAAATCCTGGGGACCTTCTCATGTTCCCCGCTTATGCGCATCGCTCTTTCCATCGCTGAAACGTTGAGAAAGAAGAGAGACGTAGCATATTTTTTTACCAACGGTCAGGAGGTCATGTCTTGAGTATCCAATCAACACGAGAGAGCCGGGCGATATTCACCGGTGCGGTCCCTGTTCTCCCCACCCCCGATCTCGGTCGGGCGACCAGCTTCTATGAGCAACTGGGCTTCCAGATCCTGCATCAAGAGGCTGAATATGCCATTGTCACACGAGATGGCGTGGAACTCCACCTGTGGCTCTGCCCGGACCGGACCCTGGCCGAAAATAGTTCGTGCCGCATCCAGGTGACTGGACTTGAGGCGCTCTACCAGGAGTATCAAACCAAAGGACTGTTGGCGCCCGATGCGGCGGTGAGAGCCAAACCCTGGGGAACGAGAGAGTTGGTTGTCTTCGATCCAGACCGTGTCCTGATTACCTTTGTCGAGCGTGTTCCGTAGACACGAGGCAGCGTGTGACTTCTCCAACTCGCTCAACTGACTTCCTCCTTCCTCCAAGGTCAGCCCGGCCATCATTGATACGTCACCCCTGCTCATCCCTCTTGACTCTGGAGTGTGGTACAAGGTATATACTTCTCCAGAAGGAGCAACATTTATGGAGATCCTTTCAAGTGGAGACGTTGCACGAACAGCTGGAGAGAGGGGGAAACCATTCGCTTCTCTGTCGGCTGCCGTGCTTTGCCGTTGAGCAACCCTGGCGATGCTGAGTCCTCCTGTGTCAGATAGGAAAGGTGGCGATATGTTACGATCAAATGCGATGACCATCGGACAACTCTCCCGGCGCACTGGCGTGCCGGTCAAAATCCTGCGCCACTATGAGGACCTCGGGTTCCTCTACACGCTGGGCCGCAGCGAGAGCAACTACCGCCTGTTTGGTGAAGAAGCGCTGTGGTGTGTGCAGGTAATCGGGGGCCTGCGCTCCCTCGGTCTGACCCTCAAAGAGATCCGAGCCCTTGTCAGGTGCTATCTTGAGCGTTCAGGCGAGCCGAGCGGCGCCCTGCTGGAAGCACAACTGGCGCAGGCCGTCGCCCGTGTCGAGATCCGCATCACCGCCCTGCAGTCCCTGCGTCAACGTATCCTGGAGTTTCAGGCCGCATGCGCCGGCGCACCCGCCCCGCCCGCTGCCTCTTCGCTGGCGCAGTTGTTGGTACGAGACCCACGCCGTTGAGAGTGGCGCCGCGCCATCTGCCTCTTGACTCTCCTCCCAGGGGGAGAGTGTACACTCTGTCTGCGGCATTACTTGGCAATTCAGGCATGAAGGCTCCGTGAAGTCGCCACTGTATCAAGGGAATGACCAGGTGGCATGGCATGCTCACAAGGACATCTGAGCAACCATGTTGAAACCCTGTTCTTGAACACGACCAGTGGAGGTCGATTCCTATGTCATTCAACACTGAAAAGCGCGGCTTTGCCGTGGGCCAGGAGATAGGTGGGTGTGGACGCTGCACGCGTGTGGTGCTTGGCCTGCTCTTACTCGTCTCTATCGGAACGTCGATTGCGCAGAGTGGACTCTCCGCGGTGCTGATCGGACAGATAGCAGGCGGCTTGCTCCTGACCGCGGTTCTGTACGTTGTCCTCTTCTGGCAGTTTGGCGAGAGGATGCACCATCCCTGGCTCCGCACAGTAATTTTCTGGCTCCCCGCCGCGTTCATCCCGTTCCTTTTTCTCATCCCCTGGGGCTGGGGGTTCGGGGCTCTGCTGTACCTGTCCGTGTCCCTGATCGTCGCGGCGCTCTCGTCCTATGGCGGCTGCGAGGTGGTGGCGTTGCCCAGCCTCCTCTTCCGCCGACATTGCACGGTCTACTGCCCGCTCAATGCCATCGACCTGGTCGAGCGCCGCTACACGCAACGGTAAACGATTCACAGGATCAAGGCTCTCAGTGCTCGACCCCCAGTGTGCACGCTCGTCTCATCGGTCCCGACTCCTCGCTTGACTGTCTCTCACGCTTTTGTACACCTTGCAAGCTCTTTGTCCTTGACAAAGAGGCTTCTCGTCAGGCATAACAAGGGCAGATGAATCCCCGTCGTCTGGTGTGTAAAGAGAAGGGGACTGCTTGCGCCCGTGTGGCGATGGGAGACAAACCCTGAGGAATGAAAAAGGTGGTTGTCTTCGATCCAGACCGTGTTCTGATTCCCTTTGTCGAGCGTATGCCCTCAGCATGAGAGAGAAGCTTCCCCCTTTCTTGAGATGGTGCCATGCTCGGCTACGCAGGGGAGATCTTCTCATCGAAGCGCCTCATGCCAGCTTGCAGAAAGAAAGGTGGACGCGGAACTATGCAACATGTCGAGGTGGTCAGCGTTGCTGGCGGCTCGCTCTGGACCGTGCGCCAGGGCCACGGACCCGCCCTGGTCTGTTGCCACGGCGGCCCTGGATTGTGGGACTATCTGGAGCCTGTCGCGGCGATGATGGATGACCTGGTGACCGTTTACCGCTACGACCAACGCTCCTGTGGACGATCCACAGGTGGTCCTCCCTATGATGTTGCTACCGCCGTCGCTGATCTGGATGCCTTACGGGAGCATTGGGGACTCTCACAGTGGATTGTGCTGGGGCATTCCTGGGGAGCCACGCTGGCTCTCGCCTATGGTCTCGCACATCCCACCCAAACACGCGCGCTGATCTACCTTTCTGGGACGGGCATTGACGCTTCCTGGCACGTTGAGTACCGTGCCAATCGAGCGGCGTTGCTCAGTCCTGATCAACAGCACCAACTCGCCGACCTGCGAGTACGCCTCTCCTCCGCGCAGGGGGCCGAATTTGATGAGGCCGAACGGGCCTACTGTGAACTGGCCTGGTCCACCGACATCGCTGACCGCAGGCATGCACGAGAGCTGGTCAGGCAGTTGTTTGTCGGCGGCCTGCACGTCAATTTCCGGGTCAATCAGCTCCTTGGCGACGATGCCGATCGCTTTATACAGCGCAGTACGCTGCCCGAGCAACTTGCCGACTTGCGGATACCCACGCTGGTCGTGCATGGTGAGCGCGATCCTCGTCCTGCCAGAGTGGCCCGTCAACTCTTCGAGATCATCACGTCTCCCAGCTATGTTGAGCTTCCCCAGGTTGGACATCTCCCGTGGCTCGAACGGGCAGACCTCCTGAGAGGCGTCCTCCGGGGCTTTCTTGAGGATCTCCCCTAGCGGAAGAGGGCAAAGACAAGCGGCTCTTCCCAAAGGAGAAGGAGCGAGCGCGGTTCCCTCGTGCGGCAAGGTCTCTACGCGCTCCTGTCCTGCGTGCCTCTGTTGCATGACCTGTTGACTGCTATCAACGCCTGCGCTACAGCTAGAAACGCCATGCGGCCCCGTAAACAGCTGCTCGCCATGCACTTTCCCTCCTGCGCGTGATCTCGATGGGTTAGCCTTGCAAGGTCATCGTACTTGACAGAGAGGCATTTCGTCGGGCATAACAAGAGCAGATGAATCTGCGTTGTCCGGTGTGTCACGAGAAGGGGTATTTGTTATGACTGAACTGGTCAGCATGTACAGCATGAGATCATTGGGACGAAACGAGCGAGAAAGCACTCCCTTGCAGGGAGCGCAGGAGTTGCTCCGCATCTTCGTCGCAGATGTGTGCCTTGGCTTCTCCAAAGCCTGGAACCCCCATCCCTCGTTCTTTAATGGCTGACCGAAGAGACCTGGCTTCTTACTAGAAAAGGAGCCAAGTCTGATCAACCATCGTGTGGTGTGCTCGCTCTCAGCGATGCATGCCCACTTCTGCCTGGTAAACCGAGTTCCGTTTGCCCTCGACAACTTCATCGACACTGCGTCTCCGCGCAAAGGGAAGCGGCACCTTCTCTCTCTTGCCCTCCCGCTTGCGTAAGGATTAGCTGTGCAAAAAACGCGGCCATCCCTCAAGCACGCTCGCCTCCACATGATGACGTTCTTGCTGCATGTCGCATCGATGCCCGTATGCGAATTCGAATGCTCATGGTCTTTTTTCAGGAGAACGCCTCTACGTGGAAAAATCTTTCCATTACATCATTTGGGCACGGACTGGCTAGCACCGCGCGCACCTGCTGGACGACGGTGAAACTGGCCTGGAAAGCCGCTCCTCTCTTGCTGATTGGTGTGCTATTGCTCTTCGGGGTTGAGTCGGGCCTTACGCCACTGCAATTGGTGTTATCGCGCGCTGTCATTGATAAGCTGGCTGCTCCCCTGGGCCGCACAGCCGCGCTTGATCCCCTCGTTACCCATGTCCCACTCGCCGTCTGGATTGCACTTACCCTCGCCGTCGTAGCGCTCGGGCAGCTCGTGGCCCCGCTGACGGCTCTGCTCCAGAGCCGTGCCAGCGATCGCTTGACCGGCTACGTCACCGAACAGGTGATGCAGGCTGCCAATCGCTGGCAGGGCCTGGAGCGTTTTGAAGATCCAGGTTTCGCCGACGACCTGCATCGCGCACGCGAGGCCGCTGCCCGTGGCGTCGACCTGGTCTACTTCGGGGCCATTATGGCCTTGGCGCTCCTCACCGCTCTCAGCCTGTCGATTGCCCTGGCAGGACTGCACCCGCTGGTCCCTCTTCTGCTCATCCTGGCGACGCTGCCGCAGATGGCGCGCGCTTTCGCGTATGACTGGTTTATCGGCGGCCATCTCTACGACTCGACGCCGCAGACACGCCGCATGCAGGAGAGCCTCGAGATGCTGCTCTTGCCAGAGCCGGCCAAGGACGTGCGCCTCTACGGGCTCTTCTCGTTTTTCCGCCAGCGCTACGAGACGATGTTTGCCCAGGTGATCAGGCCCGTAGCGCAGGAGCGCCAACGGATGATCCGTCCCATGTGGCTGGCCGGGACTCTGACGGCCTGTGCCTGCGGAGGGGTCTCCCTCTACGTCATCTGGCTGGTCGCCCATAGCCAGCTCAGTGTCGGTGCGCTCGCGCTCTATGGCGGGGCGGCGACCCTGTTGCAAGCGGAGCTGCTGCGCTTGAGCTACTTCACCGGGCTGTTCCCCATCCATCTCGGCTTTCTACCGAGTCTGCTGCGGGTGATCGAGGCCCCTCCCGATCTGCCGGTCGCTCCCCATCCGAGACCAGTGCCGGAGCAGATACGCCAGGGTATCCTGTTTGAGCGCGTGGGCTTCACCTATCCGGGACAGACCGCGCCGGTCCTGCGTGATATCTCGTTGCGCCTCGCGCCGGGGGAATGTGTGGCGCTGGTGGGGCACAACGGCGCAGGCAAGACCACGATCGTCAAGCTGCTGCTGCGGCTCTACGATCCCACCGGCGGGCGTATCCTGCTCGATGGGGTGGACCTGCGAGAGTACGATCTAGACGAACTGCGTCGCAAGATGGGCGCCATCTTCCAGGACTTCGGGCGCTATGAACTCACGGCAGGCGAGAATATTGGCCTGGGGCGGCTCGAACACCTGGACGACCGCGAACTTCAGCGTGACGCGCTGGTGAAGGCGGGGGGCGACTCCCTGCTTGAAAGCCTCGTGCATGGCCTGGCGACGCTGCTGGGGCGCGAACTGGGCGAGCGAGAACTCTCCGGAGGCGAATGGCAGAAACTGGCGCTGGCCCGCGCATACCTGCGCAACAGCCCGGTCCTGGTCCTCGATGAGCCGACCGCCGCGCTCGATGTGCAGAGCGAATATCGCATCTACACCCGTTTCCACGAACTGACCCAGGGTCGCCTGACCCTGCTGATCAGCCATCGCTTCTCAACCATCCGGATGGCCGACCGCATTCTGTATCTGGCCGATGGGCGCATTCAGGAAGAGGGGAGCCACTACGAACTTATGAAGCGGGATGGAGAGTACGCGCGCCTCTATCGCCTGCAGGCCGCGCATTATCTCGATACAGAACAGGAGGTCGATCAATGAAAAGAGAACAAAGTGACCCGCTGCTGTATGCTGCCAGGCAGCGTCTGCGTCCGCACCTGGAGAGCTTACAAATCTACTGGAGAGGTTTGCACCTGCTGGTGGCCTCTGCCCCATTGCCTGCGGCCGCCTATCTTGCCCTGCTCGTCCTGTTCAGTAGTGTGCCTGTGATGCAGGTCTGGCTGCTGAAACGGCTGGTTGATGTGCTCTCCGCACCGCTACATCTCGCAGGCGGACAGGATGGTATGGTCGATGGCGGGCTGCTGATCGTGCTAGCTGCGCTCTACCTGCTCACCCTTGTGATCCCAGGGGGCCTGCAGCCCTTGCACGACAATCTGGAGGCGATCATCAAGGAGCGCGTTATCGTCGAGGTCGACCGGCGCATCATGCAAGCCTCAGCGCGCCTGGTTGACCTGCAGCGCATCGAGGCTCCGTCCTTCCACGACGAGGTCAAGCTGATCCGGCAATCCTCCTACGAGGTTCCGCAGATGCTGGGGATGCTGTCGCTTGGCCCCGGTACCATGCTCACCCTGGGAGGACTCCTCCTCCTGTTGGGGCAGATCCACCCGGTGCTCCCGCTCCTGTTGCTCCTGGTGGGCATTCCTTCCCAGCGAGCGCAACGCCGCATGGAAGCAGAGAAATATCGTTCGCTGGCCGAAAATAGCCGCGTCGCCCGCGAGATGGAGTATTATGTGTGTATGAAAAAGTTGTAGGAGGGATAGGCAAAAGGGGAAAAAGGGAGTAACCTCATGGGTAAGGCAAGGTTTGAACCGAGCCAAAGAAACCCCTTTGAGAAAAGAGAGGACCTCCCCCAATGGAAACGAACGAGCT
>WNGK01000141.1_pt1 | contig 64845 bp, 56 predicted proteins | sample 5400601 | NCBI WGS metagenome assembly WNGK01 (sample SAMN13153376, study PRJNA577476) | soil metagenome | isolation source: 60 cm soil or saprolite under Garry oak tree replicate 1 | place: USA:California | collected 2016-06-15
CGCTCTTGGCACCTGTGGTCGTGAGCAAGAGCAAGGGAGTGTGTTCGAACGGCCCACTGACCTTGCCCCCGTTCGCGCGGAACTCCTCAATCACTTGGCGGTTGTAGTCATTTCGATTGGTCATGATCCCTCCTGTTGTTGTAATTTACACATGTCCATACTCTTCATCATGCGAGACTGCCAGATCAGCATTCCCCACGACGTAGCAGCCAGGATCAGCAGCAGCGCCAGAAAAAGAGGATGTTCTCCTTGCAAACGCATAGTGCTCCCTCCGAATGTTCCTCATCATGCCTGTAAATCGTTTAGGTCGGTTTCCACCAGTAGCTCTGATTTTATACGCCCTAATGATTTACCATGCCGACGTTCAGGCTTACTGTAGTTCCAGTCGTTGCGCCTGCTAGATCGGATGCCATAAAGGCCGCCATATTCCCAACTTCTTCCAAAGTAGGACCCTTGCCCAAAAGATTGCGGCTCATCCAACGCTCTCCCCATCCTTCGGCGCGTTTATCAAGCTCAGGGGTGGTATGGGCGAGCGTCTTGTCGGCCGCGCCTTCCGAACCTGCCGAGTGAAGGCAGACGGTACGAACGCCATGTGGCCCCAATTCTGCTGCCAACAAGCGATGCATCGCTTCAACAGCTGCCCATGCTGGACCAAAGCCTGCCGTGTAGGGGAAAGGAATTTGAGAAACAACTGCCGTCATGCCCATAATGACGCCCGAGTGTTGCTTTACCATGTACGGATAGACCGCATTTGCAGTATGAAACGTTGCTTTCGTGTAGTCGATAATTGGCATCGAAAAATCTTCATAGCTTAACTCAGTCAGTGCTGCGCCTTGCTCGCCACCCGGTTTGTGAGTCGAGGTGGCACAAAATGAGATGTCAACATGGCCGGTCTTTTCGACGACTGATTTTACAAAAGCAGCAACTGCATCCTTGTCGAGTACATTCAATCGCTCGGTCTGGATCGGTTTGTCAGCTAGTTTGTTGAGTGCGTCCTCATTGTGATCGGCTACAAATACCGTAGCGCCAGCCTGAGCAAAGGCCGCAGCTACAGCGCCGCCTATAGAACCTGCTCCGTACACCACTGCTGTTTTATTTTTTAGGATATCTTCCATATCGATTATTCCTTTCGCTATCGTTGGGCGACGACCAAATCTCAGGCTTTCGTCGCGAACGCGTTTGGCTGATCTTTATCCGTCCTGTCAAAAACAATATACCTCGTGTGAAACCACCGGGTGATCTTTGATACCGCTGCTGTTTATCATATTTTCTCCTTCTGTTGTCGGATCGGGATAGCCTGATCTGCCTTCAAAAACGGTGTCAACCTGCTCGCGCTCGAAGGGCGCGGAGATCGACATCCATGCAAGTGCATGGATACTCATGAGGCACTCTCGAAGAGCACATTTCTCTTCGAGAGTGCAGCCGCCAGACGTTCCATCATCGACAAAGCAGATGTGCGCATGTGCCGCACCACCATGCAGGGGTACTCGTCTTCCTCTCGAGGTGCGTGACACCTGCCTGAGAGCGTCCCTCCTCGCTCGTGTCTCTGGTCTGCCTGCGCATCAGGCAGCTTCAACCGGGCTCCTGGCAGCTTACTCTTCTCTATGGGATCAGGAGATCTATGACAAAAGCTCGATCCCAGATGCCGAAACCAGGAACGTCTTTCCTGCTCTCTCTCGCGAGTCGCTAGCAAGCGTTACAACGGCATTGGCTACATCTTCTGTTGTCACCTTTGCTCCCATATTTTTGATAAAATCGGCTGGTGAAAGACCGAGAGAGGAAGCATACGCTTCAATAGCCGCTTTCCCCAGTTCAGTTTCGGGCATAATGCGCCCCGGAGTAAGCGCGAGAAACTGCAAACCGAGTTGCAAGCGAGCGGATTCCTTCTGGGCATAGTCCGCGAGAAACATCTGCGTGCGCTTCGCGCCGGCGTAGCCACCTGAAAGCGGCGACCCACCAATAGCCGCGCCGCTGGAGATGAGCATAATGGTCGTCCCCGCGGGAAGCGGTGTGGTTAATGCTGCCTGCGAGAAAAGCAACGACATCTTGACATCACTGTTCCAGTTGCGCGAGAACTGCTCCCAACGCTGTTCCACCAGTGGTGCCATATGAGGTAAAGCGCCCGCGCAGATGACCAGAATATCTGGCAATAGCGTCTCGAACACCTGCGCGGGCGCTCCTTCGGAGGCCGCATCAAGTGCGAGCACTCGAACTCCTGGAATTTCAGCGGCGAGTTGCCTGAGCGACTGTTCCCGCCGCGCAACTGCAAGCACCCGCGCCCCCTCAGCATGAGTCGCGGCAACAATGGTCTTCCCAAGGCCCCTGCTGCCTCCAATGATGACCACGTTTTTGCCGCGCAAGCGCTGTGCCTTCCTCAATTCATTCATGGCTCAATCCTTTCATAAAGATCGGTAAAGTCCTACCGTCTTGGTTTAGTCAATAGTGAGCACGAGCTTGCCACGGACATGGCTGCCCTCAATCAGCCTGTGAGCCTGAGCCGCGTCTTGCAGAGCGAACAGAGCATCAATGGACGTTTTGAATTGGCCGTTATCTGCGAGGCGGGCTATGGCAGCCATCTGCTCACCCGAGGGGTGAACGGCGATCAGCTCAAAACGCACCCCATATTGAGGAGCAAGCTGCGAGCCTTGGGCTTTTACGCCCAGATGGGCGGGGAGAGAGACAATCCAACCGCCACGTCTCACGACTTTGAACGCATCGCGGAGCACATCTTCGCCGATGGTATCGAGTACCACATCGATCTCTTCTGTGACACCATCGGTGAGTGTTTGCCGGGTATAGTCGAGAACGATGTCAGCGCCCAACTCATGGACAAACTCCACATTGCGAGTTGAGGTGGTGGTAAGAACGCGGGCTCCGTGAGCTTTGGCTAATTGGATCGCGTAGTGACCAACGCCGCCTGCTCCTCCGGTAATGAGGACGGTTTGTCCAGCTTGCAGATGAGCAGTATCGAAGAGGGCTTGCCAGGCGGTTAACGCAGCCAGAGGGACACCAGCAGCTTCCTGATGGGTCAACTTTTGCGGTTTACGGGCGAGGTCAGCTACAGGGGCGGCTACATACTCGCTGTATCCTTTTGCTTCGCCGGGAAAGCGGGGCATGCCGTAAACCTCATCACCAACCGCGAACTGGGTTACCCCTTCACCTAACGCTACAACCTCGCCGGAGATATCCCAGCCGAGAATGTAGGGCAGTTGGCCTACGGTGATACCAGGAAGCGGGAATTTGCGGGCCCAGTAATCCATCCGGTTAATGCCAGCAGCCCAAACGCGTACCAGCACTTCGCCAGCCTGTGGTTCAGGTCGGTCAACATCTTCATATTTCAAAACGCCAACATCACCAAACTCATGTATTCGTACAGCTTTCATTGTGGACATAGTGCCATCGTTCTCCTTGTTGTATCACTTATCATCCTGGTGTGAGGCCAGAGAGCGGCGGATCTGTGTACTCGCCGTGTATCTTCATCTCTCTTGTGCCCTCACCTTGTCTTGATATGCAGAGTATACCCTTGAATGTTGAGGCAATCTATGCTATATTGTCTTGAATATATGTTCTATCGTCTCAAGAAAGGAGAATGGCATGGATGTGCTGACGGATGTACTCAATGCACTCGAACTGAAAGGGTGGATCTCTGCGCGCAGGGAGCTTGCGCCTCCCTGGCGCTATGACTTTGCGGCCAGTCAAGATATGATCTTTCACCTGCTCAGCTCTGGTGGTGGCTACCTCTCTGTCGAAGGGGACCCTACGCCTCTGCGAGTCGAAGATGGGGCGGTCCTGCTCTTCCCTTTCGGGCACGCTCACTCGATCGGTGACGAACTGACTTCACCCCTGACTCAAGTCCTGCATGTGGACTATTCCGCGCAACGCGAGTACCAGGGCTGGCCTTCCGCGTCCGATGAGTCAAAGATGGTTGTCCTCTGTGGCGCGTTCCATGTGGAGCATCCCGGCGCTTTTCCCTTGCTCCACAGCTTGCCAAAAGTTGTTCATATTCCCGCAGAACAGGGCCGCACGGTGCAGGGCTTCGCCGAGATTGTGCATTTGATCGCACGTGAAGCGGCCACGCCTCGGCTGGGCGCGGAGGTGATGCTCAGGCGATTAACCGAACTGCTCTTCATTCACGTGATCCGGGTCTGGGTTGAGCAGCAAGCGGCATCTTCGCGAGGATGGGTAGCGGCGCTACGCGATCAGCCTATCAGCACGGCTCTTGGCCTGATTCATCACTCGCCCGAACGTGGGTGGAAGGTCGAGGAACTGGCAGAGGCGGTGGCCCTCTCCCGCTCAGTCTTCTCCGCTCGCTTTACCCGTCTTGTGGGTGAGCCCCCTATCACGTATCTCACCCGTTGGCGCATGCACAGAGCAACCCGCTTGCTCAAGGACAATGTCGAGATAGAAAAGATCGCAGAGCTTCTCGGCTATGAATCGGGAGTCGCCTTTCACAAAGCCTTCAAGCGAGAAGTCGGCATGCCCCCGGCCAGGTATCGAAAGCTCGGGTAACCAGTCGAAACGCCCGCCTCGATCCCACTCCCGTGCGAAGCTTTTGCTTGATCGACCATGAACTGAAAATCATGTTGCAGCGCTCTCTTGAACCGCTGCTTGCTTAAGCCAACCCTTGCTGGCCTTTCAGGCACTATTCAAAAAAGAGCATCTCAGAATCGGCCGTTTTCTGATATACTCCTCGGCAATACGTAGCAGCCTCCGGCGACTTCTCATTGAAGTGTCTCAAAACTTATGTCAAAATTATGTGGAATATGCGCTCTCTTCTTCATAGCTTCTCCAATGAATGAGCACAAAATCCACATAATTTATGTTACGAATGGAATATTCCATATTCCACGTAACTTTAATCAAAATCTCAATACTATCGACATTTCATGAGTAAGTGAGACGACCTGATGAACTTCTCCAGAAATCAGCACTTTTAAGATTGCCAATTCTTTGAACCATCTATTCTACAAAATCGAATTGAAAAGGAACTGCGAGGCTAAACTCTAACATTTACAATATTAAGAAAACCTGTGGCGATTGACCACAGGTTTTACTTATAGAAGCTAACAGACCCAGATATGTTATAAATCATTATCTCGCTTTACTTTTCGAGACTGTAAATAGCTATTGAAGTCAGCAAGGCTTATTCTGTAGATACTTCTCCCTGCGCCGCCAATATTTGTGGCTTCTAGCTCCCCATCCTGTATTAATTTGTACACCCTTTTGGGATTAACTTTCAGTCGTCTGGCGACTTCTTCGACAGTCAGCAACTCCTCGTCGTCTGCCATAACTGATGACCTTTTAGCAGCACGGGTACTACTACCGGAAAAATTTGGTTTCTGAGATATTCTATACAATTCCCCTACAGTCGCCCGGACATAAGGGCGGGTGTTACCCGATACATTAGAAAGAGGATGACCCAAGCGTAACATCTCGGTTATCCAATATTGTTCTTGCTCGCAAGCAATAGCATGGGCATTATCGCCATTTATCACTTCTAGCACTTGTAAAATAGGAGATAACCCATTTTTCTTGAGGCTCTTGATCCAGCGTCTCTCTTCGTAGTTACCGGTAACATCATGCATATGACCGTAGAACCTTGTCTCAGCATCTACGCTTATGCCGACATAGTGTACCAGATTATCTCTGGGATCGATGAGAGCATAAATTGTATAGGTGCGTACTTTGGCCATTTCAACCCTTGTTAATCAGTTATGTTTAGACCCTCAACATCGCTGAATTCGATTTTTCGGCCTAGTTTTCGGCTGAGTACGCTTAACACTTTTCTTACTGATAAACGCGAGGTTGGGTGACTATTGACCATGCGAGATACCGTCCCTACAGATAATCCCGTTTCATCGGCTACTTCTTTGTTGGTCATCAGTGCCTCTTCAATTAACTCAGCTAAAGTCATAGCTGCACTCCTTACAAAACAATAACCTCAGGAAATAATATATGAGAACCCTGTTCAGTTAATATTAGCACTATTTCTTGCGCTTTGTCAAACTTCTACTTGTCCCGGCATTCAAAAGCATGAAAAAGCAAGTAAAAGTATTGAAAAGCATGTTGAAATATGCTATGATAATAATAACCTATGAAACTACCTGAGGCGAAGCAAGAAGCCGAGTGTCGCCGAATCGTCATTCTAGCCGAGTCGAGGAAACTTCATAGCGGCTTTCAATTACACTGGTCAGTTGCCATTAGCCGCCTTACAAAAAGGAGCCACCTATGCCACGTTTAGAGGGGGCATGGACCCCGATCATCTTCTCCACTCAGGAGTTCCTGGAAGCCTACGAAGCAGGTATCGACGCACAGTGCGCTGAGAAGAAAGAACTTATCACCGAACGAGAACTGATTAGCCAAGTCTTACAGATCATGCTAGAGCGGTGGGATATGACTGATGAGCGTCCCATTTCCTACGAATTTAGCGTCGGGTATCTTGTAGGCGAGCTACACGCGCTGTTTGTTCCTATGCTCAGGTACGTCAACGAGCGTGGAAGAGTGAGATTTAAGTGTGGGTTGGAGGAGCCGAGCGAGCCAACAACTGACCCACTGCCGACTTTGACTATACCATCATAGCCGAAAGGGAGAAATCCATGGGACTCCTTGATGGGAAGAAGAAGTTTATCGACAAGGGTGCTATTAGTGAGACAAGAGCAATTGCACGATTCATCCAGTGTGGTTATGGTGTACTCAAGCCCGTTAGTGTGTACTCTCGATATGATCTGGTCATTGAGGATGCAGAAGGACGGTTCTGGCGCGTACAGGTGAAAACAGCTCGATGGAACATAGATAAAACGGGTCTCAACTTTAACGTGGTCAGCAATTCGGGAGGGAGGAAAAGGCAAGGGTACAAGGGAGAATGCGATTACTTTGCCGTTTACTTCGAGCCGACCGATGGAGTCTACCTTGTTCCAGTTGATGAAGTTAGCGATTTTAATTGTACGTTGCGTCTTGAACCGACGCCAGTCAAGAAGCGTGGCGATACACGCATGGCCTACGACTACGAGCTTTGACGGCGACGTGGAGCACAACTAGACCCGCTTTCCTCAATCAGGCAGTGTAAGCGGGTCTAGTTGTGCTATAATGATGTGCATTACCGGATGCTGCGAACGCATCCAAACCACGCTTGTTTACTTTATTTAATAATAGGACAACGGAGGTGACTCATGAGTGACCGGAAGTTCTTCAACGAAGCAATGGAAACGCTGTCTAAGGACAAACTGAAAGCTTTGCAATTAGAGCGTCTCCAGACCATTGTCAATCGTGCGTATGCGCAGAACCAATTTTATCGTAACCTGTACGATGAAGCCGGTGTGAAACCCTCGGATATCAAAGCGTTAGAGGACATTCAGAAGCTGCCGTTCCTCGAAAAGAAAACCGTGCGCGAAGCCTATCCCTATGGTATGGCCTTTAAGAAACCGGGCGATGAGGGCGGTCCGGTTGAGGTTCATGCCACCAGTGGTACCACCGGCAAAAGCGTACCGGTCTTCGCGACCAAGAAGGACATCGATTACTGGGCGGATCTCAATGCGCGCGAGCTGTGGATGACCGGCATGCGCCCCGGCGATATTCTCATGAACTGCTACGGCTATGGCCTGGCAACCGGCGGCTTTGGTTTCCACTATGGCGCGATGGCAATGGACGCGATGGCTATTCCCATGGGTTCGGATGCCCGCCAGTATGATCGCATGATCGACTTCATCGTCGATTTTGGTGTGACCGCTATGTGTATGACGCCCTCCGTGGGCCTCTATGTTGGTGGCAAGGCTCGTGAGCGCGGCGTCGATTTCAGAGAGACGAAGCTGAAGATCGGCCTGTTCGGCGCGGAACCCTGGCCCTGGGAAACGCGCATGAAGCTCGAAGAACTCTTCAACATCACAGCCTACGACGAATTCGGTATGACGGAGTTCCTCGGCCCGGGCATGACCTGTGAATGTGAAGTCCGCGATGGCATGCACGCCTGGGCGGATGCTTTCCTGGTCGAGTGCATCAACCCCGACACGGGCGAGTGGGTCGAAGAGGGGAGGGATGGTGAATTGGTCTGGTCATGGCTTACCGCCGATGGCACGGCCATGATCCGCTATCGCAGCCGCGACCTCTCGCGCGTGTGGTGGGAGGAGCGCTGCGCCTGTGGCCGCACGCATCCCAAGATCGCCGCCATCAAGGGACGCAGCGACGATGCCGTCTCGATTCGCGGCCTGATCGTCTTCCCCAGCCAGGTCGAGGCGGCGCTGGTGAAGTTCCCTGAAACGGGCGCGAATTTCCGCATCATCGTTGACAGGCGCAATGACCTCGATACCTTCGACCTCAAAGTCGAAGTGAAGGACGCCTCGATCTTGAGCGATAGCGCGCGCAACCAGGCCGTGAGCCGCGAAATGTCCGAGGCCGTCAAGACCGTGACGGGTAACTCTCCAAAGGTGGAACTGGTCGCCGCCGATAGCCTGCCGCGCGCCAGCGGTGGTGAGTCAAAGACCGCCAGCGCCCGCGTTGAGGACCGCCGCAAGAAGTAGCGCTGCATTTGCTGATCGGCACGTCAAATCAATGAATGCGCGGCCACAGTGATTCACATAATTCACTGTGGCCGCGCTCTGGCTTATAATACTTTCATATTTTACTCGTGCCTTGCATCTGGGGCCGTGTCCAGGATGAGTCAACCGCCGAGCAAGCCGGTGTCTGGGGATCGATTTTGCCTGCTGTATGGAGTTTTATGCTGGCCGCTCGTCTCCATGGGTATAGGAACAGCCTGGACATCGGTGCATCTCTACTACGAACAGGAGGCAGCACAGGTGCTGGGTATTCCCTATGAGCAGGTGATGCAGGCGGCGCTCATCCCTGTAGCCTATACGCTGGGCACGGACTTCAAGCCGGCTCCCCGCATACCCCCTGGAGTCGGTGCTACACTGGGACAGGTGGTGAAACAGGGGAGCCGGGCATAAAAGTGTTAAGAGAGACTTACAGTGGCGTTACTCTTCCAGCGACTGAAATCAGTGTACTAAAAGAACTGGAGGGATTGCTTCAGGAGAGTGGTTATCTAAAAGCAGGAGCATCCATCCCCGTCGTGTTAAAGGAGAAGACTGCGGGGAACATCAGTTTTTATGCCGAAAATGCTACAGTTATAGCTTTATCTCTTCGATACTGCGCACTGACTTCACTCCCCGCGTCACTCGGCCGGTTAATCAACCTTCAACACCTGGATGTGACTGGAAATCGGTTGCCTTCCCTCCCGGAGTGGCTTGGCAACCTGCTTCAGCTTGAAGAAGTGCATGGAGATAAGAACCGGTTGATGGCTCTTCCCGCGAGTATTGGCCAGCTAACGAGCCTCGAGACGTTGAATGTATACGGCAATTCATTGGTTGCTCTCCCTGAGAGTCTCAGCCGATTGACACGTCTCAAAGCAATAAGTGCTGGCGGAAATCGGTTGACGGCCCTCCCCGAGCTGTTTTGGCAGTTGACGAACCTCCAAACGTTAAACCTGGGGCAAAACCGGTTGACTTCGCTCTCCGAGAGCATTGGCAATCTGACCCGGCTGCATACGCTCGATTTGGGTCATAATGAACTTACCGCTCTTCCTGAGTCGCTTGGCGAGCTGAGAAACCTGACATATTTTCTCTATCTCAGTAATAACCACTTGACGGCCCTGCCCAGGTCACTTGCAAACCTGAGCAATCTCAGGTACCTCAATATCACTGATAATTCCTTGACGGCTCTGCCCGATTGGATTGGGAAACTGAGCGAGCTGCAAGAGCTGAGGCTCTACAATAATCGCTTGACGACTCTTCCCGATTCGCTTGGCAACCTGGCGCGCCTGAAAGAATTGCATGTAATGAACAATTATCTGGTTGCTCTCCCCGAGTCGCTTGGCGACCTGGTAAGTCTCAAAGAGTTACGTTTGCAGAATAACGGGTTGACGGCACTCCCTGAGTCGCTTGGCAAGCTGATACGTCTCGCTTCCCTCGATTTGAGGGATAATCGCCTGACTTCTCTCCCGGAGTGGTTTCAACGACTTGAACAGCGTGGATGTACCGTCTACTGGTAATGCGCAGGAGCAGACGATGCAGGTCGAGTCTACCATCGTTCGCACCCAGAACACCTCAGTTAGCGTAACCTACCTACGTATGAACAGGTAAGGGATAGAATATGCCTTGCTATGTAAGAAGCATCATATGAATTATCTTCCCATCGACTTCTGCCACGCTCAAGCAAGGGGAGAGGAGGAAACACCTTATGAAAGCGAATTACCTACCGGGAACAGGCGATGCAGTTAAACTAAAAGGATACCTGGGAGCAGCCGGTGAAGGCTGGCATGGTCTCAGCAGGAAGCCGCCAATTCAGAAGGCGATGATGATCCTGTCTCTCGTGGGAGCTTTTGTGCTCCTCCTGGTTCAGCCAGTCTCGGCTGCGTCCACTATTACCGAGTTCAAGGTACCATCACCGGGCATACCTCAGGGCATTACGGCAGGCCCAGACGGGTCGCTCTGGTTCACCCTGTTCTACGATAACGAAGTTGGGCGCGTCACCACTAAAGGAACCGTTACCGTGTTCAGGCTCAACAGCACACTGAACTCCGCGACCTACATCACGGCGGGACCCGATGGGGCGCTCTGGTTAACGTTGCTCAATGACGTTGGTGGTTCAACTACGAACCAGATTGGTCGCCTCACCACGAGTGGGAAACTGACCACATTCACAGTCCCGAAAGCAAGCTATATCTGGGACATTGCCACAGGGCCAGATGGCAACCTCTACTTCACCGATGGAGCGAGTAGGGTCTGGCGCGTTACCACGAGCGGGAAGTTCACCGCCTTCCCTTTCACAGATAGTACGGGTGGCTATCCCTATCAGATTACGAAAGGGCCAGATGGCAACCTCTGGTTCACCGATCGCGCTCGTCAGATCGTGAAAATGTCCCCTTCGGGCAAGTTCACCACCTTTGCGGTCCCAACCCGCAATGGCTCAACCGATGACATTGTAGCCGGGCCGGACGGCAACCTCTGGTTCACCTACGAAGATTCGACTACGAATGTGAGCGCGATCGGGCGTATCACCACAAGTGGCAAGATTACCTTGACGTCGACGCCGACCGCCTCCAGCCTCCCGACCGATATCACGGCAGGGCCAGATGGGGCCATGTGGTTCACCGAAGGTGCCGGGAAGGTCGGACGCATCACCACAAGTTAGCCAGTCCTCATCTGACAATACGACCACGTGGAATTGGCGCTGCCCTCCGGCATGAACCATTCCACATGGTCCGCTGATTGCCTACCATGAGTGATTAATGCATCGCTCCCTGCATTACAAGGATGATACTTACCGCCCCAATCCCATTGTTGAGCATATGTAAAATCATGCCTGGCCAGATGGACCCGGTGCGCCAGCGAAGAAACGCAAGCGCAAGACCAATAATGAACAGGACAGCGAATGAGCCTGGATCGGCATGCGCAACCGCGAAGAGCAGCGAACTCAGCACAATAGCCCAGCCAACAGGCATAGCCCTGCGCAAACCGGGGAAGACAAACCCGCGAAAAAACACTTCCTCACAGAATGGGGCAATGAAAACGGCTGCAAAAAGCGTGGCATAGATGGTGAGCGGAGCCTGCTTGCTACGTTCAAGAAGCACCTGGTCATTTGTTTGGAGATTGAGATGGAACGTGGTAATCACATAGGAATAGAGGAAGTTTACGGCAAAAATTCCCACCATCAGCCCTATTATCAAGAAGGCGGTACGGCGCGCTGGAAATGCGCGGAATCCTAGTGCATTCAATACCAGCCGACCGCGCCGCTTCACTGCACGGAACGCAGCATTGGCAAAGTAGAATGGAGCGATCAAAAATGCTCCCTCGATAATAGCCGAGAAGATGAGGGTGATAATCGCCCCGATCAGGTCTACTCGTAGGGGCAGCGGCGCGTTGTTGGTAGAGGTAGGCCCGATACTATTCAGTATGAGCGCCAGCGCAATCCAGGGAACCATGGTGAATAAAATGCCCAGCAGCGTTTGGCGTATCGTCCAGGGAGCCTCATCTTTAGCTAGTTGTTGGAAGCCATTTTTCTGATCGGAAGTTGGTTCGACCAAAGCACTCTCCCCCGTTTTTTAGTAATCAGTAATAGATACTTCATTGATATCTTATCACAGGTAGGGTACCTTACCATCTCGTGGTGGATTTGCTCTTTCCTTATCAAGGTCTTTACGCCCTCGGAACGTGAAGAAGGTCGGAGAAAATCGTAGGCCGATACAGGGGCGATTCGAGAGGTTTTGTGTTATACTACGTAAAACGTTATTGAAACGAGCGAGAAATGCCTATCAGGAAGGACGAATTTTTGGCAGGGACCATCGAAACTAATCCATCTGAAAATTCCAATTGGCGCAAACATAGAAATGCCTGCCCGTTTTACCGGGAACGCTGGTTCCCTTGTAATGACGTATCGGCGGGTGAGCCAATGTATCAAGTGTTTTGTATGAAAGGAACTCCACCCATTACGTTGGAGGAACAGGACCGTTGTTTACGTAGCAAAACATGTTGTTGGCGTCTTACGAACAAAAAGAAAGCCGCAACTGAGTGCGCGACCCCGGAAGAAGCTCCTTCACCAACCCATTGATGTGAAAAGACAAGTTTAGCTGTCGTGCCACTCGCCCCCCATCAACGCCTTATTCCAAGGTCACTGAAACCATTCCTGGCTTATTCATGCTGCAATGAAGCCAGGGATGGTTTCAGTATAAGCCTTAATAGGCCGCTACCAGCTCAGAAAGTTGCCGGCAGGCCTTTTTCATCTCGATGCGAATGCGGCCAGCATTGCCACCGGATGTAGTAGTGACGACAAGAATAAGCTCGCCGGCCTCCGCGAATTGAATCGAGCCTTTGTCAGTTTCAATGATGACGTGCTGCGTTTCCCCATGAGCCGTTTGCGAGGTGTAACTTGCAATGGAGCCAAAGACGGCTGCTGACATAGCGCCCAACATCTCCTCATCATCACCCGGCAGCGCTCCAGAAACGATCAGACCATCCTTGCCAATAATTAATGCGCCTGTGATCTCATCCAGGTCGGTCAACCGCTGTAGAATTGTATCCACATTTGACTCCTTCTGCTACTAATGACTCAGGCCTTTTGCTTTCTTTGCTATCGTCAGGGCCTTGTTGTAAGCCTCCATCGCCTGTAAGTACTCACCCTGGCGCATATAGGCATCACCAAGCACTCGATAGCCCGCGGTGTACTTGGGAGCAAGTCTGAGTAGTGCGCGCACGTTACTGATGAGGTCACCAAGCAGCTCAGGCGCATTGCGGATCAGTATGCGATATTCCTGCATCGCCTCGTCGTACGCGCCCGCTAGTTGGTATTGATAGCCCCTCAACAAGCGTTCCTTGTTGCTCATAGTGCTCTCTGCCGCTTTGCCACCTGTCAAGCGGTCAGCAGAGCGACCTCTATCCGCGGGATAGGGATGATCTGTCTTTATTGCCGGTGTGTGCATAGGTTGCAGCCGCACGGCAGGGCGCTTCATGGTCGTTTCCAACTCATTTTCGAGGAAAGCATCCGCGCGGTACGCAGGCATCAGCGTGCCTTCCTGCCTGGCAGCCGCGTTGCTGGCTGGCTCGATAAGGTTCGTTGCCAGAATCGGCTCTTCCTGCGGAACTGGTGTAGGCGCCAGGTCTGGCGCGAATAGTGGAATTGTTGGACTGCTCGGCAAGGGTTGAGCTTGCTCAGGCGCCAGCTCGACGACCGGTGTCTCGGGCTGAGATAATTTAGATGGCTCGGCAACAGGTAATACCGGCTGAATCATCTCAGCCGGTTTCGCAATCGGCGGGCTGCTGGATGGCTCTGGCGCTGGAGTAAGGCTCGCTTCTTGCGCGATGGTCGACAGTGAGCCGGGTTGCAGTGGAACGAACCCTTGCGAAAGCAGGCTCTTTTCCAGGGTTTCCAGCGTGGCCAGTTGTTGCCTGTCCGCCTCTGACATTGTCTGGTCAATTTGCTCTTCCCATGAGCTATAGCGGGAAGGCTCAGGCTCATGCGCCGCCGGTGCCGGTTGAAGCTGACTGGTCCACGAGTCATAAGGTGTGGGTTTTGGTGCCTGCACTGGCTGCTGCAAGTCGCTCCAGCCGCTTAAAGGTGATGGCTGTTGTTTTTCAGATTCTGAAGCTGCTTCGATAGACTCCGCTCCAAGTGATTTCAACCATTCCGGCCAGCCCATATCTTCTTCTTTGTCATCGGGTGCAAAGACGAAAGGTGAGACGGCCTCGGCTTGTTCTGGTGGTGCGGGAACAGAACGAAACTCATCTTCCCATGATTGCCTGGGGGCTGAAACAGGCTCATCCTGGCGTTGAAATGCGCTTTCCTTTGGCTGTTCAGGAGAAGCAGATTGCTCTCGTACTGGAGGCATGGCGCCGCTGGGCTGGCGTCGTTCGCTTTTCGTCAACATGTCGAGCCATGCAGGTGGAGCGGGTACCTCCTCTTCACGAGGCGCCTTCACCGCGTCGGAGTCTTTGAAGGCACTCGCATCTGTATGTGCTTGTTCGACAGGTTCAGCGGCTAGCGTGGGTGCCTGTTCAGCCTGGAACCAGGGCTGCTGTTCGAGCAACGCCGGGTCGAAATCATCGTCGATTTCTTGTTGCGTCGCCCATGCTTCAAAATCATCTACAGGTTGGTTCTGGTTGGATATATGGGTGGTTGCCCAGGTTTCGACCTGTTCAATGTTCGTGTCATCCGACCACACCGCTTCCTGTACTGGTTGTGAGCCAGCCTGTATAACCGTCCTGGTATCGAGCGCGCTCAAGTTATCCATAGCATTCGAGTTGTACAGGTGATCTGCAGAAAGCTCCTCGTCAGAAGGCTCAGCTCTGTTGACTTCAATTGAAGCGTATTGGAGAGTGTTGATGGCTTCTATCGGCTTCTTATAGCCATTGCCCTGCTCTTCTAACTGGATGGGATCTTTTCGAATAAGCGGCAGAAATGGGTCATTTGGTTGGCTCGCGGAGAGATCATTGAAGAGTTCCTGGGCCATTACCAGTTCGGGGTCCAGTATTTCGGCGCGTTGAATCAGTTCGCGCGCGCGCTGCAGGTTGAAGGCCGAGGTGATATGAGCCAGGAGCAACAACGCTTTTACGCAATTGGGAACTTCTTCGAGGATACGCGATGCGGTTTGTTCTGCCTGGTCATACATGCCCTCACGCCAGTAGGTCTCAAGCAGCCCCAAACGGGCATCCAGGCGGTCTGGTCCCGCCACCAGTACTGCCTCCCACTCTTGAATGGCTTGTGTAAGCAGATCACCCCGCATATATAGGCGAGCAAGCCCGGCGCGTGACATCATAAATTCCTGTTGGCCTACCCTGGCGCTGAGCTGGTTAAATTCTCTTCGTATCTGGCTGTTTCCCCGGCTCAATTCGTAGGCTTGCTGGTAGCAGTCAAGCGCCGTATCGATATCTGACAGGTGTTCGCAAATCAGGGCACGGTCACAGTAGGCGATGACGTTTTCTGGATCATTCACCAGTATCCAGTCTAATGTTTGTTGTGCCTCGTCAAAACGGCCTTGCGCCAGGTATACCTCACCGAGCAGGCGTTGTATTTCAAGCGCGTCGGGATAACGAACGAGGAGCTGTTGGCAATGCGCCATCGCATCGTCGATCTGACCGGCGCTGATGGCATCCTCTATACTTTGAATACGGTCACGAAGCGTTGTTTGCACCATAAAAATCGATCTCCTGTCTCACGTCTTTCTTGGTCGAATGTGAGTGAATATATCGTCCAATGAAAGGCGTTTTAGTCACCGCCCTTGAGCAACTTTGCAAAGTACTCCGCTCTCCCAGGGTCATAAGGGCCAATTACAGCCAGGCGACGCCATTCGGCAGCAAAGCAGTTTTGCGCTATGCGCTGAATATCATCGGCTGTAACGGCATCAATCCGTGCTACAATCTCATCAACAGGTAAAACCTTGCCGCGAAAGTACTCCTGGCTCCCCAGCCAGGAAGCCACCTGCGCCGTGCCTTCCATACCTAAAAGAATACTTCCTCGAATATATGCTTTGATGCGCTTCAACTCGTCGTCCGGTACAGGTGTTTGACACATGCCTACAAGTTCATGGATGATGGCCCGTATGGCCGGTTCAACCTGCGTAGGGTCCACACCCGCGCTGACGACAAAATTTCCAGTTTCAGCATAACTATTAAAGTAGCTTCCAATGTCGTATGCCAGGCCTTGCTCTTCACGTATAGACTGGAAGAGGCGAGAGCTCATTCCTTCACCTAGAATTGCATTGGCTAACATGAATGCATAATAGTCGGGTGAAGCATAAGCTATACCCAGTGTTCCCAGACAAATATTGGCCTGCTCCGTCTCTTTTTGTATAATGGTGACAGGCACGGCATCACGTGGTGGAAAACTCTCTACCCATGACGTATGCGGTCCTGCCTCCCAATCACCAAAAAGCCGTTCGGAGAGTTGAGCAACCTCCATTGCATCGATATTCCCTGCCACACTGATAATAAGTGAATTTGGTCGATAATATTCATCTAAGTAGTGCAGCATATCCTGGCGTGAAATTCGCGCAACCGTTTCCACGAAACCTGCATCGTCGCGCCCTAAAGGTAAACCTGGCCACATCGTTTCATCAATGAGCAGATTGACCCACTCCTGCGGATCGTCGCGCGTGGAACTCAGTTCCTCTATGATCACACTGCGCTCTTTCTCTATCTCGACAGGATCAAAGAGCGGCCTGCGTACCATATCGGCGAGTACTTCCATAATTGCTGGTAAGTGTTCGCCGGGAACACGCGCGGTATAGCCCGTCAGTTCTTTATCCGTGCTCCCGTTAAAGTTCCCTCCAACTCCCTCGATGGCTTCGGATATGTGCCTGGCCGTTGGGTAGTGCTGAGAGCCCTTGAACAACATATGTTCAATAAAGTGCGAGATGCCAGCCTGTGCCGGTGTTTCATAACGTGAACCAACGGTAAAAATGAGACCGATGCTCGCGGAACGCATCCCTGGCATAGGCGCGGTCAGTAAGCGCAGCCCATTTTGTAACGTCGTTCGCTGATATTGCATGAAATATAGATACTTTCTTCATCAATAGTCCCTCAACCACCCATAATGGTGCGATCTGCTTTGCGGCTTGAGAGATAGGTGTCGTACACTTCCCAACGCGCTTGTCAGAATGTCTACCATGCCTGGTATAATATCTCTGCTGAGCGCATCTGAATACGTCACATCATTATAGACGGTTTGAGCGTAGTAGGCAACGGAAAATGAAGAGAGAGATAGCCCTTTTGGGTAACTTGAAGAGGCGGTGAAGCATAAAGTCGTGATCCTGACAACTGGGATGGGTATCAGGATCACGACTTTATGCCCTGGATGTCAGGAATTAGAATAAGCCGACATCGTTTGCCAGGCCGCCAACATCACCAAGTATACCGCCGTCACCGCGGTCGCGATCGTAACCATAGCGGTCGCGCTCGTGTTCTCGTTCGATGCCATGCAGGAGCATTTCGCCCCCGATTACTGCGGCCGCGCCTCCCAGCGCGCCTACCGCCATCTGGCCACCACTACCTTGCAAGAAGCCTCCAAGACCTCCCTGCTGGCCCTGCATCTGGACAGCAGCAGCAGTGGGAACAACGCCCGCCAGGTTAGTGCGGCAGCCGGGACAGTTGGCCGTTCCCAACGGTGACATGGCCATACAAATTGGACAGCGTAACACCATCGGCTGCTGCCCAACCATTGGCTGTTGCTGATATCCCATCTGCCCGTATTGCTGGGGATATTGCTGCCCCTGTTGTGGATACTGCTGGTACTGCTGCCCTTGCTGCGGATACTGAGTGCCATATTGCGGCTGCTGGTACTGCGGCGGTTGCCCATAAGGGCCTGTTTGTGGGTACACCGTAGAAGGTGCGGGAGTAGATGTGCCTGTCGCGAGTGGGCTTCCGCATCCTCCACAGAAGCGTGTTCCTGGGGCGTTCTGTCGTCCACAATTGGTGCAAATTGCTGGCGCTGGTGCCGCTGAGACGGGCGCAGCAGCCGATGGCTGCATCGTCTGACCGCAATTCGTGCAGAATGCCGATTCCATAGGAACTTCGGAATGACAGGCAATACACTGGCGCGTTAATGGCTGTGATTGGGCGGTGGCAACCACGGCATGAGCGCTCAGCGACGAACCGCAATGCATACAGAAAGATGCGCCTGGTTTGACGAGGCCATTACAACGGGGACAGGTATTGGTTGATGATTCGGCTGCAGGTGGGGCTGTAACTTGTACAGCTGAGCCGCATTCTGGACAAAACTTCTTTCCAGTAACATCATTGCCGCAATTTGAACAATTCGTCATAGGGTTGCACCCTCCTTAAAGAAAGACTGTTTATTTGCCTTTGTATAGCTTGTAAGCAGTGTAGCATAGTTTATTCATTTTGTCGAACGATGCGGACGGTCGTAACCAGCACAATTTATCTGTATGTGAGCTTGTGATTTGCTATTTTCAGTGTACAATGTTAAAAAACATGAACAGGGAGGTGTTCCTAATGCCAGGACAGCTATCGAGTCCTATTCGTTCACTGGGGGTGCTGACCGGTGGTGGAGATGTACCGGGGCTGAATGCCGCGATTAAAGCGCTGGTATATCGCGCAGAATCCATGGGTATCCGCGTCATCGGCCTGCGGGCGGGTTGGGAAGGCATCACATTTCTTGACCGGGCGCGTGGTCGCGAGGGCCTCATCTTCTCCCGGGACGAACCCGGCACCTGGCAGGGCAGCTATCTCGTGCCCTTGAACCGGTTAAACACTCGTACCATCGATCGCATGGGTGGCACGATCCTGCAATCCACGCGTACCAACCCGGCTCGTACGCGAGTAGGCGATCTGCCGCCCCACCTGGCAGCCTACGGTGCTGGACACGGCCCAGATGACCGGGTTGACCTTACCGGAGTGGTGCTGGCCAACCTGGAATTTCTTGAGCTGGATGGGTTGGTCGTGATCGGTGGAGACGATACCTTGAGTTACGGGGCAGTGCTTTCAGCGAAAGAGGTGCCCATCTGGGGCATTCCCAAGACGATGGATAACGATGTACCCGGCACCGACTTCTGTATCGGCTTCCAAACCGCTATCAGCCGGGCGGCGGAGTTTATCACGCGTATGCGCTCCACCGCCGGATCGCACAGTGAGACCGTGCTTTTCCGCATGTTTGGCCGGGACGCGGGCTTCACGGCGCTCGAAACGGCCACCGTTACCTGGGCTGACCGTGTGCTGATCCCCGAGGTGCCTGCCGATATCGACGCGCTCGCCAGGTTGATACCCAAGGATCGGCGGAACCCTTTCAACTATTCGATAGTGCTGCTCTCAGAGGGAGCTAACCTGGGTATGCCTGTACCGGAAATCGGCCCAATTGATGCCTACGGGCACCGCAAGAAAGCCAACGTGGCCGAGTTCCTGGCGGAACAACTCACTGCCCGCCTGCCGGGTGTGCGTTTTCTGCCGATTGACCTGACCTATTTCCTGCGCAGCGGTGAACCGGACGCGTATGACAAGCATATGGCGATCTACTACGCCAATCTGGTCATGAGCCAGGTCGAGAATGGTACGTACGGGGTCATGGCAGCCCACCGTGACGGCGCTTTTATCGCTACCGATATACCAGGTAAGAACTTGCCTGCCCGGCGCGTGGATCCCGCGGACTATCACACCACCCGCTACCGTCCTCGCTTCGAACATATTAGCGGGCCTTATCGACCTCAGGAGTAGGATTGTCTTTCCCGCTCGAATAGGGTATGCTCTCCTTAAAGGTTGTTGATCCCTGAGAACTCTTCTGGTAAGAAAGCTCACGACACCTCAAAAGGATGATCGAGTATGTCCCCGCGCCTCACCGACTGGAGCATTGCGCTGGCCGCCGTTCTCGCCTTCACGCTCGGCATTATCAGCCTTGTGAGTGGCCTCCCACAGGAGTGGTTCATCTTCGCCCTGCACGGCATAGCTGGCTTGTGGCTGCTGCTGCTCTTGTGGGGCAAGCTGCGGCGCGTGTGGTCCCGGCTGATCCATCCCCGGCGCTGGGATCGCCGCACCGTCTTTGGCGTGCTAGCGCTGCTGTTTGTTACGTTGGCGCTTGGTTCAGGCATCTGGTGGGCCGGAGGAGGTGAGTGGGACTTCGCCGGGTTGAACCTGTTGAACTGGCATATCGCCCTGGGCTTCGTACTCACGGCGGCTATCGTGATTCATATGTTCGCGCGCGCCAAACGTCTGCGTAAACGCGACATTGCCGGAAGGCGAAAAGCGCTGCATTTCAGCGCATTGCTGCTTGGCGGCATAGCAATCTGGCCAGGGCAGCAGTTCGCCGAACGTGTCCTGAAGCTGCCCGGCGCCAGTAGACGCTTCACCGGCTCACGCGAAAGCGGCAGCTACGCCGGAAACGCCTTCCCCACTTCCAGTTGGGTCGCCGATGCGCCGCATCCAATTGACGCGCAGACGTGGCGGCTTACGCTTGGCGGCGCTGTGAGTGCGCCTCGAGATTTCTCCTACGACGAGCTTCTGGCGACGAAAGATGAATTGGAGGCAACGCTGGACTGCACTGGCGGTTTCTACAGCACCCAACGCTGGCGGGGCATCCGTATCGGTCGCCTGCTGGATCAAGTCGCTATCCACACGGATGCGCGCTATGTCAGTTTCATCTCAGTGACGAGCTATCGTTGGAGCCTGCCGCTGGAGGAAGCACGTACAGCACTGCTAGCGACACACATTGATGAAGAGCCGCTCTCTCACGAACATGGCTTTCCCCTCCGCTTAGTCGCCCCAGGCCATCGTGGTTTTGAATGGGTTAAATGGATCACCCGTATTGAGGTGCTGACCGCGACTGACCTCGGCCAGCTGCTCAGCATCTTCACCAGCAGCTTCACTGACGCGGGACGCGGACAATGAGCTGTCACACAGAGTCTGCGCGTATATGGTAGGGGCGACCCTCGCGGTCGCCCTGGAAGCTATAAACTACGTTGTATGGAAGCGGCGTGGGGTGCCCTGGAAGCTACTGGTATTACACACATTCCCTCAGCGTCGCGTTGCCATTGATGCTGCGTAACTTCATCAGTGCCACAACCTCAAGCTGGCGTACACGCTCGCGGGAGATGCCCAGTTCTTTGCCGACTTCCAAAAGCGTGCGGCTGCGTCCATCCCCGATGCCATAGCGCAATGTGATAACCGAACGCTCACGAGGAGTAAGCAGGGCCAATGCCCGGTGTAGTTCTTCACCCAGCAGGTGCTGCGAGGCGGTTTCGGCGGGTGCAGGGGCCGCGCTGTCTTCCAGAGTATCGGCTAGCGAGTAACGGGCTTCGTCATCGACAGGCGCATCCAGCGAAACGGGTTGTTCGATAATCCCCAGCAGGTCGATGACCTCGGCGAGATCGATGTTGCAGGCATCAGCGATCTGCTCTGGCAGGGGATCAAGTCCATTTTCCTGCGATAATTGCGCCGCGACACGGCGCACCTTGCGCAGGCGGGTTGCGACATGTTCAGGGAGATGAATCAAACGTGACTGCTCGCCTGCCGCGCGGCTCACAGCCTGGCGAATCCACCACGTGGCATACGTGCCAAAATGACAGCCTCGCTGGTAATCGAATTTCTCGGCGGCACGCATCAGTCCGAGGTTGCCTTCCTGGATGAGATCAATCAATGGAACGCCGGTGCTAGTATAGCGGCGCGCGATCGCAATCACCAGGCGCAGATTTGATTCGATCAAGGTGCGGCGCGCAAATTCATCACCCGCCGCCGCTCGTTGTGCCAGGTCAACTTCTTCATCATGGGTTAACAGGCCGAGACCGCGAATATCACGCAGGTAGCTCTGAAAAGCATCTTCAGAGCCTGTAGCCTGGCGGGTAGCTGTTCCACGACTTCGTCGCGTGCGTACAGGAATACCCTCGATGACATCGCTCACGCTGCGCTCTTCAACACTGTCGGGCTCGTCGAGAAAGGTATCGGCATCGTCCAGTGATGGTTCCAATTCGATGAGTGGTTCGGTGTCGCGCCGGGCGGTCTTTTTGCCCAAAAATGGATCGATTCTACTGGTGGAGGGAAGCGCCGCGGACTGTGCATCCAACAGTGCGCTATAGAGCTCCCTCATGGGATCTACGATGGCCATTATTCCACGCTCCTTTCGGGAAACTCCCCGACAAAATCAGCTGCCGGACTCCTCCGTTTGGCTCCGTGGTCAGCACTCATAGCCTGGTGGTGTATGTGTGCTGAACGTTTGCATGCTAGTTCTATAGTATCTGGTTCTATTGTATAGAGTAGTCTTACCTCCCACATCAGGTAATTACCTTAGATCGAATCAGGTTCTAACTGTATCTTCGCGTCGTTCACACTCATTAAGTAATACGACGTATCAGATGGTATAGTTGTCAAAGATCGAAACCAGACTCCTGAAACGGTATCGCGGGTGCATTACGTCTGCGAGAGTGATTGCGAATTGCTCCTACAGATAATACGTTCAGGCTGCGATAAACGTTACGTTGTTCAGCCATATGTATCACTGCTGCTCGGGATTTTGATCATCGAATGGGTCGTGAACGCCATGACCGCGATCATAAAAGAGTTGTAAAGGATCACCCAGGTGATGCTCATAGTCGGGCCGTTTTTCCCACTCCTTCTGTTTCGCTTCGTCTAGCGCCATCTGTAGTTGTATCTTGCCGTTTTCGACAGAGGCAATGGCGCTATAGGGGATATAGCGGTCTGTGGGAAAAATAAGTCCTTTGTGTACCAGAAAAGAGTCCTCGTAGACTTTTGCTACGTGACCTAATTCCTGATTATCAGAAGTATAGACGTGCATTTTGGGCTGAATATCTTTTGCGCTCCAACCGGGCATACGACCCTCCTCCTTTCAATTTTGTCACTACTATTACGGCTTGTGGTGACAAAGCGTTTCAGTACCGATATAGAAACTCTTCAATTGTACCAACTCATATACTGTGAATAGGTAATCTTCTACCAGTATCCCCCTGTGAGGTATCCACTAACCGGGTGGGGTTTTGATGTGATTTGGAGGTGAAAGGTGGAGAACGTATTTATACACCCTACTGCTGAAGTCGCCGAGGATGCCTGCATTGGCGCGGGAACTCGTATCTGGAACCAATCGCAGGTGCGCAGCGGAGCGCAAATAGGGACAGCTTGCAGCATCGGAAAGAATGTCTACATCGATTATAGCGTAGTAATCGGACATGATGTCAAAATTCAAAATAATGTCTCGGTCTTTCATGGTGTCACCGTCGAAGATGGCGTCTTTATCGGTCCACATGTATGCTTCACGAACGACGTGCTTCCGCGCGCCATTACTCCCCTGGGTCAGGTGAAAGGGCAAGATGATTGGGTCGTGGGTACTACCCTTATTCGCTATGGCGCTTCGATAGGGGCCGGTTCCATCATTTTACCCAATGTCATCATCGGGCGATTCGCCATGATCGGCGCCGGTTCAGTAGTAACTCGTTCCGTGCCCGATTACGCGCTCGTCTATGGCAACCCGGCACGGCGGCATGGCTATGTCTGCCACTGTGGACAGCGTCTTGCGAAAGTTGAGCAGTTTTCCGACTCGCTGGTGGGGTATTGCGCGGCTTGTCAGCAGCAGATCACGCTGGTGGCAGAGGCCTTCGCCTACGAATTGTAATGAATGCCGGGCGAGTTTCTGGCTGCCTCAATCTCTACCGGCGCAAGCTAGAAACGTCCCGAGCTTTAATTGAGGGATGTTTTTCATGATTCCTATCGCACGTCCGCTTATAGGAGCAGAAGAAGAAACTGCCGTTCTCGAGGTATTACGATCCGGCCAATTGGCGCAGGGTGAACGCGTGGCCGAATTTGAACGCCGTTTTGCCGAACTCTGCCAGCTGCAGCAGGCCGTTGCCGTCTCATCGGGAACTGCCGCGCTGCATCTCGCCTTGATTGCGCATGAGATCGGCTATGGTGACGAAGTCATTACGACCCCGTTCAGTTTTGCCGCTACCGCGAATGTCATCCTGCTCGTCGGCGCAACACCCGTGTTCGTCGATATCGACCCACATACCTGTAACATCGACCCCGCATGCGTTGAGAGCGCCATCACGCCCCGCACGAAGGCCATTATTCCGGTGCATCTGTATGGAAATCCTTGTGATATGGAGCGACTGGAAGCCATCGCCTCCGCTCATCACCTCGTGTTGATCGAAGATGCATGCCAGGCCCATGGCGCCAGCATCCACGGAAAGCCGGTTGGAAGCTTTGGCACGGGCTGCTTCTCTTTTTATCCGACCAAAAACATGACGACAGGCGAGGGCGGTATGGTCACCACCGGTAATCCTATCATCGCCGAACGCGTGCGACTCCTGCGTAGTCATGGGCAGAAAGAACGCTATCGCCATATCGCGCTCGGTTTCAACCTGCGCATGACAGACCTGCAGGCAGCCATAGGCCTGGCCCAGTTGAACAAATTGGAGCAGTTTACAGAGAAGCGCATTGCCAATGCCGCCTACCTGACCGGGCATCTTGGCTCGTCCGTACAGACGCCTATCACCCATGCAGGATATCGTCACGTGTTTCACCAGTACACCATTCGTGTGCCTGCCGAACACGATCGCGATGCCTGGGTTGCGCACTTGAAGGCACGTGGCATTGGAACGAGCATTCATTATTCTTGTCTTATCCACCAGCAGCCGTTCTACCAGGAATCCTCTGAACTCTTTCGTATAGCCAATTCATCGCTGGAAGAAGAGGCGGTTGCAACGCTGAGCAAGGCGCCTACAGGTCCCCTGGGGTCGGGCAACTCCGCTACTTTGACGGCAGCCAGACCTGCTGAAGCCATAGTCGAGCAACTTCCAGAAGCTGAGAAGGCCGCGCGGCAGGTACTGTCACTGCCGGTACACCCGGCGCTGAGTCAGGAAGACCTGTCAACGATTGTCAAGGAGGTACTCGCTTTATGCCAGTAAAGGTCGCGGTGGTTGGCACGGGTTCGATGGGCATGAATCACCTGCGGGTGCTGCGGGACTTTCCTGAAGACCAGGTGCAACTGGTGGGTATTGCAGAGGTGCACGAACCGACTTTGAAGCGGGCCATCAGTCGCTTTCACGTAGAGGGCTTCAGCGACTATCGCCAGTTAGTCGAAGCAACCCATCCAGATCTGGTCTCGGTCGTGGTGCCTACCTATTTACACTATGAAGTAGCATCGTATGTACTCGATCGCGCTATCTCCGTCCTGGTCGAAAAACCCATGACCAGCACGGTGGACGAAGGTCAGGCGCTCATTCAACTCGCGCGCAGGCGCGGCGCGAAAATCGCCGTTGGTCACATTGAGCGTTTTAACCCCGCGGTGATAGAAGTCAAACGACGTCTCGTCGCTGGCGAACTTGGTCAGGTTTTTCACCTGCACGCCCGGCGGCTTGGTCCTTTCCCGCCGCGTATCCGCGATGTGGGCGTCACACTCGACCTCGCCACGCACGATCTTGACGTAATGCGCTACCTGGCTGATGCGGAAATTGAACGTGTCTACGCTGAAACGCAGCGCCGCATTCACAATAAATATGAGGACCTGGTATTGGGCGTCCTGCGTTTCTGTAACGGCGCGATTGGTATGCTCGATGTGAACTGGCTGACCCCTACAAAGGTGCGCGAACTGAGCGTCACGGGCGATAGGGGTATGTATCTCATCAACTACCTGACCCAGGACCTCTATTTTTATGAGAACGACTACACCCCCACCAACTGGGACACGCTGCGCGCACTGACGGGCGTCAGCGAGGGAACCATGACCCGTCTCAAGGTGCAAAAGACGGAGCCGCTGCACCTGGAATACGAGGATATCTTCGCAGCCCTGCGCAATGACGCTCTGCCTTCGGTGACAGGTGAAGATGGGCTGGCCGTCTTGAAGGCTGCCATCCAGATTTCTAGCATGGCCTACCAGGAAGACCACGGAGCCCAGGCAGCAAAAGTGGCCGTGGAAGCGGGGGTAGAGGTGTAACATGCAATTTGATGAAATAGAGATAAAACGTTTGGCTCCTATGGTGTCCGTTGTTGGTCTGGGCAAGATTGGTCTTCCTCTTGCAGTGCAGTATGCGCGGCACGGACGAAGAGTAGTGATTGGTTGCGACGTTAATCTCCAGGTGGTTGCAATGGTCAACGCTGGAATATCTTATGTTCATGGGGAGCCGGAACTTGCTTCTGAAGTGCCCTCCTTAGTATCAATGGGCTTGCTCTCCGCAACACAAGATACTACCTGGGCCGTAAGCCAGGCTAACGTAGTGGTTGTCATCGTGCCGGTGATGGTCAATGAGCGACACGAGGTCACCTTTGACGCGATTGATGCCGCCACAGCAGCGATTGGGGCTGGTTTGCAGCCTGGAACGTTGGTGATCTACGAGACAACGCTCCCCGTTGGCACGACTGCACTGCGCCTGCGGAATATCCTCGAACGCATATCGAATCTAAAGGCTGGTGAAGACTTTTATCTGGCCTATAGCCCTGAGCGCGTCTCATCTGGTCATATCTTCCGTGATCTGCAGAACTATCCAAAGGTTGTTGGCGGAATCGATGAAGCCAGCACAACGGCTGCTGAGTCATTTTACCGCTCTGTGCTCGACGCCGAGATTATTACCATGCCCTCGACCAACGATGCCGAATTTGTCAAGCTGATCGAGACCACCTATCGTGATGTGAATATTGCCCTGGCGAATGAATATGCGCGTTACGCCGATGCGCACGGACTCGATGTCACGGCGGCCATCGCTGCCGCGAACACGCAGCCTTATTCACATATTCATACCCCAGGCGTAGGTGTAGGTGGTCATTGTATCCCTGTCTATCCCTATTTTCTCATCAATGGCTTGCTCGAGAACGAAATGCAGCAGCAAGCCTTCCAGCTGGCTCACCTGCTGTTGCCGCGCGCCGCGCGCCAGGTCAATGATGCCATGGCGGAGTACGCAGTGCAGCGAATTGAAGCAGTAACAGGTTCACTTGCCCATCGATCCGTACTTATCCTGGGAGTTGCATATCGTGGGAATGTGCGCGAAACGGCCTTCACCAGCGCAAAATTGGTCCAGCACGCTTTGTTACAGCGCGGCGCGGTTGTGTATGCCGATGATCCACTCTATAGCGACGAAGAGTTACGCGCATCGGGCTATACTCCCCTGCCTGCCTGCTATAAGCACGAGATTCACGCGATCATACTACAAGCGGACCACCAGGAGTATTCCGCTGCCGACTTCGGTGAATTTACGCATTGCCAGGTAGTGTTTGATGGACGCCGGGCGCTTTCCCGCGTAGCCATCGAGTCCCTCGGGATGCACTATCTTGCCGTTGGCGATGGGGGATACCAGCAATCGCAGTTCACTGCCAAAACACCTGCCTTAACCGCCGCAGGCGATTTTCAGGGAAGGCGAGAACTATAGTACGGCGGTGGCAATTTATAAGGATCGGATAATGACAGATATTCTTTTTATGACTCCATATTATTCGCCCGAGAAGACGGCGCCTGCAATCCGTATCAGTGAAACCGCGCAGTGCCTGGTAAAACGTGGATACCAGGTCACCGTGCTGACAACTTTTCCTAACTTTCCCACTGGCATTGTGCCGCCGGAGTATCGCAGCCATACCATCAGGCGAGAGGTGTGTGATGGTGTGAATATTGTACGGGTATGGAGCTATATTACACCAAATAGGGGCTTTTTGCGGCGTATCCTGGCGCAGCTTTCGTTTGGCTGTCTAGCGCCTCTGCTTGGGTGGAGGGATATTGGCCACCCGGATGTAATTATTGTCGAATCACCGCCGCTTTTCAATGCTATTGGGGCACGCATGCTGGCATTGGGTAAACATTGCCCTTTCATCTTTACTGTCGCTGATCTCTGGCCCGAAGTTGCGGTTCAATTGGGTATGTTGCGTAATCACCTCTTAATCCGGCTTGCGCAGTGGCTTGAGTGGTCCACCTACCGGCGAGCGGACCTGGTCTGGGCAATAACGGGGGGTATTCGTAATACACTCATCAAGCGTGGACTTGTTCCCGAACATGTTTTCCTCTTGACTAACGGCGCCGATACTAGCAGGTTTCGTCCATTGTCTCGTACGCAAGCTCGTGCAGAACTGGGCTGGGATGATCGCTTTACCGTTCTGTATGCAGGCACGCATGGACTTGTGTATGCGCTTACCAATCTTCTTGATGTGGCCGAGCAATTGCAAAATCAGACTGATATACGGATAGTTTTCGTTGGCGATGGTGCGACCAGGGCCGATTTGATGAAGCAAGCTCAAAGGCGCCATCTCGCGAATGTCGAGTTTCTTGATCCCCAGCCGCATGAGCGTATGCCCTGGCTCTTTGCCGCGGCTGATGTATGCTCCATCCCCTTACGTAAGCTGCCAATGGCCGGGATTACGCTACCTGCAAAGGTATTTGAAATCATGGCTTGTGCCCGACCTATTTTGTTGGGAGTGGATGGAGAGGCTCGTCGACTTGTGGAACAAGAAGCTGGCGCTGCAATCTATGTAGAACCTGAGAATCCTGAAGCACTTGTATCTGCGATTCTCTACCTGCGAGAAAACCCTGAAGTAGCTAATGCATTAGGTAGGCGCGGGCGCACATTTGTGGAGGCCCACTTCGACCGGGAAAAGCTCGTAGAGGCACTTGAAGAGCAGATTACGAAGTTACTTACAAAGAAGGCATCTGACCTCGAGACAGAAGAGCGCACACTCCTGGCGGCTGGTGTCGAGAAAAGTCAGAGGTAGAATGAAAAAGATAAACACTTGTATGAAGACGGATGACTATGATGGACATAGGAGAAAGGAGGTAAGCTAATGTTGCCTGATCTTCAGGAGAATAATTCCAGGGCGTATGAAATCGTAAGTGACGAAGTTCCGGTTATTCATAACCATGAGCGGTTGTCCCTGGAACTACCATTTGAACCCCGGCTCTCATTGCTTTATTCGACCTGGCATGTGGCGCTAGACATCATTTTTGGACTACTAGGTATGGCGATATTACTTCTGACGTTACCGGTCATGGCTCTGCTCATTTACCTGGATTCGCCCGGCCCGATCTTTTACAGCCAGATGCGCCTGGGGTTTCAAGGCAAGCCGTTTCGTATTTATAAATTTCGCTCTATGCGCACGGATGCAGAGAGCGGAGGGCAGGCAATATGGGCAGGCGCGCATGATAAACGGGTGACGCGGGTCGGGCGAGTACTGCGCGCGACCCACCTGGATGAATTGCCGCAGGTGTTCAATATCCTGCGAGGAGACATGAGCCTGATTGGTCCTCGTCCAGAGCGGGAGGTGTATGCCAGGGAGATGGAGAGGATTGATCCTGCGTACCGCCATCGTGTAGTTGTGAAACCTGGACTCACAGGCTGGGCACAGGTGAAGTTTGGCTACGGCGAAGGGGATCATAGCGAACTGCATAAGTTGCGATACGATCTCTTTTATATCGAACACCGATCATGCTTCCTCGATATCGTCATTATTTTGAAAACATTAGTAGAGGTATTCAGCTTTCATGGAAGGTAAGAGTTTCCCTACAAGGGGGGGAAGTGTAGGGACATCCACAATAGATGTCCGAAAACCGCGCGCAACATATCTGCCGTTTGCTGTGCCGCATATCACCCAGGCGGAAATTGACGAGGTGGTAGATACCCTGCGTAACGGCTGGTTAACCACGGGACCGAAAACGAAGCGCTTTGAGTGCGAGTTTGCCAGGAAAGTCAATGCGCCATATGCGGTTGCCGTCAATTCGGCGACCGCTGCCATGCACCTTGCACTTGATGCGATTGGCCTGCAGCCCGGCGATGAAGTGATTGTACCCGTTTATACCTTCACCGCGAGCGCAGAGGTGATTATCTATTTTCGCGCTCGTCCGGTCTTTGTGGATGTCGATCCTGTTACCTGCAATCTTAACCCTGCGCAACTGGAAAAATGCATTACGCCGCGCACACGCGCCATCATCGTGGTCCATATTGCCGGGTTGCCGGCTGAGATGGATAGCATTCTCAGCATCGCACGAGCGCATAATTTGCCTGTCATCGAAGATGCTGCCCATGCCTTCCCCGCGAGATATCGCGGGCGCATGATCGGCTCGATGGGCGACCTGACTGCATTTAGCTTTTACGCCACGAAGACGCTCTCAACGGGCGAGGGCGGCATGCTCACCACGGCCAATGCCGAGTATGCAGAACGCGCCTCAATGCAGTCCCTGCATGGCATCAGCCGTGATGCGTGGAAGCGCTATGGCGCTGAGGGTTCCTGGTACTATGAAGTGATCCAGGCGGGTTACAAATATAACATGACCGATATTGCTGCTGCGCTTGGTTTACATCAACTGGCTCGCTGTGACTGGTTATTGGAACGTCGGCAAACCATTGCGAAGCGCTACACAGAGGTATTTTCGCAATGGCCTGAGCTGGGGACGCCGCCCGATCCTCCACATATTGAGCATGCCTGGCATCTCTACATGCTGCGGCTGCAACTAGAGCGCCTTACCATCACGCGAGATGCGTTTATTCAGGAGCTTGCCAGGGCGAATATCGGCACCAGCGTGCATTTTATTCCACTTCACCTGCATCCTTTCTATCGTGAGACATACCAGTTGGTGCCAGGTGATTTTCCCGTAGCATTGGATATTTATCAACGGGTTATCTCATTGCCCATTTATCCGGGCATGAGCGATGACGATGTCGAGGATGTTATAGCGGCAATCGGGCGAATTATTGAAACATTTAAAAAATGAAAAAAGAAGGGGTAAATAGTGGGAAGTTTTAATGGACTGTGGATGGGAGTGCTATGAGGCGTTTAGAGAATACTGCTATGAATGGATCTCGCTCGGATGTAACACGTCGCACCGGGTGCCTGCACGAAGTAAACCTCTCAGATCTCCTGGAGCGTGAAATTGTACCGTTGCAATCTGCGGAGGCCCAGGCTCTTCTGAAAAATCAAGTTATTCTGGTGACGGGCGCTGCCGGGTCAATAGGTTCGGAACTATGCAGACAATTGCTGGACTATAAACCAGAACTGGTGATCGCGCTGGATACGAACGAAACCGGGCTGTTTGACCTGGCCGAGAGTTTGCGCCACCATCCACGTGCAGCAAACTTATATCCCTATATCGGAGATATTCGGGATGCACAAGAAATGTCGCGCCTTTTCACGAAGGTACACCCGCGGATTGTCTTTCACGCGGCTGCATATAAACACGTACCCCTGATGGAACAATTTCCTGACCAGGCGGTGCATACCAATGCGCTTGCCACCTACCATCTATGCCGGTTGGCAGGAGAGCGCGGGGTAGATCGCTTCATTTTTGTTTCAACTGATAAGGCTGCCGCACCTGTCAGTATTCTGGGCGCTTCAAAGCGGGTCGGAGAACTGGTCGTACAGTCGCTGGCGCAAATGGAGAGCTATCAAACTCGCTTTTGCGCTGTACGCTTTGGCAATGTCATTGGCAGCCGTGGTAGTGTCGTGCCTCTTTTTGCGCGGCAGATCGAAAGCGGCGGTCCTGTGACGGTGACTGATCCTGAAGCAACGCGCTATTTCATGACCATCCCCGAAGCGTGCGGGCTGGTGATCACTACGGCGGCGATTGCTGAGCAAGGTGGGCTATATATGCTGGATATGGGCTATCCTATGCGCATTCTAGACCTGGCGGTCAAGATGCTTCGCCTGTATGGTTTGCGCGAGGGGCGTGATATACAGATCGTCTTCACCGGTCTGCGTCCAGGTGAACGACTGCACGAAACATTGGTGGCATCCGACGAAGAACTGGTTTCCACAGTTCACAATAAAATCTTTAGCGTGGTTTATACCTGCGACATACCGGCGCCTTCAACGATTATGCAATGGATGCTGAGCCTGGATGAGGCGCTGCAAAGTGACCGTATGGCGCAGCTACGCGACTGCCTCTTTGAGATGGTGCAGGTTCACGAGTTAATTGCGGCAAATTAAGAGCTGACAAACCAACGGTCAATATGCCTGCGAGGGCCATTTGTTGACCAGGAGGAATAGATGACATTTGAACAATATTGGGCCATGCTATTGAAGCAGTGGAAAGTGATTGTGATCTGCTTCGTGGTGGTAGGATTGGGGGCTTATGTAGGTAGCAAGCTCATGACTCCGCGCTACCAGTCATCCGTACTTGTACAGGTTTCTATTCGGTCATCGAATAGCTTGGTTAGCAACGACAACCTACTGGCGAGTGATCAGTTAGTTCAAACTGAGGCACAGTTGGTGACCAGCGAGCCTATATTACATGAAGTTGTTTCCCATTATCCCGGTTTGACAGTGCAAGAGCTTGCTGGAGAAGTCACAGCGACGCCCAGAGCTAGTACACAGCTTTTCGAGATCGATGTGCTGGATCCAAGTTCGCGGCGAGCGGCTGACCTGGCAAACGAGATTGCCAGGACGTTAATCAAGCAGCAGCAGCAATCAATAGAACAGAATAATAACCAGTCGCAGCAACAGATCCAGCAAGACCTTACCTCAACTCAACAACGAATTACTGGTGTTACCAACCAGATAGCTGCATTGCAAGCGCAGGGGGGAAACCAGACGCGCATAGGAGTATTACAGACCCAACTTCACAGTTTGCAGCAGCACTACGACCAGTGGGAGACAGCGCTGGCTCAACTTGAGTTGGCACAGGCGCAGAGTGGAGATTTTCTGCGCATTGCCCAGCCTGCTCAGCCCGCCTCAAGGCCCGCGCAGCCCAACGTATCGCTTAACACTATTGGTGGCCTGGTAGCGGGTTTGTTGCTGGGAATGCTGTTGGCGGTACTTTTTGAGCAATTGGATACACGGGTGCACACGACTGAAGCCCTCGGTGAACTATTTGATTTGCCGGTGCTGGCGACCATCTGGCGCGCTAATTCTGCTAATAGAGAAGATGTGATTAATCCAACGGGCCACAATGCTAACAACGAATCGTATCGCATCCTGCGTACAAATATTGGGTTTTCAGTCGTTGACAAACCACTGCGTTCGCTGATGGTGACAAGCGCCGTGCCTCGAGATGGTAAAAGTGTCACTGCAGCCAACCTGGCAATTTTTATGGCCAAGGCCGGGAAAAACACGCTTCTCATCGATGCTGATTTGCGCCGCCCAACACAGCACGAAAAATTTAATCTCCCCGGAGACAAAATCGGCTTGAGCAACGCCATCCTGGCATTTAGTACAGCGGTGCCTCCTCAATCGCCCTCTCAGCAATTTTCCTTATTGAGTTCACCTCTTGGGTCGGCGAGTACCACATCTATGCCAACCGTGTCGCTTGATCCCTTTGTCCATGCAGTGGGCATCCCAAATTTGCGAGTGATGCCATCCGGGCCGCTGCCGCCAAATCCCTCGGAGTTACTTGACTCGAAGGCGATGGAGCGGCTCTTCAAGGGCATTGAAATTTATGGAGCCGAGGTGGTGATCTTTGATACGCCTCCCATTTTAGGTTTATCGGATGCCACCATTCTGGCCTCAAAGGTTGATGGGGTACTTGTCGTGGCTGATATAACTCGTGCAAATAAAAAGAACCTCAAGCAAGTAAAGGAGATACTAACCCAGGCCAATGCTCATATTCTTGGTTGCGTCGTAAATAAACAACGCCCTGCTCGCCACGATAGGTCGTATTCTTACTACTATTACAGCAATCGCAGTGATGGGCAGAATCGGGACAGCGCTCAGAAAAGTGGGAGCGCGAAAGCTTCCGCCGCTCCTGCTGCTTCTGTGCGTGTTCTCAATTCATCCCATAAGCGCTCGAGGTAGTTTCGTATGAAGACAGCAGAACAGACGAAAAGCCTGGTAGCGGTACGGCAACAGCAGGTAAAAGGAAAATGGCGCAAGTCTAAAAAGTTTTATATCTTCCTGTTTATCTTGTTACTGATGTGTATACTCGCGCCTGTGTTCGCCATAGTCGGCTACCAGGCGTACAATGCCAACTATCATCGCTATCTGTCCCTGGCAGGCGTAGGGTTGCAAAATTTGCGAACGGGGGCAAATCTGTTAGAAAGGCTAGCGCAGGACCCGCTTGATGCTGGTACTATTGATCACGCTCGCCTGGAATTTGCAGCTGCACATACCACCTTTGTCCAGTTAGATAATGGCCTGGAGTCGATACCGGGGATAAGCGTAGCCATCCCTGTCTATGGTGTACGTCTGCAAGCTGCGCTACACCTCGCGTCCGCAGCCGTAGGGCTATCTCAAGCCGGAGTTCTGGGGTGTAGTATCCTGGGTATCCTGGTATCCTGGTTTCACGATCCACTGCATACCCAGGGTCACGGTCTTACTATGGCGGATTTCAACACTATAGACCAGGATTTCCAGCAGATGAAAGTCGTGCTCGACCAGGCTATTATTGCCGCGAATCAGGTGCAGCCGGGTGATGTGCAGTTTATCCCACAGGTTGGCAAGATGATAACAACTTTTCAGAGTGAGTTGCCAATGCTGCAGACATGGCTTGACGCCGTTGGAAAGCTGCTCCCGGTTCTGCCAGCGATGCTGGGGATCGGTACACCGGCGCATTACCTGGTGGAAGTCCTTGACTCGACTGAACTGAGGCCAACCGGCGGGTTCATTGGAAACTATGGCATTGCCACCTTTTCTGGTGGACGCTTGACAAGCGCGCGCATAACCGATGTGGTTTTGCTTGATCATCCTTACGCGCTGACAGGCCAGCGTATCCCTTATCCCCCGGCGTACTCGTGGTTCCCAAACTACCTGGCATGGGATAGCTGGAGTTTTCGCGACTCCAATCTCGACGCTGATTTTCCAACGGCAGCAAGATACGGGGAGCTAAACTATCAACGTGAGGGTGGCAATGTTCCTGTCCTGGGGGTGATTGCCATTACGCCGGCACTCATCCAGCAAGCGCTTGCCATTACAGGGCCAATCTACGTTCCAGAATACCACGAAACGGTGACCGCGCAGAACCTGGTTAGCCTGATCCATTTTCACCAGTTGGGGGGAAGAGCAGCCGGCGAAGGGAGCAGCTACATTCCTTCGCCCGATGGGCACTCATCAGAACGCAAACGCTTCATGGAACTGCTGGCAGAGCATTTCCTGGCACGTGTGCAGCAGCTTTCATCCTCAGCTATGCCGCAATTCTTGCACCTACTGACCAATGCCTTGCGGACAAAGGATGTGGAGGTCTATTTCAACGCAGGTGGGGCAGAAAATGTGCTGCAGCTCCTTCACCTTGATGGGACAATTCAATCGCCGCCAGGAGACCACCTGTTTATCGTGGATACCAATGTCTCACCGAATAAAGCGAACAGTTTTATCGTTACGACGGTGAATGACCAGGTCACCATCGATGGGCAGGGAAATGCCGTTCATCGCACCACTATTAGCTATGCCTGGACGCTGCCTGGCCGTGACTACGGTGTGCATCTCTATCGAGACTATGTTCGTGTCTATGCACCGCCTGGGAGTACGTTGTCTGCACAGGATGGTTGGCACCCGCGTGGCGCGAGTACAGCCTTTGGTTGCCAGGTATGGCAAGGATTCTTCTCGCTTGTCTATGGGCAGACCCGTACCATCACGCTGGTATGGACCAGCTACAGCGTTGCGAAGAAGCATGCAAATGGCTGGCATTATCAATATCTGCTGCAAAGACAAGCCGGGGCGCAGCGTATGTTGAAAGTGCAGGTGATGCTTCCGTTATGGGCGAAAGTGACCAGTAAGCTCGGAGGGTTTGTGTCCAGTGGTACCCACACGGCTATACTGACCGAATCATGGGATAAGGATTTGAGTGTAGGGCTTGATTATCACGGTGAATAGCCGAACCGTTGCGGCGGTTTTGAGTGATTAGTACACTGTAGACTAGAGAGCATGATTGAGGAAATCACCATGATCGATACACATTTGCATATCTTGCCCGGCATCGATGACGGGCCGGATACTCTCGAGGACGCCTTGGCGCTGGCGCGTGTGCTGGTGCAGGAAGGCATTCATAGTGCAATTGCAACGCCGCATTACAATGACGAGTTCCCGAAGCGTTCTGCCTCTGAGATTCAGACTCGTGTTCACGATTTGCAGCAGGTGCTTAATCGTCATGGCATTCCCCTTCGACTCTTTGCAGGTCATGAGGTACTCATCCAGCCTGGATTGATCGACGATATTCATGCCGGTCGCCTGGCAACACTCAACGGCAGTCGCTACCTGTTACTAGAGCTTTGGACCAATACCTGGCTTCCAGAAACAGAGCGCGTGATTTTTGAGCTAAGAGCATCTGGCATAATTCCTATGCTTGCTCACGTAGAGCGTTATCATGCGATTCAGAAGGATCCCAATCGACTGGGCGCACTGGTGCAACAAGGAGTATTGGCTCAGTTGACTGCAGGCAGTCTGGTCGGCCTGTGGGGGAAGGCGGTGCGCCGCACTGCTGAGACGCTCCTTAAAAAAAGGCTGGTACATTGCATTGGCAGCGATGCTCATGGTTTACAGAAGCGACCCCCAAGCGTAGAAGCTGGATTGCAATGCGCCGGTAAATTGCTTGATAAAGCTTATATCCAGCGCATGATAGAGGTGCAGCCAGCAGCTATAGTGAGTAATGAGCTATGCCAGTTTTAGCGCGTTGTGTTCAAGATACAGTTAACTCAATAGGAAGAAGTGGTGGTGATGAAAAATGGTATTATTGGCAAAAAAACTTCGCCGGATAGAGGAATAGCACTCTTGCTTGCCTCTACTATTTTCCCAGTAGTGGGCATTGTAATGGCTGTATTATTAGGCAGCGTGTTAGGAACTTTAGACACTTCTAAGGCTGCATTTATTATTGGTGTTCTTTTTTTCATAATTATTCTTACTCTACGCCAGTATGAATTGACTGCGACTGCCGTCATAGGGGTACGCCTTTATGCTGATTGGTATTTGGGCCTGGGAGTTGTCGCGCAGATAATGACGATGATATTATTGGCCATATTCTTTATTTTTCGAACCCCTCGGCGCTCATTAATATTCCCCAAAGCTTTATGGATATGGGTCCTCTTTCTTCTCATTGCTATTATTCCCGCAACCCGGGGCATTAGTCTACAGGATGCCGTTTACTACTATTCTAATGTCATTTTCAGTGCCTTCATCGTGTTCTGGCTAGGAATAATTCTTGCACATGATATTGCACATGTTCGGCGGCTATTAAGGCTTCTTTCTTACTATGCTACATTTATGGCTATAATTACCATTATTCAGGCTGTTACCGGTAAGCTTTTGTTCGGGACGACAAACTATGATGGGTATCTTGCCAGTATAGGCAATTATGCATTATTTCGTGGGACAGCCATTTTTCGTACTGGAGGGTTCTTTGTGAGTCCTGACGGAAGTGGCGGTTTTTTCGCTATGATGTTCATGATTCCCTTAGGACTCTTTTTTGAGAGTTCTACCTGGCTAGAAAAAGCTCTCTACCTTATCGAAACCTGTCTCATTTTGTCTGCATTGGCTTCCTCTTATAGTACGGAATCGTGGCTATCACTCTGTACAGGTGTGGTTGTCTTTCTGGTACTAGTTGGACGTGTCTATTACCAATTTCTTTTGCTTTTAATCATCACTGCCATTATTATCGTTATCATAACTGTTTTCCCCTCCCAAATTGCTCTACAACTGCGACATGCTGGAGACCCCAATGAATTACTACTGCGCTCTGGAGCATGGCAGACCGGGATACAAGTCATTCATGCTTTCCCATTTTCAGGGCTAGGTCTTGGTCGCCATGTCTACGTTAAGTTGGCTGATCCCTACCGAGTGATAACGCAGTATCGCCCCTTAGACCATCCTCACGATTCTTTTCTGGAATTGGCTGCTTTGGGAGGGCTTCCGGTGGCTCTTTTGTTTACGGTTCTCCTTTTGTTCACCTTCTGGCTGGCGTTACGTAATTGGTTCCGGTCTGATGCAAAGTTACGTCCCCTGTTTGCTGGAGGTATAGCTTCTGCTATAGCCTTGACTATCTTTAGCTTGAGTGATGCAGGGTGGACGGTTGCACCATTGTTGGCAACGGGGTGGCTGATTCTAGGAGTCGTCTCCACTTCTCTCGGAGCATCGAACCGGGATAGAGAAACGCTGAAAGTAAAAGAAGAAGCTAAACAGGTTGGGAGAAGTTTACTTTGAAGGTACAGACGAATATGATAAAAAACAAATCACTAGTGGCGTGTAAGCGGTATCTGTCTGAACTGCCTCTATATCCTCTTGATATGTCGCATTTCTTCAGGGGAGAATGCAGAAACCTTGATTCCAACGAAGTGCTATACGATATAGACGCTAAAGTATATTGTCCAACTCTAGTGACCCGGGATGCTTTAGTTCATTGGAACCAGTATATTGCGACCAATGAGGAAATGCATCGTCATAAGTTCCTGATACATGCACGTTGGCTCGTTGAGCATGAGGTCCGCATTGCAAAAGATGCCGGAGGATGGCCAATACACTCCTTTCACCAAGGTAATCATAGGCCCTGGTTATCCTCTCTCACACAAGGGTGTGGTATCTCTGTGCTAGTTCGAGCCTATTTACTTACTTCCGAAGAAGTATTTTTAGAAGTGGCGCATCGTGTAGTTCGCACTTTTGAGCAGGATATTCTTGATGGTGGTGTCAGCACACCAATAGGAAAAGGGGGGATTTTCTTTGAAGAAGTAGCAGCCTACCCAGCAACTCATCGTCTCAAGGGTTTCATTTTTGGACTATTTGGACTCATCGACTACTTGAAACTAAATGCTGATACTCAGATTGAAGCCCTCATTTGTCGAAGCCTTACCACTCTGCACGACTTACTGCCCGAATTCGATGCAGGCTTTTGGACGTGTTCAGATCTCCTCGATAGGCACCTGTCCTCTCATACCGAACTGAATTTGCATATCTTCCTGCTCGATGCACTCGCCAAGTATTCAAGTTGTGATTATTGCTCGGCACTGGCTTTACGCTGGAGGGGCTATCAACAAAGCCTGGGATCACAACTGCGTTACCGTGTTACTAGTTGTTGCAATCATTTTGGTCGTGCTCTCTGGGGTCGAGCAAGAACTGCTCTCTTCCGAAAACAAAGTTTGCGTAGAACTTACACGTCCCTCGGGCAAGATTTTCTCCGTGTTTGTGTTCCTATCCCCGCATTTCCTGTTACTGGAGGTGTACGTTCTGTCCTATCGAAGATCGCACGAGTAACAAAGGATATCTGGCAATTAGAGTACTTAACCCACTATGTTGGGCCAAACGCGGATGGATTTATTATTCATCGCTTTGGTACAAGAAAGATGTCTCACTGGCAATTTCCTGCTGTCTGGTTGTATACCCTGGCAGGTTTCTGTAAGCTTTTTTCGCTGCTTCACAGTGGAGCCGGTTATGATATGATTTTGCTCCAGGATGGCATTTACACGGCTGCTTTTGGTGGATTAGTCGCAAAGATGGCTGGTATACGTGCTGTATGCATTGATCATGGCAACTTGAGCCTGCTCAAGAGTCGATCTTACCGTTCTGAGTGCGTAAAAGCTATCGCAACAAAAAACTGGAGTTTGCCCCGTCGCATATTAGCTCGCTTGCAGTATATATGTTATTGGCCATCTTTGTCTATACTAGCGAGATTGGGTGCACATTTTGTTGATCACTACTTTATTCCAGGTGTGAGAGGTGATGGCGTAGAAGAGACATGTAAAGACCTCGGAGTGCATCCCAGCCGTATCACTCGCTTTGCTAATATGATCGAGGTTGAGCATCATATCATCCCCGATGCTATATTGAGAGCCGAAATGCGAAAGCAATATGACATTGATGCTGATGACGTCGTGATTGCCATCATCTGTCGGCTCGCGCCAGAAAAAGGCTTGGAAATTGCATTGGATGCGATAAGCAAGGCCCTATCTAGGCTATCTCCCGAAATGGGTAAACGTGTCCGTGTCATCATCGCAGGTGATGGGCCACTCCGCGAGCAATTAGAAGAAGACATTCGCCTGCGTGGTTTGGGTCAAGCCTGTTTGCTCTGGGGTGAGGCTTCTTCCGATGAGGTCATCGCGATTCTAGGCTTAAGTGATATATTCCTGTTCACAAGTTGGCGAGCAGCTGGCTATCCCATGGCTGTCTTGGAAGCAATGGCATCAGGTTGCGCAGTTATTGCTGCAACAGATTCCCCGGCAAACCAGGAGATGCTAGCTGAAGGACGCGGTGTTGTCTTACCTGTTGGTGACGTGGAAAGAACTGCTAAAGCCATTGTAGCGCTATCGAGCGAGTCAGAATTGTGTCGTCAGATGGGGAGCCTGGCTAGAAACTATGTCGCAACGCAGCATAGCGCAGCGATGTTGAGGCGTGCCTTAATGCGCGCGGCTCACTGGTCGGCATTACAAGAGTTTTTAGACAAAAGCGAGGTCGCTGTTGGAAGTGAAAGTGGTAGTTGATTGTGGCATCATCAAAAGATAAATTTACCAATAATTTAAAACAAAGTGGTGGCCTCACGCCATCTTATGAGGATTTAAATCAGTACCAGGGCGACCTGGCGGGAGAAACGACGGCTCTATGGCTGGATGACTTTCCCACAGTGAAACAGTCTGTTGTGGAGAGTACATCGTTGAATGTAGGTCACAATAAATTAGCGAATCACGCCTGGTCGCCATCACTCCATTATACCGTGATAGGCGGCTTGCCTCTCGAAGAGCAAGCGACGTGGATTATTCCAGTTATACAGGTCTCAGCTAAAAAATCGCAGTTCCAGTCGTGGGAGGCAAAATCTGGGGGCAATGCCTCGCTCGTTCGGAATCTTGTTAAAAACTCAGGCATTTACGTCCTGGCTTCATTGGCATCTCCACTTACCTCTTTAGTACTCGCTCCGTTTTTGACGCGCAACCTCTCGCATGCAGCATATGGAGCTTTGGCAGTGTTCAACACCACTATTACTCTGCTAGCTGGGCTGACACAACTTGGTCTTTATTCTGCTTTATTTCGCTCCTATAACTACGATTATGAGTCTCAAAAAGACCGCAAGGGTGTACTTTCGACGGTCGTTGTGCTTTTATCACTTACTTCGCTATGCATGACCCTTGCCATGATAGTGACCGCTCCCTGGCTTTCGACACTCTTATTTGACGACGTATCATTCAGCAATGCTGTGAGAGTCGCAGCACTGGTGGTTCTGTTACAGAACCTTACCGTTCCTGGATTCGCCTGGATGCGAGCGGAAAATCGTGCGATGTTTTTTTCATTGTTGTCCATCGCTAACCTCGTGATCTCGTTAGGAGTCAATATCATTCTGGTGGGTGTGTTTCATATGGGAATTGCAGGTTCATTGATTGCCACTGGTAGTGGCTATGCTCTGGTTGGGATCTGTACTATACCGATTATTCTGCTGCATGCAGGTTTGAGCCTGCGATTTGATATTGCACGTGGGTTGCTGTCTTTCGGCCTGCCGAATGTCTTCACCTATGTGTCTGTATGGGTGCTACAGCTTTCCGATCGCTTCCTGCTGGGTCGGTTAGGATCGTTAGCTCAGGTGGCAAGTTATTCTGTGGCTTACAGTTTAGGCGGTTTGGTGAGCGTCGTAGTCCTCTCGCCGTTCACACTTGCCTGGCCCTCGGCGATGTTTACCATTGCCAAAAAAGATAATGCTCCGCATGTCTTTAGGCTGGTATTTCGCTGGTATAGTATGATCCTACTCTTTGCTGCATTTGCTCTCACACTTGTAAGCATAGCTGCGCTCTATCTGTTCTTTCCACCTGTATACCATTCGTCTGCCTCCATCATACCCCTTATTGTGATTTCAACTGTTTTCTATGGAATCTATAACATTTTCACAACGGGAATTTCTATACAGCGCAAGACCTGGTTCGCGGTTGTCTTTACCGCGCTATCTGCGCTTGTCAACATTGGTTTCAATCTCGTCTTGATTCCAATGTACGGGTCAATGGGAGCGGCCTTATCAACACTTCTTGCGTATATGTTGCTTGCGTTTGTGGCTTATGTGGTCAATCAACGTCTCTATCCCGTTCCTTATGAAATTGGCCTTTTCGTCATAGAGTTGTTGGTTGGCATCGCTTTCTATGCTGGAAGCAGTGTGCTAGCTCCGAGACAGGGTGGATATGTAGCCTTTGGCATTTCGCTCGGCACTTTGGTTCTCTATGGTGGATGCCTTCTGCTGCTCGGAAGATGGTTATCCACCAGCTATAAAAACTGATACTCAGCAAGTTCAGGAGGATTTTGTAGGGTGAAAACACTTTCTCAAGATGATAGGAGAGTGACAAATGGCGCTTTTACAAAGAGTCGAAAAAGCCAGGTGACATGAAAGAGGAAAAGTATAACCAGGATGAGAAGGAGAGATTGATTTATGGAAAAACATGTAGAACTGTTTGACCCTCAGCGTTATTGGGAAAAGCGTTTGCTGGAACATCCAGATATAACAGGAGTTGGCTTTCTGGGTCTTTCGCCCAAATTCGTGGAGTGCCAGTATCATTTGCGGATGTACCAGGTTGAATTGATCTTGCGCCATTATGGCCTCACCGATTTGGCAGGGAAATCTGTTCTCGATATCGGATCAGGTACCGGCATCTGGCTGGATTTTTGGCATCAGCATGGGGCAGGTAGCGTGGCTGGACTGGATTTTGCGCAGCCTAGTACCGACAGACTCAGAATGCAGTTCCCAAATGATCTGATAGTCCAATCTGACGTGAGCGTTGTACCATTGCCATTACCTGAGGCTATGCGCTTCGATGTCGTCTCCGCCTTCGATGTACTACTGCATATCGTCGACCTGAATAGCTTTCGTTGCGCTATTGCGAATCTGGCACATCACTGCAAACCGGGTGGGCGGCTGATAATCTCTGATCCCATTCTGCAGGGCCTGGGATATGTACCGGAGCGTTCCTATGCAATTCACAACAAAGTGCGTTCGGTTGCTGAGTATCAGGATGTGTTGGCGTTGCACGGGTTTGCCATCGACTCAATACGACCAGCAACAGTTCTACTCAACACCCCGTTAGAGGCTCCTAATCGCCTGGCTTTTACGGCCCTGGCGCTATGCTGGAAGACTACTACATTATGGGGGAGATCCAATAGATTAGCCCGATTAGTAGGACCAGTCGCAACAAGGGCGGATCAGCTTGCCTGTCGTCTTTGCTCCGACGGTCATTCTCCCGGATCCAAAATCATTGTTGCTCGTAAGCTCGATTGAATGGTTATCCAACAGCCATAAAGACTGATAATCAGCATATTCTGGAGGATTCTGTACTTTGAAAATACTTTCTCAAGATGATAGGAGAGTGACAAAAAGTGCTGTTACTCGGTGTACACCTTTCAAGGTTTGCATGCATGTACGTGGCGTGGTACGCACGGATGGACGGGTTATGCGCGCAGCTATGGCGCTTATAGAAGCGGGTTTCACGGTCATTATCCTCGATATTGAAGACGACCCTACTCGCCCCATTGAGGAAGATATTGGTGGCGTTCATGTGAAACATATCGTGAAGCCTGGTTGGCTTAAACATATCCATTTCGGACCATTGCGCCTGATTAAATCAGCTCAGAAGCTTGTTTATACCACACTGCATTTGATAAGGATGCCAGCGGATATTTATCATGCTCACGATGATAATGCGTTAGCTGCATGTTATATTGCAGCGCGATGGCACCGTAAACCACTTGTCTTTGATGCTCATGAGTTCCCATTAATAGCGTTGAAAGACAGGCGATGGTTAAGAATGTTGTTAACATCCCTATTTACTCAGATGGTAAGGAGTTGTGCAGGGGTTATTACTGTCTCTTCTCCCATAGCACAGGAGATTTGCAATCTCTATCATGTCCAGCATGTGTCACTGATTCGCAATCTACCAGTCTACCAGGCACCTTCTAAAAATGATCGATTGCAGCAATTTCTTGGCCTTAACTCGAATGTACGAATAGCCCTCTATCAAGGTAATATAGATCCCAAACGTGGACTTGATAAGCTAATCCATGCGGCCAAATTCTTAGATCGTGACATAGTGATCGTGATGATGGGCAAAGGAGTTGGTGTAACCCCCTCTCAATTGAATTCTCTTATTATTTGTGAGGGAGTTAGCGACCGCGTCAAAATTCTACCTCCCGTTCCCTATGCTGAACTTCTAGATTGGACAGCATCAGCTGATATAGGCTTAAATGTTCTTCCACCGGACTATTCTTTTAGCATTCGGATGTGTCTGCCCAACAAATTCTTTGAGTATCTAATGGCTGGGCTGCCAGTCCTGTCTTCCCAACTTCCTGCTGTTGCAGAAGTTATCAATACCTATGATGTCGGGTGTATTGTGCCGTCGCTTGAACCTGAAGATATTGGTGCAGCAATCAATGCTATGTTAGCTAATCATATTGCGCTTGCTCGAATGCGCTACAGTGCTTTGAATGCAGTTAGGCAAGATCTCTACTGGGAAAAGGAAAGCCAGCATCTTGTGCATCTCTACCTTAAAATTCTGGCAAGGCGGGAAGGGGAGACTTCTGACTTACATTCTGCAATAACAATATAGTGAGGAACAAAATGCGCATTCTGCAAGTGAATCAGATCAACCAGGTTGCCTATATCTATGGTGATGATCTTATGCTACGTGGGCATGAAGTGGAAGTGTGTGAACCGAGTTTTGTTGGTGGTTTAGCGCCATTGCCTATGAAGATGGCCTTAATGCCATGGCGTGTATTAGACATGCGACGCATAATGGCTAAACTCAACGGAAATCATTTTGACATTGTACATATACATTGGGCTAGTTATGGTGTATTTGGATTGGCGAGCCGAATCCCGTTTATTGTACAGTGTCATGGAACAGATGTGCGATATCGCCTGAATAATCCGCTTTTCCGTCCAATACTAAGGATTATTTTTCAGCGTGCCGCAGCTGTATTATGTATAACACCTGACTTATTACCGGTGGTTCAAGCGGTTCGTCCAGATGCTATTTTCTTTCCAGGGCCGGTTAAAACCGACCAATTTATTCCTGGAGGGAATAGCCAATCTTCTCCACGAAGTTCATGGACGATCTTACTTTTTACTCGACTTGATCCCATCAAAGGCTCAGAGATCGCGGTACGAGGGATTGAGCTATTTATCCGGCGCCATCCTGATATCCGTGTACAGTTACTGGATTGGGGGGTACTAAAAGAGCGATACAAGCGGAGCCTGAGTGATCGCTTTGAATTTATCTCTTGTGTTGCTCAGGAAGAAGTACATCGCCTGATTTGGCGTGCGGATGTTGTGCTTGGTCAGTTCAACCTGGGAATATTATCATTTGCAGAGTTGCAGGCGATGAGCTGTGCAAAACCACTTATTTGTTCTTTTCACTATGATAATGTTTATTCTACTCCCCCACCCATATGTCGAGCTAGTACTCCCAATGAGATTGATGAACAACTCGAAAAACTCTATCGACATCCAGAAGTAGGAGTGGCGTTAGGCCAAAAGGCACGAGAATGGGTGATCGAAAACTATGACCATCGGATCCTTACTAGAAGGCTTGAAACTCTCTACGGGTCAATTCTTGATGGACAACAACCAAAGCTAGCTTTGGAATCGGTTGTTGCCCGCAGAACTGGTAGATAAGCTGGATCGGCAATCATTGAGCGGTACAAGGAGAGAAAACAGGATGTTTAGCGGACTTATGAAATAGCTTCCAGTGGTTAGGAGAGGAACTTTATGATTCAGTACTTACCCAAAAGCGTGGAATTGATACTTGCCAAGGGGAATCGGTACTTACCAAAAAGTAGCAACTGTTTGACCTCACTACGATAGAGCGGCTAAAACATTTACCCAACTAGCTGCAGGTAATGATAGAAGCGAGGATATATATGAAAGTACCACTTGTAGATTTACGTACACAGTACCAGGCGATCAAGCTCGAAGTGATGGCAGCTTTTGAGAGCGTCTTTGATAGCATGCAGCTTTTTCTTGGCCCTCAACTGCTGGCGTTTGAGAACGAGTTTGCGCTTTATTGTGGTTGTCGTTATGGAGTGGGAGTGGCATCGGGAACAGACTCACTGACCCTGGCCTTACGCGCCTGCAAGATTGGACCTGGTGATGAGGTCATAACAGTTGCGAATTCGTTCATTGCCACAGTTGAGGCTATTGCTCTGGTAGGAGCGACACCTGTCTTTGTTGATATTGATCCTGAGACCTATACTCTGGATTGGCGGCAACTCGACCAGGTTTTCACCCCGCGCACTCGCGCAATTATTCCCGTCCATTTATATGGTCACCCAGTAGAAATGCAACCTGTGCTAGAGTTCGCCCATGCTCATGAACTGCGGGTGATCGAGGATGCTTCTCAGGCTCATGGCGCTACCTATAAAGGACAGAGAGTGGGCAGCATTGGCGACATTGGTTGCTTTAGTCTCTACTACAGCAAAAATCTGGGGGCCTACGGTGAAGCAGGTATCTGTACCACAAACGATGAAGACCTTGCGGAATCCATTCGACTTTTGCGCGATCATGGATCTCGTCTACGCTACTACCATGAAGTGATAGGTGTGAATGCTCGATTAGATGAACTACAAGCAGCAGTCTTGCGTATCAAACTCTCCCATCTAAATCAATGGAATTCTGCTCGTCAAGCTCACGCACAAATCTATACGGAGCAGCTTCAGAGGATAACGGAGGCAGTGCCGATTGTTCGTCCCTGGGGGGCACATGTCTTTTATGCCTATGTCGTGCAGGTCCCTGAGCGCGATCAGTTCCGCAAGACATTAGAGCAAGAGGGAATAGCATCTGCTATCCACTATCCAATACCTATTCACCTGCAGCCAGCATGCGCACGGTATAGATATATGCGAGGTATGTTGCCAGTGACTGAAGCTGTAGCAGAGCGCATTGTCTCATTGCCTATGTATGCTGAATTGGCTGGAGAACAGATACAGATGGTTATTAACGCTGTCAAGAAAAGTTTGGTGTCCAGGGTCTCGACCTGGTAGTCGAACAGTAAATGACACGCGCATGCAAAATGCGATGTCTATTGGAGGAACTCGTGATAATGAGAGATCTATCTTTCGGAGTGGTTGGTTGGGGTTACTGGGGACCGAAGATCGCACGTAACCTTGATAGCTTGCCCCACGTAACTGTTACCATGATTGCAGATCGGGACGCTCTACGCCTGGCATCGCTGGCTGTAAGCGAGCCGTGGATAAGGACTAGTACACAGCCAGAAGATGTTTTTCGTTCGAATGTCGATGGTGTGGTGATAGCCACTCCGGTACAAACCCACTATCAACTGGCGAAAGAGGCATTACTGCATAACAAACATGTACTGGTGGAGAAGCCACTGACGGCCAATGTGGCCGAGGCTGAAGAATTAGTGGAATTGGCAGAAAAGCAACAATGTGTCTTGATGGTGGGGCACACATTTGTATACAGTCCTGCGGTCAACGAGTTGCGTAAATTGGTGCAAAGTGGTGATCTGGGAAAAATCTATAGTATCGAAACCGAACGAGTCAATTTAGGTTTATTTCGCCATGATGTCAACGTGATCTGGGATCTTGCGCCACATGATGTCTCCATTTTGCTCTACCTGCTTAACAAAAGACCAGAGCAGATCAAGGTGCAAGCACATGCTCACTTACTGCCCCATATCTATGATATTGCTCACCTGGATCTTGAATTTGACGATGGAGTGACTGCACATATTCATATCAGCTGGCTCCATCCTTGCAAAATCCGTCGTGTAACAGTGATCGGAGATGCAAAGATGGCGGTTTACGACGATACGAATCCATCTGAAATGCTCAAGATATACAATAAAGGTGCAGATGTTCATGTGGACCCCATTATTTCTTATCGCTATGGCGCAATAACTGTTCCTCATATCGATTGGATTGAACCTCTACGACTGGAATGTGAAGATTTTGCTAACTCTATTCGCTATGGAACACAGCCACGCGCTGATGGTGGTGCTGGTTTAGAAGTAGTTCGCGTCCTGGCAGCAGCTCAGGAGACACAAAAGAGTCTGGTTAGACAAAATTACGAACTGTCCCCAATTGCCCACGTAGGGTATAAGCAGGTGTAATATCTTGTTAAGAAAAACAATGGAACAACAACAGATGACGAACTTAGATCAGGAACTCTCGCGCTTAGTGTCTGAATACAGGCGGCGCGACTCAGGCAATATACCCGCCGACCGCTATAGCCCTTTTAACGAGGCCGCTCTCCTTCACTCTCAAAGCCTGGAGTGTAATCTTCTGGCTTTGCTCAAACGACATGGGTTTACCGACTTGCGTGAGAAGAAGATTCTCGATGTGGGTTGTGGTAATGGAGGGAATTTGCTCCATTTTCTGGGTTATGGTGCACAATCTACTAACCTCTTCGGAATTGACTTAATGGCTCATCGAATTGATCAAGCTCAGCAGCAGCATCCTGCAATTAGTTGGCAAGTAGGAAGTGCTCATCAGTTGCCATACCAGGACGCAGCTTTTGACCTGGTGATGAGCTTTGTTGTATTCAGTTCTATTTTGAGCGAGTCATTACGCCAACAAATTGCTAGTGACATGTGGCGGGTACTGAAGCCTGGAGGCCTGATACTTCTCTATGATTTCACCTATTCTAACCCGCGTAATCCAGCTGTTCGAGGTATTTCTCACAAGCAGATTCTGACTCTTTTCGAGCAACCGGAGGTAAAATTTGATTTTCGACGTATCACATTGGCTCCTCCCATTGCGCGTATCGTGGCACCTCGTGCTTACTGGCTGGCATTTATGCTAGAGTATCTCAAGATTCTCAACACGCATACGATCGGCATCATCAGCCTGGATTAGACCATCTTGATGGGTAACCCTGGCGGGTGGAGGAGATTCGCTCCATTTCTGCCTCTAAGTATACTTATTACTAGATGAGCACAAATATACCCAGATGTATCAGCTTAAGTAGGAGGGATGAAAATATGAGAGAAACAGTAAAAATGGGAGAACGTACAGAATCGTTTGATCCCTTGCTCCATTGGGAGCAGCGTCTGCGAGCACATCCAGACATCACGGGAGTCGGCTATCTTGGTCGCTCACCTCGATTTATAGAGCAGCAGTATCGCTCGCGGATGATCCAGCTTGAATTGGCCTTGCGTCACTATGGGCTTACTGATCTGGCAGGTCGCTCTGTTCTCGACATCGGGTCGGGTACGGGCATCTGGCTGAAATTCTGGCGTCAGCATGGAGTAAGCCGTGTGGCTGGACTGGATTTTGCTCAGCCTAGCATTGAGAGACTCAGGGCACAATTCCCCGACGATCTGATTGCTCAGGCCGATGTAAGTGTAACGCCGCTGCCGCTGCCCGATACGATGCGCTTCGATATCATCTCTGCCTTCGAAGTGTTGCTCCACGTCGTCGACCCGGACGGCTTTCGGCGCACCATTGCCAACCTGGCACACCATTGTATGCTAGGAGGTTGGCTGATCATCTCTGATCCGATTGTCAGTGGTCGAGGATATGTGCCTACGCACTCTTATGAAAGAGATAACAAAGTACGTTCACTTGCTGAGTATCGGGATGTACTGAGGGCGCATGGGTTTGTTATCGAATCGGTACGACCCGCGACAGTTCTACTCAGCTGTCCGCTAGAGGCTCCAAATCGCCCTGCTTTTCTCGCTTTACTGGCGTGGTGGAAGGCGACTGGACTATGGGGACGCTCCAATATATTCACCAGTTTGATAGGACCGGCTGCGATGAAGGCGGATCAACTCGCCTGCCGCCTCTGCGCCAATGGCAATGGCCCCTCAGCCAAAATCGTTTTTGCTCGCAAGCTGGATTGACCTCTGGTTTTTACGCGTAAATGCAAGCACGTGGGACATAGTAAAATGCTTGTTGAGTGGTTAACTGGTGATGCCAAATATCTCCATCCAGCGATCAAACACGAATAGACGGAAGAGCGCCTGCCCCGGTTCTTCTCTCTTCCCCCGTAGTTGCCATGTCTGACTGGCCAGGCGTTCGACATCTGCCCGTTCCACCAGTTCCCAGAGGGGGCACTCCTGCTTCGCTGGAATCGCCAGGGAATGTCGAGGTGAATGTGTACAGGGATGAAGCCTGGCCAGCATTGATTTCGTTGACCAGCATGGCGATTGAACTGGAGTCCATACCGCCACTTAATGCGCAGCCGACGGGAACATCGCTCCGTAGATGGATGCGCACACTCTCGCGCAGCTTGGCAGCGAACAATCTTCCTAACCTCCAGAATAACTGGGCGATTTCTGCTTTGAATTTTGCCTCTCGCGATGTTTTTGTGGAGTAAATCTATCACTTTTATTATACTGTGTGTCAGAAATGAAAATGCGGCTGACCTCCACTGACTTTCCATATGCTAACGCGTCCACCTTGCCAGGTTACTGAATTACTACTCGCTTGCTTAAATCTTAACCGCCTGCTTACTTGTTCTCCACCCGTTCGCTACTTTTATTGGATAGACTTATTGATATAGGCAAGTACATAAATATAGGTTTGCCTTCCAAATAGTCAATCAATTAGAAATGAAGAACAGGTGAGAAATGAAGACATTTATAAATTTCATTTTAATTTTGAGCATGCTGCAACTTGGTGCAGCATTAAATCTCCAGCCACAATTCCGTCTACCCGCAGCAGGAGTGTCGCTCAATCGCATCAAGGTGGGTTTCACCATCAATACTGTGGCACGAGTGGATAACGCCGCCAGCCTGGGCATCAACACTGCTTTTAATTATGGAACGCCTTTTACACCATCTGACCCGGTTGGCGCCGAGATGCAAGCCAAAGGCATGCATGAAGTCGATGCAGGATTTGCTAGCGAGCTGTTTTATTATGAGTGTCACAGGACACGCACCGTAGCGCCTCCCCCGGCAGGAACGACAAATTCCTTTTGCGCGACTGACTATATTCCATCAATGAATTCTGAAACTGCATTGCTTGCGGCTATAGACGCGAAACTACAAGCCGACGCGACCAACCCGCTCATTGTGGGCTACTGGGTATCGGATGACTGGAATTTGTGGGATGCTGGAAGCGCCAGAACGGTATTGCAAGATATTCACACGCACATTTTGCAGCACACACCAGGCAAACCAGCGATTTGTGGCTTCGGAGTAAACGTTATGCCGCCAGGAGTCAGCGTCTGGAATTCCCGCATTGCACTGAACTATAGTAATGCGGCCTGCGATATGGTAGGCATCTACGCATATCCTGCTGCAGCTCCCACATACAGCAATGGCTCGCAGTTCGATTATACTATGAGCGCCCCGCTTGCTGCTGTATTCAAGTCGTTGAAAAGTCTGGGCTGGAATAGCAGCGTTACTCCGCTTATCGGAATAGGGCAGGCATTTGCGGGTTCCTACGCGGGAACAAGATACGAACCAGGCATCAATCGCTTTCAGATGGTCGCACAAGCAACAGCCTTTTGTAAAGCGGGGGCCGTCTCCATCGGATGGTACGCCTGGCAGGACTCTGGATTCGATAGTTCATCGCTGACACCCATGACGAGTGCAGAGGTACAAACAGGGATTACTGGCGGTATTGCCGCTTGCCAGGCAAAGTGGGGTGCCAGGATACCCTGGCATCCCACACTAAAACATGGCTAAAGTAAATGCCAGCAGGTTGCGCTCCAACCCAGGGGACGGTTGGAGCGCAACTCGTTAAAAAGGCTGTAGCTTTTGTATGTCCTCGTATAATAAATAACAGATGGGAATAAAGGAGAATTGTATGGGTGCGGTGGTTGCAGGAATAGCCCGGCATCATCAGAATGTTGTAGTGGAACGAGGAATGGGCTGATGTGGTCATGCTTCTGGCGATTTCCGATATTTTCCTCTATAGTGGGACGCGAGGAACGAATTATTCGATGGCCGTACTTGAAGCAATGGCAGCGGGTTGTGCACTTATTGCATCCGTCGTTCCCCAATCGAATGCGAGACTCCTTGCTGAAGGGCGCGGCATAGCTGTTGAGCCTGGGAATTCAACTGCAATCAGCGATGCTCTTGTTCGTCTCTTCAGCGACCTTGCGCTTCTCCGCCAGATGGGGCAGCTAGCCAGGGAATATGTGGCAACCCATCATAATGCTGAGATGCTCGCGCGCAGTTTATTGCGTGCATCATTCTTTGTGCCACCATTATGAAGCGAGTACTTTCTCGTCTTGCTGTTCTTATCATGGTCGCCGCACTTACTCTCATGATCTTTAGAGTAGTAGCTTTGTCTATGTATGGGGGTATTTCAGAACCAACGAATACTACTCACATCATTGGCGGCTTTAGTATAGATACCTCAATTAGACTTACCAGAGCAGCAGGAGACGGTGTACAGGTGGTTTTCTATTATGGTCAACCTCCATCTGAGAGCAGTGCACTAGGGCAGAAGCTTGCGTCATTACACATGAAGGTGGTGGATGGATTTATTTCGAGCTATTTGTATTATTATGAGTGCCATCGTACTAGAACGATTAAGCCTCCTCACGGATATTCACTGTATTGCCTGGATGATACTCATCCAGAACTTTCTACCGAGAACGCGCTCCTGGAGACCATCGCTACTCATTTAGGGCAGGTGAAAGATAATCAACTGATTATAGGATATTGGGTCCTGGATGACTGGGTATCCTGGGATGCAGGGAGCGCGCGGCAGCTCCTCATGAAGATTCACGCATTGATCCAGCAATATACTCCTGAACGTCCAACAATTTGTGGGTTAGGCGGCTTTATAAATGCGGGGACTACCTATAGTTGGAGTGATTGGCTAGCCGATAATTTCTCTCCTCAAGGATGTGATATGATCGGGCTTTATATGTATACTCCTGTGCAACCTGATACAACTCCTGTGCCATCTGTCGATACATTTAACTGGTCAATGTCGGGATTATTACCCGCCGTTTTTAGCAGCCTATCAAAGCGAGGCTGGGACATTCGCAAAGAACCTTTAATTGGAATAGTTCAAGCATTCGGAGGGCCGAGAAACGCAAAGCAGGAGTTTCTGCGAGCACGGAGCGTCTGGGCTCGTCTTTTATGGGTGGAATGATTCGGGGTTTGGCCCCACGTCACAAACGCCGATGAATAGTGCCGAGATAGAATCGGGCATTCAAAGAGGTATAACAGCGTGTAAACAAATTTGGAGCTCACATTTGTGAGGACAGCACCAGGAACAATTTCACTGAATCAGTGTAGAGGTAGTATGGTACTGATAGGCTTTTTTACCGCATATGGCAGTGTATATGACCATAGGCCACTATTTGACGCGAAGTATATGTTATTTCCCTGTAAGGCAAACCCTGTTGTAATTACATCGGGACTCCTAATCAGGGTTGCTTGACTGACATTGTTGAGATCAATATTGAAGACTCCTTGATACGACAGACCCCAGATTTTTCCCTGGTAAATTGCCACACTATTATAGATAACAGCACCGAATGGGAGAAACTTCACACTGCTGACAATGGTTCCCGTCGACGGATTAAAGATGAAGAGATAATTTTCACTCGTGGTTCTCGCTATGCCGTAGACATATCCATTAGCGGGATTTGTGATCAGGTCGGTAATCATAATTGGATCCGTCACGTTGGGTATTGTGTATTGATGAATGACGGTTTTTTTCGTCAGATCCCAGCTAAAGAGTTGCGCCGCGGAGGTCTTGGGTGTTGTCCCTTCGCCACCATAGATGGTCGTTCCACCGATGAGACACTGATCCCCACCGCTGCCCTGGCACGCGCCTCTGGTCGCCGCAAGGGAGCTGACCCCCTGGTTTTGAATTGGGAAGTACTCTTGAATATCGCTGTTATTTTGTGGATTCCAGGCAATCAAAGGGCCGGTCAGTTCCCCATAGGAAGCAATCGCACCAACATAAAGCTGGTTATTCGACGCTTCCACCAGTGCCTGGGGCCGTAAATCCTTGCGAATGCTTTGTGAGGGAATGGCGACGGGATTCGTCGAATCGCTCAAAGGTTTCCATGGGTCATATATTTCCAGGACTGATGATTCGCCATAAGCCGCAATATACAGCTTTTGATTGTATGCAAGCAAGGAATAAGGCTCTCCTCCTCCCACCTGTCCTAGAATCTGCACCCCATTGTTTGGTTGGCGTGGGTCAAAGGAGAACAGATCATAGGGTAGGAGCGAACCAGCGTAGACTTTTCCATCCGGGCCACGTGCTATACGGAAGAAGGAGGTATTTTTCCCAGTGTAAGTGTAAGGATAGGTTTTTGTTGCCTTGTTTGCTTGAGTGACAATGATGCTCGTTGTCGTCACTTGAATGGTACTGCCATCATGGAAGATGTTTGTTGGTGCTTGCCTTAAATATTTGGCAGTTGGAGTAATAAGCCCTTCCGAGAGCAGGTATTGTCGCCACGTAGAACCTTGTAGTTGTAAACCGTAGATTCTGCCATCTACACCCGGGTTGAGTCTGCCAAAGCCGGACGTTGCGAGGATGACGCGGGACGTGACGGAATGGGTAGCAATATTGTAAGCCACCAGTTGGTTGGTGATAGCGCCGAGACCCAGGTAGATGTAGGGCGAGTTCGGATCGGGATCGGCCATGCATGCGCGCGCATACCATTCTTGATTCGTCGGGTCCATGCTCCCCAGATTGACCATCTGTGGGTTGGGGTCGAGTGGATCATAACTGATCAAGTCAGCTGATGGATATGTACATGCATACACTTTATGATCGTAAGGACTCGTCGTGATTTGGTAGATGGAAGTCTGGCCAGTCGAACTGGCAGGATTGGGAGGAACCCTACCGAGATCGATGAGTCGATTTGAGCCGGGCACTAACTTAAGAAGGTGAGCATTAGGAAACGTTCCGATATACATACTATTATCCGGCCCTACCCCTAGTCCCCAGGCTCCCTGTTCACTGCTTACCGGAGAGGGATAGACATAGGACTTGCCCGTGTTGGGATCGACAGCGACTACATCCAGGGTTTCGTTTGTATAGGTATAATTGAGATAAAGCATCTGGTTAGAGGCTGTGGCACCCGGGCCTATCACGCTGGCAGTCAAGCCGCCCATGGCTTGCACGCTGCCGAGATAATGGTAGTTGCCGGTCGACGTTGGCACTGTACTTTGCTTGCCTGATGTGGAAGCTCCTGCCGAGATAGTATCATGCTGTGTGACAGCGGCCGGGTCGGTGCACGAAAGGCAGATAAAAGCGATTGCAAAACCGATGACAATGCGCCACAGCAGCCTTGGATGGTCATTTCTTTGTAGTTGGAAAAAGGGATTTTGCCGATTTGCCCGCATTGCTTACCTCGCTTGAATTGAGAATTTTTCTTACACAGCCGCTTTTCCCCGCATGAAGAAGGATGCCGCCAGTGCCAGAGACAATCAGACATCTGAAAGTAGGGGTCTGTAATCTAATATCGGCAGCTTTTACCAAAACTCAAGAAGGTCGCAAGAGATTCTAGTACATTGAGGCTGAAGAAAACCTGTGATTAAACCCCATCAAGTGGGCATAGACAGTGATCTGGTGTCTGTGCGAGCTAGTTCATCATAGCCATGATCTGGCGAATCGACTTGATCTGCTTGCGAATATCATCAAAATCTTCGGCAAGGGGAGCGCGCTCGATGTACGTAGTCAGATCGGCCAGGGCGCGCGCATAGTGTTTCAGGTGCAGGTGCACAATGCCTCGGTCTCTTTTTTCGCTGGCCGAGTTTGGAGCCAGTAGAAGAATGCGGTCGCACATGGCAAGCGCCCGTTCATAATCGTCCTTGTGGAGATAAATATGCTTGAGATTGGCCAGCATACGAACAAGTAGCTGTCGGCGAGTCACCGGCTCCAGCCAGCGCTCATGAAAATGCTCTTTATCTTTGAACATGCGGTAGACACGCTGGCGGCAATCCTCTTCGCTGAGCAGTTGACCCTTCTCAAAGGGATCGATGAAGAGGTAATCCTGCTTCACTGGGCAGCGCACCACGAAATGAAACGGTAATCCGATACCGGCAATGGAAAGACCGAGGCGTTTTCCCACCTCCATATAGACGAGGGAGAGAGTGATAGGGATGCCCTTGCGCTTATCTAAAACGTCGTTGAGGAAACTATTCTCCGGGTTATAGTAATCGACCGAGTTTCCTTGAAAATGTTCCTGCTCGAAGAGCACGCTATTGATCGCCTCTATTACGCGAAATGTATCGAGGGTGTTCTTCGCTTGTTTAAAGCTATCAAGCGTGGTGAAACCCAGCGTTTTACAAACTTGCGCCGCCAACCGGTCAAGCTGCGTGATATAGTACCCGATGTCGAGATCAGGGTACTCCTCGTTAGCAATCAACAAGGCTGCCTGGGCCAGGTCGATGGATGCATCCGTTCCCGCGATCAGCGCAATAAATGCCTGGCGGGCGCGTTGTTGTGGGATCTCGTTAGCCATATGCCGTCTCACAACCGTTACATCTCACCATCTCATCCTCCATCTGAAAAATATAGCCAGGGAAGAACCTCTCCGGCTATTGTACCCTATGCAGAGTGAAGGGGCAATATTCCACCGTTTGTAACGGCTGAGCAGTCAATGTGGATTTCTCAACCTGAATGGGGAGAAATTGCATAAATCTTCATCGATTCTCAACGTGTTGTCAACCTCAATACAACCATGCAAGCATATCATTATGTGTAGGGGGAACGCCACATGGGGGATGTCCTGGGGGGGACATAGTAGTGGCTCAGCACACGGGTAATGGTACTGGGGGACGGCAAGGGTCTAATTTCCTTTCCCTTGCCGCTCAAGAGCCGGAGCGCGATTTTTGAAGATTGCATGCGCAGGCAAGCAATCTTGCCACGTCCGGTTATGAGTAAGTTCGGCGCGCTTCTGATAGTTGAGTGAGGTCGGCCATATGGTCGCCTCTACACCGCTATCAAAGCGCGCCGGGCTTATTTTTATGTGTGAGTTCAGCTCACGCTTGCTGACTCTCCAGATATGCTTTGAGATTGGCAAGCGTGGCGACTTCACCCTGCATTGTCCGAGTAATCATCGGGCCCATGAGCCGGGCCAGGCCCTTCGGTTCATAATGCAAGGTGAACGTCAGGCGGGTGGAGTTTCCAACCCTTTCAAATCGATACGTCCCTGTGGGCCTTGCGGGTCCGCTGATCACGTGAAATGTGATCAAGGCATTCAGCTGGCACTCGACGATCTCGTAGTCGCCCTCGATGCGCCTCCCTCCCGGCCCTTTCAGACCCTGTTTGTACACTGCTCCCGCACCAGTTGGTTTGCCTGGCACTCGTGAAATATCGAGAACCGCGGGTCGCCAGAGTGGGTTTTTCGTTCCGTCCAGCACGAAATCGAAGACGGTCTCCACTGGCCGGTTGATGGTGATACTTTGTTCTGCATGAGACATGAAATGGTCTCCTTTCGACTACACGAGAAAAGTTTCTCATTGATGATGTCACTGCACCTTCAGTATATCCGTTCCCTCCACGCAACTTATTGGTGCATTTGACCCTGAATCTCGGCTAAGCGCCCGCGAAGGAATGCCTGCTCCGCGTTGTTCTGGCAGAGTTCCAGCGTGCGGGTGTAGGCAGCTTGAGCTTCGTCCAATCGACCGGTGCGCCGCAGCAGGTCCGCTCGCGCCGCGTGAAAGAGGTAATACTCCTTCAACTGGCCCGTCTCCCCCAGCTGGTCGAGCAGGCTCAGGCCGTGATGAATACCCTCAGCCATCGCCACTGCCACCGCCCGGTTCAGTTCCACGACCGGCGACGGCATCATTTCGTAGAGCATACGGTACAGCGTCGCGATCTGTGCCCAGTCGGTTTCTTCGGGGCGCCCGGCCTGTGCGTGCAGCGCGCTGATGGCCGCCTGCACCTGGCACGGACCCGGGGTTTTCATCGACAGAGCTTGCTCCAATATAGCAACTCCTTCGGCTATTTCCTCCTGGTCCCACAACGCTCTCTCCTGATCTTCCAGCAGCACTAATTCGCCGCCCGGCGTAACGCGCGCCTCGCGCCGTGCGTCGTGCAGCAGCATCAACGCCAGCAGCCCAAACGCTTCCGCGTCCTCTGTCAGCCTTCGCTCCTTTGCCAGCAGGGTCGTCAGGATGCGCGTCAGCCGGATCGCCTCCGCGCAGAGGTCGTGCCGCATCAGCTCCTCCCCTGTCGACGCGATATATCCTGCGTTGAAAATCAGGTACAGCACAGAGAGCACCGCGTCTAGACGCTCTGGAATGGCAGCCGCGGGCGGAACCTGGTAAGGGATCCCGGCGTCGCGGATCTTGCGCTTGGCCCGCACCAGGCGCTGCGCCATGGTCGGTACCGGCAGGAGGAAAGCGCTGGCTATCTCAGGCGTCGTCAGCCCGCCGAGCGTTTGCAGCGTCAGGGCGACCTGCGCCTCTTTTGAGAGGGCTGGATGACAGCACGTGAAGATCAATTTTAAGCGTTCATCTGGGATCTCGTCAGGGTCCATGTCGCCTTCCTCCTGCTTTTCCTCGAGCAGTGTTTTCAAGGCCGCCTTTTTACGATTCAGCAGGTGTTCCCGGCGCAGCCGGTCGATTGCCCGGTGCCTGGCCACCTTCGTGATCCATGCGCCGGGGTTCGGTGGGACGCCATCCACCGGCCAGCGCTCCAGGGCATGCACGAGGGCATCCTGTACCGCGTCTTCCACCAGTTCGAGATCGCGCATGTGAGTATACAGCGCGGCAATTACCCGCCCCGCTTCCTGTCGAAATATGTGTGCGATCAGATCATGCATAGCTTTCATACCGCTCTACCCATGGTTGGCAGCAGCTCAAAAGTCACAGGAATAATTGTTGAGGTAGGCGAATTCGCCCCGGCGACCACCTCACTATGACTGCATGCTACAGTTCCATGACTGGACGGATCTCGATGGAGCCATACACCGCGTCGGGAACCCTGGCCGCCATTTCGATGGCTTCATCCAGGTCTTTGCAGTTCAGCACGTATGTACCCGCCAGTTGCTCTTTCGTTTCGGCGAATGGGCCATCCGTAATCAGCATTTTACCATCGCGCACCCGGACGGTCGTTGCCGTGCTGGTTGGCTGCAGCGGCTCTCCACCCGTCAAAATACCACGCGCCAGCGCCTCCCGCGCAAATAGCGCATGACCCTGCATAAGCTCTGCAAGTTCCTGCTGGGTCATGCTGGCGGAGTCAGCTTCACTTCGGTAGATTAACAAGACATAATGCATCTATGTACCCTCCCTCTGGTTGTGTATTTGGTCGAGGCATTTCGCCACTCCCCAACAACAACGAACGAGATCGCGTAGAATCGACAAATAACCCGACTAAATTGTCAACGTGTCTTGAAATTCATCCGTGTGTTACATTCCCTCCAATCTGTCCTCAAGAACAGTGCGCATTTCGGCTTGAATGCGGTATGCTTGCATTAGCGAATTCGTACACGCTTGAAGGCGCATAGTCAAAGGAGCGATCCCCATGCAGACACTCTCCAGCGATACACAGAACAATCGTTTCGAATCCGACGGAAAATACTACAAAGTGGCCACGGTAGCCGAACTGGAACAACGCCCGTTCAAAGTCGTCACCGTCGAAGATCGCCATATTTTATTGCTGCGCGCCGATGGGCATATCCGCACGCTCGATAGCCGTTGCCCACACATGGGCTATCCGCTTTCCCAGGGTACCATCAAGGATGGAGTACTGCGTTGTCACTGGCACCACTGGCGGTTCGACCTGGCCTCCGGTGGCTGCTTCACCGAGGGCGGCGATGACGTTGCCGTCTTTCCAATGGAGATTCGCGGCGATGACGTATGGGTCAGCCCGGCGCCACTGGACAGCTATCAACGCCGCCGCACCGAGAAATTCCTGGGAGACCTGCGCCAGGGCATGGAGGAACGCAACACCTTCCTGATCGCCAAGGCAGTTGCCGGTTTACGCGCTAACGGCGTTGCTGATCGGGATATCCTGAGCGCGGGCGCCATGCACGGGCTGCGTTTCCGCCAGGGCGGTTTTTCGATGGGACTGACCATCCTCACCTGTATGGGGCGCTTGATACCGGATTTGCAGGAAGATGAGAAAGCGCTGGCGGATGTGCATGCCCTATTGAACTGTGCGCGCGACTCCTTTGCTGGCCCGCCTCGGCGTATGCTGCGTCCACTTCCCACCGCGCAGTTCACCAACAAAGCGCAGCTTCAACACTGGTTCCGTCTCTTCATCGAAGACCGCGAAGCGGCGGGAGCCGAGCGCGTCTTACGTACCGCCATCGCCGCCGGGTACGCAACCGAAGATGTGATCGAGTTGCTGCTAGCGGGCGCGACCGACCACTACTTCCTCAGCACCGGTCATGTCGTCGATTTCACCAACAAAGCCTTCGAGCTATACGACGTGATGACGGCAGCAGGCGCATTACCCAACGGCGAGACAGACGCCCGTGAAGTGCTGGCTACGACGCTGTCATCGGTAGTGCGCCCAATGGCGATGGGCTTTCGCCACGAGGAAGATGCCGACTGGCAGGAAACGATCGAACCACAGCAAGCGCTCTTTGCACTGCTTCCCACGTTACTGGCTTCGCCTCGCAATCCTCGTTGGGCTTCCGACGGGCGAGCAGAGAAGCTGCGCGATGTGATGCTCGCAGGAAAGCCCGAAGAAATCACGCAGGCGTTACAGGTTGCCTTAGAACAAGGAGCCTCGGTCGATGAGCTCAGCAGTGTGCTGGTCCGCGCGGGCATTCACCGGGTTGCGCGTTTCCACGTCCAGAACGAGGAGGACTGGGACGATGTGCTGCACGTGATCAGCTATGCCAACGCCATCGATGCCCTGACTCGCCGTAACGCCGGGCATTCGTTGGAAGGCGACATCGCGCTCATGAAAGCCGTCACCCATGGCGCGATGTTCGTCTACCTGACGCACTTCCTGAACATTCCACGCGCTGCCCTGCCATCCGAACGCGGCAAGTCCGCCATCCCCGCCCAGTTACAAAACCAATCTGCGCTATTGGAGCGCCTGCTCTACTGCGCCGAATTCCAGCAGGTGGAAGAAGCTGCCGCCATCGTGCATCACTACCAGGAACAGCGCTATCCGCTCGCGCCTTTGAAAGCGACACTGGGGAAAGCGCTGCTGCGTGAGGATGCCACGTTCCACACCTTCCAGATGCTGGACGCCGCACTCCATCAACATTCGGTATTAGGTGCAGATCATCCCGATGGCCGCCTTGCCCTGGTCGCGGCCACCCGCTATATGGTTGCGCAGCGCCTGCGCCGCAACGTGCTCTTCTCGACACAGAATGCCTTGAAGTTGCAGCGGGGAGAAGCGTTGAATGAGGAGGCGTAAAAATGTAACTTCTACCCCTGCCTATGCACCGTCTTCAACACCTCGGCATCATTGATCAACTCGATCCAGCGGTCAACATCCGCCTCCCTCTGCGCTTGAAGCAAATCAAGTTGCTCGCGCAGCGTATTCGAGGTGAGGACACGTTCGGTTAGCAGGCTGTACAGGCGGTTGATCAGATCGGCGAAGGCACCTGGCTGGCTGCTAGGAGGCACGTCCAGGCGGTCGCTGTCAAAGGCCTGCCGCTCCTCTAGCTTATCCAGTTCGTAGCGGAAGAGGTGCGCAATGCGCCGCTCCGTGCTTTGCGCCAGGTTCCCGCAGATCACATCGAGAATTGGCCCCATCAACTGGCGCGCCTGCTGGATGATATCCTCCGTTTTCCCCGGCGCAGCCGCCAGGCGATAGAGCGCGCCCACCGCGGGATCGTCCTTGGCCGGGGCATACTTCTCTTCATTGAGCAGTTCACCCATCGTCACATAGAGGCACACGTCACGCGCTTTATCGCGAATCATACGTTTCAGCTTGCCATAGGCCTTTTGAATTTCATCCAGTTCCCCGCCAAACTCGCCCAGCGCGACGCTGTAGATATCCAGCGAGCCATCAATTTCTTCTTTGTGCGCGATGGGGATTAGAAATGCCTCGGCCAGCGCGCGCGCCGGTTCCTGCATCTCGCGCTCCAGGGCGGCGCTGAAGCTGGCGCGTAGTTCTTTGATCAGGCTCCATCCATCGATATCCACCCAGCGACTGCCGATCTCCATGGCTGGGGAATCTTCCTGCGCGCGATTGCCCACCTTGATGAAGTGGTCGAAGTGACCCTGCATGATGCGAATCTTGATGCGCCGCGCCGTGCGGTCATGCGCCGTGAGCAGCGCCTGGTGGAAGGCGTTATTCTCGCTGCGCATGGCGGCATCAAACTCCTTGAGCGCCTCTCTCCAGGCGTCGCGCATGCTGTTGGTGCGCTTTTGAATCTGTTCGAAGCGTGTTGCGCCGCGCTTACTCTGGCGCATGGTAATTTCGTGCTGGAGTTCTTGCAGATCGCGGCTCGCAATGCCGAACTGGTTGAGTCGCTCCCAGCAGAAATCTTCCAGTTGCTGTAGGGCCATCGCCAGTTGGGTTTCTGCCTGGCGCAACTGCACTTCATAGCGGTTGTTGGTCAGAAATGTTTGCAGGTCGCTGGTCAACTCCGGCAGGCCGCTGAAACGCAGCATGGCCTCGTGTTGTTTGGCGGTTACTTTCTGGAAGTCCTGCGCGACAGCAGCAGTGGGCAGCGTCGCATCAAGCTTTAACAGCTCGGGATAGACGCTCAGGATGCGCCCGGCGTAGTCACGGCCCTCCTGTTGGCGATCCGCGTCGAGCTTTTGCTTCTCCAGGCCGAGCGTAGCCAGCAGGCCATCGAGTGCGCGCAGTGGGTAAAAGAAATAGTTATTGTTCCCGTGGTGATGATAGCTGTTGTAATTGAGCGGCAGGTCGCGCAGCAGCGGGCGCAGGCTCCCAAGCGCCTTTTCCAGGCTGGCCATCGAGTTGATCTCGTCCCAGTGCGTGACCGCGAGAAATACCATATGCGCCGCGACCTCTGGCGAGCGACCCGCGATCACCTTGCGCCTGACCATCTCGAAGATGCGCTGCGTGCGGTCATCATCGCCGAAGCGATTATTCCCCACCACCAGGATCACCGCGTCCACGGTATTCAGTTCTTCACGCAGGATGGCATCGTGATGGAGTTGCCCGGCTGATCCCCCAGGAAGGTCCACCAGCACGCTGCCGGGGGGCAGCAATGAACGCGCCCCGCCGCGAACCGTATATTCGACATAATCGATCAAGCGTACCAGGCGAGGTTCGTCGCTGTCACGCGAGGGTTCCTCGATGTAGCGGCTGCTTTCATCCCTCCAGCGCGAGCGTGGTATATGCTCGACGTATGCCTGCCCGTCTTGCAGGTACTTTTCACCATACGCTTCGCTGGCTTTCAGTAAAATCGCCAGTTCCCGCGCCAGGGCCTCGCGCGCCTGCGGGTGAGTGGCCTCTTTAATACTCTGCTGGGTCTTCTTCAGCAGCGCCTCGAATGCGGCGCGCGAAAGAAAATGCACATGCATTTCCTCCGCTTCCTTCTCATGGCAGAGGCGCACGCGCGTGCAGACGCCTGTGACGGCTCCCCCTGCCAGGCGCGGGAAAATATCCTGCCCCAACAACGCCGCCATCAGCGTACTTTTGCCAGCACCGGCATGACCGACTAACTTTACTGTGTACTCGCGTGTAAAATCGAGGGCGCGGGCTGCCTCGGCGATGTGGTGCCGCAATTTGAGCGGCTGTTGCGATTCGGTCTGCTGGAGCTGCGGGCGTTCAAACAGTTCGACGCACGACAGCGCGCGTTGTAGTTGTTTCTTCCAGGCGGTGAGTTTCTGCGCCTTTCCCGGCAGATCGGCGGGAAAATATCGCTCCATCGCATCTACCTGCTCTTGCAAGCGGCGCAGGTGCGTGAGTATTTCACCGGATGAGGGTGGAATGGATGAAGCCTGCGCTGCCTGGTGAACAGCACTGGCGATTGTACTGGCCTCGTCATCTTCATCTTCGTCACTATATTCGTCATCGTCTTCGTATTCATCATCGTCCTCTGCCTGTTGAGCACGCGAGAGGTAGGATGGTGTAGTTACCGGTGTTCGATCATTGCGCACCCCATTCGCTGCTGGTCGTAATCGTTTGCCACAAATATTGCAAAATTCAGCATCGATGCGCACAACGTTATCGCATTGCGGACAGGTGGTGAGTTGCTGGGTAGACGTGGTGAATTGCATGCTTGCTTCATATCCCCCTTCAGAAGTATCGCGGTGGTTTCAGCGATGATAGCATAACGCCGTTTATGAAGCAAGATGCCGTTACTCTTGTTTAGATTCTGGAAATGATTGCCGGATATGTGATTGTGACTTCCAGGGCAACCGAGAGGGCCGTCTTATATCTCATCCATTCCCATCTCTTCAAGCACGCGTTTGAGATGATGCAGACCGAGGCGCATGCGTGCTTTGACTGTCCCCAGGGGTATCTCTGAGCCCTCAGCAATTTCTGCATGGGTCCAGCCCTGGAAATAAGCGAGTTCGATAACCAGGCGCTGCTCTGTGGGAATTTTCATCAACGCAGCTCGCACCTGCGAACTTTTTATCGAACGCCATGCTTCATCCCACACGTCGGGAAATGCCGTGGTCTCATCCAGCTCGAGCTCCTCCAGCGGAGCTTCCAGGATGCCTGAACGCCGGCGCATGCGGCGTAAATGATCGATGGCGCGGTGATGTAAGATCGAGATCAGCCAGTTGCGGGCTGCACCTGTCTGAGGTGAATATGAGGTAGAGCGTCGCCAGACTGCTAAGAAGGCGTCTTGCAGCAGGTCCTCGGCGATCTGGTGATCGGCGACCATGCGGTAGGCCACGGAATAGAGCATACGACTATAGCGCTCATAGAGCGAATCCATGGCCCACACTGCTCCCCCGGCGATCTCGTTGAGTAGCGCCTCGTCGCTCAGCTCAGTAGTGGAATTTCCATTCTCAAATATAGACATGGTAGCCTTCTTGCTAGTTCCTTCATAGTAGTCTACGATATGGCAAAGAGATCAGATCATGTGTTGCTCACATGTCGAAAAAATGTGAGAACTTTGTAATGACCTCTACTCTCAACGCAAGACGCACTGAACAGGAGGATAATTCATGGATGACCACTATCCCAGTTGGTACCCGGTACAGATTCGCTTTCGCGATCTCGACCCGTTGGCGCACGTGAATAATACCGTCTACTTTACCTATTTCGAGGAAGCAAGAAGCTACTACTTCGATCA
>WNGK01000147.1_pt1 | contig 64700 bp, 65 predicted proteins | sample 5400601 | NCBI WGS metagenome assembly WNGK01 (sample SAMN13153376, study PRJNA577476) | soil metagenome | isolation source: 60 cm soil or saprolite under Garry oak tree replicate 1 | place: USA:California | collected 2016-06-15
CAGGGCTATCAGAACATGCGGCCACGAGTTCCGCACCAGGCGATGGCAGCGCCGATCGTTGGAATGCGCACTTACGCTTCGCCCTAACTACAGGGCTTCGCTTCAGTGCGCATTCCAACGACAACATCAACCGCAAAAAGGGGACATTTCTAATAAGTTAACGATGGGGACATTTCTAATAAGTCTTGACATCGCTTAGAAATTGGTTTGACCGCCCCGAAACCCGGGGTTATGCTTCTGGCCTCTCTCAGAAGCCCTGCGCGAGCTCGATCCTACTATTGGGCTCCTATTCGTCAGAGGAGGTCGCGTCATGGAACGCAAACCTACTGCAGGTGTCTACGTGCGCGGCGTTGTCGCGCTGTTGATCGGAATTTCTGTAGCTTTAATCGCAATTGCTGCGCTGGCACAGAAAACCGGACCGTCGCAACCGGCTAGGAATGCCTTGAAACAGCCGGCGTTGGTGAATGTCGGAGCTCTCTCGTTTGCCGCAAATAGCCTTTCATTGCCTGAAGCCGGCGGTGCTGCCGAGGTCAGAGCTATTGGTCGCCCTCGGATGGACAAACTCGGCGCCAACCAGCTCCATTCGGACGGGCGGGTTTTCCTGACCGCGCGTGACTACGCCATCGGAGACTATGCATCTTCGGTAGCGCTGGGGGATTTCAATGGGGATCACAAGCCTGATCTGGCTTTGACTAACAGTTGTCCGTTTTTTCCGCCCACTATTTGTGGCGTCAACAGCGGAGGCGTGAGCATCCTGCTTTCGAAAGGAGACGGAAGCTTCCAACCGGGCAAGAGTTATTCGTCAGGCGGAGGCGGCGCCAATGCGATCGTAGCAGGCGACTTTAATCGTGACGGGAAACTTGATCTGGCCGTAGCCAACACTTGCTTCACTCCTACGGATTGTTCGCAGCGGAGTAAGTGTGCTCCTTGGTAACGGTGATGGAACCTTCGGTGCGGCTCAGAACTACCCTTCAGGGGGATACCTGGCAAACTCAAACGATGACGGTGGATCTGCTGGTGGCGAACTCTAACAATTCTGGGCTGCTTCTCGGCAACGGGGATGGCACTTTCCAGGCAGCGCAGAGTTACAACGTCGGTGGGCCCTCGGTTGCCGTCGGTGACTTCAACCATGACGGCCGTCCCGACGCCGCGCTCGCGGGAACGGTGGTGCTGCTGAACATCACGCACCGCTCCAAGTGACGGTTCCCAGGACGTTCTAGCAGCCTCCCGCTACGACAGAAGCTGCGGCGATCGACTGGCAGGTGCAGGGCCCGCACCCAGGCTCGCGGTCAAATACTTCTTCATGCATCTTACGCATGGCGCATAACCTAGCTGCAGGGCGTCATGTGCGGCGATTGTCCGAAGATTAGCTTTGTCGTGGACGAAGGGACACGTGGGCGCGTGAAATGTCTTCCCGTCCGGATAGACCACTACCATGAGGTCGGGGGGGACGCCGCTGCCAGCCTGGGCATGTTCTGAGCGCAGGCCAGGCTGGCTGAAGGGGGAAGAACGGGCCGCTTCGAAGCCGCCGGCGATAACCACGGCTGCCGCTGCCGCGACCATCCATCCGAGAAAACTTCTTCGGCTGCCGGGCATATTGTCTTCGAGTCTTCGGTGGAGGCGGTGACTGAATCCCAGAGGAACCTCGAGCATTCGTTCGTCCCCATACAACTGGACCACATTGCGGGTACCGTTGAGCACCGCCGTGCAATGTTTGCATCCGTGTACGTGCTCCTCGATGGCTGAGCGCAAGTCCGGGGTAACTTCGCCTTCGAGATAGTTCGAAATCTCGCGCCACACTTCCTCGCACGTGATCACCATGGCTTGACCCCCTTCTCGAAAGACAATTTGCTGCTCCAACTGCCGCCCAATCCTGGCGCCAGCAAGTCGCGCAACATCAGCCGTGCTCGCAGCAGGCGCGTCTTGACGGACGCGGTTGAAATCCCGAGCGCCTTGGCCGTTTCTTCAATGCTCAGTTGCTGCATGTCTCGCAGCAGAAAAACTTCGCGATATATCTGCCCCAGCGAGGCCAGCGCCTCGGTCAGCGTTTCCCGGATCTCTTTCCGTTCCAGGGTCTCCGAAGGGATCTCTCGCCAGTCAGCAAAGTCGCGGGGGGTGTAGTTGCCCTGCTCGTCTTGCTGGCTAGCGATTGGTTCAATCATGTGAGCGTGTTCTTTCCTCCTCCGCATACGCGCCTCGTTGACGGTGATCTGGATCAGCCAGGTGCTGAATCGCGCCTCCGCGCGGAACTGCCGAACGTGTTTAAACGCTTTCAGCACCGCCTCCTGGGCCGCGTCTTCGGCGTCTGCCTGGTTACGCAAAATGGCGAACGCCGCATAGTACAAGCGCTGTTCGTACGGTCGAATGAGCTCGTAAAAAAGATCATGTTCGCCGTCCCGAACGCGCCGGATCAGCACCTCTTCGTTGAATTGTCCGGCTGGATTCTCCAGCGAAGTCGCCCCTTCCGGCATCTCTCCTCACGGCAACACTGAACTCATTGCGATCGCCAACTACAATTCTTTCGGTGTGTATTCCGGGTCCTTTTTCCATCCCGTCAACATAGATACAAAATTATTCCAACCATGCAGAACCACCATCACCAGATGGCCAAATACGAATGCCAAGATCGCCCACATAATCAGAAAATGCCAGAGTCGCGCGTAGTGGAAGCCGCCCATCATCCACGCCAACCAGGAAAACTGTACCGGCTTCCATATCCCAATCCCGGTCAGGACTGACAGCGCTCCGAGCCCGATTGCAGATGTGTACGCATGTTTCTGCAGCGGGTTGTAGGCTTCCTTGACTGGCGGCTTGGGGCCGAAGAAGAAGTAATGGCGCACCATCGGCCAAACCCCGGGAATGTCACGAGGCACGAACAGGACCTGCTTGTAATTCCCACTAAAGACTTGATAGCCGATGTAAACCAGGCCGGTGACAATATAAATCCACATGAAGGTGAGGTGCCATTGCAGCGCGCCGCCCAGCCATCCGCCGATTGCGAATGCTTTGGGCCAGTGGATCAGGTCCTTCTGCGGGATCTTTGCGCCGAAGCTGGGGAACGCGCGGAAGATCTGCAGCCCGCTGCCGATTAACACGAATAGCGAAATGGCATTCACCCAGTGGCAGAGGCGCACAATGAAGGGATGCTCGTAGACCGCTTCCGTTACTTCGCCAGTCTTTATGTTTTCGATTTCAATCGCGCGGGTTGCCATTTCACCTCTCTTGGCCGCTACAAACCGTAGAACTCCGAGTAGCCCTGGTCTTCCCAGTAGCCGACTCTTTGGAGAACGTTGGTCACTTTCAAGTCAGTCAGATATTTGGCTTGCTTGTATCCAACTTTGGTGGGAATAGTCAGACGCAGCGGTGCTCCATGTTCACGAGTCAGTGGTTGGCCGTACATTTCGTAACACAGCAGGGTCTGGGGATGGAGCGCAGTGGCCATGTCCAGCGATTCGTAATAGTCGTCTGCGCATTCAACGGTGACGAAGCGCGCGTCCAGATCGGCGCCAATCATCTTCAGAAAGTCGGAGAGGCGCACGCCGCCAAAGTTGCCAATCACGTCCCATCCTTCGACACATACGTGTCGAGTATTTTGGGTGATCCTCGGAAGCGCTTGAATCTGAGCCAGAGTGTAATCGCCCGGCTTTTGTACGGCACCAGCAACGGTCAGATTCCACTTGTCGAAATCGACTTGGGGATCGTCCACGTCGTAATCGTTGATGGGAAACTCATTGAAGGGCGTGAGTTCGGAGTCCGCAAACGTCGATGCCAGGTGGCCAGAACGAAAAAGTCTTGCCGAAGCCCAGTCGCTGAAACCAAGACCGGCCTTGAGAAGCGGCATCCGCAGTTTTGGGACAGCAAACGCGCCGAGCGCTACCACCGGCGCCAGCTTCAACAACTCACGCCGGTTGCTGCTCTTGAATTTGCGGTTGTCAGTTCGCGAGCTCATAAACGGTGTACCTGAAGAATCCAATGCTACGGAGAAGAGATTCGCCGAGCGGCAAAAGGTTACAGGTTGTCGACCGGACGCGGCTATTGTACAGCGGTGAATTGTGGCGCCGCTCTCCGTCTCCCCACACGCCCTTTCTGGGCCGATGATGCTCGAACTCTCGATACGATGTTAAACTCCCGCTTTGTGTTCAAAGACATGTATTCAAGGAGTTGTTATGAGCTGGGCAAGCAAGCTGTCCAAGCCTTACCGAATCGATCATGGGGAAAAGTTTCGGCTAAAGGATTTCGATCCCGCGACGACCGGCCACCTTCGCTCGAAGGAACACGCAAAGGAATTGCTGGAGCAGAGCATCGCTGAAATGGCCGAACTGCAGGACAAGCTCTATGCCCAGGACTGCTGGGCGCTGCTCCTGATATTTCAGGCGATGGACGCGGCGGGAAAAGATGGCGCCATCAAGCATGTGATGTCGGGCGTCAATCCGCAGGGATGCCAGGTGTATGCGTTCAAGGCGCCGTCTTCTGAGGAGTTGAACCACGATTTTCTGTGGCGCACGAGTAGAGTTCTGCCGGAGCGCGGACACATCGGCATTTTCAATCGGTCTTATTACGAAGAAGTGTTGGTAGTGCGCGTGCATCGCGATATTTTGAAAAATGAACGGATGCCAAAGTCGCTGATAGGCAAGAACCTGTGGCAGGACCGCTTTGAGGACATTGGAAATTTTGAGCGATACCTTTCGCGAAATGGGGTTGTGGTCCGGAAATTCTTTCTGAATGTCTCAAAAAAGGAGCAGAAGCGGCGTTTTCTTGAGCGATTGGAGACTCCGGAGAAGAACTGGAAATTCTCCGCCGCCGATGTGCACGAGCGCGAATGCTGGGACGACTACATGAAGGCCTACGAAGAAATGATCGCAGCCACTTCGACGAAACACGCGCCCTGGTATGTAGTCCCCGCGGACAACAAGTGGTATACGCGGCTGGTGGTTGCCGCGGCGATCGTGGACACGTTGAAAGAGCTGAAGGTGGCGTATCCGGCAGTTGATCCGGAGAAGCGCAAACAGCTTGAGGCCGCGCGAGCTGAACTTGAGCGCAAGAAGTAGTGGGGGCTCCCAACCCAAAAGGGCGAAGAAGGCACCCTCCGCATTCTGTCGTCTGGTCAATCTTCATGAAGCATCTGCCAACGGTCGTGGGCTTGGGTGAGATCCTGTGGGACCTTTTGCCGTCAGGGCGGCAGCTCGGCGGCGCTCCTGCGAATTTTGCCTACTGCGCGCATTTGTTAGGCGACCGCGCGGTTGTCGCCAGCCGTGTTGGAGAGGACGAACCGGGAACGGAAATTCGCGGATCGCTTCTGGCGGCTGGTATCACAGACCAATTTTTGCAGGTTGACCCGGTGCATCCGACAGGGACGGTCAAGGTCCACTTGGATGCGGAAGGCCAGCCGACGTTTCAGATTATTCATCCTGTGGCCTGGGATTTTATGGAATGGACCGACACCTGGACAGCGCTGGCGCATTCGGCTGACGCAGTCTGTTTTGGTTCTCTCGCACAGCGGACGGCTGAATCCCGCCGAACCATCTTAAATTTCCTGGATGCTACGCCGCGCGAGGCCTTACGAATCTTCGACGTAAACCTTCGGCAAAATTTCTATTCGGCAGAAATCATTAAAGAATCAGCGAAGCGGGCGAATGTGCTCAAGCTGAATCACGATGAACTGTCCCGAATCGGTGAATCACTTGCCGTGAATGCGAACGAAGGATTTTCATTTTGCGAAGAAGTGCTGAGAAAGTTCGATTTACAGTTGATCTGCATTACCCGCGGAGCCAACGGGAGCCTGCTTTGTGATCCAAAAAACACGCACGAACATCCCGGTTTCCATATCCAGGTAAAAGACACAGTCGGCGCGGGCGATGCATTCACAGCCGCGTTGGTACACGGACATCTTCGGGGACACTCATTGGCAGAGATGAACGACTCAGCCAACCGGCTCGGTGCGTGGGTAGCGTCATACGCGGGCGCAATGCCTTCGCTGCCAGAATCTGGATTGGAGCAGGCACTGGCAAGGCTTCAGATGAAGTAGCACGAAAAGGCCGTTACCAGGCGAACACATCGCTTCGAGCCGGCTGGAAGAAACTCTGATGCTTTAACAGCACCTCGATTGCTTTCACGACTTCACTACCAGTGCTCTTTGAGACAGCGCCTTTGAAGCCAGCATGAACGGCTTCGTTGGTCAATTCCTTCGAAACCTGCTGCACCGTCAGCAGGAGCAGCGGGATTTCGGGTGTGCTTCTAGAAATTTCCCGCGCGGCTTGCAGGCCATTCATCTGCGGCATAGCGAGATCAAGGACAATGATGTCAGGACTGAGTTGCGCGGCCTTGCCAATCGCATCCTGACCATCCAATGCATCGCCGCAAACGCTCCAGCCCTCGTGACCTTCAATCAGGCGGCGGAGAAGGCGCCTGATGGCGGAGTCATCGTCGGCGATAAGAATGCGCACTGCCATAGGCCGAGGGAGGGATGAGCCTACGCGATTCGGGCCGCTCGTGGCCAGCCTGGAAATGGTCAAGAACTGCGTAGAAATCAGATCCGAGCATCCCCATTATGCGCCGGAGCAATATCTTAGCCGCAATACCGTAGATACCGGATTACCGGGGTGGTTACTTGAAAGTTAGTTGACGGCCAACGGCGGGTATATGCTTGCCTGCTTTTCCATGAAGCCTAGCGTCCGAATGTCGAATCGAATGTAGCTTGAACCGTAGCCCAGCACGATGAGCTCGAGTCCACAAGCCCTCCCCGAAATCAATCCCTGGCTGATAGCCATCGCCGTCATGTCGAGCACTTTTATGGAAGTGCTGGATACAACGGTGGTGAATGTGTCGTTACCGCACATCGCCGGGAACCTGTCGTCAACCGTGGATGAGGCGACCTGGACCTTAACCTCATATCTGGTGGCCAATGCCATCATTCTTCCGATGACGGGATGGTTGGCTGGGCGCTTCGGGCGGAAGCGACTGCTGCTGCTGGCAGTCTCCGGGTTTACGGTGTCGTCATTCTTTTGTGGTCTGGCGCCGTCGCTGGGGTTCCTGATTGTCTTCCGCATCATTCAGGGAGCCTGCGGCGGAGGACTGCAACCCTTGTCGCAGGCGATCCTGCTGGAATCCTTTCCCGCGGAAAAACGCGGCCAGGCGATGGCATTCTGGGCCCTGGGAATTGTGGTTGCCCCGATGCTTGGACCGGTCGTGGGAGGCTGGCTGACGGACAACTATAGCTGGCGCTGGGTTTTCTACATCAATGTTCCGATTGGCGTTCTCTCTCTTTTTCTGACCCAGACATTCGTGTTCGACCCGCCGTATTTGCGTCGCGAGCGTACAGGGATTGATTACTGGGGAATCGGGCTGCTGGCGGTCGGCATGGGAGCCCTTCAGGTAATGCTTGATAAAGGACAGGAAGAGGACTGGTTCAGCTCACATTTGATCGTAACTCTGGCAGTGCTTGCGGGTGTGGGTCTGGGCGGGCTGATCATTCGCGAACTCAAGGCGCAGCACCCGGTCATTGACCTCAGCGTGTTCCGCTACCGATCGTATGCCGTGGGAACGTTTCTGATGACGGTGGTCGGATTCGTGCTTTACGGGAGCACGGTGCTACTCCCGCTCTTGATGCAGGAATTGCTCGGATATACGGCCACGCATGCAGGCGTGACGAATTTTCCCCGCGGAATGGCTTCATTCCTGTTTATGCCAGTCGTGGGCATTCTGGTGGGAAAGCTGGATCCCCGCAAACTGCTGGCGGCAGGACTGCTGGGTACCGCAGGCGCGATGTTCTGGCTCTCGACTTTCAGCCTGAACGTCGGATTCTGGAATTTCTGGTGGCCGCTGATGCTGCAAGGGGCGGGACTGGGACTGATTTTCGTCCCAATCACAACCGTGACCAATGATCCGGTGCCGCGCGAGCGAATGGGAAATGCGACCAGCATATTCAACCTAATGCGCAACGTCGGCGCGAGTGTGGGAATCGCAAGCGTGCAGGCACTGCAGTTCCGGCATATGCAGACCCATATCAATGTTCTGGGACAGCACGTGAACAGTGGCAGCATACAAGCGCAGCAAACGCTGGCCGGCTTGCGTCAGATGTTTATTTCGAAAGGAGCGGATGTTGTGAACGCTAACCGGCAGGCGCACGATGCGGTTTGGGGCATGGTGCAGCAGCAGGCCGCAATGCTTTCCTATGACGATGTATTTCGGTTTCTGGGCGGGATGTTCCTGCTGATGTTGCCGCTGATTTTCCTGATGGAAAAGCCGAGAGGGAAGGGGCCAACGATGGCACATTAGACCTCTGGTCGCGGCCCCAAAACGAGTTTTTCGATGGGACCCATTCAAATTTTGAATGCCAAAAGGCGGCAGGTAACGTTGACGTGAGGGCGATTAGGTCACTATCATTTGGAGAACCAATGAATCTTTCCCGGCAAATGCGGTGCCAGTGTTGTACTTGTTGTTGTACGTGTGCCCACACTGGCGCGGGAGAGCTGCTGACCTGAAAATTTTGTAAAACCGGTACAGAAAAGCCCATCGCCAGTGCAATCTGGCGATGGGCTTTTGCTTTTTGCGCTGAAACAAACGACGGATATGTTTCCAATCTTCTTAAGACTCGATGGCCGACGCGTCCTGGTGGTGGGAGCGGGAACGGTGGCCGAGGGAAAGATCGGCGGGCTTCTGGAGGCGGGCGCATCGATCCAGGTGGTCGCGCCAGAGGCTGTCTTTCAGATCAAGAAATGGGCCGGGGAGGGAGTGGTCGAGTGGAAGGCGCGAGGTTTTCAGCCGGGCGATCTCGATCAAGTCTCGTTAGTTGTCGCGGCGACTTCGTCGTCCGAGTTGAACGCGCAAGTGTTCAAAGAAGCGCAAGCACGCAGGGTATTGTGCAATGCGGTTGATGATCCAGAGAATTGCGATTTTTATTACCCGGCAGTGGTGAGGCGAGGCGACTTGCAGATTGCGATTTCGACTAACGGCCGCAGTCCTGCGTTGGCGCAGAGGCTCAGGCGGGAACTGGAGGAGCAATTTGGGCCCGAGTACGAGAAGTGGGTCGAGGAACTCGGGAGGGCGCGAGAGCAGTTCACGGCCAAGAAACTCGCCGTGGAACCCCGCCGCAAGTTGCTGCACGAGTTAGCTAGCCGCGAGGCCTTCGTGAATCGAGGCAACGCCAAAGTCCAGGGAGGAAGCCAGTGATGGCAACCGGCACAGTCTTTCTGGTGGGCGCAGGGCCGGGCGATCCGGAGCTGCTGACGCTGAAAGCGGCAAAGGTGCTGCGCTCAGCAGATGTGGTGCTGCACGATGAACTGGTCAGCCCGGAAATTCTGCGGCTCATTCCGGTGCAGGCGCAGCTTGTGAACGTGGGAAAACGTTGTGGAAAAAAGAGCACGCCGCAGGAAGAAATCAACCGGATGTTGGTGCAATACGGGTTGCTGGGTTTGCAAGTAGTCAGGCTCAAGGGTGGCGACCCGTTCATCTTCGGCCGTGGCGGCGAAGAATTGGAAGCGCTGCGACGGGCGGGGATTCGGGTTGAGGTTGTCCCCGGAATTACGGCTGCTCTGGGTGCGGCTGCGGGAGTTCAAATCCCCCTCACGCATCGCGAAATCTCGTCCACTCTGATCCTCGTAACCGGCAGCAGCAAACATGCAGACCACGTAGCGAACTGGCCTGATCGCCTGCCATCGAACGCAACAGTCGTGGTCTATATGCCAGGGCGCGATCTAGGAGCTCTTCAACAGCGACTGCTCCGTTCTGGACTGTCGCTGGAGACTCCGTGCGCGATCATTTCAGGCGCAACCAGCGACTCAGAGCAGATACACATCACCAAGCTGACGAGCCTCTCTGGATCGTCGCATCTTCCTGCGCCGCGATTGCTGGTGGTCGGAGAAGTTGTGCGGCTTGCGGACCACGCGGGCCTCAAGCAGCAGTTCAGCGAATTGTTCTCAACTGAGTATTCAGTCAACGTCAGTTCTAGGGAGAATGCCGAGTGAAAGCCGATCTGGAGCGAGTCAAAGTTCTTGCCGAAAGCTGGAAACCCGAGCAGGTGCTGTCCTGGGCGTTCGCAACCTATGGGAACAACGTCGCGGTCGCCACTGGACTAGGCATCGAAGGCATGGTGTTGGTCGATCTCGCCTCGCGCGTGAATCCCAATGTGAAAGTTTTTACCGGCGATACCGAGTTTCTCTTCCCAGAGACATATGATTTGATTGATCGCGTGGAAGAGCGCTATGGAATCACGATCGAGAAACTTTACTCGGAACTGACGCCGGAAGAGCAGGAGCGAGCTTTCGGGCCGGCGTTGTGGAGCCGCGATCCAGACACGTGCTGCAGCTTGCGCAAAGTCGAGCCGTTGCGGCGCAAGCTGGCGACGCTCGATGCATGGATGACTGCCATCCGCCGCGACCAGACTTCCGAACGGAGAAGTGTACGTAAAGTGGATTGGGACGCCAAATTCAATCTGGTGAAGGTCAGCCCGCTGGCGGACTGGACCAGAGAGATGATCTGGAAACATGTCCTCAAGCACAATGTGCCGTACAATCCACTGCACGACCAGAATTTTCCCAGCATCGGTTGCACTCATTGCACTCGTGCCATCCAGCCCGGCGAGGACCCGCGTGCGGGGCGCTGGGCAGGATTCGGCAAGACTGAATGCGGCTTGCACACGCCCGGTCCGCTTCCGGCCCAATTGGTGCAGCTTGTCCTGGCCGGTTGCGAAGAAGGCTAGGCTGAATCGCTGTGCACGAAAAATCGTGACGTGTGCTGGCTCTCCGCTATAATTCCGCACACCGATGGACTTCGATCAGCTAGTCACGTTCATGGAAGTGGCGAAGCTCGGCAGCTTCTCGCGCGCCGGACAGAAAATCTTCCGCTCGCAATCCGCGGTCAGCGCGCAAATCCGGCAACTGGAACAGGAATACGGTGACAGGCTATTGGACCGCGCCGGCAAGGACGTAACCCTTACACCCGCGGGACGCGTATTGTTTGCTTACGCCGAGCGCATGTTGCAGATCAAAGACGAGTCGCTGCTGGCGGTTGCCGACCAGGGCAGCATGCCTCGCGGGACAATCTCGATCGGCGCTAATGAAGCCACCTGCCTTTACGTGCTACCTGATGTATTCGCCAAATATTGCAGCCTGTATCCAGGCGTCCAGATCAGCATTTACCGCAATTTCAGCTACAAGATTGTAGAGAAACTCGAGAACGGATCGATCGACGTTGGCATCGTCACCATGCCGGTAAAAAGCTCAAGCCTGAAGGCGCATGCAATTTTTCGTGACCAATTGATGCTGATGGTGAGTCCGCAGCATCCGCTGGCGCGCCTTGAAGTTGTGCCAGTGAGTGAGATCGCGAAACATCCTTTGTTAATGCCCAAGACCGGATTCAGCCGGCGCATCATGGACAAACTGTTCCGGGCGTACGCGGGGAAGCTGCAAATTCGCATGGAGCTGCCAAGCGTAGGCATGATCAAGAGCTTTGTGGCCGCGGGGCTGGGAGTCTCCATCATCAGCGCCAGTTTCGCCCGCGACCAGGTGCTGGCGGGAAGAGTAAAGCTGATTCCGATTAAGGGCGAAGAACTCTGGCGGGAGCTGGGCGTCGCCTACCGCCGCGACCGGACGTTAACCCGCGCGACAGATACGTTTATCAACACTGTGCGCCAGCTGGCGGCAGCGTCGAAGTAGCCCGCAGGAGAAAAAAATGGCAAAGGGATACTGGATAACTTTCTACCGTTCTGTTTCCAATCCGTTGGCTCTTGCTGAGTACGGGAAACTCGCAACCCCCGCGATTGAGGCTGGCGGCGGACGCTTCCTCGCGCGTGGCATAGCCGCTAAGGCTTACGAAGGCGGACTGAAGGAGAGAGTTGTCGTTATCGAATTTGATAGCGTAGAGAAGGCGATCTCCACAATCGAGAGCCCCGAATATAGGGCCGCCCAGAAGCTTCTAGAGGACGCGGTAGACCGGGAGGTCCGCATCGTTGCAGGGGTATAGCGGGCGATTTGTTTTCCTAATACCATCCATCACAATTTCTGATTTCTACTCCGCTGCCGCAATTGTTAACGTAGAGGTAGCAGCCTGAGGTTTAGCTCCCGCGCCGGGCGAGGCCTGAAGGTGAGTCTAACGCGGAGGTCTTCCAATGACAGAATTGGAGAACAAGATCAATAACATTTTGGAGGAGCATCAGCATGAAAGTGGCCTGCACATGATTGGCGGCCGCCGCCGGCTGATCGACCGCCTGGTGCAGTTCTTCGAGCAAGACCTCAAGCTAGGTCAAAACGCCGCGCAGTCAACCTCGCGCGAACATTAATCGTCTTCCTTCCTCCTGAAAAGCCCGCGGCGCAAGCAGCGGGCTTTTGCTTTATGCCGTAACTGCGTGGGCCTGACTTGGAGCGGCAGATGTTTTTAAGTAAAGCAGCGCGAACCCGATGAACAAAATGGGTTCAATGAGGGTGACTCCAATAACCGAGGCGATGGTTAGAATCCATGGGAACGACGAGGGCAGGGAAACGTCCGCGGGGATGAACCGGGCGAGCCAGAAGGCAACATTCCGGCAATATAGCCACCGACCAGGGATTTGAGCAGGAGAACCGCTAGGACTAGCCACTTCCGTTCGGTTAGTTCATCACTGCGGAAGATCGCCTTTCCAACTGGATGGTCGCCAAGAATAAGTGCAGGCATCGCGAGCGCAAAACGGGAGAAGACAAGCACGGCAATCCCCATGCAACCGTAAGTCGCTAGCCAAAACGCAGGTCCGAGGGGGCGTATATGACCCCGTGGTAGCGCCCACAAAACTGCGAACGAGATCAACCCGCCCAGCACTTCAGAAACAAACAATAAGAGCAAGAGCAGGATCGAAAGGCGAAAGAAAGCTCCAAACCGCTCGCGAACCCTGGCAAACGATCGCCTAACCGCCGGGATTCCTCCCATGCCAATTTCCCGCACGGCCAAACAGATTGCGGCGAATGAGAAACAAAATGCGATCCAGCTAACAAACCAGCCGCCCGCATTCGCCGCCATAATCTCGAAATATTCAGTCCTGTGCTGGAGGATTTCGTAGCGAGGAAAATTCCGTGCGATCTCCCTGCCTTCGTGACGACCTGTAATGACAGCGGCGGTACCTACGAACACAGCGGGAGCGATTAGCTTGACGAAAAGCCAGAGGTGGCCACGGTACCAGCGTAAGACCTCTGCAATGAAGTCTGCTGTCGATTGTGAAACCAGACGGAATGGGGTACCGGGGTCCTCTTGATCCTCAGCTTCGCAGTATTGCACGGGTTCAAGAAACGTATCGCGGTGCTCGGTGGCATTTAGACGTCGCTTTGCCAGTTCGCCTTTTAGCGCGGTTCGGGCTTCGAGTGTGAGCTGATCCGACTCCGCGGCCAATTGCAAGAGTTCCCCCATCGGTTTTGGACTGGTACAAATTGGCGAGGACGTGGATGTCCATCGCGGGAATACTAAATTAGCACCCGTTGCTAGTCACCTGAAAACAATCGTTCTTCCCGCAATTTCCTCTTGACACCCCCGCCCAAGCCGTTACACTAGATGAATAATTATTCATTCAAGTGAATATTCATCCATGAGCAAGTTGTCACGGCACAAAGCGATCCTGGAGCTGCTGGAGGAGACACAGGTCCCGAGCCAGGAGGAGCTCCAGCGGCTGCTGCATCGGCGCGGGTTTGATGCTGGCCAGGCCACGCTTTCACGGGACATTCGTGCGCTGGGACTGGTGAAGGCTGCTGGCGGATATTCGCTGCCGGGCAGGGAAACGGCTGCAGAAACGGACTTGCCGTCGGTGTCCCGGCTGGTGCGAGAGTTTGTGACGAGCGTGCGGGCGGCGGAGAACCTGCTGGTCACGAAAACCAGCGTAGGCAGCGCCCAACCCGTGGCCGCCGCGCTCGATGAAGAGAACTGGCCCGAAGCCATCGGCACGATCGCGGGAGACGACACCATCCTGATCGTTTGCGAGGACAAGCGCGCAGCCGGACGCCTCGCCGACCGCATTCAAGGAATGCTTGCTTAATGTCGGCCAAACTCAATGTCGCTGTGCTAGGCGCGACCGGGTATTCCGGGTTGGAGCTTACGCGTTTGCTGCTCCGCCATCCGCGTGTGGACAAGCCTGTGCTGTTGCGGCGCTCAGAAGGAAGTCAAAACACCCACCCTCCCCAAAGAACGGGGAAGGGTTGGGCACCCTCCGGTAATGATGAAATCAACTTGGCGGATATTTTTCCTGCGCTTTCCGGAAATGGCCGGTACCCGCTCGAACCGTTGTCGTGGGCATCACTGAAGCAGCAAGGCGTTGGACTTCTGTTCCTGGCGACTCCGCACGAAGTTTCGCGCGCGCTAGTGCCCGAAGCTGTTGTTCAGGGAATTCGCGTGGTTGATCTGAGCGGAGCATGGCGGCTGAAGCAAGCGCAGCATCGGGCGATTTACGGATTCAAGGATAACGATGAGGACGCGGTCACGGCGGCCAAGCTTACGGAAAAAGCCGTGTATGGATTGCCGGAACTTAACAGCGACCAGATTCCGGGCGCGACGGTTGTCGCAAATCCAGGCTGCTACGCGACGACCGTCATTCTGGCCTTGGCCCCACTTCTCAGAGCAGGACTCGTAGATCGCGAGCGGGGAATCATTGCGGATTCGAAATCTGGCGTGTCGGGTGCCGGGAAGGAGCCGACTTCACGCACGCATTTTGTTTCCGTGGCCGACAATCTTTCTGCCTATGGCGTGTTCACACATCGGCACCTGGGAGAGATGGCGGAGCAGTTGCAGCTCACCACGAACGAACTGACGTTTACGCCGCACCTGCTGCCGATTCCGCGCGGAATTCTTTCGACGATCTACGTACATCTGAAGCAGCCGATGCAGGCGGCAGAAGTGGAATCCTGCTATCGGGACTTCTACAAAGGGAAGCGGTTTGTGCGCGTGTTTGGAACGCCGAAGTTGCCGGAAATCCAGTTTTCGCTGAATACGAATTATTGCGACATTGGCTTCTGTCTGGCACAAGATGGCCAGAGGCTAGTCATCGTCTCCTGCGAGGACAACCTGATCAAAGGCGCTGCGGGACAAGCCGTGCAGAACATGAACCTGATGTACGGCTGGCCAGAAGAAGAAGGGCTTTTATGAGAGACGCAGGGCTGCTTTGAAAATCGTAATCAAAATTGGGGGAGTCGCCTTGGAAGACGAGGCGACGCTACACAAATGCGCGCGTGCCGTAGTCGAGTTGGCAAAGGATGGACATCGCGTGGCCCTGGTGCACGGTGGCGGCTCAGCTCTGACTCGGACGCTGAAACTCCTGGGGAAGCAGAGCGATTTCATCGACGGCCTGCGGATCACCGATGCCGAGACTCGCGACGTCGCACTGATGGTGCTGGCGGGGATGGTGAACAAGAAAGTTGTGGCTGCCATTGTGCGCGCCGGACTGCCGGCCGTGGGTTTCTGCGGCGGAGACGGAATGACCTTCCGCGCGCGTAAGAAACAAACGCAGGGATACGATCTCGGATTCGTGGGTGAAATTTGCTCAGTCGAACCGCGCTGGTTTGAGGCGATCTGGGGCGAGGGTGGGATTCCCGTGCTCTCGTCGCTGGCGCTCGGCTCCGACGGCGAGTACTACAACGTGAATGCAGACCAGATGGCATCGGCATGCGCCATTGCATGTCGTGCGGATACGTTGATATTTCTGACGGATGTGCCCGGAGTGAAGGGCGCGGATGGGGCAGTTATTCCCTGGCTGACCATGAAAGACGTCCCCATGCTCATTGCCGACGCAGTAGTTGGCGGTGGAATGTTGCCAAAGCTCGAAGCCTGCAGCAATGCGTTAAGAAGGGGAGTAGGCCGGGTGCGTATTCTTCCAGCGGCGCAGGCGGACGTGTTGCCGCAGTTCTATTTCCAGAAGCTCGAATATGGGACAGAGGTCATCGGAGCATGAGCCTGGCCTCAATAATTCGTGCCGAACAGAAATTGCTGCTGCCAACTTACGACCGGCAGAAGGTGCTGTTCACTCGTGGTCGCGGAGTCTATCTCTGGGATTCGAGGGGCAAGCGCTATCTCGATTTTCTCAGTGGCATTGGTGTGAACGCACTCGGGCATGTGCATCCCGCGATACAGAGAGTCCTGAAGCAGCAGGCGGGAAAACTGATTCACACTTCGAACTTGTTCTATCACGAATATCAGGCGGAGCTGGCGAAGCGGCTGACGAAGATCTCTGGGCTGGATCGGGCATTTTTTTGTAACAGCGGAACAGAAGCCTGGGAAGGAGCGCTGAAACTCGCCCGCGCTTACGCCCGCGTGAACAACAACAACGGACACAAGGCGAAGTGGCGTCTGCTGGCGCTGGACAATTCGTTTCACGGACGCACGTTTGGCGCTCTAGCAACCACTGGTCAAGAGAAATATCGCCATCCGTTTGCGCCACTGGTCCCCGGAGTGAACTTTGTCGCGTTCAACGATGTGAAAGATTTGAAGCGGCAATTCGACGGCAGTGTGTGCGCGATTTGTATGGAGACGATCCAAGGTGAAGGCGGGATTCGTCCCGTGAGTCCCGAGTTCCTGCAGCTGGCGCGCGAGCTGACACGGAAATCGGGAGCGCTATTGATTCTCGATGAGATTCAATGTGGCCTGGGACGGACTGGGCAGTATTTTGCTTATCAGCACTACGGAATCACGCCTGACATAGTGACCGTTGCAAAGCCACTCGCTGCCGGCCTGCCCCTCGGCGCATTACTCACCACAGACCGGGTCGCGAGCGGGATGCATCCGGGGCTTCACGGAACGACATTCGGTGGAGGGCCTCTGGCTTGCGCTGTGGCGATTGAATTTCTGCGGCAGCTCGAGCATCTGCTCGGAAAGGTTTCCAAGCTCGGACAATACTTCCTTGCTCAATTAGAAAAGCTCCAAACAAAACATACAGAGATTAAAGACGTGCGGGGCATGGGTCTGATGCTTGCCATGGAAATCGATTCTGCCGACATGGCGAAAGCGATCGTCAGCGACTTGCTGGCGAAAGGAATTCTGATCAATCGCACGCACGATACAGTGCTGCGGTTTCTGCCACCCTACATCGTCGAGAAGAAGCATGTAGATGAAGTGATCGATGCGCTAGAGCGTGCACTCGGGGTAACCAAAATCAATAACCACAGAGGGCACAGAGAAACACAGAGGACAAGAAAGTTGAAAGGAGTCACTCATTGAGCAGCCAGACATTCACAACTCCGGTAGTGCCGCAGCCGGCGACAACTGCCATCCCCGGTCGGGACCTGATCTCGATCCGCGACCTCTCCCCGATTCAGGTAGAGTCCATCTTCCATCTGGCGGGCAGGATGAAGGCGCGTCCTGAGGACTATCGAACCGCGCTTGCGGGCAAGCACATCGCGATGTTTTTCGAGAAGCCGTCGCTGCGGACCCGGCTTACGTTTGAGGCGGGAATTTCAGGCCTGGGAGGCTCGGTTTCCTTCGTGGACCAGAGACATGAGCGGCTGGACGCGCGTGAAAAGCTGAGTGACATTGCCCATAATCTGGAACGTTGGGTGAGCGGGATCGTGCTGCGCACATTTGCTCATGAAACCATTGAAGGAATGGCGGAATATGCTTGTGTCCCTGTGATTAATGCGTTGAGCGAAGTTGAGCATCCCTGCCAGGCGCTGGCCGATTATTTCACGCTGCACGAGCGGTTTGGGAACTTAAAGAAGATTTGTCTGGCATATGTGGGAGACGGAAACAATGTGATGCATTCGCTTCTGCTGACGGCTGCACTGCTCGGTTCAAAGATTCGGATTGCGACGCCCAAAGGCTATGGTCCCGACACGCAGATTCTGGCTGATGCCCGCGACCTGGCAAAGCAGACGGGAGCAGTTATTGAGATCATGACGGACCCGCACAAAGCGGTGCGCAACGCTGATGCGGTTTACACCGATGCCTGGGTGAGCATGGGGCATGAAAATGAAACGGAGGAGCGGAACAGAATTTTTCCTCCTTACCAGGTCAACGACGAACTCATGGCGGGGGTGGCGCCGCATGGTGTATTCATGCATTGCTTGCCGGCGCATCGTAATGAGGAGGTCACGGATTCCGTGATCGATTCTGTCCGCTCGGTGGTGTTCGATCAGGCGGAAAACCGCATGCACGTGCAGAAAGCAATTCTAGCTTTACTGGTGGGGGGCAAGAACCGCCTGCCGATTAGGAGCGCTCATGCCTGAGAAAGTTGTACTCGCATATTCCGGTGGCTTAGATACTTCCATCATCATTCCCTGGCTGAAGGAAAATTATTGCTACGATGTGATCGCGATGGTTGGCGACGTTGGCCAGGGAGATGACATTGAGGCTGTGGTCGAAAAGGCATACCAGACCGGCGCAAGCAAGGTTGTGGTCGAAGACCTGCGTGAAGAATTTCTGACCGGATACGTGTTTCCGGCGCTGAAAGCCGGGGCGGTTTACGAACACAAATATTTGCTCGGAACCTCGCTGGCGCGACCGGTGATTGCCAAGCACCAGGTCGAAGTTGCTTTACGAGAAGGCGCGACCGCTGTGGCCCACGGATGCACAGGAAAAGGGAATGACCAGGTGCGCTTCGAGCTGACCTATCAGGCGCTGGCCCCGGAGCTGAAGGTGATTGCGCCCTGGCGTGAGTGGAATTTGAAGTCGCGCGAGGATTGCCTGGACTACGCAGAAGCGCACGGGATTTCAGTCTCCGCGAGCCGGGAAAAGATCCATAGCCGTGATCGCAATCTGTGGCACATCAGCCACGAAGGCGGGGAATTGGAAGACGCGGCCAATGCGCCATTCCCGAACACGTGGCAGATTTCAAAGTCACCACAGGAAGCTCCAGATCGTGAAGAGCAAGTACAGATTGAACTCGCAAGAGGGACTCCGGTTGGCGTGAATGGGATGCGGCTCGATCCGGTGTCTCTGGTTGAGTTGCTGAACGATATGGGTGCGCGAAATGCAATTGGCCGGGTGGATATTGTCGAAAACCGGTTTGTCGGCATCAAGTCACGCGGCTGCTATGAGACGCCGGGCGGGACGCTGCTGATTGCGGCGCATCGTGAACTCGAAGCCTTGTGCTGCGAACGCGACGTTATGCACTTCAAGCAGCACATTGCGTTGAAATATGCGGAACTGGTGTATTACGGACTGTGGTTCACGCCCTTGCGCGAGGCGCTGGACGCCTTTGTGGAGAACACCCAGAAGGAAGTCACGGGCACGGTCGTGCTGTCGCTCTACAAGGGAAATGTTTCAGTGGTGAGCCGGCAATCCGAATACTCGCTATATCGAACCGACCTTTCGTCGTTCACCATGGGAGAGAGTTACGACCAAAAAGACGCGGCCGGATTTATCCGGATTCTGGGCTTGCCTTCGCGTTCGCGTGCCCGCAGCCGCGCGGAAACTGCAAAGCCGGAGGTCACAAGATCTGGGGTGACACCATGAAGATGTGGTCGGGCCGATTCCGGCAGTCGCTCGATCCGGCATTCGAGGGCTGGCAACGGTCATTCGAGTTTGACCGGAGACTGCTGCAGTATGAGATCCAGGCCAGCGCCGCGCATGCGCGTGCGCTCAAGAAAGTGGGAGTGCTTTCCGCCGACGAGCTGATTTCAGTTCTTCAAGGGTTGCAGCAGATTGGCGAGAAAGCTGCGTCTCCGCAGTTCCTTGATGATCTGGAGGCGGAAGATATACACCACTTTGTTGAGAAGCAGCTCGTCGGGTTGATTGGCGATCCCGGATACAAGCTGCACAGCGGACGCAGCCGCAATGAGCAGATCGCGACCGACCTGCGCCTCTACGTGCGCGCAGGTTGCAATGAACTTAGCGGAGCGATTTCCAGATTGATCACAGCGTTTCTAGATCGGGCAGAGCAGGCTGGGGGAGCAGCGATGCCTGCTTACACCCACATGCAGCGCGCCGAGCCAGTGCTGGTCGCGCACTGGTTGCTGGCCTACGTCGAAATGCTGTTGCGTGATGCGGACCGTCTGGCGGATTGCCGCAGGCGCGCGAATCTCTGTCCGCTGGGTTCAGCTGCAGTTGCGGGATCAACTTTGCCGCTCGATCGCGACCTTATGGCCGGAGAGCTCGGCTTCGCGGCTCCGACCTCCAACAGCATTGATGCGACCAGCGATCGCGATTTCGTCGTGGAGTTCGCCAACGTGCTATCGATGCTTGCGTTGCACTTGAGCCGCTGGGCGGAAGAGATGCTGCTGTTTTCCTCGCAGGAGTACGCGTTCGTGCATTTGCCGGAGGCGTACTCGACTGGAAGCAGCGCCATGCCGCAAAAAATGAATGGCGATCTGCTGGAGCTCACGCGCGGGAAAGCTGGACGCATCATCGGTGATGCTACCGCGCTTCTGATTTCCACGAAAGGTTTGCCACTGGCCTACAACAAAGACCTGCAGGAAACTCAGGAGCCACTCTTCCACGCGACCGAAACTGTGCTTTCATTGTTACCGCTGGTCGGCAACTGGATGGAAATGGTTGAATTCGATTTTGAGCGCATGCAGAACGCAGCTTCAACCGGGCACATGAACGCTTTCGCAGCCGCCACTTATCTTGTGAACCGCGGTGTTCCGTTCCGCTTGGCGCACGAGCAGATTGGGAAAGCAGTGCGGATCGCCTTAGACATGCAATGCGAGCTGCAAGATCTTCCTCTCGAAGAATTGCAGAGCATTGACCCTCGCTTCGACCACGACTTTTATGACTTCGTGAAACTCGAAAACGTGCTGGCGATCCACGATGTGCCGGGCGGGACTGCTCCCCAGCGCGTGCGGCAGGCAATTGCTGCTGCGCGGAAGAAAGTAGGCCTGCTTAGCGAGGAGGCCCATGCACACGCGTGACGCCGTGCTCCCCGACGCGGAGCGCATTCACGAGCTGATTTCTTCCTATTCTGGCGACGGCACGCTGCTGCCGCGAAGTCTGGCAGAGATTTGTGAAAACATGCGTGATTTTATAGTGTTGGAGGAGGCGGGGCACATTATCGGTTGCGGCGCCTTGCACCTCTATGGCACGCATCTTGCAGAGATTCGCTCGATCACCGTTGACCCCTCATATCAAAAGCGCGGCGGCGGAGAACTGCTGGTGCAATCGCTGATGTCCGAGGCGCGCAAGCACGACGTGAGCTGCATTTGTCTGTTCACTCGCAGCCCGCAGTTTTTTGCCAAGCTCGGATTCGGCATCGCCCAGCGCGAGGAACTGCCTGACAAGATCAACAAGGACTGTTGCGTGTGCCCGCGCTATCATTGCTGCGACGAAGTCGCAATGGTGAAGGGTGAGTTGCCAAGGTTCGCCATTCTGCCTGAACCGGCAAACTGGCTAGTCAAGCTCCAGGTATGAGCGCGTCCGGGCCGATTTTTCTTCCCAAGGGGTTCAAATTTTCTGCGATCGCTGCCGGGCTCAAAGCCAGCGGAAAACCTGACCTCGCGTTGATTATTACGGAACCGCGGACAACTGGCGCAGCACTGTTCACGAAGAACCGCGTTGTAGCCGCGCCCGTAGAAGTAGGTCGCGCCTCGCTGACCAAGAGCCGCGGCCACGTGCGCGCCGTGATTGTGAATTCCGGCAATGCGAACTGCGCAACCGGTCCGGAGGGAACGCGTGCTTGCAGGGCGGTCTGCTTGGAAACGGCGCGGCGGTTAGGCGTCAAGCCCTGGGAAGTGTTGCCTTCGTCTACGGGTATTATCGGAGTTCCTCTTCCGTCTGTAAAAATCACTTCGCGACTGACACCACTGTTCACTGAAGCAGCCGCCTCCGTAGAGCATCTTCGACAGTTTGCCAATGCGATCCTGACTACTGACACCAGGCCAAAGCTGTCCAGTGTTCCGTTGCAATCCGGAAGCGGTGCGGTTACCGGAGTGGCGAAAGGATCTGGAATGATCCATCCTCAGCTCGCCACCATGCTGGTCTATCTGCTGACGGACATAGTTGCCACGCCGGCAGAGCTGCAGCGTGGGCTGAAGAATGCGTGTGATGAAAGCTTCAACGTGATTTCGGTTGATGGCGACACCTCAACCAACGACACGGTCCTGTTGCTCGCCTCGGGAGCAAGCCGAATCCGATTGCGGAACGCCCGCAAGGAATTCGAGAAAGCACTGCTCGACGTGTGTCAGTCACTCGCGGAACAGATTGTGGCCGACGGAGAAGGCGTGCAGCATGTCATCCGGCTGCGGGTTGAGCAGGCGAAGAATCGCACGGAGGCGTTGCAGGTCGCGCGGGCAATTTCGCATTCGCTGCTGGTAAAAACTGCGTGGGCAGGAGCGGACCCCAACTGGGGCCGCATTCTGGCAGCTGTCGGAAGAAGCGGGGTTCCGGTTGATCCGAAGAAAATCAGCATTCTGATTGGTGAGCAGATAGTCTGCCGTGGCGGAGTGGCTGCGATGTTCGATGAGCGGCGGGCCCACGAAGAACTCTCAAAACCAGAATGCGGAGTTACGGTACGGCTGCGAAGCGGAAAGGCGTCGCTCGAATTTCTGACCGCAGACCTCACTGCAGAATATGTCAGGATCAATGCAGACTATTCGACGTGAAGGCAGCTTTCAACTTCGGAGGCGCCCGCTCGGTCTCTTCTAAGTCAGGGGAGGTTTAGGGTGGCGTGGCCCGGACTGACATCGTTCGCCTTCGTCCGGGCCCGAGCGGAGAAACGATAAAAACCCGCGCCGCCATCCGTCTCACGACAGCAATCTTAGATGCTTTGGGGCCACTAAGCAACACGGCCCATAGCGGAGCGTTTTCGGTCAAGCGCCTCTAGCAATTCGTCGTATGATTTCATAAATCTCTCAACGCCTTCGTCGGTGAGTTCCTGACCAATGGATTTCAAGTTGAGATCCATTTTCACAAGCCGGCCGTGGATTTCTTCAACATCTTCTTCGCCTTCGCCCAAGGCGATCCTGACGCGACCATGGCCAAGGAAGGCGTCGAGCGTTTCTGGGGGTATAGAGTTGATTGTGTTCGGGCCGATTAGTCCTTCGATGTACATCACGTCAGAGTAGGCCTTGTTCTTGGTGCTGGTGCTGGCCCACAAAGGCTTTTGCACGCGAACTCCGCGGCTTTTCAGCTTCTGGAATTCTGGACTCGAGAACACTTCACTGAACCTGCGGTACACCAGTTTGGCATTGGCAATCCCCGCTTTGCCTCGCAGCGCGAGTGCCTCCTCACTACCAACCTCTTCTAGTGCTTTATCGACTGCGCTATCCACCCGGCTGACGAATAAGGACGCCACGGAGGTCACGCTGCGCGGTTCCGCATTGCGCGCCATGCCGCGCAAGTAAGCTTGAGTTACGTCGTCATACTGGCTCAGAGAAAACATAAGCGTGATGTTTACGTTGATTCCTTCTGAGACTAATTGCTCGATGGCTGGCAATCCTTCGCTCGTAGCAGGGATCTTGACCATCAGGTTGGGACGGCGAACCTCCGCCCACAAGCGGCGTGCTTCTGAAATGCTTTGGGCAGTGTCGTATGCCAGATGTGGAGAAACTTCGATGCTGACGAAGCCGTCATCGCCGTCGGTACGATCGTAAACGGGGCGAAGTTCGTCCGCCGCCATTTGCAGATCTTCAACCTCAATGCTTTCGAATAATTCGCGCGAATCCACATCAGGTGAGTCTCTCAATATGTCCTGGATCGCAGAGTCATACTCGCTGTCCCCGGAAAGCGCCTTGCTGAAGATCGTGGGGTTGCTAGTGATGCCACTGAGTCCGTCTTCCTCGATTAACCGTTTCAATTTTCCGCTGGTTATCAAATCGCGCCGGATGTAATCCAGCCAGACGGACTGGCCTAACTGCTCAAGCTGTCTCAAAGAATTCACGTTGCCCTCGACATGCATGGATGGGTTATGGCGAGTACTGGTTGTCTAGGCAAGCCGGTAAAGCGAACCGAGAATTGCTCCAAATGCGGCATGCGACAGGAACACCGAAAGCGGTGTTTGGTAGCCGTAGTTTAATGCCATGAATCCGGGAGGCTCAAGCTGGCGCTGAGCCACCGGGCCGTGGCGCTCGCTGGCCATTCGAGGATGTAGGCTTGGCAACAGCGCCATCCCTATAGTAAGAGAGAACAAGGCATGTCCAAGTCCGAGCAGCAGGCCGAACCACCAGTTCGCCAGGTGTGTGGTCTGAAAAATGAAAACGTACAAGAGTGAAAACACCCAGCCGTTGAGGAGATGTGCAACGAATCCATAGAGCCGGGCTTTTTCGCGGTCGGGCGTGACAAAGGTCCCAAGCAGGTAAGGGATATTCAGGCGCGTCAGGCCGAGACCGTGGCTGGTGGCCAGCAGCGTGGAAAGCGCCAGTGTCGCCACAAATCCCGACAGAATCCAGCTTGACCAATTCATGGCACCCTCAATTTCGTGCCGCTGTTGGATGCGGTTGCTGTGCAGTGGCACTTTCGGGGCGATGCGCCAATTGCTGCTCGCCTTTCTGGCGTTGACTAAGCGAAAGTGCTGCGCCTATCAATCCTACGTGGGTATAAGCCTGCGGGAAATTGCCCAGGGCGTGGCCGGTTCCGTCCTCAATTTCTTCTCCATAAAGGCCCAAATCGTTCCGATAGGTGAGCAAATTTCTCAGCAGGTGATCAGCTGCCTGCGCAGTTCCGCCGCCCAGCGCAAGGTATTCCGCCTCCCAGAAGCTGCAGATCGCAAATGTGCCTTCCTGCGGCTGCGCCTCATAGCGATATAGCAATCCATCCCGGGTGCCGAGCTTGTTTCGAATTGCCCGATAAGTAGAGAGCATTCTGAGGGAGTCAGGCTTTTCGAAGCCATACCAGGAGAGCAGCAGCATGCTGGAATCGAGTTGCTCGCCGTCGAGGACGCTGACGTAGCTTTGCAAAGCTTCGTTCCAGCCGCGACCTACGATTTCGCGGCGAATCGCGTCGCCATGCCGTCTGTATTCGTCGATAGGAGCGCGTTGCAGTTTTCCTTTATTGTGCAAATCGATCAGGCGGTCGAGAGCGGTCCAGCACAACAGACGTGAATGGGTATGATGGCAAGGCTCGGTCCGGGGTTCCCAGATGCCTTGGTCAGGAAGCTGCCAATGCTTCACAACATAGTTTCCAAAGCCGATGAGCGCTTTCTGCGTCTCCCGGTCAAGGGTGCCTCCGTGAAAGGCGTATTGGGCTGCGGCGTCGATTACTTCTCCGTACACATCGAGCTGCAAGTGGTCGCGGGCAGCATTTCCAATCCGTACCGGAGCCGAATCACGGTATCCTCGAAGCACCTTCGATTCCCATTCTTTTGGCGCTAGATTGCCGAACACGGTATACAGGACCCTCAGCTCAGGCTGTGTGAGATGAGTCGCGTGTAGCATCCAGTCCAGGAAATGGGTGGCCTCCTCCCAATAACCGAGCTCGAGCAGCGCCCGCACTGTGAGAGACGCGTCACGAAGCCAGCAATAGCGATAGTCCCAGTTCAGCCTGCCGCCGACATGTTCCGGAAGGGAAGTAGTAGGAGCTGCAATGATGGCCCCGGAGGGAGTAAAGCTAAGTAACTTCAGGGTCAGAGCGCTTCGGATGACCTCGTCGCGGAAATCGCCGTCGTATTGTGCCTGCGCCGTCCATTGCCGCCACCACTCCACGCAGAGTTCGATCCTTCGCGACACCTGCTCAAGTGGAGGGAGCACTGCCGGGGCGTGTTCTGAGTAGCTGAAAGAGAAGAGCAGAGTTTGACCCGCGCGCAGGGTCGCTTCTGCAAAGGCCGCCGAATCCTCTACGCGCAAAGGGACACTACTTCGCAGCCAGTAAACTTCCCGGCCGGAATCGACACGCAGACCGAGCTTCCCCAATTCGCGGATTCGCGGCACCTTATCGCCATAATTTGCGCGCGGAACGAAGGCCGTTTGGATTTGCAGTTCCCCGGATGTGCAGGTGAGCTGCCGAAGGATCTCATGGTCCGGAACCATGGACGAATGTGCGGAGTCTCTGACCGGCATAAGATCGGTCAGAACGCCACTACCTGATCCGGTCTTGAAATGGGTCTCGAGCACATTGGATTCTGGCACGTAGTGGCGCTCGACTGAATAGGCACCGGCGGGAGATAGTGTCCAATATCCGCCGCGCTCTCGGTCGAGCAAAGCCGCGAAGATCGAAGGGGAATCGAAGCGCGGCCAGCACACCCAGTCAATGGAACCGTTGCGGGAAACCAGGGCCGCGGCTCTGCAGTCTCCGATGATGCCGTAATTTTCGATGGCAGGGAAATCCTGCGGACACTCTGGTAGCCGGGCCTCGGTGGCCTTGTCTCCCATCGGCAGCTGGTCTGAATTGCTCAACAAGTCTGACTCTAAGTTGATGCAAATAATGAACTAAGATTTGCATTAGAGCCGATCTGTGGAAAAGTCGTTCCGAACCAAAAAATACAGTATTCTCCCGATACCCCAGGCCTTTGTAATTCGGTTACATATATCTCAGCCCCAACGCGAAGGAGACGGAAGGCAGGCGTCGGTTGTACCTCCCCTTTATCCGGTGCCTGCCGCCTCCCTAAATCCTTCAGGTTTTCAACTCCACAAGCCTCTCACTCCTGTGCCTTCGTGTCATGGTAATAACCAGCAACTAGCGGCGAACCATCGTAAGCCTGTCTGTCTTGATGAATGCCGAACTTAGGCGGTAAGCGGATGAACCACAACTCCCTTGATCTGATCAAAGACCAGGGTCAGTTGAGAAGAACACTGGCCGCACAGCCAAAAATGGGAGATCTTCCGCGAGATACTTGGTGAGGTCGAGCGGCCCCAGTTTTGTGAAGAGATTTTTGGCCGCACTTCGAACTGGAAAAGTCGTCCATCCCTCAGACGCCGCAGGGGGACTGCACAGATCGGGTTGGCGCACTCGCGAGTCACAAGAAGAATAAATCGGGGAACGTCGAAGCTTGCCGTATCTGTATCTCATGAAAATTCGAACCGCGGAATCGGGTGAAGTATGTAGGTGCGGGTCATTGTCCTGCCGACTAATCGACAGCGGGGCGCGCAGGGGATTTCGCCGGGAAGAATGTTCCGCCCTCCAAGACCGCTTTGACCGCGTGCAGCAGATCGCGAGCTGCTTCACTTTTTGCAACCGCCCCTCGAATCGCGCCGGTCTTGAAGCGGCCAACAAGGTCCTCGGAGAGATGGAGGGAAAACATAATGACCGGAATATCGGGGCGGCCCTCCGCTATTCTGGCCGCAGCCTCGAGGCCATTCATCTCGGGCATAGTGATGTCCATGATGATGACGTCGGGAGGGGACTGGAGGGCGATTTCCACCGCTTCTCGTCCGGTGCTGGCCTCGGCGTAGACCGTCCAGTTGGAAACCGACTCCAGCAGATTACGGATGCCCATGCGCATAACTTCATGGTCATCGGCAACTAGAATACGTACCGGGCGACTGCCCAGGTGGGGGTTGGACGTGTCTGCCAATTCCATAACTGAAGAATTAGAAGTAGTTAGCATACACCTTCACGTTTCGCCGAAAAAGTTTCCGTTTGGCGGTTCCCCAAGTACGGATGGAAAGGGGGAGTCTATCTGTCAGGCCTTAGCGGCGCAATCAAGTCAATCCTGTAGAGTCGTTAAGGCGGCGGGGAGGCTGCCGGGCCGCGATCGCCTGGCGAGATTGGGAGAGCGTCCGTAGTAGCCGCTCCGCCTGCGACCGGTAATACAGAAATGCAGTCTGAAGGCGGTGTTCTTCAGTGGAACCGGAGACCGTGGACATTGCCATCTTGCAGAATCCAAGCCGGAACACGGAAAAAGCGAGCATGTAATGCTGGAGCCTTGGAAAGGGATTGACACCTGAGAGTTGCCGGAATTTGCGCAGTAGAAAATCGAGTGCGTTTGGACTGAGTTGCCATTCAATGGCTGTCCCTGCCAGGTCCCAAGCGATGTCACAAGGGCCTGGGAAGAAGTGGTTGTCGCCGTGACTGATCGCGTCGGCCTTGAGGAACTCGTCAGGGCCGGTGGCGATCCACTCGTAGGGCTGCATGCGGCCGTCGGCAAGAATGGGGTGGAGGCAAAGTAACTCGTTTTGACCCACCTTCAGATCCAGGCCAAATTCCTGATGGATGTTGAACTCGAGCATTTGCCGAAGCTCGTCCGGCTGGGACGTTTCACGGCCGAAATTCAAGACCCGAAATGCACAGTACTGTGCGATGCGCTCCAACAACGAAGCGGTAAGATCGTCTCGCCGCAACTGTCTTCCATTCAGCATCGTGTACGCCAGAAACCCGTCGCCAGCGTCCGAGACCTGGGGCGAGAACCTGGCATCGGCGAGGGTGAAAGCTCTCTCGCGAACTTCGGCACCGAAGGGCCCCATGCCTTCGAATTTGAAAAACATCTGGCGCTCAGGGGACAGAAATTTCAGGCGCTCCATTTGCGTCCAGCTCTCCGGCCAGTTCCGTTCCTCACCGCAAAGATGCTTGCGCCAATCGCCACCGCCGATGTACAGGCATTTCTCGAAGCGCGTATTGACGGAAGGAGTGGTGGAAAGATAGCGGAAATCTTGCCAGCGCGCGGCTGCGTCTCTTGCGCACAGGCTTTCCGGGTCGAACTGGCGGCTTCCCAAGATCGTAATTAACCCGCGTGGGATGCCCGCCTGGAGCAAAGCTTCTGCGACCGAAAGGAACGTCGAGCCGCTGCGGCCAGGGCCTTCATCAACGATCAGAAACTGTGCGGAAGCAGAAACCTGATCGCCAATCCAGCGGCCTTGTTCAGGCGTGAATTCAGTAATTCGGGAATAGGGATGGCCCGTCGGGCGAACTGTGATTCGCGCGACGGAGCGGCCGGCTGCCTTCAAGGAAGCGGCAGTCATTGCGCTGAGAGTCGTTCCGATGCTACGGATTCCGATTACCGCGCAGGATGTCGGCTCAGCCGGAACGCGGGCGGCGAGTCTCGCAAAGTCCAGAGGATGCAGAGCATAGTAACTGAACCCCTCGGGCGGAGAGACGCCGATTGAATCAGGTGCAACGATCTGGCTAAAGAGCTGCGTCGGATCCTGGTTCACGTTTCCGGTGCAGACGCGGTATGCCAAAGCATCAGTCAGTTGTGAGGCTGTCCCGGCACTAGGGCTACCGGCATCCCAGAGCGCCGCCTCAAGCTCTCCAGATTGAATCAGGGAATCCAGCCAAGACCGGGAAATGCCTTGCGAGATCCGGCGTGAGAGATCGCGAACCATTGCAGGCCCGGAGACATCTCGGCGACCGTCGCGAAAGATCCACAGGTCGGTTTCCGCAGGGTCGGAGGTGACGCTACTTGCTGCCGTGGCCAGGGAACCTGCAGGCCGACTATCGCCAAAAATTGGTGTGGAACTTACATGAGTTACGTTCAAATCTGCCTTCGTTTCAGTGACGATGGGGTGCTCCGCCGGTTAGCAGAATAGTCCGGCAACTAGCTTCTGATGCGCCTCTGAAAAGGTGAGATGTCCTCGTAGCTCGCATGGCAACGTACTCCGGATACAGCTTCGGCTGGCATACCGGCATCGAAGCTTTGGATCGGTAAACCTTTGCTACAGTGGACGTTCCCTTGAACCTTGGCGATTTTCCAATCAAGGCGCGGTGATGAAGCTGGTGATATTTGGCTTAACGGTCAGCTCCTCCTGGGGCAATGGCCACGCGACTCTCTGGCGCGGGTTGTGCAATGCGCTTGCCAGGCAAGGGCATCAGGTCACATTTTTTGAGCGTGATGTCTCGTACTATGCTAACCACCGCGATCTGGTGTGGCCGGAACTTTACGAGTTGGTTTTGTATCCGGGCTGGGCAGAAGCGAGTCCACTCGCGAAGTGTGCCATTCGCGAAGCTGATGTTGCGATTGTAACTTCGTATTGCCCGGACGCCGCCGCAGTGTGCGACCTGATTCTGGAATCGCATGCGGTCAAGGTTTTCTATGACTTGGATACAGCAGTGACTCTGGAGAAGCTACGCGATGAAGGCTCTGTGTGTTATGTCCCCAGCTACGGGCTGGGCGGTTTTGATCTGGTGCTGAGTTATGTGGGCGGCCAAGCCCTCGAGGAGTTGCGTGAGCGTCTGGGAGCGAGGCGCGTTGCGCCGCTGTATGGCAGCGTGGATCCGGCAGTCCACAAGCCAGTTGCGCCTTCCAGCCATTACGATTCGGACCTCTCATATCTTGGGACCTACGCCCTAGATCGCCAAGAGACGCTGCAGAAGCTTTTTCTGGAGCCGGCACATCGACTGCCACAACGAAAATTCATGCTCGGCGGGGCGCAGTATCCAGAGGACTTTCCTTGGAAGGAGAACGTGTGGTTCGTGCGCCACGTTCCGCCATCGGAACATCCGGCTTTCTATTGCTCTTCGCGCGCAACACTAAATGTCACCCGCACCACCATGGCCGGTTTTGGATACTGCCCGTCGGGGCGTTTGTTCGAGGCCGCCGCCTGCCAGACTCCGGTAGTGAGCGACTCATGGGAAGGGTTGAAGGAGTTTTTTGAACCTGGGCATGAGATTCTGGTCGCATCTTCTTCCGCTGACGTAGTGGACGCGATCACCCTCAGCCGGGAAGAACTGCGTCGCATCGGGAGAGCTGCGCGGGAACGCGTCCTGGGCGCGCATACGGCTGCGCATCGCAGCCAGGAGTTTCTCCAGTTGCTGGAGGCCGCCGCATGAGTGCGCGTTGGGGAATTGTTCCGGCCGCCGGACTGGGAACGCGAATTCAGCCGCTGGCGTTTTCTAAAGAACTGCTTCCAGTGGGAACACGGCACGATGGAAATGTTGAGCGACCACGTGCTGTCTCCGAATATTTGCTGGAGCGCATGCTTGCAGGCGGAGTCAACCGAGTGTGCTTCGTCATCTCCCCGGCGAAAACCGACATTGTCAGTTATTTTGGAGGCGCCCTCGAAGATGCTCCGATCTGTTACGCGGTGCAACAGAACCCAAACGGGCTCTGCGACGCACTATTCAGCGCTTTGCCTTTTATCGCGCAGGAGGACGAGGTTTATGTCGGTTTGCCCGACACCGTTTGGTTCCCGATACAAGGCTTTGAGTTCTTGCCAGACGGGCAGTTCTCGTTCCTTTTGTTTCCGGTCGCGAGTCCAGAGCTTTTCGATTCGGTGATTACCGGTCGCGATGGAAGTGTGCAGGAAATTCAGGTCAAGCGCCGAAACGCCGCCTCGGAGTGGGTCTGGGGAGCCTTTAAGTTGACTGGCAGGCATCTCGCAGCGCTACATCAGTTGTGGATCGAGCGCGGCGGTTCCGACGAGTACATCGGAACCCTGGTCAATGCTTATCTCGCGGACGGTGGGGTGGCAACTGGAGTGAAGCGTGGAGAGGTGTATGTGGATGTCGGCACTCTGCACGGTTATCGCGAGGCCGTACGCGTGCTCTCCAACCAGGTAGTTCTGCATGAATTGGCCAGCTGATCGAGAAATTAGTTGGGACGATCTTTCGCGGCGCCTGACTGCGGTTCCACCAGATGCTTCGTTACGGTTGATGGTACTTGCCGCTCATCCTGACGACGAGACCATCGGTGCGTCAGTCCTGCTCGCACGCCTTCCTGATTCAATCGTGATTTATTTGACTGACGGGGCCCCACGCGACCCGCGGTTCTGGACCGGCGGTTCTTATGATTCAGGTGAACAATACGCGCAAACGAGAAAAGCCGAGGCGCTGCACGCCCTCGCGCACGCGGGAATTGCTCAACACCGAGTCTTTTGGCTGCGAGCTGTGGACCAGGAAGCAGTATTCGAAGTGCCGCGACTGGTTGCGCATCTGGCAAAGTTGCTGGAAGAGTTTCGTCCGGATGTGGTAGTTACGCATCCGTACGAGGGAGGACACCCGGACCATGATTCCGCAGCGTTGGTTGCACGAATAATGGCGTTATTGCTGGTGAAGACCGAAATGCGGCCGGCAGTCGTGGAGATGACTTCTTATCATGCCCGCAACGGGAAATGCGTGACCGGCGAGTTCTTGAATTTCGGCTTGTCATCGCAGATTAGATTCGAGGAGATTAGGTTCGAACTATCGGCTGAAGATCGCGAACGAAAGCAGAGCATGATTCGGGCATATGCCTCGCAACGGCTCATCCTGGAGAACTTTCCGATCGATCGAGAGTGCTTGCGTGAAGCTCCAGAATACGACTTCACCCAACCGCCCCATCAAGGCAAGCTCTGGTATGAGTGCATGGAATGGCCGATGACCGGATCGCGATGGCGTGAACTGGGCAAGGCCGCCATGGCGGAACTGCGGGAGCATTCATGCCCCTGACAGTGCTCAGCGTGAGCTATCCGCTTGCCAGGGTTTCTGAGAACACAGCCGGCGGAGCGGAACAAGTGCTTGCGATTCTCGATGAAGCGCTGGTCCGCTGCGGGCATCGTTCGCTGGTGCTGGCTGCGGCGGGTTCGCGATGTTCCGGGCTTCTGATTCCGGCGCAATTTCCGACCGGGATTCTCGACGAGAATGCAAAGCAAGAAGCCCGTCGGACCCTCAAGCGATTACTGAATAGGGCCCTGGCCCACTATCGGGTGGATGTTGTGCACGTGCACGGGTTGGATTTTTCGGAATATCTGCCGGACTGCAATATCCCGGTTGTGGTTTCGCTACATCTGCCCCTGAGTTGGTACGAGACTGAGGCACTCAAGTCCGCGGCTGCATCGTACAGGACATTAGTTTGCGTCTCAAAGACACAAGCGAGAAGTGCTCCTTCTGACGTTCACATAGATCGCGTGATTCCGAATGGAATCAATCTTGAGCGATTTAGTCCGGCGCGCAAGAAAGGGAACTATGCGCTGGCCATGGGACGAATCTGCCCGGAGAAGGGTTTTCACTCGGCCCTGGACGCCGCGGAACGGGCTGACGTCGAGCTGATCCTCGCTGGAAATGTATTCGCCTACCCCGAACATCAAAGTTATTTTGACTCCATGATTCGGCCACGGCTTGGCCGGCACGCACGTTTCATTGGAGCCGTTGGTGGAGAACGCAAAGCGCATTTGTTGGCAGGCACCCGATGTCTTCTGGCGCCAAGTCTGGTGCCTGAGACCAGTTCGCTGGTTGCGATGGAGGCGATTGCGTCCGGCACCCCGGTGATTGCATGGCGCGGCGGAGCACTGCCAGAGATTGTTTCTGACGGGCGCACCGGGTTCCTGGTCAATTCAGTCGAGCAAATGGCAGATGCGATTTCGCGCGTGGAATCAATCGATCCAGGCCTTTGTCGCGCTGAAGCCGAGCGGAGATTTTCTTCACAGAGAATGATTGCTGACTACCTGAACCTTTACCACTCGATTCTGGCTTCCACGAAAATGCCGGAGTTGGAGGCTGCGTGACGCCCATAGAAACAATTGCTGGCTTCGATACCCGAGTGCAAAGGGAGTGCGGGGGTGTGAAGAGCATCGCATCGGAATGGGCGGATTTGTGGAGGCGCTTCCCCAGGGCGACAACGTTCCAACGGCCCGAGTGGCTGCTGCCGTGGATAGAGGTGTTTTCCCCGCGGGAAATGATTGCGATCGAAGTGAGGCACCACGGTCGGCTCGTCGGTTTCGCACCCATGCTCATCTATACGAGAGAAACTGAACGCGTACTGGCTCTCATGGGAGGCGGAGTTTCCGATTATCTGGATGTGCTGGTCGAGCCAGAGTGCGGTCTTCAAGTGATCGAGTCAATGTTTGGGGCGATTAAGGCTGGGGCCAACTGGACGACGCTTGATCTTACCGATCTTCCCCATCATTCGGCTCTGTTGAGGTGGGCGATGTCAGGGCACATGCCGGGGCACGCCGTCAAACAGCACGACACCTCCTCTGCATTAACTCTTCCACGGACCAGGACTGAACTCTTGCATCTTTTCTCAAAACGCCAACGCGCGAATCTTAGGAACGCTCGCTCACGGTTGGAGAAAGCGGGCGGAGGCCAGGTTGAAGTTGTCACCGCCGAGACTCTGGCCGAGTTTCTGGAAGACCTGTTCCGTTTGCACACTAGTCGTTGGGTGCACGTTGGACAGGTCGGAGTTTTGCAGGACCACGCAATAAAGGCATTTCACCTGGCATCGGCCCCGGACTTACTCGCATGCGGTATTTTGCGGCTGCATCGCTTGCGAGTAAGCGGCCGGACCATAGCGGCCATTTATTCATTGTTCGAGCGAGACACCGTTTTCTGTTACCTGCAAGGTTTCGATCCAGAATTTGCTGATCTCAGCCCCGGGACCCAGCTCATGGTTTCGGTAATGGAAGACGCCGTTGAGCGGGGGATCCGCAAGTTCGATTTTCTCCGTGGGCAAGAGGCCTACAAGCAGCACTGGCGGGCGCAAAGGGAGCCCACTTACCGCGTCCAGTTCCCATTCACGGCTGTCAGTAGCGACGGTCCGTCCGGCAGGAGCATTCCGATCGGCGCAAGCGTGGCTTGAACGTCCCAGTTCTTCGCTCATACATGAAATCCCTGACATGATCCTAGCTGCACCCTTTACAGGATGTTACGACAACGGCTAACAGATGATGGGGATAGCTGCAGCCGACTGTCATGGCTAGAGTTCAATAAGGAGTTCCAAGACTGAATTTTGGGCGCAAGACCGGTGACCTCAATGATGAAGCTTCAGACAAAAAACCGACATGATTGGCAAGGTTTCAGTCGAATTCTGGAGATAATGTCTTTCGTCGAAGAAATCGAGGAATCGGACCCCGAGGAAGTCCGCGAAACCGCCGACGGCCTCTGTGAACTGCCTCCTGGACCGGGGCAAACCATGAGCCTTGAAGAAGTTGTTTTCTGGGCGGGTGTTTCCACCGGAATGGAGCTTTGGCGTCACGCCGAAGAGGAAACGCTTGATCCCACGACCGCGGAGAAGATGCTGGTTTTTTCCTCAATTTTCTCCCATTCTATAAAAAATGCCATTGTTGACATGGCGTTAGGACAGTTAGAGGCAGACTCCCGTGCGACATGGCTGAAACTAAGGAATCGCTGATCTGCGCCGGATTTGCGATCAGGCCGATAGGCGCCCCCGACGCCAGAATTTCCCGCACGACCGCTTCGGGCTGATATTTTGACACGACAATTGATTGATGATTTGGCAGGACTGCCGGAAAATAGAATGCGCCGTCCCCGGAACGCAGCGATAGATTCGGGCGCTATCGCCGTAACCGGGGACGGTTCCACCGCACCTAGTGAAGTCTTAGATGGCAGGGACACGAGGCAGGTTGGTGAGCGCCAGCGCGAGCTTTTTGAATGCTGACATCACGTATCCAACTGACAATTCGTGAATTAGGCCCGCACCGCACACATTCAGAGCAGGAACCAGCGTCTTGATCGTCCCGAATCGATACGATTCGCCGCTTATACCTCTACCTCGTCACGCCGGTGGAAGCGCTGACTCTCTAACCTGTTTTAGATATCTGACGAGCGTAAAAATCTCGGCTGGTTTTAACACGAGGTTTACATTCGACCCTCCAGGGACACCACGAATCCTGAGGTGCTGCCCGGACCAATCGTCGGAATGTAATGCTTCCACTTGCTCGAGCCTGATGTGGACCGGGCTGGGACCGTTCTGGTCCTCTGATCGCATCTCCAGGCCGTCAGCCGCGAGCACCACCCTTCCATGCTCTGCCCAGCCTTTATGCAAGAAGCTGCCGGTTCCGATTTCCGCCTTGATTTCGATTGGTCTTGAGATGTCCAAAGGCGGAGGCGGCGCGCGCTTCACCCACGAAGTGATCTCGCGAAGAAAATGGCGGGTTGGAACATAGTACGATTTTGTGACCACGCCTTTGGCATCAAACTCGACGAACAAATTCTGAAGTTCCCACAGACGCTCGTTTCCGGCATATATTGGCCTCAGAGTCTCGACCCTTTTTTCTGGAGAGCGAGTGAGGCTTCCCACAAACAGACGGTCGCTGTCTAGATGGGAATCGCACCATTTCCAATCGTGGAGGACCTCATCGTGCATGGTCTTACCGGGTTGTATCTGTGATGTATCGGCCACAGTGCCCGGGCCGCCCGGCCCCTGGGTTTGCGGAGTCACGCGCACAGGAATGCTGAGGCATCCTATCGTGGTCGACAAAAATACAAACCCGAGTGCATACCGGGTACGACGGGCACAGTGCCGCGATAGTTCGGTCATGCGGACCCTTCCTCGCCCAATTCGGTATGTCCTTTTGACTGATCTGCCCGAAGCGTGAGAGCGGTCGCGATTATATATCAGCTCAAGCTCTAGTTCTGGATGGCCAGATGATACAGAGATACTAGGAGTGCAATGCGACAGTAGCAAGAAGTGTTCGTCTCAGCCGCCGCAAACATAAGAAAAATAAAGTGTTCCTCGTTTTTCCCTACAGCAAATGGAATTTTGAAGTACAGCGTCGGCCTGATCGCCAGTTTGCTGTGCCAGGGGATATGATCGAGTTTGAATGCTGGTCACATGACCAAGCAACGAGGAGGCAGCATGCTTTATTGGGCGCTCGTATTTCTGATTGTCGCGATTATCGCCGCGATTTTCGGTTTCGGTGGGATCGCGGTTGCGGCGGCCGGAATCGCTAAGCTCCTGTTCTTCGTCTTCCTGGTGGTGTTCGTCATCACCCTGATTACGGGACTGACGCGGCGTGGTCGTACTGGCATTTGAGCCGCAGTAATCTGCGTGATGATTTAGATTTTTCGTTTTTCAAAGACCGGGCCGGGATGGTTTCTTCGCGCGAATGGAGATCAGACTTCGGTCCGGAGCATTTTTTTGAGGCTCCATTGGTCTCTCAGGCAGCTCAAAACACAAGCTCGTGTTTAACTCCGCGCTGATCGGCTCCCTTGTGAACCAGAATGCAACCATTGCAGAGATTTTCATGAAGCCACTTGGTGCGCAAGAGCTGGCGACCTGAGACGAGCGCACCGACACAAAAAATAAGGGTCCCGGATTCTTCCAGGACCCTTTCTTGCTCCCAGGGAAGCGCGATCAAAACCCATTACTGCGGGGGCTGTGCTGTTGTTCCTGTGCCGCTTGGGTTGCTGCCGCTAGGCGCCGTGCCCATATTGCTGGAACTGCCCTTGCTTTTGCCACCGCAGGTATCGGAGATCATGTCCACGCTGGCGACGTTAAAGGTCTTCTCTGAGCCTGCCGTGTTTCCGGAGGAGGAAACGCCAGCTCCTGCACTTGCGCCGCTCTCCCAACTGCCTTTGACTGAGACTTCATGGCCGACGTGAGCGGAGACATCCTGGCCCGTAAGAGCCACGGTTTTGCCTTTCTTGGTTTCAAGCACGTATTGTCCGCCTTGGGACTGTACGCAACCCTTCAGCTTTTTCTCGCCCTTGTCTGGCTTGGTCGCATTGGGATTGTTTTGGTCAGTCTGACCCATCGGGGTGCTATTGTCGGGCTGAGTCATACCGGGCTGTTGCTGACTTGGAGACTCTGGTCGGCCCATGCCAGGGGATCCCTGCCCAGCGCCGCCAGGGGTGGTTTGCGCGACGGCCGCGGTCACGAAGAATGCGAGCGCCACAAAGATTAACAACGATAATTTCTTCATTTGCTACTCTCCTGCTCTTGAAGTTTTGAACGATCGTTTTCGATGACTCTGGCGACTTCCTACGCGACCGTCCTATGTCCGTGATCAGACGCCCGAGCTACGGGCGGAGGTTGCAGGGTTCGAGCACGTTTCGTATACAGCAGACGATGTATGGTGGCTAAAAGATGGTCTCGCGACCCTGCCTTATCGCAAAATGCGTCCACTACCCGACGGGCGCGCGGGGGCACCAGCGTACTGCCCGAGAACAGGATGATCGGAATCCCGGGCTTAATGGCCTTGATCGAAACGGCAACGGTTGCACCATTCATTTCTGGCATTTCGTAGTCTGTTACGACCACATCCACGTGATTCACGGCGGCGATTTTGATTCCGGCTTCCCCACTGGAGGCGATCAGCACGTTGAACCCGAGGTTTTCGAACATTGCCTGATACACCGTCAGACCGGGCTCAAAGTCGTCTATCCACAAAAGCGTTGGACGGCCAGAGCGAGTCCGCCTTCTGACTCCGCTTCCGGTTAGCAACCGGTCCGAATGCCACATCGTCGGAGCTACGGACGATACACATCCGACCTTTCCCAATCTTGCCATGTTGCCACGGTATTGCCGCAGCTCTGTGCAAAACAATGCGTGGAACCCTGTAAGTCGGCTCCGGTAAATCCTGTATGACGAGAAGAACGATTTTGCCCAGCTATGAGATTGAAAATAATGTCGTCGTGAGTGCCGATTGGGGACTGAGGGACTAAGATGCACGCCTTAAATGACGTCGACGCGAGGGCCTGTGTTCTGAAGTCGCTCCCTGAAGAATCCGGGATCACACCTCAAAAACTCGATACACCGCCGGCGGGTTCTGCGCCTGTAGCAGAGTAATTGCCACGTTGTGGACGGGAATACCACCAGTGGTTTTGCCATCGCATGTGCCGTTGTGAGCGTGCCCGTGGAGAACCAGATCAGCCCCATGACGGTCCACGACTTCGGCCAGGCGCGAAGTGCCAAGGAAGGGATAAATCTCGGGAGCCTCTCCATCAACGGTCCCCGCGATTGGTGAATAGTGCAGCACGATGACTCTTTTTTTTGTTCGTAGCTGCGAGACTGCGCGCTCCAGCTTCAGGGCTTCATCAATGCTCGCCCGCACGAATGTTTTAACTTCGGGCTCGCCAAAAGCAGTCAGGACACCGCGTCCAAAGCCGCCAATGAAGCCCTTGGTTCCGGCAAACCCGACACCATCGCGTTCGTAGGCGCTGCCGTCGAGCACCTTGACTCCTTCCTGTGTCAGCATCCGCATGAGGTCATTTTCGCGGCCGCTCTCGTAGTCGTGGTTGCCAAGAACGGCTATGGTCGGCAGCCGGAGCCGGACCAGCACATTCAACAGAGGTTCCATTTCTTCCGGACGGCCGTAATTGGTTAGGTCCCCGGCTAGCACAAAGACATCGGCTTCATCGCGGACATGATTAAGTTGGTCGTGCAGCGCGCTGAAGCGTGCCGGCGTGAAATGCAAATCGGCGGTCGCGGCAATTCTCATCGCTGAGTGCGGGCCCGCACCCGGGGGTTGCGGACTATCTCGATTTTCGGCGTCATCATTTTCGGTGTCATCCCAGCCGGCTGCTTCTGCAACTGCCGCGAACGATATCCGGCCTGCACGTCTTCCAAACCCCAATCTTGGATGTCGATCGAGAACATATGTTCATCCACCAGGCTGCCGCGGAAGGGCGCCTTGGGGTCAGGATGCTGAACTATGTGCATGTAGCGGGAAAGCAAGTCCTGCCAGAGCGCCGCGGGCACGTAGTCGGTGTGTGCAGGGTACACATAGCGGAAGAGTATGAGCGCCCAAAGCACAATTTCCCAGTGCTCCCCGGCTAGCTCGAGGATACGCTCCCATTCCAGACGCCCCCTGGTGCCGTAAATGATGTGCGCGATGTCGGCGCCATCGAATCTTTCTCTACGGGTGACGAACAGCTTCGAGGCCAACAGGTCTTCGGGAGAGATGATTTGAGAACGCACGCCTGCAATCATGGCCGGGTGCGTACGTTTCATCCAAGTATCGTCCACTACGATAACCGCATTGCTCATTCCGGAGATCAGATCGACGTAGTATTCTCCGCGGTGTGCCTTCGCCAGCCAGACCGGATCGAGGGTCTCACACCGGAAGCCTTGCTGGTCGAGATACTGCAAAGCTGCAGGTACATCTTCGGATTTCATGAAGAGATCCAGGTCCTTGGTCACGCGGCAAATGCCTGTGTACTTGTGCAAAGCAAATGCGCCAGCTACAGCGTAGGGGATGCCGTGCTCATTCATGGCCAGCAATACCTCGCGATACAGGCTTGCCGCCTCAGGCGGCAGAGGGACTGCGATGGCCGATGTCCGCGACGAGCTCTCTGGCGTCTTCGAATTTGAAGACTGCTCCGGCATGAGCGGCTTGGATGTTCTTTTATTGGAGATGGTTGCAGAGACTCACGATTACTGACTGGCAGGCGAAGGGGGTCGCGAGGGCGCGGGCTGAAGGATACGCAACGCTCCTCTTCAAACCTGCATCTCTGAGCTGCGCTCTATTTGGCGAACTCATGTCGTCCTTCGTGCCGGAATCAGTCGAAGTCCCCTTAAGCCCAAGTCCCCCCTCTCAAGCGGTTACTTCAGAGAGTGGTGGCCATCTCGCACAGCGAATTTCTGAGTTAGGAGACTGGTTCCACAATGTCGATCTGCACGGCGTTCCGACCGCGCCACACCATTTTCTTGGAGATTTCCCGAATATCAAATGGAAGCAGATCGCAAGCGCCATTCCGCAAGATCTGACTGGTGCCACTGTCCTCGACGTGGGGTGCAACGCCGGTTTCTATTCGATGGAGATGAAAAAACGGGGCGCGAAACGCGTGCTGGGAATTGATGTGGTTGACCGGTATCTCAATCAGGCACGATTCGTGGCGGAAACCCTGGGCTTGGAGATCGAGCTGCAGAAATGTTCCGTCTATGCCGTGGACGATTTGCCTGGCCAGTTTGATTATGTCCTTTTCATGGGTGTGTTTTATCACCTCCGATATCCGCTATTCGCTCTGGATAGGTTGATCAAGAAGGTGGCCGGCAAGTTGGTGTTTCAGACGATGGTGCGCGGCTCGGGGTCGGTGCGGGAGTGGGCCGACGATTATCCCTTCTGGAACACACAAATTTTCCAAGAGCGCGATTTTCCGGCGATGTACTTCATCGAAAAGAGCTATTCGAACGATCCCACGAACTGGTGGATTCCGAACCGAGCGGCTGCCGAAGCCATGCTGCGAAGCTCGGGACTGGAGATCGAAGCGCAGCCTGAACCGGAAACGTGGATCTGCAAGCCCGCTTCGGTGATTCGCAATGGACGTAGCATTCTGGATCATGAGCTCGCGGGTACGCTGTGAGTCACAAACGAAGAACGTAAACCGCGACCGACACTAAGGCACACGAAGGAAAACCATGGTTGAAGCGGTGATGCTATGGAACGAGCCGAACAATCTTTCGCACTGGGATTTTCAGGTTGATCCCGACTGGAAATTGTTTGCCGGCATGATCTCCGCGGCTGCGCGGGAGATCCGCAAGGTCAACCCTGATCTCACCATCGCTCTAGGCGGACTGTCTCCAGTGGATTCGAATTTCGTGAAATTGCTGGACAGTTACGGCGCGCTCGACCAGGTTGACGTGGTCGCGATCCACGGCTTTCCGTTGGATTGGAACCATTGGAGCATTCACGACTGGCCGCGCAAGATAGATGAGATTCGAGGAGTGACGGACAAACCGGTGTGGGTTTCTGAAGCAGGGGTTTCGTCTTTTGGAGCAGAAGAAGTGCAGGTGTTCGGAATCGAGCGCACAGCCGAATTGCTGCTACCGATTGTCGAGAGGGTGCATTGGTACAGCTTGTACGATCTGCCCGGAACCTGGACGGCGACGACGCGACATAAAGAGGCGGAGGGCAGCGCCTATTACCGGCACTACTACATGGGACTCCTCCGGGAAGATGGCACGCCGAAGCTCGCACAAGCCCATTTCCCTTCGGGTCTGGGGATCTGCCAATGGTTTCATTTTGAGGACCATCGTCTGGAAGACTCCGTAGAGTGGCTGCGGAAGCTGAACGTGACTTATCTGCGGACCGGTTTGAGCTGGGCTGACTGGTTCCGTCCTGGGGCGGATGCCTGGTTCGATCGTCAGATGCAAGCCATCGAGGAATTCACCACCACGCTTACCCTTTGCTTCACTCCCGAACACCTGGGCATGGTTCCCCATTACACCAGCCCACCTAGGAACTGTGAGGATTTCGCCGAATTCGCGCGGAAGATGGTGGTCCGGTACGCACCGCGACAGACGAGCAAGGTAGAGGCTGGACTCGTTCCTGAGATTGACGCAAGTTACGCTCAATTTCGCTGACGCTGCTCCAACAACGGAAAAGACGTAAGTGGCGGGCGCTGTGAGAGTTGGCGGCTCCCTCGAACCGCCCATCAGTTAGTCGACAAGACATCTCCGCCAATCAGACTTACATCCAAAGTTCGTTGCGGAGACACAGCGCGCATGTTTCGGACGATCACAACATGCGCCACACGAGGCATTTGCGAATCAATGCTAGTGACGCTGGTTTAGGAGCCACGGTTTGAAAGCCAAACGCGTTCTTATCACTGGGGGCGCCGGATTCGTCGGGTCTCATACTGCGGACGCCCTGCTCGAAGCCGGACACGAGACCCGGATTTTCGACAGTCTTACCTCACAAGTGCACAAGCCAGGGTTGTTTTCGTATGTGCCCAAGGGGGCGGAGTTTGTTCTCGGCGATGTGCGGAACCGGGACCAACTGTGCAAGGTGGTGCGAGATGCAGAAGTAATCTTTCATTTCGCTGCTTCTGTGGGAGTCGGGCAGTCGATGTATCAGATCGCCGAGTACACCGCGGTGAACACTCTAGGCACGGCGAACCTGCTCCAGGCCATTCTGGATACTCGTTCGGAACCGGAAAAGATCGTTGTCGCTTCGTCGATGTCGATCTACGGCGAAGGGAAGTATCTCTGTCCGGATTGCGGTGAAGTGGCGCCGCCTCCGCGCCCGCTCGAGCAATTGAAAAGAAAGCAATGGGAAGCCCAGTGCCCGATTTGCCGTGAACTGTTGGTCCCGGTTCCAACGAGAGAGGATAAGCCGCTACAGTGCAGTTCGATTTACGCGCTCTCGAAGAAAGACCAGGAAGAGATGACGCTGCTCTTCGGCCGCACCTATCGGATTCCGGTAGTGGCGCTGCGTTACTTCAACATTTATGGGACCCGGCAGTCGCTTTCGAATCCCTACACCGGAGTTGCCGCCATTTTTGCCTCCCGGCTCATGAACCGCAAGGCGCCGCTGATCTTTGAAGACGGCCAGCAGATGAGGGATTTCGTCAGCGTCCATGATGTTGCCCATGCGAATTTGCTTGCCATGGAGAAATCGGGGGCTGATGGCAGAGCTGTCAATGTCGGCTCAGGAGAGCCAGTGGCGATCCGCGAAGTCGCAGTGGAACTTGCAGGTGCATTGGGCGTGAGAGTGCCTTCTGAGATCACAGGAAAGTACAGGGCTGGCGACGTTCGCCACTGCTTTGCAGACATATCTGCTGCTGCGCGCCTTCTGGGTTATCAGCCGAGAGTGCGGCTGAAACAAGGCATCGAAGACTTGGTGGCATGGCTGGAAACGCAATGGGCGGAAGACCGTGTGGACGAGGCCATGGACAGGCTGAGCCTCCACGGCCTGGTCGCCTGACGTTCTTAAGGTTCAGTTGCGCTTGGAATCAGATGTGCCGGTCAAAGTCCATGCGCGATCAACGACGGGGGAGAAATGAATAGGCTGCTATCGTTCCGTTCTGTCCTGATCTTTGGCGGGGCAGGATTTGTAGGCTCGAATTGGGCAAATCATTTGCTGAAGACGACGGATGCCCGGGTGCACATCTTCGACAACCTTTCACGGCGCGGCGTTCACCAGAATCTGGAGTGGCTTCGTCATGAAGCCGACGATCCAGAGCGCCTGAAGATCACGGTTGGCGACATCCGGGACGCAGCGCTGGTTGAGCGGGCGGTCCAAAGTGCAACCGAGATCTATCATCTTGCCGCCCAGGTTGCAGTTACAACATCCATTGCAGATCCCCGGCAGGACTTCGAAGTAAATGCCCTGGGCACGTTGAATATTCTCGAAGCCGCGCGCAAGAGCGGACGTCAACCGTTCATCCTTTTCACTTCGACCAATAAAGTTTACGGAAATCTCGCATCCAGGCCGCTGGTGCTGACCGGCCGCCGCTATTGTGCTCTGGATGAAGAGGGTGTGGACGAATCGCAGCCGCTGGATTTGTGTTCCCCCTACGGCTGTTCGAAGGGTACAGCTGACCAGTATGTGCATGACTACGCCAGGATGTTCGCGCTACCCACGGTGGTGTTTCGCATGTCTTGTATCGCTGGTCCACGGCAGTTCGGGAATGAAGACCAGGGCTGGGTGGCACACTTTCTGTATTCAGCTTTGGAGGATACCCCGGTCACCATTTTTGGCGATGGGCGGCAGGTGCGGGACGTGCTGTCGGTAAATGATCTGATGCGCGCCTTTGAAAAGGTGCGGGCGCAAATCGAAAAAACTGCGGGCCAGATTTATAACATCGGTGGCGGAATTCAGAATGCGGTTTCGTTGTTGGAGGTCATTGACGAAATCGAACACGTCACCGGCAAAGGCCTGCGCGTTTCACTCCAAAGGCCGAGGTCAGGCGACCAGTTCTTCTATGTGACCGATTTCCAAAAACTCAAGAAGCACACCGGATGGAAGCCGGAAATCAACATCCGCCAAAACATCGAGTCCATATATGAGTGGTGGCAGACACAGCTAGCGACGAAGGTTCTCATGTCGATCGCGCCGGGGCCGGCGCTGGAGCAGATTCCCGAGGCAGCTTCGTGAGGTTTGCCCTGGTAAATCCGGCGTGGAGCTTCGAAGGCTCGACTTACTTTGGCTGCCAGGAGCCGCATTATCCGCTGGAATTGATGTTCGCGTTCGACCAAATCAGGGGAGCCGGGCACGATCCGTTGCTGATCGATGCGCATTTGCAAGGACTGAGCCCGCGCGAGGTCAAGACTGAGCTGGATCAATTTCATCCCGAATTTCTGGTCATCCCGACAGCACCCTCGTATCTTTTTTGGCGTTGCCCTCCACCAGAGCTGAGAGTGCCGCAGAAGTGGTTTGTGGAGCTGGGGAGCAATGCGATCAAAGTCGCGATCGGTCCGCATTCTTCGGCAACTCCCGGAGCAACACTGCGAAAGCTGAATTGCGAAGTCGCGATGCGTGGCGAGCCAGACCAGACTCTGCGGCAGCTTGCGTCACGACCCTGGGCGGAAATTGATGGCTGCTGCTGGCGTGATGAGTCGGGCATTCATGTGAGTCCCAGCCTTGGGGTAGCAGACATGAAGCAACTCGGCGCGCTCAACTTTGAAAACTATGAAGTCGAAGCGCACGGGCATCGCCATCACGTATTTCATGGATCTGGGCGGGGCGCCGAGCTCGAATTTGCGCGTGGCTGCCCGTGGGCATGCAGCTTCTGCAACAAGACGATGTTTCGCAACAAATTTCGTGAGCGCGAACTCGCTTCCGTACTCCGCGAAGTGGATACGCTGATCGCACGTGGGGTGGATTACATCTACTGGATCGACGAAATCTTCGGCGTTGGGAGGACAGTTCGCGAATTATTGCGCGAACTGGCGCAGCGTCCCATCACGATTGGCCTACAAACGCGCATTGATCTGTGGGATGAGGAGTCGCTGGATCTGCTTGGCGCGGCGCACTGCATTTCGATGGAGTGCGGCATCGAGTCCATTACTGATGCTGGGCGCGAGGAGCTGAATAAGAATTGCCGTATCTCGACCGAGAGGATCATTGAGCTTCTGATCTACGCTCGGCAGCGTGTACCCTGGGTGCAGGCGAACTTGATTCTGACCGAGCACGATGAGCGCAGCGAAGTACGCGAGTTTCAAAATAATCTTCGCAAGCACGGAGTGTGGGTCAGCGAACCCGTGCCGATGTTTGCGTTTCCCGGAACCCCGGATTACTTGCAAAGATTCGGGCCGCCGGATGATTACGCCTGGGAACGCGCTCACGAGCACTATCTGAATGCTTTTCGCGAAAAGGGTTTCAGCGATATTCAGGACCAGCAGCCTGCTCCAATCGAGGACCTCGAATGCACGTACTGATCACCTCCGACACAGTCGGTGGGGTCTGGACTTATACACAGGAGCTTGTTACCGGCCTGGTTGACGCCGGACATCGCATAACTCTAGTGAGTTTCGGCAAGCTGCCGGCACCCCATCAGACTACCTGGATGCATACTCTACCGGGCCTCGATTATCGTCCCACTGAATATCGCCTGGAGTGGATGGAGGTTGCTGAAAAGGATATCGACGAATCGAAACGCTATTTGGAGCTGCTGATTAGCGAAGTGCGACCTGATGTACTTCATTTCAGCCAGTACTGTTATGGCGATATTGCTACTGCGATACCCAAGGTTGTGGTCGCTCACAGCGACGTTGTGAGTTGGTGGATGGCCGTCCACCAAAAAGAGCCCGACGATACGCCGTGGATGCGTCGCTATCGCGAGATGGTGATCAACGGATTGCGCGGCGCCGACGTGATGGTCGCCCCATCGCAGTGGATGTTGGACGCACTCGCCAAACATTATCTTCATGCCAAAGAGGGTGTGGTTGTTTACAACGGAAGAACGACTGCGCTGTTTGATCCCTGTGCTGGGAAAGAAGATTTTGTTCTCAGCGTTGGCCGGTTGTGGGACGCCGCCAAGCAGGTGTCACTTTTGCTCGAGCCGGACCAGCGAGCCAGGACCTGCATTGTAGGTTGGGAGCGGGAGCCAGGCAGGGAAGGCACCGGATATTCAGCCCGAGTGCCGGCGAACGTCGATCTCTTAGGCCCTAAGTCTCAGACTGACTTGCGAGCGCTTTACTCGAGTGCCGCGATCTACGCCGCAACGTCGCGGTATGAACCGTTCGGCTTGTCGCCACTTGAAGCTGCCTTGTCCCGATGCGCTCTGGTCCTTAACGACAATCCGGTATTCCACGAACTCTGGGGAGATGCTGGCGTGTATTTCGCGAAGGACGACGGGAAAGACCTGGCTCGAGTAATCGCTGAGTTGAGGGAGAATCCAGAAATGCGGTTCGAGTATGCCGAGCGGGCCTACCAAACCGCGCACAAGAAATTCTCAGCGGCGCGGATGGTCGACGAGTACGAACAAATCTACCAGGAAGTCGCGTTGCCAGCGAGGGTCGCATGAGTGGGCGGCTCAGCTTCCGCTTTTTTGCACACTCCTGGGTTTCCGATTGGAACCATGGCAACGCACATTTCCTTCGCGGACTGGCCAGCGAACTGGTGAACCTTGGGCACGAAGTCCGGTGCTACGAAGCTCGCGACGGCTGGTCGATGAACAATCTTGCCGAGGAAGGCGAGGGCGTCGCAGCACAAGCCTTCGTGGCGTTCAGTCAGGCCTTTCCCGCGCTAGATGTGCGCTTCTACACGAATCACGCTGGGTTCAAAGAGTTTCTCGCCGAAGAACTGCGCGATGCGGATGTTGTTGTTATCCACGAGTGGAATTCGCCGGAAGTGGTCGAGTCAATCCTGGCATTGAAACATCGGCTCGGATTTCGCGCGCTGTTTCACGACACTCATCACCGGGCATACACCGATCCCAAAGAGATTCTGCGTTTTCCTTTGTCTGAGTTCGATGGAGTGCTCGCATTTGGACAGGCGATCAGGCAGATTTATTCGCAAGCGTTTGGTGTGCGGAGAACTTGGACGCTCCACGAAGCCGCGGACACTGCCCGTTTTTATCCTAGAGAGGTTGAAAAGGATACAGATGTGGTCTGGATCGGTAATTGGGGTGACGAAGAACGTACCCAGGAATTGGAAGAATTCCTGATGACGCCTGCGTCTGCGATGCGAGATCACAAATTCGTAGTGCATGGCGTAAGGTATCCGGAATGTGCCCGTCACAGGCTCTCGCAATCAGGCATCGATTTCCGTGGATACGTTTCGAACCTGCACGCACCACAGGTGTATGCCCGCAGCAAAATCAGCCTGCATGTGCCGCGCAGATTCTATGCCAATGGTTTGAGCGGCGTTCCGACGATCCGTGTATTCGAGGCACTGGCTGTGGGTTCTCCGCTGTTATGCGCTCCTTGGAATGACAGCGAGGGCCTCTTTCGTGCGGGGCAAGACTACATTTGCGTGCCAGATGCTATCGCCATGGCCAGCGAGATCAAGCGCCTGTTGCGCGATGACAAAGCCCGCGACCAATTAGCCGCCAACGGACGGCAAACCGTCCTCGCCCGTCACACCTGCGCACATCGCGCCGCGCAACTGCTCGAAATCTGTGAAGGACTGGAGAACTGAAAGATGAAGATCTACGTCTTCGGTTCGAGTCTGACTTCGTGCTATTGGAATGGGGCCGCTACTTACTATCGCGGAATTTACAAAAACCTGCATCAACTTGGTCACCGGATCACTTTCGCCGAGCCCGATATTTACAATCGCCAGCAGAACCGGGATTGCCCGCTCATCGAGTATGCGACGGTGCGTGTTTACGAGACTCCGCGAGACCTGGACAAAGTTCTCTGGGAGGCCTGCCAGTCCGACTTAATCATCAAGCACAGCGGAGTCGGTGCGGACGACGAACTGCTCGAGGCGGTAGTCTTGCAGTGCCGGACGTCGTCCTCGAGGACGCGTACCGCATTCTGGGATGTGGATGCGCCGGCCACGTTGGCGCGAGTCGAAGAGAACTCACAGGATCCATTTCGCAAACTGATTCCTCGGTACGATTTCATCTTCACCTATGGTGGAGGCGATCCCGTCATTCAGCATTACCTGAACCTGGGCGCGCAGCATTGCTTTCCGATTTACAACGGTCTGGATCCTGATACGCACCATCCAGCGTTTCCAGATGAGAAGTTCAAATGCGATCTGGTGTTCGTTGGAAATCGGCTGCCGGATAGGGAAGCGCGGGTCGAGCAATTCTTTTTTTCTGCGGCCGAACAGGCGCCGGAGTTTCAGTTTTTGCTTGGCGGCGAAGGCTGGGGAGGTAAGCAATTACCGAAGAATGTGCGCTGGATTGGACACGTCGGTACCGCCAACCATAACCAGATCAACTGCTCCGCTCGCATGGTGATGAATATCAACCGGGAATCGATGGCGAAGGTTGGGTTTTCTCCTCCAACCAGGGTGTTTGAAGCAGCAGGAGCTGGTGCTTGCGTCATCACAGATGCCTGGGCTGGCATAGACGAGTTCTTCCAGCCAGGGCAGGAGATTCTGGTGGCATCGAGTGCTGAAGCTGTCGCCCATTATCTCCGCGAGATTGGGCGGGAGGATTCTGGGGCCATCGGGACAGCGATGCGCAAAAGAGCCCTTCGAGACCACAGCTACAGGTTACGCGCGCAGCAGGTTGATCAGGTACTGCGAATAGGCGGCACAAATGCTCCGGATCTCCGGGCCACTCAGTATGTTGGCACTCTGCTGGCTGAGGAACGAAATTGAAGATCGTTATTTGCGGACTCGCCATCACCTCCTCGTGGGGCAACGGACACGCCACCACCTATCGGGCACTGGCGCGCGCGCTCCATGCACGGGGACACAAAATTACTTTCTTCGAGCGCGATCTCGAATGGTATGCCTCTAACCGCGACATGCCCGATCCGCCGTTTTGCCGCGTCCACATTTATGAACGATGGCAGGATGTTGTGCCCACGCTTCGCAGAGAACTTGCTGGAGCGGACGTGGCCATGGTCGGATCGTTTTTTCCGGACGGCGCACGGGCGAGCGAAGAAGTGCTTGACTCCCGGGCCTCTATCAAAGCTTTCTATGACATCGATACTCCGATCACGGTGTCCAAACTGCGCGCGGGCGACACCGGATACTTGCGGCGAGGCCAGATAGCCGGCTTTGACTTGTACTTCAGCTTTACCGGCGGACCGATGTTGCGCGAACTGGAAACAGCATTCGGCGCTCGCCATGCTGTTCCGTTGTACTGCTCTTTTGACCCGGACCGCTATCGGCTGCGGAAACCCCAGCCCGAATACACGTGCGACCTCAGTTATATGGGGACTTACTCACCCGACCGTCAGGGGAAGTTAGAAGAGTTGTTTTGTAAGCCGGCTCGTCGGCTTCTGGAAAAACAGTTCGTCGTCGCCGGCCCGCAATATCCCCCGGCCGTCGAGTGGCCTGCAAACGTGAAACGTATCATTCACCTCGAACCCAAGTTTCATCCGCCTTTCTACTGCTCTTCGCGTTTCACGCTGAACCTGACTCGGAAGGAAATGGTGGAGGCGGGATACTCCCCGTCTGTCCGTCTATTTGAAGCTGCCGGATGCGGCGCCGCCATCATTTCCGATTGGTGGGCAGGGCTGGAGAAGTTCTTCGTCCCGCTGGACGAAATCCTTCTGGTGCGTTCTGCGGACGACGTAGTCTCGTATCTGACCGATGTGGGAGAAGAGCAAGCACGAGAGATTGGCCGCCGAGCGCAACAGCGCGTGCTGGCTGAACACAGCGCCCAGAGGCGCGCGATTCAGTTCGAGGAATTCGTCGGGGCCAAAACACTTCTCAGTCAGTTTGCGTGATTCCCGCGAAATGTGAATTCCAGGCACAAAAAAAAGCCAAGCCGAATGGCCTGGCTCTCAAGAGGAGACTTGAGCTACTGGGATGAGCTCTGGGTCGGAGCGGCGGGCGGAGCGGCAACGCTGCCTTGCTCCCGTGCTTGCGACGCATATTTCTTCACCGCAGCCAGGAACGACTCGCTACCGCTTGGCGGATCAACCTTGCCGTTCAGGATGGTTGCAAAGGGAACCATTTTCCCATACAGGACTCGGGTTTCGTCCTGGTCTTGCGCAATTCGCGAGCCGCTCAGGTCAATTCCCGCGAACACACCGCGCGCGCGAGAATACGTGAGTACTTCGGCTTTCATCTTCCAGTCAGTGCTCGCTTCACTCTGTCTGCCAACTGGCCCAGCTGCAGCCGAAGCGTCTGCGCCCACTTTGAATTTGCTCGAAAGCAGCGCGTCCATGCCTTTCTGGTTCATCACCAGCATCACCAGATCAATTGCCTGGCCACCGATTTGCAGACCCCAACTACCTCCCGTTATAGTGAACGGTGCTGGAGCGCTCCAGCCATTGGCTGTCTTGCAGGTGGCTACGCCCCTGCCATGGTTTCCGCCAAATCCAATGGCAATTTTTACCATGGAAGGCACTACCGCGATGCATTCCGCGTCCCCCATGATTTTGTCGGGAATCGCTTTGTCCTTTACTGCCATGATTTCGTCCAATACGTTGGCGGCATTTTGAATTCTTTTCTGAATGTCTGACTGGTCCTTGTCATCAGCAGCCCAGCCCACAGTGGGGAAAAGCAACCCTACGGCGCTGAGCGTCAGAAGAAAACTTGTGATTGCCCCTGTTCTGCGTGTCATTTGTTGATCTCTCCTGTGCCCACAAAAGGCACTCTTACAGCATTGTCGGTTGAGATAGTAGCCGTGAACTTGACCTGTTGCTATCCGGTGTAGGCTGTAGACGCACGCCAAACCACCCTTAGTTCCAGGCTGCAAACTTGAAGGGAGACAATAAGTTATCCGCCACTCAGGTCACAGCCTTGAGTTTAGCTACGACAATGAGCCTTCGTGGCGCTGGCCCTATGGCGTGCATAGGATAACAGGTGATCAGTGTCAGTTCACCGTCCTGGGTCGCCCGCAAGACTGACAGGTCGTTGGATTCGACCACTCTCCTGCCAGTCACGACATAGCGGAACTGCTTTCCACCTTTCAAGACATAAATGTCATCGCCGTATCTGAGCCTGTCAATGTGGCCAAAGAAAGTGTCTCGGTGACCAGCGATCACGGCATTGCCGCTTGTTCCGGGGACTGCGGAACCCGCCATGTGCCCCGGTCCCATTAAAAGCGAGTGCCGCGATGTGCCTTCCAGAACTACGGCGCGAAGGCGGATTCGGGGGATGGAAAGTTTGGTCAGCGTTTCATCGTACGCCAGGGCGGAAGTACTCTGGGTCTTCCACCGGTGCAGCAACTTCAGTTGCTCTGCATAGATCCAGGCATAGGTTCCCGCGACATAAGTGCAGAGGCTGCCGCCGATCAACAAGAGCATGTAAGAAAGAACCAGGCGCCGGCGAGAGATGTGCGGCCGGGGCTGCTTAACCTGACGACGATTGTTCGAAATCCGCCACGGCGCGGATTTCAGAACCAGTTGCGCACGCCTTTGAAGAAGGCGGCGCGGATTGCGAACAACGCTGGCCCTGGGGACCTGCATAAAAATTATCGGCGCGCAAAAAGACCGGCCACCAGAGATCCCAATCCAATCAGGCCAAGAAGCGGGAGAAAGGTCGAAGTCTGTGGGAGTTGCGCATTATTTTTGGCAACTGCCGGGTCCTCGCTGGGTGCCGGATATTCGACGCCCTTCGCGGTCCCACTGGTTGCAGGCACCTGAGAAGAATCGTTAGTTGCTGCGGCCTGCGAGGAACTCGGGTTTGCGGCGTCGGTCTGCGTACTGCTCGTTGGTTCGCTCGGTGCCCTGTTGCCAGTGCTACTTTGCGAGGCCGCGCTATTGCTCTGTTTTGTAGTTGAATTTTCTTGTGCCACTACCCCAAGCGAGGCGGCGACCAAGGTGGTAGCCAGAAACACCATTGCTCTGGTCATCGAAGCCTCCGAAGTTCGGTTCTGTCGAATGTAAGCCGCTGGATTGTGACCAGCTATCCGGTGATCGCCGTACCTGGGAAGGAGGATCAGGGTAAGCAGACTAGGAGTTCTGCTGGATGTCCTAGAGGTTTGCAATTACGTCGACTTCGCCCTGTTTGTCCAGCACCTGCATGCGCACTGTCTCGGCTTGGCGCTCGAAGAGGAGATCCACTGACGCATCACCCACGCGAAGGCCGCGGATCGACAAGTGCGGAATTCCCTCTGGCAGGCACGGACGCTCTAATACGACCCGATTCTGATCTCCACGAACCGTAAGCCCCAGACAGGCCTGAATCAGCAAAAATGGCGCGGCTGCTGCCCAGGCTTGAGGAGAGCAGGCCACTGGGTAAAGGGTCGGGCCTTCCCCAGGCCGACGCTCCAGCCCGCAGAAGAGCTCCGGCAACCGGTTCAGTTCCATCATGCTGCTCACGTCGAGGAGGGCAAGCAGAATTTTCCCCGCCAGGTTCTTGAAGCCGTATCGGGTAAGCCCGCTCGCGATCAGGGCATTGTCATGGGGCCAGACCGAGCCATTGTGGTAAGAAAGCGGGTTGTAACGAGCTTCGCCGGAGGCCAATGTGCGTATTCCCCATCCACTGAAGAAATCGGCCTGAAACAGAGTCCGCGCGGCGGTTTTTCCCCGCTGTGGATGTGCGATACCGGTGTACAGGCAGTGGCCCGCGTTGGAAGAGCGTACGCGGCAGCGCTGTTTCTTGCCGTCAAGCGCTAAGGCATAAGTGCCAAGATCTTCGCACCAGAAGGCTTCCTCGAAACGCTCGCGGAGCTGAGCAGCCTGCGACTCCAGCGCTGCGCACTGATCGCGGTCTCCGAGCACACAGCTTAAGCGGGATGCAGCCAACTTGGCTGCATAGACGTAGCCCTGAACCTCGCACAGGGCAATCGGTGGCTCGGCCAACGAACCATCGGAGTGAAAGATCGAGTCATTCGAATCTTTCCATCCCTGCTGAACCAGCCCCCGGTTTCCATGGGAAGCGTATTCGACAAAACCATCGCCGTCCAAGTCGCCGTATTCGTCCATCCAGCGAATGGCGGCCTGAATGTTCGGCCACAATTGCTCGATTAGTTTCTTGTCACCAGTTCGCTCGTAGTAGGCGCCTGCCAACATAATGAACAAGGGGGTTGCATCCACGGTGCCGTAATAGCGTGCAAAGGGGATCTCTTTGAGGTTTGCCATTTCCCCGTGCCGCAGTTCGTGCAGGATTTTGCCGGGATCAGATTCATTTGCCGGATCCGTTTCTTTCGCCTGGGTGGCGGCGAGAAAATCGAGTACTCCTCGGGCGAGCGAAGGATCCATCCATAGCATTTCCAGCGCAGTGACAATTCCATCGCGCCCGAACACGGTGCTGAACCAGGGCACCCCGGCATAGGGATAATTTGTTTCTGGGTTGCCAACGGTCATCATCCGCACATCAGCGATTGAGCGATTGATCCAGTCGTTGAAACGGGAGTTGGAACTGGCCACCCGAGGCTGAGTCTCGGCCGATGCGTTCATTTCGCTGCTGGCTCGGATGGCGGCTTGCGAATAAGGGAGACGCGTGCTCACACGCCCGGTTTGACAATCCGCACGAAGGTTGAAAGTCACTCTCTCCTTCGGATCCAAGTGCAATTGAAATATCATTTCCGGGCCTACGACGCTCTTGGGGGGCGGTTCGCAGTTTATGTGCGTTCTCCGGATGACGCCGTCCCGGCCTTCGTATCCCAGGACAATGCAGTCAGGCCCGGTTTCGAGATCAAGCAGACGTCCGGTTCGGCCGCGACGCATGCCGCGGACCTCAAACAAATCTGCGAAATCCGCCGCGAAATAAATGCTTAAGGGAACTTTGAGCGGCTCCATCCCATAATTTACGAAGCCCAACTCTTCGTAGGCGGTTCCGCGCCAGAGGAATCTGGAACGTAGCAAGTGCAGCGTACCGCGATGGATCGCCACCGACTGGCCGCGCGAGACATCCAGGTTCGCCAGATCTGCGGTGAACAGAAAATTATTCGGCTCAATCGTGGAACTTAGCAGCAACGGACGCTCGTTCCACATCCGCACCACCATTTCAGACAAATAGCGCGTGCCATCGTAGAAGAGACCCTGTTCGCCCAAGCCGTGGGGCTGCATATCGCCGTGGCGGTCGAAAACAGCGAACATCGTCCCGTATTTCAGCACCCGGGCACGGTCGTCCGCCGGCGGCGATGTTGTGGCTATGTAGTATTGCTGGGAGACGTTACCTTCATCCAACTCAGAACTCCATTGGAAGCGGCGAGGGGCGCCTTTTTCCGGTTCACCAGCCGTTCGTAGATTTTCAAGTATTCTCTGGCCATGCGCTCGGCCGTGAAGTGCTGCTCAAAGTGTTTTCGGACTTTCTTACGATCAATTGTATCGATTTTTTTTACCGCTTCGACGGCCCGCTTGAGGTCAGGAACGATGAACCCTGACACACCGTCGGCCATCACTTCTGGAACCGAGCCAAATGGATAGGCGATCGCTGGCGTGCCACACGCCATGGCTTCAATCATTACCAATCCAAATGGCTCTGGCCATGAGATTGGAAATAATAACGCCGCCGCATTGCCTAGAAACTGGCTCTTTTCCGGATATCCTACCTCGCCGACAAATTCGATGTCCGGACCATTCAGCAAAGGCTGGACGCAGGTGTCGAAGTACTCCTGGTCGACTTTGTCAATCTTTGCCGCAATCTTCAGAGGAACACCCGCCGCCCCGGCAATTTCGATCGCGCGATCGACGCCCTTCTCGGGCGAAGTTCTTCCCAGGAAGGCCAAATATTTCCCGGGCTTCCGATGGAAGGTGTAATTCTCCAACGGCAACCCGTGATGCACAGTTCCTTGCCAATTCAGGTGGGGTAACGGGTCTCTCTGGACATCAGAAATCGAGATCACCGGCATGTCGTGATAAACCTCGTACAGGGGCACAAGGTCGGGGATGTCCAGTCTTCCGTGCAAGGTCGAGACATGTACGTAGCGCTCACGCCGGCTTAATGGAAAGTGGAGATAATCAATATGAAAGTGAATCAGGTCAAACTCATTCTTCTCGCTCAGAACTCGCTCCATTAGCACGAAGTGATGAGCCAGCTGATCGACCGATCCGGGAGCCAGTCGCAGCGATTCGCGGCAGGCGGGAACCAAGCGTGCGGTGGTCATTGAATCCCCGCTCGCGAACAAGGTAACCTCATGGCCCAGACGAACCAACTCTTCGGTCAACCAGGAAACAACCCTCTCGGTGCCGCCGTAAAGCTTTGGCGGAACACTTTCGTAAAGCGGCGCAACTTGTGCAATTCTCATCTACAGCCCTTCGGTGGTTCAAAATCAAACATATAAGCCCGTAGCGCACCCTTGTTTCTGTTTCCTGGGTCATTAGGCTGGCTGGAAGATCGAGTGGCAGCAACCCTCGCTACATCAATAGGTTACAGCGATCCGACGGGATTAACTATCCGGTTTTTGCTGTAGATAAAACTAAGAGATGTGGCACATCACCACACACCCTTGTCGCTTCCGGTGAGCCGATACGCGACCAGCGCGGACACCGCCAGCGGCGGGAGCAAAGGCAGCCGGGAGATGGCACGCAGGTCGCCATGCCGGCTGGCGCTGAGCAACTGTGAACCGTAAAGCCCAGCGGCGGAGCCCATCGGCACGCGCAGGAAATTGTCGCGGAACTGAACTCGCAGGTCGGGCGAGTATGCATCGTCTATCACTGCACGTGGAAGGGTTACGTGGCCGCCGTATGGTTTTACGTATTCCGAAACGATTACCAGAAAGCTGGCAACGCCGGGCCAGATGCCTCCTAGTTCGGCGCCCCGGCGGAGTTCATCAAAATCCACCACACCGTTCGCGAGCAAAGCTGCGACATCGGCCATATCACAAAGCCGGAAATAGAAATGCCGGTACATCCGCTGCAGAGTGGAAATCAGAATTCGTTCTTCGGGAGCGGGGACTGGGAACGTCTGTCCATTTACCGTCTTGGTGATGCTGCGCTCGAGCACTCGTGCTGCCATCAGTCTTTGCTCGCCGGTTTGTCCCAGATAGCGCACATGCACTTCTACCAGTTCCGGTAATCCGGGGACCTGGAAGTTCCACTTATTCGCCAGCCGGTCGCCCCAACTACGCGGCCCCTGATGGGCCTGCAGTTTCTCTTGCATGGTCTTTATGATCTGCTCGGGCGTGCCGCTGGTGTACAGGTCGAGATCGGACCCAAAGTCGGGCCAGTGGTCCAAGGATTTGATTACGCTCACGGGACAGCCCGAGTTCTCGAGCGATCGCACAATCGCGTACAGCGATTCGACGGCGCTCGAAATTCTCGCGGCTTCCGTATGCAGAGCGTCGCGGCACCATTCCTGAAGAGGTTCGTTCTGCCGATCCAGTGCGATCTTCTCCAACACTCGCAATGCGCGGATGGTGACATGGTGCTTGTCGGTCAGTTCAAGAAGTTCACGGAACTCCTGCTCACTCAGCGAACTCTGATCAATCTCCGGAAACAGGTTTTGTAGATATGGAACGGGAGAGGAAAAATCTCCGCCATAACCCTGAAACATCAATTTTGAGAGCAGGGATATGTAACCGTCGTTGTGGATGCGCACGCTCATCATATCAAGTGCCCAAGTCCGGCCCGCAATGTCGTTCGATGTGAGTCTGGCGGAGTGGGTTGGTCACTGGTCATTGCTCATTGGTCATCCGTCACGCCGGTCTGCTGAGCCACTTGACGTTTGCAGTCAGAGACGCCGGTCTCAATTTGGGTTCCTTCTTCATAATCATTCCAGGTGGCAATCAGGAGGAAGGGCATGGGGTGTTCGGGATCGTCATAGTGATGAAATATCTTGAGCGTGTCCTCGAAAGTCTGTCCGCAGCGGCGATCCATATGGCGGTTCAAGCTCCATGACGCTCTGGTGTCGTTAAATCCAGGCCAAATGGCTCCGACGATGACTTTATCTGTACGTGGCTGCATCTTTTGATAGAAGTGCTCCAGGTAATCTTTGCCCCAGTCGCTGCCATTCGGAGCCCATGCGTGCCCCGGATGTATCCAGGCATAGAAGCCGTCGAAATCTCTGACATATTGTGGTGGTGGCTGGTCCTTGAAAATCAGGATCGGCGGCCTGTCCCACTGATTGACAGCTTCGCGCACCCGGTCCCAGTTCGTGTTTCCGCGCTTAGGAAAGATGAAGATGACTGGCCGGCCTTGATAAGTTACGTAGGCATCGTGGCCCGGGGCGTCGGGTCCGATATAAGCGCGATATGCCTTGTCGAAGGCTTCCAGTGCCTCTTCCGTCGCTTGCCCGTTGTCTTCCTGCGTCTCGTCGTACATCAGGCAGACATGAAAGTTACTCTCCGCTGAGATCTGCTGCAGGAGGGCATAGCTGCGGTCTTCGAACGGACGGCGGTCTCCGTACCAGTCCACTGCGAAGGCATAAATTCCCATCTCCTTCGCTTTTTGAATCTGTTTCCGAAGCACTGCGGGGTCCTGGGTGGAATAACCAACGGCGATGTGCTGGCGGTCCCCAAACCACGGCTGGTAGTCGGCGAGAATTCGCGAAGACTCCTGCAGGCTCGGAAGAGATGAGTTGGCTGATGGGTGGAGTGAGCCGCGGTAACATCCGCTGGTCTGAGTTATCAGCACAATCGCAGCCAGCAGCAAGACAGTTGCAGAAATGCCTCTCATACGAAGAAGGAACACTTGACTATTGGTTTTGATGCGGGAAACAGCATGGAGTAGCCGCGGGCGTTGGGCTTATGGCTTCTCCCCCGTCGTGGTTTGCATCTCGCGCACCAGCCAGCGGTCGGCGCCTGGCGTCATGATGACCACATACTGCAGGGTCATAGGTTCGTCGTAAATGACCTTGCCACCGTCGAGGACCTGAACGTCGAGCTGCGCGCGATCGCGGAGCTGGATCGCGTCTCCGGCAGGGGAGTAGAACAGCGCTTCCAATTTGTGCCCACGATCTTCGTAATGCGTGTGGAGGCCGGACTTGATCTGCGAATTCACACGCTGAATAAGGTCTTGCTTGGCAAGACCTGTGAAATAAGCTTCGAGCAAGCCGGGACGATTCTCTTCCAGGGCCTGTTCCATGGTTTGCCAGGCGAAGGCGTAGTCACGCGGCACGCTCTTGCTCGTGAGATCTTCGAGGGGGCGCGGGCCGATGTTGTCGGCGTTCAATTCCACCCTTGGGGGTTCGGCAGCAGCGGCAGCGCGGAAGTCGCGGACCAGAATCCCGCAAACGAATGCGATTGAAAGAATCGCCAATGAACTGTAACGCGCTGCCGTGTCTCTCATTGAGCGCCCGCGACCTCCAGTTCGTTGCCGGTCACCACGCCCGAAGCTACGGTGATACGGGCGCGACCTTCGACCGGCATTTCGACCTTTGCCACTCCACGTTTGACAGGTACATCCACCGTGGTTTTACCGGCACCGTCAACCTTGGTAAAACTCACGACCGTGCCATCGGGCACAGAGTTGCCCGAACAATCACGGACCGGATCGGTTTCAACGAGCAAGTCTCTTTTTGTGCGGCTTGCCCTAATGCGAAGATTGCAGGCGTCGGCTGCAACCTGCTGAACCACGCGAAGCTCGTTTGCATGTCCGATAGCGGCGCCCAGGCGGGTAGCGCCCTCTTTGCGGGCCGAGCTCAGCCGCACCCAGGCCACGCCGTTCTCGGAATTGCGCGTCGCGGAAACTTCTTTGCCGTCTTTCGGCAGAATGCTGAACGTCACCGATTCCGGTTGCAATACCAGGTTATGAAAGTTATCGAAGACAAATGCAACCGCGCTGATGCGATTCGGGCTATCGACGGGAACGCGTGAAGGGTGAACCAGAAAGCTTAAGCGGTTCGGCGCAGCCGGGTTCACGACGAAACTCGCTGAAGCACAGCCATCCGAGGCACAGAGAATTGCTGTGTAGCGGCCGGCGTGCTCCAGTTGGTCCGAATCAACTGATATATCGCTACCCGCCTGGACTTGGCGCTTGCTGGCGCTTGCCGGGCCGATCAAATAAAAGCTCGCGCTGCCTGATCCACTGGTCGCGATTGTGATGGCGGTCCCCGCCGTAGCCTGCGCGGGTGGATGAATCTCCGATGCGGACGCGCCCAGCGCGGCCAACAGCAAGGCAAAACCTGTGGTTAGGGTTCGCATATCACGATGTCGTGTCGTAATGGTTTACTACCACGCGGTAAGTCTGCACGTTCTTGGCAATGTCTGGAGGCAGATCCACTGCGAAAGGCACCGGTACTTGCGGCAGGAGAGCCTGGGCCACGTATCCGTCAGAAACCCAGATCACCTTGCCATTGCTGTCGTAGTAGGCGGCGATGACGTGTGGGATATTGACGATTTGACCACTCTGATTCGTCAGCTCGCCACTCAGCACTTTTTTGCCAAGCGGATCGTTTTCTAGTTTCTGCTGGTTGACTTCGATCACAGGATCGGCGCTGGCTGCGATCAGTAGCGCCTTTGCGTCCATACGCACGCTCTTTATTTTGTCGAGCCGCATGCCGGGAAAATCAATCCTGTAGGGCGAAACCTGGCGGGGAAGCAGCGTATGAGCAATCTTGTCGAAGCTGCTTTCCTGGGCGAGTTCTTTTTCGTTGGGACCAAGCAGGGTTGCGCCGACATTTACATACGCGGGAACTGAATCTTCATTGACAACTTCACCCACCAGTACAACGCTATCGGGGCGCTGGATGGCATTCATGGAAAGAATGCGAACCTGCGGGGAATCGACATTCTGCACGCCCCAGTCGTCGCCGGAGCCGCGGCTGATTATGTCCCAACGCAGGTAGTTCACCGGAATCACTTGCGGTGGCAGCTTTGCGGCGCGATCCACGGGCCAGAATACTTTCCAGGTGTCTCCCGCTCGCTCCACTTTCAGGTCGCGGATGTCATCGAGCGGGCCAACGCCAGTCGAGTAATGTAGCTTGGCCCGCATCGTGGCCTCTTGGTCCGTGCTGTGCAGCCCCCAGACATCGAAACTTTCCAGCGATGCAATCGTAAGCAGGCTGCCGTAGCTGCCATTGAACTCACGGACGAAAGTGTTCTTATCTACGTCACCCTTGTTAGCCAGGCGCGCATAAGCGGCGTCGAAGTTGTGCCCTTGAATTTGCGAGAGCATGAGGCGCACCGCTTGGTCGGGAGTGCTTGCCGAACGCATCTCTCGCCGCCCTATCGCACCGGACTGGAACCAAGCGATTACAATCAGAGCCGCGGTAAGCGCCGCTAGCAGAATTGGAAGTCCACGTTTCATCACCGTGCCCCCCGAATCAAAACGCCTTCTTCTTCCGGCGCCGGGAATGGAAGTACGATATCCGAGCGAACGCGGGCGCGGTCAGGAATCATGAACGCGAACAGGATCGCTAGGATACTGCTCCCAAGAGGCAGCGTTCCCCACAGCAATCCTTCGAGGGCTGTCGGCATGGCGTCGGATGGGATTGGTCTAGCCGGCGGCACATCTTCCTTCGACCATACCGTGATGGCGTCAGCGTTGTAGGACTCGACTTTTCTCCAACCTGCAAAATTGACCAACGGCTCGTAATAAGAGTCGCGGATGAAGATATATTTCAAACCATAATGGTTCGCGTGGCGCAGCATCATCCGCAAGGCCTCCATACCCGCGGTGCCGAAGTATTTGGCGCTGGTGAGCTGGGCGGTGCCGTAATGTGTGAACTCTGGCAGCAATCGAGCCGAGTTGTACTCTCCGTCGACACTGTTGGCGTCGGTGTAGGTGGAAACCTTAGGCAGTGAATTACCAAAGCCCAGAGTCAGATACCTATATCGGTCATGTCCATCGCGATTGAGGAAACTGTCGACTGCATCCACGTTAGTATTGGCATTGGGCGAGAACGGAGTAACTGCCATCCATGCCATAGGCAGCAATAACGTGGCGATCGCCGCGAACGAGAATCCGATCACAGCCCTCGTGCGGTGGCGGTCGATCATTTGTTCGGCCATTAAACCGACGATGGGCAGCACCATGAGAGCCGCCCACAAAGTGAAGCGCTCAAACGTGAGAATCTCAAAGTAGCGTCCGAAGATCCATTTCGGCACCGGCGTGGTACCACCAAGGGCGAAAATGAAAGTAATCCAGAAGCCGAGAAGCAGCGGTCTGAGCCTGCGATTCGCCGCTCCGTACCAAGCCGCGAAAGGAAATGCGATGATCAACATCCCGTATGGAACGAAGAAATAGTTTGTCAGGTAAGTGAGATTTAGCAATAGGTTCGAGCGGCTGGCGTGTGGAATCGGCATCTGCTCAATGGGGTGCCGGATAATTGAGATCCAGTAGGGAAGCAGAACAATTCCTAAGCCGGCGCCTGCAAGCCCCGCGAAGATTAGTGCCCGAGTGATTACAGCCGCCGCATTTCGTTCCTCGCCACGATCGACCACTGCCAGCCAGAGCACCGGGATGGCGAACAAGAGAGAGCCAAAGATTAGCGTGACGTGGTGCACTGCGCCAGCAGCCAGTGTAAGCACAACGCCCTTAATCAGACCGCGTCCATCGGCGGACCGCGACCAGTCATAGAAATACGGCAACGCGAGCAGATACAACGGCGCGGAAAGCGTGGTCGGGAGCTGTCCGGCGAAGTAAACCAGGAAGATCACGGCTCCGAGAAAAACGCTCAGCAAGGCCGCGTAACTGCTGGCTCGCTCGCTCACCCAAAGCCGCGAGAACCGATATACGCCTACCGGGATCAGCAGAATACCGGCCAGTTGCACCAGCAAGTAGGCCGTGTGCAATCCCAAGATGTAGGAGAGCAGGGCGATCCATTGGTGAGCCAGCGGCGGATACGTGGTCTGCGAGAAGCCCGCGAACCATTTTGGATTCCACGGGTCGAACCAGTGGTGGGCGTAGTGCGACGCAAAAAAAACATGGAAATTTGCGTCGTAAGAATTCGTCAGCGGCAGCTGCATCGCCAGCAGGGGTCCATGTATTGCCAGCGCCAGCAGCACAATCAGTCGCAAAGGAATGGGTCGCGAAAAATAGCTCGTTTCCACGTTAGTATTTTCCCTCCCCGAGCTAATGTGAGCACCCGCTTGGATTCACCTAGACGGCGTAAGGTTTTCTGCCAGCCGAAGGTGGGCTGAGTAATTCGATATTCGCCAAGCTGCTGCAGGCTGTGGATTTGCGGCCCTTATGCGCTGCTCTGAATCCAACCGGAACAGCTCGCAATGCATCAGAGCGTTGATTGCGCGGTGAAGAAATTCGGGACCAACTGTAGCAAACCACCGCGCTGCACACTGCACCATGGGCGGAAAGAAATATCTCATTTCTATCGCGTTGTTCTTCTCGCTCAGCGCAGCCCCGCTGATGGCGCAGACGTTCGAGATCAATCAGCCTTCCGGTTCCAAGAAGTCAGCCAAAGGGAGTCAGAAGCCAAGCGCTCCAAAACAAAATGCGGGAGAAAAAAGAGAAAATGGAATCGGCTGGGGGTCGGGGATTGAAACCGCACGCGGAGCCCGCGCCGTTCAACAGGCGCTCGCCAAAGGCGACTATCGCGCTGCCATAACTTCTGCCACCCGTGCCGCGAATGCAGCTCCGCAAAATCCTGACTTATGGTTCCTTCTGGGATACGCCGCCCGGCTTGGAGGCGATTACAACTTATCGTTACAAGGCTATCAGCGCGGGTTGGAGCGAAAGCCTTCTTCGATCCAGGGCCTCTCGGGAGAAGCGCAAACCTATGCCAAGATGGGCCGCACTGCCGAAGCTCAGGACCTCCTGAAGAAAGTGTTGGCGGCCAATCCAAAGAGCGCAACTGATCTGCAGCTTTCGGGCGAACTGGCCCTGAGCACCGATCCAAGCACTGCCCTCGATCTTTTGAAACGCGCCAATGCCATTCAGGGTCGCGCGCGTACCGATCTGCTGATCGCGCGCGCGTACCAGAAGCTGAATCAGCCAGAAGCTTCCAAACAATATTTGGACAAGGCCCAAACCCGTGCTCCGAATGATCCGAACGTGCTGAGCGCGGTTGGGGCGTTTTATAGGGATGCGGGAAAGTTTGACGAGTCTATTGCCACTTTGCAGAAAGCAGTCCAGCGAAACCAGAACGCGCTTGCCGAGCTGGCATACACCTACGGCCTGGCTGGAAAAAAGAAGGAATCTGCTGACACCTACACGCGGGCCGCCAACCGGCTTCCGAAAGACACCGGATTGCAGCTTAGCGCAGCGCAGGCGCTGGTCAATGTCGGCAGTTTCGAGCAGGCGTCCAAGTTGTTGCAACGAGCAGAAGGGAGCAACCAAAACAGCTATCGTCTGCACGCTATTCGGGGCCAGATGGACAGCTTGCAAGACCACAATGACGAGGCCATACGGGAATACCAGATCGCGATCCAGAATCTTCCCCAAGCTCCGCAGGAGGGGCCGCTCTATCCCGTATCTCTGCATTTGAGCCTGTCAGAAATTTATCGCCGCATCGAACAGAGCAGCCCCGCGCAGGCGGAATTGACCGCGGCACGAACGGCGCTCAACAACATCTCAGCGTCTGACCAAGCCACCCGTCCTGATTACCTGCGGCTCCGCGCGCTCATCGAGGCTGGGTTTGGCGATACCGCATCGGCCGAGCGAGATTTGAAAGAAGCGATGTCGCTGGCGCCGAAGAATGTCAACATCGCACTTAACTATGCGAACCTGTTGTGGAAGATTGGCCGTGAACAGGAGGCCCTCGAGCAATACAAACATTCTTTGCAAAGCGATCCGGGCAATCATTCGGCGCTGACCGCCTTGGGATACCTCTCGCGCGATCTGAAAGACGCCGCTTCGGCAGAAAGATATTTCCTAAAGCTGGAAGAACTGTATTCGAACGACTATGTGCCCTATTTCGCGCTGGGAGATCTGTACACTTCCAATCGGCAATTCGACCGCGCACAGGCGAGCTACGAGAGGGCGCACGAACTGGCGCCCAATAATCCCTTGATTGTTGCGGGAGCAATCAATTCTGCACTGGAAACTCCAGGTCACCAGCTCCCGGTTGCGAAGAACTGGGTAACGCGTGCCGCTTCTAATCCGGCGATCAATGACAACCCACAGGTCATGCGCGAACGAGAACGCTATCTCACGTTCACCGGCAATTATCAGGAAGCGGCTGACCTTGGATACAATGTAATTGAAAAGTTGCCGCACGATCCGGAAGCCCCGATTTACCTGGCCTACGATCTGCTTTTTCTGAATCGTTATGACGACGCCTACAAGATCGTGGAGCGATTCACGCCCTTAATGCCAAAAGACAAAGACCTCCCTCTGATCGCCGGTTACGTTCATGCGCACCAGGGACATCCCCGCGAGGCGGAGGCGGACTTCACGCATTCGCTTGATCTTGAGCCCAATGACGCCACCGCTTACATGAACCGGGGTTTTGTGCGCAACGATCTGCGCGAAGCCAGCAAAGCAATCGCAGATTTTGAAGCAGCGCTGAAACTCCGGTCCAATTATGGCCAGGCCCATCTAGGGTTGGCGTTTGCTGATTTGCAATTGCACCGCGCCAAGCCTGCCCTGAAAGAGGCAGACCTGGCGGCGGGACTGATGCCCGACTCGGCGGCTATCCACCTTGTGCGCGCTGAGGCTTTTCGTCAGCAAGGTCAGTTCCGCCAGGCTGAGGGCGAGTACCGCGCGGCCCTGAAGCTGGCGCCGAATGATGTGCAGGTCCACCTCGCGCTGGCGGAGGCGCTATACCGGCTGCATCACTATA